>CZCB01003156.1_pt1 | contig 14524 bp, 7 predicted proteins | sample 591991 | NCBI WGS metagenome assembly CZCB01 (sample SAMEA3556809, study PRJEB10932) | anaerobic digester metagenome | reverse complement strand
TCCAGCAGCTTTTCCGCCAGCTCTTCCCCGCTTATCGCTACGGTGGTGATATAGCCCTTTGACGCCTCGTCGTTGCTTTCCACGCTGCGAAGATACGGAACGCTTTTCCCCTCCCACACGTCCTCGGCGTTTTCGGTCCTGCCCGGGCTGCTGGCATGGAAAAGCGCATTTATGATCTCGCCCTCATATGCCATTATCAGGCCTTTTGTTTCATTGACCGCCCTTTCTATCCTGCCCCAGTTCCTCGAGGCGAACAGTATGCCCCATTTCTTTTTGGCATTTTCCCTGCTCACCCATGCCTGGCAGTGGGTAGGATCGGTGCATATCTCTATGCCGTCATGGACGCCCGGCTTTGACCGGTAGTCGCCCGTCATGCGCCCGTACGCGTAAGTCCTGGCTGCCACCGCCTGCGCCTTCAGGGCCTCCAGGCTGAAATCGGCAGGCATTTCCGCCGCCACCACGCCCATGATATATTCCTCCAGGTCCATTACTTCCGCCAGGCCAGTATCCTTGTTGTAAACAGTTATTTCATATGCTTTTGGTTCATCCGGGACCTCTTCGGCCGGCGTCTCCTGCGGCGGAGCCGGCGCCGGGGCGCAGCTTCTGACGATGATCGCAGGGAGCAGTACTACGACCAGGACCATGACGGATATATAATAAATGAGCTTTTTCATCAGGACCCCCGCGGCACGGATGTTTTGTCCTGTTATATATATTCATTCGTCCACCCTGTCTATGACGGCTCCCAGGTTTTTCAGCTTCTCGTCTATCCTGCAATAGCCCCTGTCGACGTGCTCCACGTCCAGTACCTCTGTGATCCCTTCAGCACAGAGCCCTGCAAGGATCAGCGCCGCTCCCGCTCTCAGGTCCGTTGCCTTCACCTTGGTCCCGGTGAGCCTTTCGCAGCCTTCTATGACCGCTGTCCTGCCTTCCACCCTGATGTTCGCGCCCATCCTTTTGAGTTCACATACGTGCATGAACCTGTTCTCGAATATGGTCTCGATCACAACGCTGGTGCCGTTTGCCACGCTCAGGAGCGACGTTATCTGTGACTGCATGTCCGTGGGGAACCCGGGATACGGGTGGGTCTTTATGTCGACCGGGGAGACCCTGTTTCCCCTGACCCTGACGGATGTCAGTTCCTCCGATATTTCCACACCCGCTTCCCTCAGCTTTGCAGTCACGGGCTTGAGATGGTCGGGCACGACATTGTCAATGGTTATGTCGCCGCCCGTGATCGCGGCAGCGACCATGAAAGTGCCGGCTTCTATGCGGTCGGGGATTATGGTGTGGTTCGCGGGCCGCAGTTCCTTCACGCCGTTTATCCTTATGGTATCGGTCCCTGCGCCCTTTATGTCGGCCCCCATGGAAGTCAGGAACGTTGCAAGGTCAGTTATTTCCGGTTCCGTCGCGGCATTCTCGATGATTGTGTGTCCCTCTGCCAGTACTGCCGCCATCATCGTGTTTTCAGTCGCCCCGACGCTGGGGAAGTCGAGGTAGACCTTGCCGCCCTTCAGGCGTCCGTTGCTTCTTATTTCTATATATCCGTGCCCCTGCGTGATAGAGCCGCCAAGAGCCGCGAAACCCTTCAGGTGCAGGTCCACGGGCCTTGAACCGATGGCGCAGCCGCCGGGGAGCGATATCTTCACATGGCCGCACCTTGCCAGCAGCGGGCCGGCCACGAGAAAAGACGCCCGCATCCTGTTGACCAGTTCATACGGTGCGGTCGTGTTAAGAAGCGAGTTGCAGCTTATCACGAGCCGGGTCCTGTCATCCGAGAATTCCGTCGAAGCGCCAAGCGAATCGACGAGCTCGCACATTATCTTCACGTCGTTCAGGTACGGGACTTCTTCTATGACACACCTGCCGTCTGCCAGCAGGGATGCGGCTATTATCGGGAGCACCGAGTTCTTTGCTCCGCTGATGCGCACTCTGCCTTTCAGTGGCCTGGCTCCCTCTATTATCAGTCTGGACACATCGCTCTCCCCTTTGCCATCCTTTGTTTCCCGGTCCCTTCGTGCCGGTGCCGCCTGCTAGTATTCCGCCGTTATCACCGGTGATGCTATCCATATGTAGGTCCTGTCCTCAAACGAGTTATAGCGGGATGCCATGCTGAAGTTCACCTTTTTCCCGCCTGTCCGCAGGTATCCGCTTATGTTCGGTGAAAACGCAGAAATGCTGACAAGCCCGTTATCGTCCATGCCTTCGATCCTCAGCGCGCCTGCGCTTTTCATGGCCCTGTCGAACACGTCTGCCGTTTCATCGTCGTCCAGCTTCCCTTCCACGAATCCCGCGACGGTTATGTTTATCTCGTGGCCGATCCCGTGCTTTTCCAGCACACTCGACATGGCTTCGGCATACCGGGCCGGCGCCGGTTCCCCGGAAATGTCGAGGAGGCTTATGAGCAGCATGCTGCCGGTCCCTGGTTCCTTTTGCTCCAACACGGTCATATGTATTTTCTTATTTTCATCTATTATGTAATTTATTTCGTGCCCGGCGGCAAAGTCAGTATCTATCGGGCTGCAGGCAGGATCGCCGCTGCGTCCTTCGCCGATGCCGGCGGCCAGTTCCCGGAGAAGACCGAGGGATGTTTCTTCATCGGGTCGGAAATCAGCTGCTCTTCCCCTGATGTAGACTTCTGACGATACCGTCACCGCGCCTGTCATCTCGAAGGCTCTCATGACCGTTTCCGCAGCCGTTCGTGGATCGCGGCCGTTTTTATGCATCAAAACGTAAAATATGGAGATAACTAAAACAAAAACGAAAATACAGGCAAGCAATCTTTTCATGATACGCCCCCTTTGCCGGGATCCGCCGTGCCCATGCCGGGCAGTGTGCCGATATCGCCCGGTCCGGCTTGACATAATCCCTGTACAGGTTCCAGTAGAATTATTGCCTCATCGTTTGGGGCGTATACATGAAAAAATTCTGTGTATGGCGATATAACTGGATGGTGACCATATTTCTTCAAAAAGAGCGAAAATATCGCGGGATTTCGCCGAAAACCGCGGGACACGGAACACGGAGCGGCACCACGTGACCGTGTGCCGCTCCGCTTTTTCCGGGAGATCCCGGTTTTTATGATTCCTTTTGATCAACGGTACAACTGCTGGCTGTGCCCGCTGCCGCCTGCCTCTTTCAGCCGGCAGGATACGTCCGCCGCATCATAGTTCGCCTGCATAGCGCAGCAGCTTCTCCAGCAGTACCATCGCTTCCGCCCGCATCACGATATCCTTCGGGCCAAGCATGTCTGAGAACCTGCTGGTTATCACACCGGTGCGGCAGGCGTACCGGATGCGCGACAGCAGCGCCGGACTGGCCTGTCCTATGTCCTTGTAGACGGACAGGTCGGCCTGGGCGTTCCCGATCCTTTCTCCAGTCTTTATCTCGCACACCCTCGCCGCCATAGATATGAGCATTTCCCTGGTGCATTTCTCTCCGGCCCTTCCGGTGTCGGCCGCGCTTATGATGCCGGCTTTTGCGGCGATCGTCATGTAATCGACGCCGTACTCCACGTCCAGGACGTCCAGCATGAACTTGACAGCAGCCCCGACCGTCAGGTCCTTCGTGGGTTCGAATTTCCTGCCTGTCACCGATTTAAGTTCATGTACCGATGCCACGTTGACAATGGCACGTCTTGCATAACTTCCCGAAATATCGGTATAGAAATCGGATCCCTGGTCTGCTATCGCCATCTTGCCGGGAACCGGCACTTCAAATGCCAGGGTGCCGACGCCTGCGTCATGATCGTAGGTCCTTTGCAGCGGTACCTTCTTCCAGCTGCTTTCGCCGGCAGGCAGGTAATAGCCGAACGTTGTCCCGTGTTCGTACCATCCGGCCGAAGTGTATTCATATTCCACCTTCAGTGGTTTGCCGAAACTGTCTATCTTCTTCGAAAGGCCTTCCGACAGGCTCACGGAGATGCCCGACACGGGCGTCCTGAACTCCATGTTATGGGTATCGCCTGAAGGATCGGCCTGAAGCACTATATCGATCATGAAATCGGATTCGGAAGTCACCGGGCCGTACACGCCGTTTTTGTCGGCCATCACCCCTGGACGGATCACGATAGTATTGTTCACGGTCTTCAGCACCAGGTTTTCGCCAAGGGTGCCCAGTGCCCTGAACACCTTCTGCGAAATGATCAGCGATATCGTTTTTGTCCCCTGGGGCATGGTTTTCAGGTCGATGACATAATCGAGCACGTTATCGGTCATCACATGCTGTATGAAGCGGTCCGCATTGACGCCCGTTATCCTCACCTTCCATACGCCGTTGACGGCATGGCTGTCTTTTATTATGAAATCGCCGATTATCACGTGATCAGGATCTTCGCTGGAATCGTAATCATCGGTCGACCGTAGGGTCCTGACGACGACGCTTTGCGTAGGCGCCGATTCCAGCTTTTTCGCCGGGTCATATGCATACAGCCTTGCATAGTACCTGAAGTTGGATCTCAGTCCTGTGACGGTGAACTCGGACGCATGGCCGACGTGATGCCTTGTGCTGCCTGCGTAGTCGATACCGTCGTCTATTTCGAGTATGTACTCCATGCCCTCCACGGCCAGCCATTCGTAGGTTATGCTGTCCTTTGTCACGTTTTTCACGCCGAACCCCAACGGTGTGTCAGGAGGGATCTCCTTCTGCGTTTTGACGAGATAGGAGTCGCTGAAGTCGGACTGCTTCTTCTCTCCGGCCGGGCTGGTCGCTTCCGCCTGTATCCAGAAATAGTAGACCGTATCGGGCGTAAGGCCTGTCACCCTGTAATAGGTCGCATATTCCAGGTCCTGCGGTGTTATCGTCAGCCTGCCTGAAGCCCTGGCCCTGTCGTCGACGGTGCCGTACAGCAGGTAGTATACGTATTCCTTGTTGAAATTCCAGCCGAGGTCTATGAACGTGTCCCCGGCATAATGATAGTTGAACACGGGAACCGTCGGCTTTTCGGCCTCTATCGGCAGTTCGGGCAGCGTCGTCACGAGGATGGGATCCGACGGCCCTGACATCAGGCCGACGCTGCGGCGGACCGCCCGTACCCATATGACATAGGTCTTGTTCGGTTCAAGGTCGTACAGGGTTATGTCGACGTTGTGCCTCAGGCCGTCCCTGGGATTGTCCTCGGCATTTATGTCCTCGTCGGGATCGTTCGGCGTGACGGTATGGCCGACGACCTTGTCGGCGGGGATATTTTCGAGGCTGTTCCAGTCCATCCCCGGTACGTATTCCACGACGCCGACGTCGAGGGTCACGCCGCTGTCGTATTCGACCTTCCTGAACTTCAGCGGATCCACGGACGGATCGCCCGCTTCCAGCTTATCCGCCAGGTCGGCAACCGGCGGGACGAGAGTCTGTCCTATCTCATCCAACTGGGAAGGCGTCCTGAAATACCACGACCATTCACCGGGCTCGGAGTCCGGTGTTTTCCTGTCGGTATACTGTTCATACCATTTATTTTTCAGTGTTATGACGACCGTCGTGCTGGTTACCATGTCCCTGCCCTGCTTGTCCTTTTTCAGCTTCAGCGGAGGCGTCCCGGGCACCACCGGCTGGTCCGTGGGCCCGAGGGCAGGTGTGATGAACACCTTCATCGCCGGGTCTGATTCGAGCGTGACGCTCTGGAGCATGTCGTCCACGTATTCGATGAAGTTCTTCTTTGCGACTATTTTCAGGTAATAGGTGGTGTTCGGCAGCAGGTCCCTTACCATATATTTATAGCCGAGCAGTATGTTGCCGCTCATGACGAAGTTGCCCGGGCCCATTTTAAGGTCCGACGCTATCTTGCTTGAGGCCGGCGGATCGTTTATGAGATTCGGGTCGGTCACGAGCCAGATATCATACATGACGTCGCTGTCGACCTCGCCGTTGCCCTTTCGCGGCGCTCTCCAGAGAATTGTCGCGTCGGTGGCGTTTATCTCCTCCCTGACCACCGTCGCCGCATCCGACAGCTCGGTGACCAGTTCCGGAACGGCAGGTTTTGCAGCGACTTCCGAATCCTTGATGTATATCTTCGGGGATGTGATCGAAATGCCGGGATAAAGGTTCTGTCCGTTCCTGGTCACGATCGCCTTGATGACATAATAGTAGTGCTCTTCGCCCGGGGCTACCGTCAGGAAGAACGTGGTGTCATCCTTCGATGCCATGTACTGCTCTATGCTGCCGTCAGTCCCGCTCCCCCTGTATATCTGGTACGTGATCTTTATGTCGCTGCCGCTCAGCCCGGTGACCACGGGGCTCCATTCCAGCTTCCATATGGTGTTTCCCGTGACCGGATCCACGGACATCTTGGTCGTCCTGGCAAGTATATAGCTGCTTACGGCAACGACACGGCTCGAAGGCGAACGTTTCAGTTCCGTGTCGGGAGTGTCCGGCTCGATCTTTATGTAATATACCCTTCCCGGGTCTCTTACGGTATGTATGTACTCGAGCTTGCCGGTCGACTCATTGACCGTCACAGGGCCGTTGGGTCCTATCTGTTCCTGCCCTATGTATATGGGAGGCGTATTGGCAAACCCGCTGTTCTCTGAAACATAGAGCCTGTAATCCATCCTTTTGCCCGAATACCACACGTCGTCCCATGTTATCATTATCTGGTTCGGTCCGTAGGAATAGGCTTCCAGTTCAATATCAGTGAGGAACTTGACGGTGTTTGACGGCGTCGATTCCGGGCTGGTATATGTGCCTGTCTCAGTTGCGTATGTGTAGTAAGCCCTGGCGTATGCGTAGTAAACGGTACCTGAGTTCAGTTCCTTGAGGCGGATTTTGTTGTCTGCGGCAGTATCCGCCGGCACGTTCGCCTCTTTCAGGATCGTCGGCTTTGCCGGCCTGTACGGCTTTGTGACTTCCTGCAGGTAGTAGTTCAGGTATATGCTCGGGGAAGGGATGCCCTGGGGCCGGGCTATCCTGTCTGTCTTCAGGTCCGCATAGTACCTGTCGAACTCGTTGTAGCCAATGGGCGGCTGGACATTTGGCGGCTGGTCGTAGAACGCTTCCACCCTGAGTCTTTCGGGCGCAGGCTGCGGCACGCCGTCTGCCGCTGCCGCCGGCACCGCGATGATCAACTGTACAGCCAGCAGCAAAAAGGCCAGTGCGCCCGTCATTGCCCTGTGCAAACCGTTGTGCTGCCTGTCGGGCAGCCTCCTGCCTGCCCCCCCGTGTATCCTCCCGTTTATCCTGTTGCTTGCTGCATTATGCGGCTTCATTCCATTATCACCTCGTAACCGATACATCCACTGCCGGCTGCGACATTTACAGGTCGCCGGTCAGTTCCAGCAGTCTTGCGAAAGCGGCCACGGCCTCGGCACGGGTCATGGTGCCTTTCGGCCTGAACCTTCCCGAGGCGTCCAACTGCATCACACCGATGTCGACCACTATGAGCACGGACATGTAGTACAGGTCTTCTATGTCCCTCTCGTCCGATATCGATGCCGTTGTCCGCGGCCTCATGCTGCGGGGGTCCGTCCCCTTTTTGACTGCAAGCAGCCTTGCAAGAACTGCTGCGGCCTGTTGCCTGCTGGCATCCTTTGCAAGCGAATTGGGATGCAGCAGGTCATCGAGGCCGAGTTCCGTAAGCCTGGCCCTCATATTGAGCCCCGTATTTGCCGGGGCCATCCCTGTCGTCAGTTCATACAGGAGCACTATCTCACTGCAGGTCACCCTGACCTCCGGCATGAAATTGGTCCCTGCGCCCTGGAACACGCTCCCAAAGTCATACCTGGAAGCCATCTTCAGAATGTGGTCCCTGGCCCAGTGGTTTTCCGGGATACCGCCGATGCCCCTGTCCTGAACGAGGATCACGTACATGCCGGGCTTCAGCAGCTCGAGCGTGACGATCGTTCCTGATTCCGTTATCGTCACTTTCCGCCAGTCCATCCCCCTGTACTTCACGTAAGCCGACTTCAGTCCGTCGGCACTGCCTGTCTTCAGTCTCACCGAAACCGGCGTGTCGAAGGTGTGTACTTCTCTTAAGGTGTTCGTGAGCATAATCGTTTTTATCGTGTTGTCGATGTATATGGACAGTTCCTTTTCTATCAGGTCCACAAGGTTCCTCGTATACTGGTCTGTCAGTGCGGCAGAACCCGTACCGCTTCCGACATACGTATTGAGGAGCAGGCTGAGTTTCTCGTTCACCAGCCCGGTGTCCTTATCATAAAGCCTGTCGTGGAACATGGCCGCCATATCCTCGTATGTTATGGAGAATCCCACTGCCCGGATCTCGAGCCCGTTTACGGCGGAAACCGGTATCATACCGGAAGGAAGGGTGCTGTCCGTGCGGTTCTCGCGCCGGAGATCCAGCCTGATGTACAGTTCCTTCACTTCCTGCCTTTCCCTTATGCCCTTAACGGTTTCATTGAATACCGCATCCAGTGTGTACGGCCTAATGACGATCTCGGTACCGTCGGACCTGATGATGAGGCTCTTTCTGAGAGACTTCATCACTTCCAGCAGCGCAACGGGGATGTATATCTCATCCCTTTCGATATTGACGGAAATTTCCGAGATATCCACCAGGAAGGAGTCGCCCGGTGAATGCCTCATGACATTGGCTATCCTGTCGCCCTTGAGCATTATCCTGGTGATGTTGCTCGTGCCGATGGCGATCCTCCAGAAATATCCCTTTTCGAACTGTTCCATTTTATCGAGGAACTCGGCACGCTGCTGTTCCTGCCTGTCCTTTTCGTCATAATCCTCCTGGCTGAACTCTGTCCTTATGCTGACAGGCCCGACATATTTCGAATACATTATTATGTCCGTGTAGACAGGGTCCCGTTTCTTCGCACGGACTTTTACATAATACCGCGTGTTCGACTTGAGCGGCTGTTTCGTCACGATGCCTCCGGGCAGCGTCACATCCATGCTTTTGATCCTGGCATAATAGTAGAGCCTGTCATTGTTGACCGTCCTTGCCGTCTCATCGGTATAGTAAGGCTGCACCCTGCCGTTTTTGTCGATATACCATTCCAGGTCGGCGGCAGTGAGTACTGTATACTCGGACCCGCCTTCCTCCATTATGGCGATCTCATAGCTTGCATAGTCGTCAAGCTGCTTGCCCATCCATTTTATTTCCAGCTCGTGGTAGCCATCCCTGGTCGTGAAGTCCATTTTTTCGTAGACAGTGATGCCCGAGCCCTTTGTGACCTTTATGTCATACGACGTCCCGTGTTTCAGGCCGGTCACCCTTCCGTAATACGTTTTTCCGTCCGGGTCCTTCACTATCGTCGACTGTGCCCTTGACAGTGCCCTGTACGATGCGTCTCCCGGCCCTTTTATATGTATTGTGTAATCCTCGACGGAGGCCGCGGGATCCTGGTCGGTCCAGAAGAAACCGATCTCAGCGACAGGCATGGCTTCCAGCAGGGCCGGAGCCTCAAGCAGCGACGTCGTCACCGGGATGGAGACCCAGACGCTGTGGGACGGCGGCGTGACAGGTTCCCTTGCGGCGTCGACCTTTATGGCCCTGATACTGAAGTAATAGAGCCTGTTCGGGAACATACCGCGGTCCACGGTGAACGTACATCTCCCCGTGGCGCTGTCATATGTGAATTCCCCGGGAAAATCCTGCGGGTCTCCTTCCGGGTCAAGGAAAACGCCCCTGTCAGACGGATCCTCACCGCTCTGCAGCGGGTCATATTCGTCAAGGAAGCCCAGGTATACCGGATCATTTTCGAATTCCGACTCTTCGGCCATGGGATGGACCCTCCCGGTCGTCCTGACCAGTTGGTATATCACGTCTTTCTCCCTGTGCGTCCACGAAAACGTCACGCTGCTGTCGGACAGCATAAGTTCGCCGTCGGGGCCCACAGCCACGGAGAAATCCGTCGGAGCCAGCGGCCTTCGCTGGGAGTCGTCGGGAGGCGTGACATCCAGGATCATGGTCGTTACGGGAAGCACCGCCGAAAACATAGAAGTCTTTTCGGTCACTTCGGCCGGATCCTCCCTGTTCGTGATCACGAGCCTGGTCCTTATGAGGAAATAATACGTCGTGTTCGGAAGCAGTTTCGGCCCGAATTTATCGACGGGTCCGTACGTAGCCTCGTCAGGCAGGACATCCCTCAGCTTGTCGTAACCTTCTTCGGTGAACCTCCATATCCTGGCGGTGACGACGGAACTCCGCGGGTCGTCGGCACCGGTGAACAGAACGTCTCCCTGCAGTTCCTGGGTTGTGCCCACCGGGATGAAGCTCGCCTGGTTCGTGCCGGTATTCATGAAAATGTCATAAAAGATTTCATACCGGTACTTCGACTCATCATATTTGCTCGTATAGTTCCGCCAGTCGAGATCCAGCAATTTGCCGAAGCTCAGTTCGATATAGTTCAGGACCTGGCCTGCGGATGTCATCCTGCCGTTGCCGCTCAGCCTGAAATCCGCCGGCAGCGGCACATCGGCCTCGATGCCGGCCAGCGTGGTGAAGCTTATCACCACCGACATGTCGGACATTTTTTCAGGATCCGCCGTCCCTGCGTGCTCGGCTTTAGTGGTGTACATCTGCAGGTAGTAAATGGTGTTGGGGATGAGGAAGGTCGGATACCCTTCGTCATCGGGACCGAGCTCGGGCGGCGTCGACGGATCCCCGTCGAGATCGAACAGTTCGAACCCGTCCAGCGTGAATTCGAGCCTGTTCCCCACGTCCCTGATCCTGTCCGAATTTGCAGCTATGTATTTTACAAGCCTGTATTTGCTTTCATATCCTTCCGGCCTGCCCCACAGCTCCCCGTCCACGTATACGGGCACCCTCGCCCCGGTGTTCGGGTCCGTCTGGCTCGTGCTCAGCAGGAAATGATAAACAAGATCATCCCTGACGCTGTCCCAGTTCAGCGGCTTTTCCCATGACAGCGTGACGTCCGTCGACCTGATCTTCCTGGCGGTACCGGAAGGATCGGTGACGTCTTCCTCGTGGAGGACCCTGTCAATGACCGCGATCCCCGTCGGCAGCGGAGGCCTGTCCGTATCAAGGACGAGCATGTATTCCAGGGGCAACGATTCAAGCCTGTCTTCAGCACCTTCAGACTTGACTACTATCTTGTAGTAAACTTTATTGTTGGGGTGCACGCCCGTTATCACTGTAACGGCATATTCACCGCTGAAATATGAGTCGTCGAGGGTGTCGATTATTCGCCAGTCTCCCGGGATGGTCTCGTCGTCCGATGCCTGGACCTGGTAAAAGAGCCTCGGCAGGTCAAGGCTGCCCTGGTTGATCCTGTAGATCTTTACATAGATGTTGTTGGCGCTGTCTTTTGTCAGCTGGAACCGGATAGGCGTGTTGATGTAGGGCCTGTCCCCGGACAGGGGACTGCCGTTGTATGCATCCGGGCTGCCGACCCTTACGGCAGGCACGTTATTGCCTGCCGCGTCGCTGTATATGGGCCGTATTTTCATGTAGTAGACAGTGCCGGGCAGGATATCGTAATGAGGAAGTATGTCGTCCGTTCCGCTGACGTCCGTTATTTCCGATAAGGCGTCTTTTCTGCCGAGCAGTTCGAAGCTGTAGAACCCGTTGGCATTCGGACCGGGTATCAGCGCGGTCACGTCCGGTGATCCGGACACGTATGCCGTATACGAACCCCCGGCGGACTGCCTTACATGGACGGAGGACTGCGATGAGCCCGAGTCGAGCTTATTCGCATCCGTGGAGATATTTATAGTGTAGTTGAGCGACGATATTTGCCTTTGTGAATCGGTATATATGCAGTTGTAGGCATTCTGCATGTACCTGAGAGCCTTATCGCTGTTGGCCTCGATGAACATACCGTTGCCGGTGTCGGGATCATCCTGGGGATAAGGCCTGGCATCGGGATCGATATCCGGATCGAAATCAGGATCGAAATAGATCCTCGGCTGTTTCCAGTTCAGTCTCAGCCTGGGTTTCCCGCCGATTTCCCTGCCACCGCCGGCAATTTCCTCGTATGGCTGCGACGGCGCCGTCGCGGTGAAGGTGATGGCAGGCAGGAAATAGAGCAGGCCCCTGCCTATGATCTCCCCGACGGACGTATCTGTGTCATTGTAAAGCGTGACGCTGATGTCATATATATAATCCGGCTGAAGGCCGTCGATCACGAAAGTGTTGCCTTCCGTGACCAGTTCCCTGTTATACGTGGCCGTCCCGCCGGGACCGGGCCTGTGGTAGATTATCTCGGCCAGCCGGGTCCCCGTAAGCTGGGTCCAGCGTATCGTAAGCCTCCCGTCGCTGTAACTCTCCACCGAGATGTCAATCGGCATGAACGCAGCGAAAGAAACTGTGCCGCATATTGAAAAGATGCTGCAGAGCACAGCCGTTACCAGGAGTACCGCAACCGGTTTGCTGATATGTTTCATGAAATGCCGACCTCCGCCAATATATACATCCAGACTTCTGTTCCGTCATGCTGCTTCGATTCCGGATGACCCCGGGTGGGACCAGGGTACAGTCCATATTATATATCGGCAGCGGACCGGCCTTGTTTTATAGTGCCGTGGACTTTTGGCGATCCGAATATGATATTGTAATAATAATGTAAAATATCCCGATACCGTAATGCTTTTTGACGCAGGAAAGACTTAGTGCCGCCAGCCGCCGCGCTGGTCGCCTCTGCTCACGATGATCTGGTTCCTTCCGTTCCTGGAGGCCTTTCTCACATTATATCCTCGCAGCACAAGGGTGTCGTAGATCTCGTCCACCTGCTCGAAATAATTGTTCCCTATATCGAGTATGAGCGTTTCTCCAGGTTTGAGTTCCCGGGATATTTCATTGAGAGTCGCATCTATACCATTGACGCTTTCCGCGTTCATTATCCGTCCGTCCGCGGCATCGCCGTGCATGGGCCCTGTCGTTCCTTTCTGGCAGCCGTTCCCGTGTTTCCGGTAATCCATATGTTGTACCCTCCGCTGTTTTATGGATCGGTGTTTATACGGTCTGTATCTGTGATATAGTATTATCATGAGATGATGATTTTATTTTTGGAGTTGGAATTATGGCATCCGGCAGGAACCTGGTGCTGATAGGAATGCCCGGCGCAGGCAAAAGCACCGTCGGTGTCCTTTTGGCTAAAGCACTGAAGATGCCGTTCACGGACACCGATATCCTGATACAGCGCCGGCAGGACTGCTACCTGCAAGAACTGATCGAGGAGCACGGCATCGAAGGTTTTATCAGGATCGAGGAGGAAACGGTCAAAAGCCTCGATCTAAACAACCACGTGATCGCGACCGGTGGGAGCGTGGTGTACAGCGAAGCCGCCATGGCCCATCTGAAAACCCGCGGTATCATATTTTTCCTCAACGCCAGGCTGTACCAGCTGGAACGCAGGCTCAAAAACATGAAGAGCAGGGGCATCGCCATGACGCCCGGCCAGACCCTCGCTTCCCTGTACAGGGAAAGGCTGCCGTTGTACAGGAAATACGCCGACGTTGAGATTGACTGTTCAAGAAAGCATATAGAGACCATCGTTTCCGAGATAAGCGAAAAATTCACGGAACTTCGCTGAAAAAAAGAAAAAATCATGTATAAAAGGACACAAAAGGGGGCAAAAATATTAGTGACCTCACAAAATACATTTTGACCCCCTTTACACGGTTAGTCGCCTGACTAACCACCTTTTTTTGCCCAAATCATGCACAGAAAACGTCCGTTTTGTGGAAAACAGCCTGTGGATGATGTGGATAAGCCTGTGAATAACCGACTGGCACGAATTGTGCGGCTGTGGACAACTCCCCCTCGCCGGGACGATCCACAGACGGATTTCCACAGGCGTCAAATGAGCTTTTGCACCTCTTCTTCAGGAACCGGCTTTGAGTAATAGTAACCCTGCATCATGTCACACCTGTGCTTCGCCAGGTATTCCGCCTGTTCCTTCTTTTCGACGCCTTCGGCAACCACCACGAGGTTCCTCTTATGCCCTATATGTATTATGGATTCGATCATGCTGTTGTCATTGTCCGGTATGTCATCGACAAAGCACTTGTCGATCTTCAGCGTATTCACCGGAAGCTGCTTCAGATAGCTCAGCGAAGAAAAACCTTTCCCGAAATCATCGATGGAGAACCTGACCCCAAGGTCTCTCAGTTCATGTATTTTCCTGAGGTTCATATCGACTGTCTCCACGAGTTTCGATTCCGTTATCTCCAGTTCCAGGAGAGAGGGCTCGAGCCCGGTCGATTCCAGGATCTCCCTGACCATGTCCACGAAGTCCGCCTGCATGAGCTGCACCACGGATATATTCACCGATATCCCGTATTTTTTTGATGTCCTGTCGTTCAGCCTGATAATGAACTCGCATGCGGTCTTCAGTACCCATTTGCCTATCTGGACGATCAGTCCGCTCTCTTCAGCCACGCTTATAAATTTCAGCGGCTGGATCATGCCCTTTTCAGGGTGGACCCATCTGAGCAGGGCTTCAAAGCTGACGATCTCACCTGTCGCAATGTCGACCTGCGGCTGGTAGAAAAGGATGAACTCGTTATTGGCCAGCGCATTCCTGAGCCCGGTCTCCATTTCCATCCTTTCGACAAGCTCATCGTTCATTTCCTTCCTGAACATCACGTGGGTGTTCTTCCC
>CZCB01005399.1_pt1 | contig 14533 bp, 10 predicted proteins | sample 591991 | NCBI WGS metagenome assembly CZCB01 (sample SAMEA3556809, study PRJEB10932) | anaerobic digester metagenome | reverse complement strand
TACACTATCGAGTTGATTGCAGAATTATAATCCGGCTCCTGTGCAATCTCAGGAACCAGTTCCTTATATACGATTTCACCTTCCGGATTTACCACGATTACGGCACGTGCCAATAAACCTTTCATTGGGCCATCGACTATCGTAAGTCCATATTGTTCGCCAAATGACGGATTACGAAACGTGGACAACGTAATAACATTTTCGATACCTTCGGTAGTGCAGAATCGCCCTGCCGCAAAAGGAAGATCGGCCGAAATGCATAAAACAACCGTATTTTTCAACGCTGCAGCTTCCTTGTTGAAACGGCGAACCGATGCAGCACATACCCCGGTATCCAAACTCGGAAAGATATTTAATACCACATATTTACCTCTGAAATCGGATAGCTTTGCTTCCGATAAATCGGACTTCACCAAGGTAAAATCGGGAGCTTCTTCACCTACTTCCGGTAGCTCACCGCAAGTATGGATAGGTTGTCCTTTAAATGTTATGTTTGCCATATTGCTCAACTATTTTTATTCCGATTCCGGTTCCTAATTTATAATTATTCTACTTTATATCCTATGGAACGTTACTGTCAAATAAACGAAAAGGACAAATAAATGTTCATCAAATTCTCATTTTTAACTTTTTCAGGACGGTAAACGCAACTCTTCACGGAGATATCGTGCCGTGTAACTTTCGGAGTTTTTGCAAATTTGTTCGGGAGTACCTTCAACCATAATGTATCCTCCCTTCTCTCCGCCTTCGGGTCCCAGATCGATAATATAATCGGCACATTTGATCACATCGAGGTTATGCTCAATGACAACCACGGTATTGCCTTTGTCGACCAACTTGTTGAGTACCGACAACAACACCCGGATATCCTCGAAATGCAAACCTGTGGTAGGTTCGTCGAGCACATAAAGCGTGTTGCCCGTGTCGATACGGGCAAGCTCGGCAGCCAGTTTCACCCGCTGACTTTCTCCTCCCGACAACATCGTAGAAGACTGTCCGAGTTTGATATAACCCAACCCCACCTCCTGCAATACTTCAATTTTGCGAAGCACGGCAGGAACATTTTCGAAAAACTCCACTGCAGCATTAATGGTCATATCCAGCACATCGGCAATGGATTTTCCTTTGAACCGCACTTCCAATGTTTCGCGGTTATACCGCTTTCCGTGACATACTTCGCAGGGCACCATCACATCGGGCAGAAAATTCATTTCGATGGTTTTGTATCCGTTGCCGCCACACGCTTCGCAACGCCCACCCTTCACATTGAACGAGAAGCGGCCGGGTTTGTATCCCCTCACTTTTGCTTCGGGCATCTCGGCAAACAAGGCACGAATATCGTTGAAAACCCCGGTATAGGTTGCCGGATTTGAACGCGGCGTACGTCCGATAGGTGATTGATCCACGGTTACCACTTTATCTACATGTTCTGTTCCATAAACAGCTTTGTAGGGCAACGGATCGTTGAGCGAACGGTAAAGCTTTTGGCTCAAAATAGGTTGCAGCGTTTCGTTGATGAGGGTCGATTTGCCGCTTCCCGAAACGCCGGTTACGCAAATGAATGTTCCCAACGGAAATTTCACGGTCACATTTTTGAGGTTATTGCCGGTCGCCCCTTCAATAATCAATTCTTTCCCGCTTCCTTTCCGTCGTTTATCGGGAACGGCAATTTTCAGCTTCCCGTTCAGATAATTTGCGGTAAGGGTATTTTTGGTAATCATTTCTTTGGGCGTTCCCTCAAATACCACTTCTCCACCCTTACGACCTGCAAAGGGTCCCATATCCACAATATAATCCGAAGCAAGCATCATATCCTTATCGTGTTCCACCACAATAATCGAATTACCGGAATCACGGAGTTTTTTCAACGAATCGATGAGCCGGTGATTGTCGCGCTGATGGAGTCCGATGCTGGGTTCATCCAAAATATACAAGACGTTTACCAGTTGCGAACCGAGCTGAGTTGCCAACCGTATGCGCTGACTCTCACCACCTGAAAGCGAGGCCGAAGCGCGGGAAAGCGACAGGTAGCCCAATCCGACATCCAACAGAAACTGCAAGCGCGACAGAATTTCTTTACGGATTTCCGCGGCAATGATGCGTTGCTTATCCGGCAGGTGATGATCCAAATCGTCCATCCAATCATACAGCCGGCGGATGTCCATTTCGGCAAGTTCGGCAATGTTTTTCCCGTTTATCCGGTAATGCAGTGCCTCCTTGTTCAATCGCTGTCCGTGACATTCCGGACAAACAGTCGTGGTAATAAACTGTCCTGCCCATTTCTGTGCCGTTGCCGAGGCATCATCGTCCTGTTGCATCTCGATATATTTTGCAACCCCTTCGTAGGTAACCAAATAGTTGGAATAGCCCAACGCTTCGTTTTTGATTTTCAACCGTTCGTTCGTGCCATACATAATCTCATCGATGGCTTCTTGCGGAATATCCTTGATGGGCGTTTTCAGGGTAACCCCGTATTTCTCGCAAATGGCCGCAATTTGCCAAAAAATCAAGCTACTCCGTTCCTTCCCCAACGGTACGATTCCTCCTGCGGCAATGCTCAAATCGGGGTTGGGAATCACTTTTTCCATATCGATCCGGTCCACCGTTCCCAAGCCCTTGCAGCGTGGACAAGCGCCTTGAGGCGAGTTGAACGAAAAATTGTGTGGTGCAGGCTCGCTGTATGACAATCCCGTGGTGGGACACATCAATTGCCGGCTGTAATAGCGCACTTCACCGGTTTCGACATCCTGAATCAGTATCAGTCCCTGTCCTTGCTTCATTGCCGTGCGAACACTGGCTCTCAACTGATCGGCAAATTTGTCGGAAACCACCAGTTTATCGATCAGTATTTCGATATCGTGATTCTTGTATCGGTCTACCCGCATACCGGGAAGAATCTCCTTAATCTCGCCATCGACCCGCACATGAAGGTAACCCTTCTTGCGAATCTGTTCGAAAAGCTCCTTGTAATGCCCCTTACGATTTCGAACCACAGGTGCCAGAATATAGATTTTCTTTTGGGCATACTTTTGCAAAATCAGCTCGAGAATCTGCTCTTCGGTATATTTCACCATTTTCTCACCCGTGAGGTACGAATAGGCTTCTCCTGCACGCGCAAAAAGCAGCCGGAGAAAATCGTATACTTCCGTAGTAGTACCTACGGTCGAACGCGGATTCTTGTTGGTCGTTTTTTGCTCAATGGCAATTACCGGACTCAGTCCCGTAATCTTGTCCACATCGGGACGCTCGATCTTTCCCAAAAAACCCCGCGCATACGCCGAAAAGGTTTCGATATAGCGACGCTGACCTTCGGCATAAAGGGTGTCGAAAGCCAATGACGATTTTCCGCTCCCGCTCAAGCCGGTGATCACCGTAAGCGCATCGCGCGGAATTTTTACGTCTATATTTTTAAGATTATGTACACGGGCACCGTATACATTAATGTACTCTGTTTCCTCATTCATAACCTGTTAAAACGCAAAATAACCTAAAATGTTCATCTTTATTCAATTCTCCTCTACTTCTATTCTACAACCCGGCCTACTCTGTAACCCAGCGTTTATCGTGGACTTTTATTTTTTCTCCTTTTTTGTAGTAAAGGCTTTCGCGGGTCGGGATAAGAAAGGTATATGTTTTTCCTGTTTTGTTGGTGAGTTTGTCGCTGCGTAACCACGAGTTGAAGTCTTTCAGTTGTGCGTACGTAATGCCGTTTTCCCGGGCAAAAGCCACCAAATCGGGGATTTGCCCCGATATCCGCACCTCCTTAAATTCCATGGGTTTATATAACTGATGCGGACGGATGACAAATCCATACCTGCGCGGATTCTCAAAAACAAGCTTGATAGCCAACATACGGAAATAATACCGCATGGTTTCGTCCACAAGCCACATATCCAGCGCATTTTCAACCTGCTGATTACGCAATTCGTTGGCAATCCTCGCCCTCCCTCCGTTATACGATAATGCAGCTGCCGTCCATGATCCGTATTCGCGACGAGCATTTTTCAGATAACGACACGCAGCCTCGGTCGATTTTTCGATATGATACCGTTCGTCCACTTCGGAAGAAACTTCCAACCCGTTGAGCCTGGCCGTGCTTGCAATAAATTGCCAAAGGCCGACCGCACGCGCGGGAGAAGTCGCCCGATGATCGAGACTGCTCTCTATCACCGCAAGGTATTTCATATCATCGGGGATACCCTCGCGCTTGAGAATGGGTTCGATGACCGGGAAAATACGGTTTGCCCGCTTGAAAAGCAAAAGCGTAGTGGAATGAAAATAGGTGAAACTGTTCAGTTCCCTGTCCATGCGCTCCCGCAAATCGTACCGGTCGAAAACTATTTTTTCCCCGGCAAAAGTCATCTCGTCCGGGATATCCACCGACGCTGTCATGGAAAGCACGTAGGGTTTCTCGACTGCCGCTTTTTCGACATCATTTCCTGATGTCAACCAACCTATAATAGCAACCGTTCCTACCAAAAGGGTACTTATTGAAAGGATTAGGGTATATTTTTTCATCTGTTTTTGTGCCTGTTTTTCTTTTAAAGAATCAAATATACGCAAAAAATTCGTATTTTTATCCCTGTAAAAGAGAATATGATCCTATGTCTTGTCCTGAAATAAGTTTACAGTAAATGTAAACAAAAATCAGGACGACACAAGGTTATTCCTAAAACGAATCTTTTTAATCCGATAAAAAGACGCCTTTAATCGGCAAATGTTTTACAAACGAAAAAACACCTGCAAGGTGATTGTTGCAAGTGTTTGATTTTCGACGTGACCCCGGAGGGACTCGAACCCTCGGCCCATTGATTAAGAGTCAATTGCTCTCAAGGCATCAAAAAACTGCGTTTTTTAATGCTACCAACTGAGCTACTGCACTTTATAGATATTTGTTTCGACTGTTTTTTTGAACCGTTATTTTCGGTTTACTTATTGGTTTACCTTTGTTGGATAAATCGAGATTTTGTTAATAATTAAGTTGTTTATAATTGGAACATTAAAGGGTTGCTCTCCTCTTTGTTCTTATTCGTAAAGTTACAGAAAAAGATTGAAAATGCAAATGATTATTGAATTTATATTTTAGTAAGTTACTGTGAACTACTAATATATTTTTTTTCAGAAAACTTATTTCGCTATTCAAGTGATATTTCTCCTAAAAAATGATTTTTTTCTCTTTAATAGGGGAGGAACAGTGGAAATAGGTTGATTGTCTGCTATATAAAAATATTTTTTTAAACAGGTATGATCCGCGTTGAAATTAGTAGGATAAAATATATGAGAGGAAAATTTTAAAATATTATGCCTATATATAGACCATTTTCAATTTTTTTCCCCATTCTTGAAATAAATGGTCTAAATGGTGATATATGTTTGTATTTTCAATTTTCACGTTTTTAAATGGAGAGAATGAGTGTATAAATGCAAAACTTAGCGTTTAGCACAATGGTGGCTTGTTGTTTTGTCAAGGTTTTTTGCGAAAATACTACCTGAAAGTGTGGAGATTTTTGCAAAAACCGTAAGGCTTGACCTTTACAAAACAGGAAAAGCCACATTATTTTTGCGGTGTTTTCATTTATAACTATGAGTCTGCTTTAAAAAGTCCAAAATGCTGTAAATTAATTTTGTAAAAACTTGATTATCAGGCTGACTTTTTGCTCATTTTCGATAAATAAGACTTATTCAAGTGGACTCAACTATTATAAGGAGAATTGGTAATGCAGCCTTGAGCCAACCGAAGGCGAGTGAAAAAGCAGCGGAACGAAGTGGAGTGCTTTTTTTAGCGAAGCCGAAGGGAGAGGCGCGAGCCGTAAGCGAGTGGAGCGAGGGCGCAGGCAGCAGGAAGCCCGCAACGAAGTGAGGGCAGCGGAATGCTGCCGCGTGCGGCAGGGCTGGCGCAGTTTTTTGCAAACGGAGCTTGTGCGGGGAAAGGCAAGTGCCTGAATGAGCGATTACGTGAAGTGGAGTGTAGAGAATTGCCGTTTGAGGAGGGATTGATGATGATGTCGGGGAAATGCGATAAGATGGAATTGCGTGCAACAAAGATGGCAAAGGATTGCTCAACGGCAAAATGAACGTAACGGAACGTAACGAAAGAGCGAAAGAAGGCTCTTGTCCGGGAATAAAAAATGGGTGCTGTGTGGAACGAATGAGCATAACCGAAGAATGAGGCGAAGCGAATGAGGAACACACGGCACAAACGATAGAAAGGGTGGGCACAAGCGACGAAAAAGAGGCAAAAACTGTGACAGCCCGATTAGCCCGAAGCGACCAGCAGGCGAGCAGAAACAATGAGTGGCGGCTGCCCCCTGATAGAAAATGATATAACCTATTTGGGGTTTTAGGGGGCAGGAGTAGCCACGGGTGAGGATTGAGCGAGCGTGTGTAGCAAAACAAGCATGCACGCGACCATGAGCACCAAACGTAGCGAAGCGGAGTGAGACGGAGCGCAATGGGCAAGTGTGCATGCGTTAGCCGGCAAGGGCAGCGAAAAAAATACTACCTGAAGCGAAGCGAGGTGTGGAGATTTTTTTTAAGCTGCTTGTTATACCCTTGCGGCTATGTTTTTGCGAACAAAACAAGCGATTGACGAACACCTTATTACCAATTCATTTAAATTGCTGTTTCACCTCGTTATTCGGTGAATGGGGAAAAAATTCAAATAAATCCTCGTTATATAGACCATTTTTGAAAATTTTCCCTACTCTGAAAATAGAGAGTTAAGACACTTCTAAACTTGAATTTCGTCAATATCTTCTCCCTCTAATCATAGGCAAATCTGTAAAAGACGGTTTTGCCGTTATTTGGATAGATCATTGCAATTTCCGTAACATATCCATCTTTATCCGTTTTGTATTGATAGGAAATTTTTTGTTCGCCTTCCCCGATGGAGGCTGGTAAATGTTTTGTCGGTTTACCTAACCGTGCGTAATATGGATAAACAAGCGTGCAATTTATATCATCAATTTTTAAGAATAAACCGAATTTATTTTTTATTAAAAAAGGGTGCTAAGATTTGCACCCCTTTTCGTCATTCCGCTTATTTAGCTTTTTCAATGAGTAAATTAGTAAGAATATTCCAATGATAAAAAAAATACTAGCGCCTGTCAAAATACCTAGTTGGAATTGAGTAAACTTGTTGAAATGTAGCAAAATATTAAAAAAGGTATAGATGGAATATATAATAATAGCTATTGAAAAAGCTAATAAAATTTTCATTTTTCAAAAGTTTTATTTTGTAACTGAAACTGTAGTCGGGGTATATATTCCTCCCGTAAGAAAGTTAACCAGTCCGTCAATAAAAGAATGGGTAATTGTAAGGTCGAAATCTTTGGCGTCTCCGATTAATTCCTTACCATCTGCAGTTTTAATTGCTGCTAAACCATCGATTAAATAATGATTTTTTGCACTTACTACTTTCCCAGTTTGTGCACCTTTGCCTACTGATACTGTATAAGTATAACAAGACGACATTGTAAAGCAGATTGCCACAAAAAGCACAAATTTAAAAAACTTTTTCATATAACTTTAATTTTTTCCCTCCCCGTCCCCCAAGTTCGGTATTAAACAATAAAAAAAGCGTGGGAACTGTTAGACTTTACCGATTGTCAAAATCTAAAACGCTTTTCGTTTAAAAAACTAAGAAATTGCACCGCCGTGCATTACCTTGCAAATGTACTTAATTTTTTTATTATAGAAATCAAAATTGGAAATATTTTTGTGCCTGATTTACTCTTTTTTTACCTTAATTTATCTTAATATGTCATTTTGCTTTTTATAATTGTGATGCAATCAGTTGATTTGCCTTTTTCCTTAATTGTATGGCGTTTTATTTCAAACCATTGGGACAGATCTGTGGCTTTGGCTGCTTTTACTTTATTGTATTCCTCGTAAAGGGCAAGGTCTAAATATATTTTTTGCAGCTTTTTTTTACATTCACTTACACGAATTGTGCTGCCTTCCTTAATGCCAATATCATTCAGACATTCAATAATTTTAGCATCATTGGATTTGTTTCCTTGATATTTAAGTATCGTCCTTTTTATATTTGTAACATTGTATTTTAATTCTTCGACTTTGTCGGCTCCTAATGTGTCGTAGGCAATTTTTACCAAAGGTTTCTCTTTTTCAATCAGCGAGATTCGTTCATCTATGTTTCCAAAATGAAACATGGGAATATCTTTTTTGAGTCTGACATATTCGTCGAATAAGTCTTTGAATGAAATTTTTGCTTTCTTGTTTGTCATGAGTTTGTCTGTGTAAACCATAACATTTTCGGATAAAACATTAAATCCATATTTGCCATACTCATTTTTAAGTGTTATTCTTGAAGCATAGAGGCTGTGTGTAATTTTGAAGTTTACAATGTCCAACTTAACCAAGTTTTCATCAAAAAACAGTTTATCTTCTTTTTTATAAATATATTGTTCGTTCAATCCTGCTTTGTTGCCTTTTTCAATGATTGATATGTTTTTTTTACGACTTTCTTCGCTCATGTTATTCACTTCATCGATCCACTTTTTTGTTGTTTCGATTTCTTTTTGTGAGAATGCTTTGAACTCTTCGTAAGAAGTAAAATTGTTGTATCGGGTTTCTGAAAAAATATGGGTTATTTCTGTTTTATAGTGCGAATCTCTGATTCGTCCACATATTTGAATGATTAATGTTGAAATATCCAGTAGCGTATGTGATTTGTTTTTATCACTGACAATGTAAGTTCTTCCGTTTTCGTCGTAGATATCGCAACCCTCAAAGCAAGTGGAAGTATAAAAATTGATTTGTCTTACAGGGTCTGTTGTCGTAGCAATCTGATATTCGATCCCTAACTTATTTTGATTGCTTTTGCGGCCTCTACCAGGTGAGGTGTTGTTGGAACAAATAACACGAACCTGATCGGGTTTTAAATTTGATTTTAAAATTGCTTCGGCAATAAAATCAACGCTGTTGACAAAGAAATGCAGGTTGCCAAACATTTTGCCTGTAAGAGCATCGGTTATCAGTCTGCAAACCTCATTTATCGGTCTGGCAGTAATAACCGGTTTGATATTTACTTTTACCGTATTGGGCCATGACACTTCAACAATGGGCAGATCTTTGAGTTCGTTCAGAATAAATTCATCTTCGATGGGTGTAGCAGTCATATAAGTTACTTTGTCAAATTTGCGACTATGAAACAATACTTTTTTCACGGCTTCATTCCTAAAGGCATAACTGTTGAATAAAATATGCCACTCATCGACCAACAAATAAAACCGGCTGTATGGTTCGTACCCGTTTTGTTCAAGTAGATAGATCAGGTGTTCCAATTTGTCATAAGTTACTGCGATTTTTTTCTTCGGATGGTTTTGCAGGTAATCTAAAATTTCTTGATCCGTAACTCCCTGATATATACCCAATAAATCGGGGTGCTGCTCTGTTTTGTTTTTTATCGTATTGACATAGGGCATAGCAATAATTGTGTCTATCTCGTTTAGTATGGCAATGGTGGTTCCACCACAGCCTGTTTTGCCTTTATCGAACAGGCAATTAGTCGGGAGTTCGGTCATAAAATCGCTCAGGTATTCGTCTGAGTCTTTGGGTTTGATAATTTTTTTACTCATAAAATGAATTTTATGGTTTATAAATGATTTATCTGAATCGTTTGAGGAACGGATTTTTTTTCTTTTTTCTCTCTTTATGTTTTCGGTGTTTCCGAATATAAAAATCCGTCTGATTATCTGGGGAGTTGCGACGCAAATCTATGAAATGAAGTTAGCGGGAGAACTTAATATGCAAATTATACGTTTGAAAATCGGAAAATCCGGCAGAAAGGTCAAAATAAAAACAGGTTGATACCTGTTCTTATGCCATATTGTCCAAGATTTAATTTCAGACAGTTCTGAATGTAATTGTCATTGATTTTACCAAAAAAAAATATGCTGCTTTTTTTCTTTAAGTCACCAAGTTATTTTACTTGCGAAAGTTGAATTTGTTATTTGTACAATAGAAAATTTGTGGCATGAATAAATTATTCTGGTTCAAACTCAGATAATAATTCAATGGCGTCAATGTATTGAAATTTTGAGTATTAAAATTATTGACATCTGCTTTTTGTCAGCAAAGGTTTTGAAGGAGATTTTTAGGTCGTGCAAGTTTCGCAATTTCAGAAACATTTGAATGCTTTTTCATTTCTACGCTTGAATCAGCGTTTTTGATTCGTGAAACAAATTTAGTCAGGATTTTTGAAACATTTTGAAGGTTATCGATAGTCGATTTCTGTATATTTTCAGCCATTTTGTCATCGTTTTTACATTTGTAATGGAATCATCTAATGTGTTGGTAATCTATTTATTATTACAAAGGTACAAAATCTTATGGAGGTAAATTGCTGATAAACAAAATTATTTGGTATGGGAGATTAGGGATGATGTGAGGCTAAAATATGAGGAATGGAAAAGCCAAAGGACATAAAAGAAAGGCCCTATGGACAGTAGAGCTTTACGGATCGGGAAAAGCGGAGCTGTGCGAGGTAATAAAGACTACCGGTTATTCTAAGATTTTGTTTTAATCGTGGACGAAAAAGAAAAAACTATAAGAATCATTTTCCTTTTTCATTTACACAATCTTTTGAATAGTGTCAAATTTTCCATTTCCCCCGAGTTAGGTATTAAATTAATCAGTTATATTGCTGTCATCAGTTATATTGCTGTCATTGTTTTACAAATGTATCTGTACTTTTAGTTTTTTATTTTTCCGTGAAAATCATTGACACATTGATGATGCAATAGCATTTACAGAATTGTTTTTATTTTTTTACCGCTGTACATAAATTTGACGAAATTATATACTCCATGTTACTATTTTCTCGTATCATAAAAGGAAATATAAATAATGCATAAAACCTTGTTTTTCAGTTTATTAATACAAACTGTGTGTGGGAGTGGAGTTCTCTTAATCACTCGTGCTCTTTATCGGGTTGGAAATCAAATAATTGTATTATTCCTGTGAGATTACCCCCTGATTTACGCTGCTTTAATTTGTAGTACCGTTCTATTATGGGTATTTTTATTTTATCGCCATGCATTATATTAGTTGTGATACCGTTCTTTGTGAAAATTTCTCTGAACACTTCCGTAAGGTTATCGATATGATGCTCTTGATTTTCCCCAAATCGAGCAAGGATTTCATCACAAACAGTTTTTGAGAACATTTTTTCTTCATTTAGCTTTTCTTCGTGTTCCTTTAGTAGTTTGTCTATCGCACCTTTTTGATATTCGCAATCTTCCATTGGCTTTTTCCCGAGTATATGGTAAGCACTAATATTGTACTCAACCTCTTCCAACCTCTTTCGATCTTCTTCTCTGTAAAAATAAGCTATTGCGGACTCTTTTTGACTATCAGGCAAATCACTCGTATGTATTAACTCTAATTGCTCAACTAAAAACTTTCGTCTTTCTACCGTATTTTTGATTTTTGAAAAATCCGTTATTTTTGGACTACTAATAACAAATAACGCATTTTCATAATTTATAATAAAATGACTTGTCCTTTGATAGGCTTCAGGTAAATCATTGGGTTTTACATAGTATGCCTTCACTCGGTTTTCATCATAGAAATTATCTATCTTGAAATAGTTTAATTTACCGTCTTTATCTAAGAATTTGTTATAAACTGCTTTTGATTGTGCTTCGGTTTCAGCCAAATATCGTCCCGATTTTTTTTGTTCAATTCCCTCCCTTTGTATAATGCTATCTGTATGCATTAATCTTAATTGCTGATTTTCAAATTCTAATTCGGCTTTATCTATATATTCTCGTATTTCTGATTCATCTAAAATCGGATCTTTAATTCCATAAGTTGAAATGTGAGTGAGAGAGTTGAATTTTTTACCGTCTTCATAAGAATTACGGAATCGTCCGTATATTTGAATGCTATTAGTAAAAGGATCAATTTTTGTATGTTCAGCTTCATCCAAATCGGTTAATATCAAAATATCGGGTTTTGCAGGTGACAAAATATCAACTGCAGAAAAAAAACGAGAAGTGAAAAAATTGTATCTTGCTAAAGGTAAATCTAAATCGGGATAGATATTTTTCATCGGGTCTTGCTTACCTTTAGATTTAAAAACGCTCTTTGGAGAACAGAACACTTTGTAATCTTCTATTCCGTTACTTTCTAATTGTTTGATTAATTTATGAATTCCCGATGTTGAATTAAAGAATACACAAACACATGGACTACCTTTAAACTTTTCAAAGAAATCTGCAACCGAACTATAAAAATCATTAGTTGTGATAAGTGTTATCTTTTTTTTGTAATCAAAGGATGGTTGTATTTCAAGCAGATAGAAATTTTGCTCCTCAAATTTTGGATGTCTTGCTTGTAATGGTGTTGCTGATAAAAAAGCCTTGCTATTATATAAAAAAAAGTCTTCCATCGGCGATGAAATTTGTTCCCGATAATCTATGTCTTGGATAACTTTCTCGCATTCATCAAATAAACAAAAATAGTTCTCAAATAAATTGATATTATTCTTATTGGCTACTTTACGAACCTTTGAGTAACTTTCGGGTGTACAAAGTACTTTTTTATATTTTACATCTTTATTGAGCAGATATTTTTTAATTTTATTATCCGTAACACCCTCATAAACACCTAATAATTTATCATTTTTATCTGTTTTACCCTTGATAACAGGTACATTCGGCTCAATTATTACAGAGTTTCTTTTTGCTTTAATTTCACTATAAGTAGCTCCTAAACCCGGGAGAGTTTTATGAAAAATGCAATTTGCGGGTATTGCATCTAATTCAAAACCCTCTCTTTCAAATACATCAATCAGATACTCGTTTTCATTGATTGCGATGTATTTAGCTTCACTTAAATTAAAGATGTTACTCATATTTCTAATTTCTCTTTTAGTATGAATAAGGGGAAAATTTTCAAAAATAAAAGTCTTTATATGCCCATTTTCAAAAATTCTCCCTATTCCTGCAAAAGTATAAATTATTGAGAGATACAACCAATTTTATAATAAATAATTTATAGTTTCACTTAGTTTATCATTCTCAAAACTATCCAAATAATATTGAGTAACTCTTTCGGAGCTATGACCTAAAGATTCACTAATCACAGATGTTTTAACTCCACTGCGTTTTAAAACGGTAGCAAAGGAGTGTCGGGCTACATAGGTAGTCAGCGTAATAGGAAGTTTTAACGATTCTCCTATGTTTTTTAAATCCTTATTTGTTTTCCCGATTATTTTGTGTACTCTGTTTGCTTTTTGCTGTTCGGTTTTATGAAATGGGGACAATATGGGAAAAAGATAGGGCGTTTCGGGATTATGGTATTTCTCTATCAATTTATATGCAGTAGGATGCAAGGGTAGTTTTATGAGTTTACCTGTCTTTTTACGTGTGTAAACAAGTTGATTATTAATAATATTGTCTTTTGTAAGTGAAGCAATATCGACAAAGTTTATTCCGCCTGTGAGATAGGAAAATATGAAAATGTCGAGGGATAATTGTTCTCTTTCGGTGCTTGCTTGATAGCTGATAATTCGTTTGATGTCGGATTTTGTTAAGGCTCTTTTTGCTGTATCCTTATGCAATTTGGAAACCTTAAAAGTGCGGAAAGGATATAATTGCGGATTTACACATTTCTCTTCGATGGCTATATTATAAACAGTTCGCAAAGTTCGGTAAATAATTCCAATTGAATTATCGGATAGATTTTTATTCTTTAAACTATTCTCAAACTTTTTTAGCCAAATAACATCAATATCGGAAAAGTAAAAATTGAGATGACCATTGAATGCCTTCAATGACTTGTAAGTGTATCTGTATAGATGCAATGAACCTAAATTTTGAGTTTTTTCCAGAATGTTTATCTGCTCTTTAAAAATGGTATCAACTGTTTTTAATTCGAATGGTTTTTCGACTTTGTTAATCAGCGAATCAGAGGTGTACTCTTTTTGCGTTGCGTTTAATTCTAAAATGGTTTGGTTGAATACTTTGAGTTTTTCGATGATGAGATTTTCAATCTGTTCCCTATCAGGACAATTGCGTTTCGGCTTGTTCTCCTTAAAATCCCAGTAAATAGGATTTATTGAAATTCCGAGACTTTTGTAAGTTTTTTTTCCGTTTTTAGCTACTCTAATCATTAAGGGATTTTCTCCGCTGGCTAATGTTTTAGACTTGTAACATAGTACTTTAACTGTTGCATTCATGCTGTTTTTTGGTTTAACTCTCGGTTTACCTTTTCATCGAAAACCAACTGAAAAACAGAAAAAAACGGCTGAAATTTATGTATCTTATTACAAAAAATAAACGCCTAAATATCTATATTTAAGCGCTTTATCAGGTGACCCCGGAGGGGCTCGAACCCTCGACCCATTGATTAAGAGTCAATTGCTCTACCAACTGAGCTACGGAGTCGCTNNGGCTGTGCAAAGATACATTTTTATTTTTCATATTTCAACACAAAAGCGAGTTTTTTGATCTAAGCCTATGCCAATCTATTATCAGGGATTACATGAAAATAAGATAAATTCTCC
>CZCB01009291.1_pt1 | contig 14569 bp, 10 predicted proteins | sample 591991 | NCBI WGS metagenome assembly CZCB01 (sample SAMEA3556809, study PRJEB10932) | anaerobic digester metagenome | reverse complement strand
CATGTGGGCTTGGTGGTGAGAATCCTAAAAGAGCCGGTCCTGGCTGACCTGAACCGGTCCGGCGAAATCGATACCCACGAGGCGGTTTTTTTAGGTGTCGCGTTGGCGATGGACGCGCTGGGTGCCGGTTTTGGGGCTGCTTTAGCGGGGTATAGTCTTTTTTGGACACCGCTCCTTGTTGCCCTGGTGGCCTTGTTGCCCTGGTGGAATTTCTCATGATTAATTTCGGATTATGGATCGGCAAAATCCTTGATTTCGGTAGACAGGAAAGGGTTTTGAAGGTTGTACCGGGCGCGATGATTATTTGCCTGGGGCTTTTCAAGCTGGTGGGCGGCTACTAATGAAGAATATTTCCCCTTGTTTAAAAAGAAAAGATGTGCTAATAATAAGGCAAAAGAAGCAAGGAAGGAACAAAGAAAGAACAAAGGGGGAGCGAAAAATGAAAATACCAATCAGAACGCTTACATACAGTGCCTTAATTTTAGCTTTAGCCATTGTCGTGCAGAGTGTTAAAATGCCCCAGTACCTGACCGGACCCCTGGTCAACGCGCTTTTATTCACGGCCAGCGCTTTGGTTGGTCCGCTGAGCGGGGTTTTGGTCGGACTGTTCACTCCGTTATTGGCCTTTAGTTTTGGCATTATGCCATTGGCGCCGGCCATCCCGGTGATTGTGCTGGGCAATTGTTTTCTAGCCATTTTCTATGGTTTATTCGCGAAGAAGCCCATCTTGGCGGTTATTGTTGCGGCTTTCGCTAAATTTGCGGTGATGACCTTAAGTGTGTACTATTTATTCCCTTTGTTGTTACAGATTACTTTTCCGCAACAAGTAGTAACCATGCTTACGGTGCCTCAGTTGGCCACTGCTTTGGCAGGCGGTGCTTTGGCCTTATTTGTTTTAAAAGCGGTTCAATGGCAAAAAATTAAGCGCTAAGATAATTGCTGGGATTGGAGGCAATAACTACAGCGCTTTTTGTCTCATAAGGAAAATGGGGCGGGGGAAACTATGACTAGGCTGGTAACTGTACCAAAAGAGTTAGCGAGGCATTACGGTTAGGAATGCCGTTAGTTAACTTTAGTTACCAGTCTGGTCATTGGAAGGATGAGGCGAAAGGTATACCGGCAGGGGGTCGCAAAAAGGCTCTTCCTCAAAGTACAGGAAGCGGGTGGCGACACTCTTTTCCGGTAGGTAGCCGGCAAACTTTCCGATCACTTTACCGGCGAGATTTAGTTTGGTAATGGTATTGTTAAATTCGTCCCAATAGAGCAGATCTCCGTCCCTGGTCCATTGCAGATTGCGAATGGGAAAGGGGGACGTGAATAGAGGCTGGGGTGCCGTGGGGCGGGAAGAGGAGTGGGTTGCGAAAAAGGAGGAGGGCGTAATTACATAAAGCCGGTCCGTAAAGCCGGTGCTAATGGTATAGGCAATGGTCTTGGTCTGAGGATGGGAACACAAGTTGCTGCAGATCCCGTCGTACTTTAAAGGCAGGGTCTTGGTTTCTCCGCTGGGCCAGTGCCAGAGGAGGATTTGGCCGGCCTCTTTTTCTGTCGGATTGACCATCAGGAGGACGGAAGCATCGGTTAGCCAACAACAGGCTCCCAGGTTTTCCACGCTCATTGCAGCTAAGCGCTGCCCGGTGGGCGTAAAGACGGCTAATTGAAAAAAGTTGCTGCCCACATCCGGATAATCCTCCAGAAAGCTTACCAGAAGATGTTCGGCATTGGGGCTCCAGGTTAGTTCGGTGCATACCCGGACGGTTTCCCGTGGAGACTCTCCAGCGGTTTTATGTACGGCTTCTCTTGCGGTTCCCTTTCCGCTTTCCGGTTGTTCTTCCGAACATACCGGGTAAAGGGGAATGCTTTGTTTTCGCCAAAGGCCCAGTTCACAGGTTAAAAGATCAATATGTTCCGGTGAAGTGTAAGCGAGCCTGTTACCGGCATGATTCCACGCGCAGAGCGGTTCATTGGACAGAAAAAGGGGCGCCGCCGTTGGATCGTCCAGCTTATACAAAAAAAGGCCGTCCAGATAATGATACAGGGTAAAATAGTTTTCGGCAGGGCTTAGCGTAGCCAGATGACCGTTCTCCTGAAGAGGAGTGCCGGAGATGGGAAGACCGTTTTCCGGAACATTGCGCATGGCTCGGACCGTGCCGGTTGGATCAACGATGATTTGCACCGGGGTTAATCTGGGGAATTGTTCCAGCGTAATGAGCCTGCCCGTACGTTCCCCGGCTAAGGCAATCGTGGCCTGAGCTGACACCGGAAAGGCAAGGAAGGAGTCCTCCAGCGACAAGTGCAGTAAATTGTTTTCATAGCCTAAATACAAGCCTTCGAGGATTACTTCATGCTGCCGTGGCCACCAGGGATTGTTTAGGTCGGCAGCCTGAACACCGGAAAAAAAGCCCTGCTGCGGAACTGCGCATAAAGCGGATAACGCTAACAATGATACGATTTGTTTAAACAACAGCCAAGCCAAATTCATCTGTTTACCTCCCCCTAAATATTTCCATATGGAAATATTTTACATTTATTAGGAAATTCCTTCTTTTAAATTGGGGAAAGGCAAAAAAAGTAACCCTTATCCAGTAAGGGTTATGCAAAAAAAGGTTTGCATCTGTCAGAGATGCGCTTGTTCGAGAGAGAAAGGAGGGATTCGAACCCCCATCATCAGGTGCCACCGCCTGAGTGCAACCATTACACCACAATCTCTCCTCTTGAACATGTACTCATTATAACAAGGTTTGTTAATATTTGCAAATGGTTCTTTTTGGACAATTATAGAAGAGAGATGCCAGGAAAGATGGTGTAAACGGGTATTTGACAAACGCCTGAAGAAATCATATAATATACTTCGCGGGCGGTTAGCTCAGTTGGTTAGAGTACTACGTTGACATCGTAGGGGTCACTGGTTCGAGCCCAGTACCGCCCACCAGAGCAATCAAATGCGTTACGATCTTTTTCGAACGCATTTTATTTTTCTACGCGAATTAGTCGAAAAAGTGAAAAAAGAGTAAAAATAAAGGAGTTTTTCCTTCCTTTGGCGAATTATGGTATTAACATATAAATTCTTGGTGGGGGGTGGGAATTTATATGGGAAATAGCACGCCAAAACCCCAATTAAAACGGTGGTGGTTCACGCTTCTTGTTCTGATCGTTCTAGTGGGAATAGTAGGTTGCGTACCCCCTCAGTCCACTGTTGTAAGCACAACCAGCATAGACCCACTACAGACAGCGCGGCAAGCCAACTTGCCCAGGGAAAAAATTGATGTTACGATTAATGCCGAAGAGTTAGCAAAGGCTTTTGAAGATAACCAGGAAAAAGCCACTAAGCTTTACACCGGGAAGAGGGCTGAGATCACGGGAGTAATTTCGAGCATGGGGGATGTATTAGGACAAGTTTTTATCACTTTTATGCCGCATAGTGATTATGCCACATCGCAAGTGCAATGTTTCTTTACGAACCCGGAAGAAATCAAAAGAGTATTCGATACAAAACTGATAATAGGCAAAGAAATAACCATCATTGGCAAGATTGGGGAAAAGACCATTAATATCCGCGTAGAAGATTGTAAATTAAAATAAGCTAAGCTGGCCCAATTAATAGCCAAGAGACCTCTGCGGAGGTCTTTTTTTGGATAAACAGAAAAAAGTCCGCAGCGCGGCGTGAAGGAAAAAGAAGAGAAGAAAGAAGAGCAACAAGTAAAAGAGTGAAGGAAGAAGGATAAGTAAAAAAGCGCAGTAAGAAGGAGAAGAAATGGCGATGAAGATGAAGCAAAAAGTAGCACTGTTAATCAAGGCGTTTGTACGCGATTACCGTTCCGTGAGATATCCGCGAATCCGGTGGGAAGAGCCGCTAGTCGCTTTCGCCCGGGCGCAGGATCCCCTTTTCAGGCAGTTAAAGGAGTTGGTGTCACCGACCCATGCCTTGCCTACCGATTTCCTGCCGGATGCCCAAACAGTCATTACGTTTTTTCTTCCTTTTCAGGAAGCGGTTAATCTGGAAAATCTTGAGGGAAAGGCCAGTGCAGCGTCATGGGCGGTCGCCTATCTGGAAACAAACCGCTTGATTGTGGATTTAAGCAGCTATCTTGCGAAAAAACTTCAGGAAACGAACTATCAGGCAGCCCAACTGCCGCCTACCCACAATTTTGACCAGAATAAACTGGTCAGCGATTGGTCCCATAAACACGTGGCCTATATTGCCGGCCTGGGCAAATTTGGCCTGCATCAGATGTTGATTACGGAAAAAGGATGTTCCGGACGACTGGGCAGTATCATCACCAATCTGGAAATTGAACCTTCCCCCCGACCGGAGGGGGAATTCTGCCTGTATAAACAGAACCGTTCCTGTGCCCAATGTGTGCGGCAGTGCGTTAGCGGGGCGCTGCAGCTTGATTCATATAACCGGCACAGTTGTTACGAACGCTTGCTGCAAAACGCCGCCCAATACGCCTCCTTAGGCTTTGCCGATGTCTGCGGAAAGTGCGCAAGTAACGTCCCCTGCGCCTTTACGAATCCCTGCCGTCCGTGAAAGGAATAACTCTTTGACAGAAATAATATTACAAAGGATAATTGATGGTGGGAGATATGATAAAAAAAGTGGTTTTTGTTGAGAAAGGAAAATTTCTTGTGATTTGTAGATGCGGGGAGGCACTGGGTAAATGTCCAAAATGGAACTATTGGCCCCGGTAGGCAGTAGTGAAGCGTTGCGTGCCGCGGTGCAAAACGGAGCCGATGCGGTTTATTGCGGGGGCAAGTTGTTTAATGCCCGGCAGTATGCCGAAAATTTTTCCGTCGAAGAACTGAAAGCGCAGGTACGCTATGCCCATTTACGCGGCGTGCGGGTCTATCTTACCGTCAATACGCTGCTGTCGAATCAGGAACTGCCGCTTTTGGCGGAGTATGTTTATCAGTTGTACGAAAGCCAGGTTGACGCGATCATTGTGCAGGATCTGGGTGTGGCTGCTTTTTTGCGTAAGGCGCTGCCGGAGATGGAGATTCACGCCAGCACCCAAATGACTGTTCATAATAGCTTGGGCGTGCGCTTTTTGCAGGAACGGGGTTTTGCCCGAGCGATCTTAGCCCGAGAGGTGTCTCTGGCTAATCTTGCCCGGATGGCGGAGCAGGTGGAGCTCCCCCTGGAGGTTTTTGTGCACGGGGCTTTGTGCGTATGTTATTCCGGGCAATGCCTGATGAGCAGCATGATCGGAGGCCGGAGCGGCAACCGGGGCCGGTGTGCCCAGCCTTGCCGTCTGGCCTATACTTTGGTGGATGCCCAGGGGAAGGAAGTTAAGGCAGAGGGAGCGCATCTCCTTTCGCCGCGGGATCTGAAAATGGTTGAAAACCTTCCGCTTTTAGCGGCGGCGAAGGTGTCTTCCCTGAAGGTGGAAGGGCGGATGAAGCGCCCGGAATATGTGGCGGTGGTGATTCGCAACTACCGGGAGGCCTTGGACCGGTTTTACGCGGATGAAGAAACATATCTTGCCGCGCCGGAGACCTTCTCCGTTTCCGTCGATGCGGAAAAAGAACTGGCCCAAATCTTTAACCGGGAGTTTACCACCGGCTATTTTCTCGAAAAGCCGGGTCCCCATTTAATGAGCTATCAGCGTCCCAACAACCGCGGGGTGATGATCGGGCGAGTGACGCGCTTTGATCCCCGCACGGGTCGTGTTACCGTGCGTTTGGAAGAACCTTTGGCGGTGGGGGACGGCTATGTGATTTGGGTCACTAAGGGCGGCCGCATCGCCGGAGAAATTAAAAGCCTCCGGAAAGGAAAGGCCACGGTTAGCCGGGCGGAGGGTGGAGAGGAAGTCTCCTTCTCTATACAGGGAGGACGGCCCCAGGCGGGGGACCGGGTTTTTAAAACCCTTGATGCGGCCTTAATGGAAAAAGCAACGTCCACCTATGCTTCTGTCCGAAACGAAAAAAAGGAGCCATTGGATCTGGCGCTGGAAATTGCCGAAGGACGCCCGGTGCTTTTGGAGGCCAGGGACAGGCAAGGAAATTACGCCCGGGTCGAGGGGCAGTTTATCGTCGAGAAGGCACAGAAACATCCGGTCACCGAAGAAGATATCAAGCGGCAAATGCAGCGTTTAGGGGATACTCTTTTTTGCCTGGGGGACTTCAGGGTGCACCTGGAACCGGGCTTGATGGTGCCCTTAAGCGAGTTGAATGCGTTGCGGCGGGCTGCGGTAAGTAAAATCGAGAAATTAAGGCTGGCCCAATTTGCCAGGCCGGAAGTGTCATTTTCCGAGTACCAGGCACGGGTGGAGGCGGTTTTGCGGGATGTGGTAGGGTCAACTCCGGCCCTGTCCGGCTTGCCTGGTACGGGGGCAAGGGAAACGTTGGCGTGGCCTTCCCCCAAAGACAAAAACCGGCGTCATCAGGCCCAGTTGTCCGTACAGGTGGGGGATCTGGCCTCGGTGGAAGCGGCACTGGAGGCCGGAGCGGATCTAATATATTTTGGCGGGGAAAGGCTAAGAAGGAAAAAGAGCATCGCGGAGACCGATTTTTCTGCGGTGGTGCAAAGCTGTCACGCCAGGGGAACGCGGGCCGTCCTGGTAATCCCACGCATCTTCCATGAGGATGAGGTGGAGAAAATCAAAGCCTATTGCCTCAAGGGGCAGGAAGCGGGAGTGGACGGTTTTCTTGCCGGTAACCCGGGCGCACTGCAACTGGCTAAGGATCTGGGGCTAAACGGAATAAGAGCCGATTATTCGCTGAACGTGTTTAACCTGCTTACGGCCAAGCATTTGTTAGCCGGCGGGGTGGTGGGCATTACCCTGTCGCCGGAACTCACCCTGGCCCAGATCAGGGAATTGGCTGGCGCGGGTTCTTTTGCTTTTGCCCATCCTGTTTGGGAGTGTTTTGTGCACGGAGCTTTGCCCTTGATGCTTACGGAGCATTGTACCATCGGCAATGTCTTAGGGGAGGGGCATCAGGACCGGGGGTGTCCGCTGCCGTGCCGCAAGCAGGCCTATAGCTTAAAAGACCGCTTAAATATGCATTTTCCGCTGGAAAGTGTGGAAAATTGCCGGATGTTCATTTTTAATTCCAAGGTTTTGAATATGCTGGAGCAGCTATCTGAGCTGCTGGCGGCAAGAGTGAATTGGCTGCGGATTGAGGCCAGGCGGGAAGAAGCCTATTGGGTGAAAAAGGTGGTCCAGGTGTATCGCGCCGAGTTGACGCGGGCGGAAAAGGGAGCAGTTCAACCTCTTCCGGAAAGCATGGCAATTCTGGAGGAGCTGTCACCTGCCGGCTTTACCAAGGGCCACTATTTCCGTGGCGTGGAGTAAGTGGAAGAGTAATTCCTAATCGGATGACATCCAGGTTTGGGTTTAGATATTGAGAAAAAACGGAGGGAAGAGTTTTGCAGGAAAAAATACTCCGGAAACTGGAATTTTTCAAAATTACCGAATGGTTAGCGGAGCGGTGTACTTTCCAGGTGGGGAAGGAACTGGCCGAAGGGTTAAAACCTTCTTCCGATAAGGAACTGGTGCAAAAGTGGCAAAGGGAAACCACCGAGGCGAAAGAAGTTTTACGTTTGTATCCCGGCTTTTCCTTGGGCGGGGTGCGGGACATCCGGCCGGCCCTGGGAAAAGTGAAGCTGGGTGGGGTGACACCTTGCAGGCCGCCCGGAAAACGAAAGATTTTTTCTCCGGCGACGGGGAGAAATTTGGCCATTTGGCCGTCTATGTTCGGGATTGGCCTGGTTTTCCGCGGCTGGAACAGGAGATTAAGCGCAAAATCACGGCCGAAGGGGAAGTCAGCGATCACGCCTCGAACGAATTGCTGCGCTTGCGCCGGCAACTGCGCAGTTTGCAGGGGAAGGCCCGGGATAAACTGGAGAACATGATTCGTTCGCCGGAAATGCAGAAATACCTGCAGGACCCCCTCATTACCATCCGTAACGAGCGTTTTGTGATCCCGGTGAAGCAGGAATACCGGGCCCAGGTGCCGGGGCTGATTCATGACCAGTCGGGCAGCGGCGCGACGCTGTTTGTAGAACCCATGGCGGTGGTGGAACTCAATAACGAGGCCCAGCGCTGCGAAGCGATGGAAAAAGCGGAAGTCATGCGGATTTTGCGGGAACTCAGTGAACTTACGGCGGCGCATTACGAGGAGTTGACGGATGTGGTGCGGCGGCTGGGGCAACTGGATTTTATCCTGGCTAAAGGGAAACTAAGCGGCGACTTGGATTGCGGGGAGCCGCAGCTTAATGACCAGGGCCATCTGAAAATTATTCAGGGCCGGCATCCGCTGTTGAAAGGGCCGGTTGTCCCGGTGACCATTCAGTTGGGGGACCGGTTTGACACTTTGGTGATTACCGGGCCCAATACGGGCGGGAAAACGGTTACCCTCAAAATGGTGGGTCTGTTTGTGCTGATGGCCCAGGCGGGTCTGCACGTGCCGGCCGAAAACGGCACCGAGCTGGCCCTCTACGAAGGCGTTTTTGCCGATATCGGCGATGAGCAAAGCATTGAGCAATCTCTGAGCACCTTTTCCGCTCACATGACGAATATTATCGACATCCTGGCCCAGGTGAACCAGCGTAGCCTGGTGCTTCTTGACGAATTAGGAGCGGGGACGGACCCCACGGAAGGGGCGGCGCTGGCCATGGCCGTTTTACAACATTTGATCAAGGTGGGAGCGAAAACCATTGCCACCACCCACTACAGTGAACTGAAGACCTTTGCCTATAACCAGGAGCGGGTGGAAAACGCCAGTGTGGAGTTTGACGTGGAAACCCTGCGTCCCACCTATCGCCTGCTGATTGGCGTGCCGGGCAAAAGCAATGCGTTTTTGATTGCGCAAAGGCTGGGGCTGGACCCGGCCCTGGTGCAGCAAGCCCGCAGCTTCCTTTCCCAGGAAGAAATCAGAGTAGCCGATTTAATCGAGAACCTGGAGACCAACCAGTTGCGTTCCGAGCGCGAGCGGCAAGAAGCCGAAAGGTTGCATCAAAACGCGCAGGAACAATTAATCCGGATTGAACAAAGGGAGGAAGAATTAAACCGGAAAATCGAACGAATCATGCAAAAGGCGCAGCAAGAAGCACTGGAAATTGTCACCAACGCACGCCGGGAAAGCGAAGCAATTCTAAAGGAAATCCGGGCCCTGCAGAAAAATATGGAGACGGCCACTCCCCAGGAATTGCAGGCCTTAAGGGATCAATTGCGGGAAAAAGAAGATGAGTTGTTGGAGGCGATGGAGCAGGAAGCAGAAGAGGCAGAGCTCAATCCTGAGGACTTGTGGCCGGGGGATTTGGTGCTGATTAAACGTCTTAATCAAAGGGCACAGGTTTTGGAAAAGCCCCGGGAGGACGGGGAGGTGTTCGTCCAGGCCGGGATTATGAAACTCCATGTGAAAGTAAAGGATTTGCGGAAAATCGATGAAGACCAGCAGGAACAGGCAGGAGGGAGCCGGGGTAAAACCGGAATTGGCGGAATTGTGTCTTCCAAAGCGAAAGAAATAAAGAACCAGTTGCATTTGCGCGGTATGACCGTGGACGAAGCGGTGCTGGAAGCGGAAAAATACCTGGATGACGCTTTTCTTGCCGGACTGCCCCAGGTTTACCTGATTCACGGGAAAGGGACCGGGACTTTGCGCAAGGCGATTACCGCACTGCTGAAAAGGCACCGTTTTGTGGCTTCCTATCGGCTGGGAGACTATCATGAAGGTGGAGCAGGCGTTACGGTCGTGGAATTGAAAAAATAAGCTTGAAAAAGCAGGCTTCGGAAAACCGTAAAGCAACCGTAAAAGTGAAAAAGGGAATGTCCCGCAAAATTCTTCGGGGCACTCCCTTGTTTCTTATGTTGATGTTTTTGCGCATTATTTAACGGGTTCAGCAAAGTAGTTGCGCATTTTTAAGTAATGTTTAGCCCTGTTTTGCTCAGAGCATCGCTGCCGCCTCGTTGGAAACGGGGCTGGTATCATTGGTCATTAAATCGATGCCGATGATTTTGTAATAATAGGTTTTGTCATCTTCAACGTCCGTGTCGATCCATTCCGTGTCCAGGATGTTTTCATTGCTGGCGATTTGGTGGGCGCTGTCGGGTTCAAAAGCAGGGCTTTCGGAACGGTACAGGTAGTATACGATCGGGCGTTCATCGGAAACCGAAGTCCAGGTAAGCCTTACCGCCGGACGATTACGGACGCGGATTCTTTCCGCACGCAAATAGGGAGCTTTGAGCCGTGCCACCTGGGGCATCAGATTAATGGTAATTTCATTGGAAGTAATCGAGCTGTTATCACGGTTGCGGGCCACAACACGGTAGTAGATGTGCTCGGCTGAAGCAGGTAGATTCTGGTCTTGCCAGTTGTTGCTACTGCTTACTTCGGCGATGCGGTTTTCGGAGACCAGGGACACCGGTGAGGAGCTAGAACGGTAGATTTCATAATAGGTGTCCGGCCCCACATCGGAGAATTGCCAGCTCAGGTGGACCGAACGCACATTTCCGCGTTGGTCTGTTTCCGTGGTGCTATGCAGGAATAGTGGTGTGTCGGGATTAGCAATGACACTGCCGCCATGAATCGGGCAATGTTCCCGGGGGACTTCTTCGGCCGCATCACTGGGCGGGATGTTCCCCGTCCAGGGAACCGGTCTTTTGAGATAAATCCCGGTGACCGGGAAAGGACAGCGGTCGGTAAGCAGTTTTCCTGATTCGGCGCAAACGGGTGTTTCTACCCAGACGTTGGAGACTTCCGTGGGCAAATAGGCGCTGTTGAATTTCTCCGCCACCCGGTATTTGGCCGGGGTATAAGCTGAAGGCAACAAGCCGGATTTGTAATCAACCACCACGGTGCTAATGTTATCCGGCACTTTGAAGCTGCTGGGGGGGAGGTCACGGTGGGCGACTTCCATGACTTTTTTCCAGATGGGGGCGCCGTAATTGCCGCCATAAACGCTGCTCATGTTTTCTTTCTTATCGTAGCCTAGCCATACGCTGCAGACCAGATCGGGCGTATAGCCCACAAACCAGGCGTCCACGTTATAGGAAGTGGTGCCCGTTTTCCCGGCTACCGGGCGGTCGGGCATTTTGGCCCTGGTTCCGGTTCCGGAGTTAACCACCGTTTGGAGCATATCATTCATTAAATAGGCGGTTTGCGGGCTCATGACCACTTTTTTGCTAATTTTGTTTTCATAGATGATATTGCCGTCTTTATCCTCAATGCGGCGAATCGCGTAGGGCTTGACATAAATTCCCTCATTGGCAAAGGCTCCATAAGCGGCCGTTAGTTCCAAGGGGGAAACCCCTTTCGTTAATCCGCCTAAAGCGAGGGAGAGGGTCATGTCGTTGGCCGGGCCGCTTTCCACTAAGCTGGTAATGCCCAGGGACTTGGCAAAATTGAAGCCTTCGGCAACGCCGATGCGTTGCAGCATTTTCACGGCTACCGTGTTGACGGAATACTGAATAGCTGTGCGCATACTGATTAAACCACGGTAGTAGTTGTCATAGTTGACAAAGGTTTTGCTCCCTTGGCCACTATCATACTGTTCCGGGTAATCATCAAGGACCGTTGCCGGACCATACCCTTTTTCCAGCGCCGGGCCATAGACGGCAACTGGTTTCATCGCAGAGCCGGGTTGACGAGTGGCGTGGACAGCCCGGTTGAATTGTCTTTCCCCTTGCTGGTTCCGACCGCCGATCAGGGACCGGATGCCACCGGTATGCGGGTCTAAGACCACCAAGGCGGATTGCACGATTTTACCGTCCTTTCCGGACGGGAAGTTTTTGTCGTCCGCATAGACGGCTTCGGCTGTTTCCTGAGTTTTGGTGTCCATGGTGGTGTAGATGCGGTAACCGGCGGTATACAATACCGATAAATCATCGTCATCTAATTTTAATTTTTCGGCGGCTTCTTCAATAACGTAGTCGACGAAGGATTGGAAACGGTAGTCGTTGGGCTTAAGTCCCACCAGGTTGAAGGGTTCTTCTTTTGCTTGCTCAGCTTCTTCTTTGGTAATAAAGCTCATTTTGACCATTTCGTTCAGGACGAGAGCCCGCCGTTGCTTCGCCTTCTCGGGATTAGTATATGGTGAATACCGTCCCGGAGCGTTAACCACCCCGGCCAACATGGCTGCTTCGGCGAGGGTAAGGTCTTTGGCATCTTTGCCGAAATAAAGCTGGGAGGCGGTTTGCAAGCTCCAGGTGCCATGGCCGTAACAAATGTTGTTTAGATAAAAGGCGAGGATCTGTTCTTTCGAATACTTGGCTTCTAATTGCAGGGCGATATAAAGCTCCTGGATTTTCCGTCGCATTTTCTTTTCCGGGTTTTTCAAAATCGCGTTTTTCACTAGTTGTTGCGTGATAGTACTGGCTCCTTCGGAACCATAACCTTCCTTTATATTCGCGATAATCGCGCCGCCCAAACGGTACAAATCAACGCCGATGTGTTTTTCAAACCGTTGGTCTTCAATGGCGATAATTGCCTGCTTCATTACTTCGGGGATTTCGGTTTGACTCAGTTCAATGCGCTTTTTTTCGGTCCGGAGCGCCATTACTTCTTTGTCATCTTTATCGTAAATTTGGCTGGATAGCTCACCGGTAATATTGTCCAAATCGTAGCTGGGCAGGGTTCGCAGAGCGCCAAATACAAATCCGAAACCGGCACCAATGATAATGAAGGAAAGGATCAGAAAAAGTAGTTGGAACAGGCGAAGATATTTTAACTTGGTACGGTGTTTTCGTTCTGCCATAAAGCCACCTCCAGTTTCTACTTGCCCTATTATAACATATTCGTATGATAATTTTAAATATACAATAGTGTAGCAGGGCTGAGGATAAAGGAGCAGTTTTCCCGAAATAATTCGGCAGGCACTTTTTTTAATAGTTGCTCATATACTTTCTTAAGTAATGAAGCTAGATTCAATGATGGGAAGCAAATAATTCTGTAGTTCAGCAGGGCGGTGGGATCCGTTAAACGCAGCAGAGGAGTATTCGGAATGTTTGTTAATGTTTTTTGAGGAGAAAGCTATTTTAAGTGAGGATGGAGAGAAGTGAGACTTATGTCACCGGTGTATAAACGATGGTATAAAACAAGAGGCGGGTTAAAACGGGGGCTCATCGTTATTCCCCGGGGATTTTTGCTTGTTTTGTGCTTGTTGTTGGGTATCCTGTATTGTTTTTGGACCATCGACCGGAATTTAAAACCCACCATTATTCAGATTGCCGATGCGCGAGCTCACTTAATTGCGACGGAAGCGATCAACCAAGCTTTATATGAAAAAGTCCTGTATAATACCGATTACGAGGATTTGGTGACGATTCACAAAGATGCTGACCAAAAGGTCACCCTGATGCAGGCTAACACGATGAAGATCAGCCGGATTGTTTCCGAAGCGAGTATGGCGATTAAAGAAATTTTACGGAATTTAGAAGGAGAAGTATTTAAAATCCCGTTAGGGCAAGCCTTAGGAAGCGCTCTTCTCGCAAACTACGGCCCTAAAATCAACGTCAAGATCTTGCCGGTAGGGGCGGTGAAGGTGTCTTTTGACGATCGTTTTCTGGAAGCAGGCATTAATCAAGTCCGCCATCTGCTCTATTTGGATATCCAAACAACGGTGAAAGTAGTTGTTCCGTTAGTTTCCGAACATGTGGCCGTCAAACATCAAATCCCGATCGCCGAAACCATTATTGTCGGTGCTGTGCCGGATACTTATGTGGGGCTTAATAAGGATACTTTAATAGGAGAAAATGATTAAAAAACTAATGAGCCAAGGATTCCTTGACTCATTTCATCGATATAGACAGTTTATTCTAAGTTCAGACCGTAGTATCATTATTATTGATATAATTAATTATATATTTAGCGATGATATGTATCGCAACGATCAATTATGATAAGTGTGGGATGATGAGATGTCGGAGTATACCGTTGTGGCTTTAGGCGATTCGATTACTTATGGCTTTCCCTTTACCCCGCAGGAATCCTGGGTGGAGATCCTCCGCAAGGAAACAGGCTGGACGGTAATTAACGCCGGTGTTTCCGGGGATACTTTGGGGGATATGGCGGCTCGTTTGCCCGAAGACGTATTGGCCTGTCATCCTGATGTGGTCATCCTGCTGGGGGGAACCAATGATGTCTACCAGGGCATCAGCATGGCCCGTATGGAGCAAAACTTTTTACGGATTTTGGAGGCCCTGGATAAACAGCAAATTAAAGTCTGGCTCGGTTTGCCCTTGCCGGTAGACGACTATGCGGAAAGGCAGCTCTCCGTCTGGCGGGAGTGGTTAAGGGCTTTTGGTCAACTAAAGAAGCTGATGGTCATTGACTTTTATCAGGATTTTTTGACGGAAGGTGGTGCCGTGCGGAGCAACCTCTTCCTGGACGGCGTTCACCCCACCAGGGAAGGGTACCAAGTCATGGGGCAACGGATCCTGAAAAACATTGCACCATCAATCGGTTAAAAAGCTATTGACAGCCCGAAGCAGGGTATGCTAATATAAAAAAGCTGTCGAATGAAGCGATGCAAAGCACTATCCACACAAGAGGGAAACAGGAACGAAAAATTCCAAAAGAAACCTGGTTGACAGTGGAATAAAAAGTTGATAAGATAGTGTATGTGTCGCGG
>CZCB01008432.1_pt1 | contig 14618 bp, 9 predicted proteins | sample 591991 | NCBI WGS metagenome assembly CZCB01 (sample SAMEA3556809, study PRJEB10932) | anaerobic digester metagenome | reverse complement strand
AGGCGACGGCGAGCGACGACTTCGGGCTGTTGAGATCGGGCATCGGCATTGTGCAGGTCGGGAAGGAGCCGCAGGTTGTGGAGCTGGGTGAAACCGCGGGTCCGAACGAGAAGCGGCAGTTGTCGCACCTGATTGCCCTTGAACAACTGGGGCTCGAAACGGGCCAGGTGGTCGGGTATTACGCGTGGGCGGACGATTACGGGCCGGATGGCCTGGAACGGAGGACGTTCAGTGATATGTTCTTTGCGGAAATCCGGCCATTTGAAGAGATCTTCCGGCGGGACCAGTCCGGCGACGACGGCGGCGAGCAGCAGGGGCAACAGGCGGGGGGCGGCGGCGCAGGCGGCGGCGGAGGCGAGACCACGCGACTGGCCGAACTTCAGAAGCAGATCGTGATCGCGACCTGGAAACTGCAACAATACAAAGGAGGCGCGGCAAGGAAATGAATGCAAGATCGTACATCCTGATCGGGATCACGCTGTTCGTCGCGGCATCGGCGAATGCGCAACCGACACCCGGGCGCGGGCGCGGCGCCGGCGCCGCGCGTCCGCTCTCATCGAATGAGCCGCGCGATTACGCCAGCGACCTTGCCGTGGTGCGCGAGGCGCAGGAGCGCGCGCTCGAACAGGCGCGCCAGATGCTCGAGCAGGGCGAACAGGTCCGCGACCGCGAAGCGCTCGAAGCGGCGATCGAGCAGATGGAGCTGGCGCAGAAGGCGCTGGATGAAGCGCTGACGTCGCCTGAAAAACTGCCGGCGGCGATTGCGGCGGAACAGGCGGCATACGAAGCGCTGCTCAAGGTGACGCCGCGCGAGTTCCGCGTCAGCCGTTCCCGGCGGGGTCAACAGCAGAACAGCGGAGGAGGCGCCGGACAGCCCAACCAGCGGCAGTTGAACCAGCTTGAGATGCGGGAGGAAGAGAACCGTTACGAGACCGAGCGGCAGGCCTCTTCGCCGTTGAACCAGCAACAGCGCGAGCAGCTTCAGGCGGCCGACCGCCTGCGGGAGCTGGCCCAGCGGCAGCAGGATCTGAACGAGCGCCTGCGCGAACTCCAGACGGCGTTGCAGGCCGCGCAAACCCAGGAGGAACGCGAGGAACTCGAACGCCAGCTCAATCGGCTGCGCGATGAACAGCGGCAGATGCTGGCCGACGTGGACCAGCTTCGCCAGGAACTCGAGCAATCCCCGAACGCCAGCGACCTCGCGGAAGCGCGCGAGCAACTGGAACAGACCCGATCGGACATGCAGCGCGCCGTCGAGCAGATGGACCGGCAGTCGCCTTCCCAGGCCCTCGCGTCGGGCACGCGCGCGCAACAAAGCATGCAGGATCTGCGCGAGGAACTGCGCCGGCAGACCTCCAGCCAGTTCAGCGAACAGATGCGCGATCTGCGAAACCAGGCCCGCGAACTGGCGCAGCGCCAGGAGGAAATCGCCCGCGAGCTCGAATCCCTCAACAGCGGCCCGCAGGGTTCGATGGATGATTCGGCCCGACGGCGCGACCTCGCCGACCGGATGAACCAGCAGCAGAACGCGCTGACGAATCTGCTGGGCAACATGCGCGAGGTCACGGAGCAGTCCGAGAACAGCGAGCCGCTGCTGTCGCGCCAGCTCTACGACACGCTGCGCCGGGCCGACCAGATGCGCACGGACAATCTCCTGGAGTTGGGCGCGCAGTTGACCCAGACCGGGTTGCTCCCGCAGGCGAGCGAGGTCGAGCGGGCGGCGCGCGAGAACATCGCCGACCTGCGGCGCAGCATCGAGCGCGCGGCGGAGAGCGTTCTCGGCAGCGAAGCCGAGGCGCTGCGCTTCGCCCAGCGCGAACTCGAGGACCTCGAGCGGCAGCTCGAACAGGAACTGGCCGGCAGCCGGACGAACCTCACCGGAACTGCCGCGGGAGGAGCCAGCGCGCCCGGATCAACCAATTCCACCGGGCTCGCGTCGTCGCGAACGAACGGCGTTGCGGGCGGGGGCGGCACCAACGACAACGCGCTGGCCTCCGGTCGCGGCGGCATGGGAACGAATTCGGTTTCGGGATCCGGCGGGTTGGGCATGGATCCGGACGGGACGAACACGCTGGCTTCCGCGAACGATCGTCAGGGTCGGAGCGGCCGGGGCGGGCAGGGCCGGCCGGGCGAGCAGAATGAGGAGGAACGTCAGGGGCAACAACCGGGATCGGGCGAAGGCCAGGGAAGCGAACGTCAGCAGGCATCTGCCGGGCAGGGACAGCGCCCTGGTGAACAGAGAGAGCAGGGTGAACAGGGACAGCAGGGGCAGGGTGGCCGGGGGAACCTGCAAACGGCGCAGAACCGTTCCGGGCAACCGGGCCGGGGACAGCAGCAGGATGGCGAGGAACCCGGTGATCGGCAGGCGGGCGGAGGGATCGCGAGCGCCTGCGGGATTTTGCGCGGCAGCTCGGCGGCCGTGATAACGGCAGCGGTTGGGGCGGCCCGATTACCGGCGATAACTATGTGAACTGGTCCGATCGGCTGCGCGATGTCGAGCGCGTCCTTGACTCGGACGACTTGCGCAATCAACTGGCAACGGTTCGGGAACGGGTGGGCGTGTTGCGCAGGGAATTCCGCGATCGCGGTATTCCGCCCGATCCGAGCCAGTTGCAGGAGCAGGTGTTGAAGCCGATGACGGAAGTGCGGTATTGGCTGCGGCAGGAGCTGGCGCGGCAGGAAAGCGCGGACAGCCTCGTGCCGCTGGATCGGGATCCGGTGCCGGAGGCGTTCTCCGAGCTGGTCCGGAGGTATTACGAAAGGCTGGGGGGCGCGCAGTGACGAGCTTCGCAGCGATTGTATTTTCGAGCGACAATTGGCTGCCGGCCGCGGCGGCGGCGCTGCTCCTGTTGTCCGTCGCTGTCATCTGGTCCGGTCACCGCAACGCTGTCGAAGCGCGCGTGCGGCTCGGGTGCGCCCTCCTGAAGATCACCGGGATTGTGCTGGTTCTGCTTTGCCTGCTGGAACCGCTCTGGGTCGGCCAGCGCGCGCGGCCCGGCGCCAACGCGTTCGCACTCATCGCCGACAACAGCCGCGGGTTGCAGATCAAGGACGCCGGTGAAACGCGAACGCGCGGCGAACGGTTGCGGCACCAGTTGCTGAACAACGAGAAGGGCTGGCAATCGCTGCTCGAGGAAACGTTCCAGGTGCGCCGTTACCTCTTTGATTCGCGATTGCAGAGCACGCGCGATTTCAGCGAGCTGAACTTCGAAGGCCGCGCTTCCGCCATCGGCAACGCGCTGCTGACTGCGGCGGCTCATTGGCGCGGCCAGCCGGTCGCCGGAGTGCTGCTCTTCACTGACGGCAACGCGACGGACATCGCCGGCGAACTGCCGCCGCTCGAGGATTGTCCGCCCGTCTATCCGGTCGTGCAGGGCAGGGATTCCGACATTCCCGACCTGTCGCTGGCGAAGGTGGGTGTCAGCCAGACGGCTTTCGAGGACGCGCCCGTCACGATCCAGGCGCGTGTCGCCGCGACCGGGATGAGCGACGACGTTCAGGTGCGTTTGACGGAAGTGGCGGTGGGCACAACGACCATCGGCACGAACGGAAGCGGAACGTACCGGATCACCAGCGCTTCGAATGTGGTGGCCGAATTGACGCAGCGGCGCGTTCAGGGAGGCGAACACGACTTCCGGCTGCAGGTCCGTCCGACCGGCCCGGGGTTGCACTTCTACGAGCTCGAAACGCGGGCGCGCGAGGAGGCGGACAGGCCCGACAGCGATTCGCGCGAGGCGACCCTGGCCAACAACCGGCGGATGATCGTTGTGGATCGCGGCCAGGAACCGTTGCGCGTGCTCTATGTGGGCGGACGGCCCAACTGGGAATACAAGTTCCTGAACCGCGCCATCCAGGAGGATCCGCAGGTCCAGATGGTGTCCCTCATTCGCGTGGCGACGCGCGAGAGAAAATTCGAGTTCCGCGGGCGGGCCGGCGAATCGAGCAACCCGCTGTATCGCGGCTTCGCGCTGACGAACGAGGAAACGGCGCGCTACGATCAACCGGTCATCATCCGGCTGAACACAAAGGACGAGTTCGAACTGCACGGCGGTTTTCCGAAAACGGCCGAGGAATTGTTCGGCTACAAGGCCGTCATTCTCGATGACGTCGAGGCGGAGTTCTTCACCCATGACCAGTTGGCGCTGCTGCATCGGTTCGTGTCCGAGCGCGGGGGCGGTTTTCTGATGCTGGGCGGCGCCGAATCATTCCGCGAAGGCGGCTATGCCAACACGCCCGTCGCCACGTTGTTGCCGGTGTATCTGGATCGGGCGCCGCAGGCGCGGCTGCCGTCCGAGTTCCGGCTGACGCTCACACGGGAAGGATGGCTCCAGCCATGGACGCGTCTGCGATCGACCGAGCAGGAGGAGAAGGACCGGCTCGCGGCGATGCCCACCTTCGACGTGTTGAACGTGGTGCGCGAGATCAAGCCGGGCGCGAGCATCCTGGCCACGGTCTCGGACGGCGCGGGGCAGACGTATCCGGCGCTGGCGGTGCAGCGGTTCGGCCTGGGCCGGACCGCGGCGTTGATGATCGGGAACCTGTGGCAATGGGGAATGAAGGACGAAGTGATGCAACAGGACCTGGCGCGCTCATGGCGGCAACTGGTCCGCTGGCTCGTCGCCGACGTGCCGCAACACATCGAAGTGGCGGTCAGCCCGGCGCCGTCCGGAGACCCGGGCGAGGTGCGCCTGACCGTGAAAGCGCGGGACGAGGAATTCAAGCCGCTCGACAATGCCATTGTGCAACTTGTTGTGCGCGGCATCGGCAATCCGCTGCGCGATCCGGGGCAGACGAACGGGACCACCGAGGTCCGGCTCACCGCCGAGCCGTCCGGCACCCAGCCGGGCGTTTACGAGGCGACGTTCATTGCGCGACAGGCCGGCGCTTACTCCGTTCAGGCGAATGTCACGCGTTCCGACGGTGTTCATGCGGGCCAGGCGGTGGCGGGTTGGGCTTCGGACCCGGCCGCGGACGAGTTTCGCTCGCTGAAACCGAACCGGGCGTTGCTCGAAGAGATCGCGCGCAAGACAGGCGGTGAATTGGTTGAAATGGACGACCTCGAGGCTTTCGTGCGCGGGCTGCCGAAGAGACAGGCGCCGATCACGGAGACCTACTCGACGCCTTTGTGGCATCAGCCCTGGGTGTTGCTGGTGATCCTCGGCTGCTTCGTCGCCGAATGGGGCATTCGGCGCTGGAAAGGATTGCCATGAACGCCGTCCTTCGGATCGCGACTCTGCGAGCTGCCGCGATTGTGAAACAAGCGGCCCGCCCGGGAATGAGCCTCGTCTGCCGGATCGTTCTTCTCGCGGCGTTCTTCGGCGCCGCGCCGGTTTTTGCCGAGACCACCAATGAACAGCGCACGTTGATCGTTGTGGTCGGCGCCGAAGGCGAACCCGAGTACGGCAAGCGGTTCGCCGCGTCGGCCGAGCTGTGGAAAGAAGCGGCGCGAGCCGGCGGTTTTGAACTGTTCGTGATCGGGCAGGACCCCGATCCGAGTCGCGACGACCGGACGCAGTTGCTCGAGCGGATTTCCGAGGAACGGACGCAGTTGCTCGAGCGGATTTCCGAGGAACAGGCGAAACCGGCGGGAGAACTCTGGCTGGTCTTCATCGGGCACGGCACGTTTGACGGGCGCAACGCGCGGTTCAACCTGCGCGGGCCGGATATCTCGGCTGCGGAACTGGCGGACGCATTGAAGGAAAGCCGGCGCACGCTCGCGGTCATCCAGTGCGCCTCGGCCAGCGCCCCGTTCATGAACGCGCTCGCCGGGACCAATCGCGTCATCATCACCGCCACCAAGAGCGGTTACGAGGTCAACGTCACGCGGTTCGGCGACTACTTCGCGCAGGCGATCGCCAATCCCGAGGCGGACCTGGACAAGGATGGGCAGACGTCCTTGCTCGAAAGCTTTCTGATGGCTTCGCGCAGGGTGCAGCAGTTCTACGAGGAGGACGGGCGGCTGGCGACGGAGCAGGCGTTGCTGGACGACAACGGCGACGGGCTCGGCACGCGTGCCGACTGGTTCCGGGGCGTGCGCGCCGTCAAGACGGCCGCCGGCGGGAAGTCCGTGGACGGGATCCGCGCGCACCAGATGAACCTTGTCCGCAGCGAAATCGAGAAGCAGTTGCCGGCCGACGTGCGCGCGCGGCGGGATGAACTCGAGCAGAAGCTGAGCGCGTTGCGATCGAAGAAATCGAGCATGGCGGAGGACGAGTATTACCGGCAGCTCGAGGCGGTTCTGCTCGAGATTGCGAGGCTGTACAACGGGGCCGGCCCCAGTGCCTCCAACGCGCAACACGCCATGCCCGTTACGCCGTCGGCAAATTAAGTCGCAAGTTGCAGGCTCGTTCCGACAGTGCACGATACGGCCCATGGACATCGCAGCATTGCAGCATGAACTCGAGGGGCTCCCGAGCGAACAGCAGGACCGGGCAGCTGCCTTTCTTGCCGCCCTGCGACGAATCTTCGGACTCTCCGCCATCTGCTCGTTCACCATTGGCACCTATGGAAACCAGCAGGGCAGGAAACCGTGAATGGCACCGACTCACCGTGACCTGAGCCATCGAATTGGGTGTTACCTCCTGCGGACTGCGCCGATTATCATGGGTGAAGATGAACGCTGCCGATCAATTGGCTGCCTACCGCAGGACCGGGTCCGATAAGGCGTTTGCCGAGCTGGTCCGCCGTTATGCCAACCTGGTGTATTCGGTTGCGAAACGGCGCGTGAATGACGGGCCGCTGGCGGAAGACGTGACCCAGACGGTTTTTTCGCGCCTGGCTAAAGCGCCGCCAACCCTGCGCAGTGAAGGCGAGCTTGCGGCATGGCTGCATCGGACCGCGACGCATGCGGCGATTGACGCCTGGCGTTCGGAAATTCGCCGTCGCGCGCGCGAACAGGAGGCCGCCCTTATACAATCCATTCCCGACAACGACACCCGGCTGTGGGAGGAGCTTTCGCCGCACCTGGACGAAGCGTTGGACACATTGAACGAGGGCGACCGGCAGGTGTTGCTGCTGCGGTTCTTCGAGCGCAAACCGATGTGCGAAGTCGGGCGCGCGCTTGGCGTGAGCGAGGATGCGGCGAAGATGCGGGTGAGCCGCGCGATCGATCGGTTGCGCCAACGGTTGTCCGTGCGCGGGGTGACCTGCGGGGTTGCGTTGTTGGCGCCTGCTTTGACGGCGCGGGCGGCGGAGGCGGCGCCGGCACAGCTACTGGCGCGGCTGGCGGCAATTGAGCTGATTACGCCCACGGGAGGAGTCTGGACAGAACTGGTGTCACGCCTGACGGCACCGAAGGTCGCAGTTGGAGCGGCCACGGTGGGACTCGTTCTCACTATCCTCATTGCCATGGTGTCGGCGCGTCCCGTGGAGGACCATGCCCCTTCGCTGCAGGTGTCCAACAGCATCGAGCAAGCGCCCGAGGGCGTCCCCGGAGAACGGGTTTTTCGGCGAACAGCTGTCAGGCGCCCCGGCGCGGTTGAACGGGACGCGAACACGAAGTTCATTCTGCGTCTTGTCGATCGGGAAACCGGCGCCGCAATCGCGGGTGCCCAGGTGCGCGGAGCGTATTTCTACGCGGGCGGCGTCGGAGAACGGCACGATTGGATGAGCGACGCGGACGGGAACGTGCATGTGCAGTATCAGAATGATCGCGAGCGGTCGGCGGGCCTGAACGTGTTCGTCCATCTGCCGGGTTACGTTCCGAAAGCGATCGGCTTCGGATTATCTCCTTGAGATGGATCGCGCGCTGACGATTGGCGGCGTGGTTCTGGACGAGAACGGCTCGCCGGTTGAAGGCGTGACACTGAAGGGCGTTCGGTCTGAGGATCACACGAATGGGCAACCGAACACTGATTTTCAGCTGACTACAGTGACCACGGATGCCGCGGGGCGCTGGCTTTTCCCTTACGTTCCGCGGGAGTACGAAACAATCCAATTCATCCTCGCTTGTGATGGCTTTGCAGTGACGTGGGTGACACTCCCGGTGAACGGGCCGGGTGCGATGAATCAGACTGCGGTGATCAAACGCGGCTACGTTGTGGTCGGAAACGTGACCGACGAAGAGGGGAAACCGATTTGGGGCGCCACTGTCCAGGAACGTCACCAGTACGGCCATCGGAAGCTCTCAACGACCACCGACGAGCATGGATTCTTCGTCCTGGAGGGCCTCGGGGGTATCGATCAGGAGGCCGACCTGACTGCGGAGGCGGCGGGCATGGCGGCGCAGTTCCAGACGATTCAGCTGGTCGATCGAACCAATGTCCTGAATTTCGTGCTTTCGCCGTCAAAGGGTTTTCGCGGGCGCGTGGTGGATGGAAGCGGGAACCCGATTCCGAATGCGGTTGTGCGCACGGATTCACACTTCAATCCGTATGTGCCGAACCGGTTTGACTGGCTGACTCATACAGAAGTGGACGGCCGTTTCGAATGGAATGCGGCGCCGATCGAGGAGACGTGCTTCTGGTTCGAGGCCGACGGCTATGAGATCATTCGAGGCCGTCCAATGACGCCGGACGGGACCGATTACGAAGTCGTGCTCACGCGGTCACGAGGAAGCTGATGACGCAGGCACGTCGATGCGCAGCATGGCCGATCACTGAACAAGGACGACGCGGTAGAAGCGCTGCGGGCGGTCCGGCACGTCGCTGAACACCGCAGTGGGGGCCAGCACGTCCTCGTCCAGCGGCCACCACACTCCTTCGCTGAGGTCTTCGGTGTATTCGAGCCGGTAGAAGTGGCCGGGAGACGCCTCGAATGTCAGCAGGCAGGATTGGTCGGGCTGGATCGCAATGCTGGAGACGACGGGCGGCCGACTCTGGTTGTACAGTTCAACAATTGGTCGTCATCGTCGCCCGATATCGGGTGATACATGATTTCGTTGAACCCGACGGCGCTGACGAGCGGCGCGGCGTTGGCTGAACCGAGCGTCGGGTTCTGCAGCCGGGTCCAGCTCCCGCCGTCGGGGAGGCGCCCGAGGGCGACGCCGCTCTCCTGCGCTTCGAAGCGCAGCGCGTCGAGGACGCGCGTGCCGCCGAGGTTCTTGAAATAGATCGTTTCGCCCGCTGCGTTCAGTCCGAACCCGAGCTCCGCTTCGGTGAAGTAAACGAACCCGCGCGGGGATCACGACTCCGGCGGGAATGACGAACTTGTCCTGGTCGGGTCTGTCGCTCAGTGTGCAGCCCGCGAGGCTCACGGGGCTGTTGCCATGGTTGTAGAGTTCGATCGAATCCACCAGCGGCGGGTCGGTGCGCGCGAGCACCTCGTTCAAGACGACATTTCGAAGCAGGCTCGGCGTGTTGGTGTCCGCCCTGCCCGGAGATCCGCCTGTGGTGTCGCTTCGATCCCATGCGCGCGCGTCCGCTTCGCCGTACGACGCCCGGGCCAGCACGATCGAATGGCCTGTGCCATCGGCGCCCATCGGCCAGGGCGCGGCGCTGTCGTACTCGAGCGCGAGGAGAACAGATCCTTGTTCGTCGTGCAGCCGGAGGGTGCCGCTGGTCTTCAGGGAGTTCGAGCAGGGCCCGAACACATTGGTGGTCAGGCTGTAAACAGCCTGCACATCGGCGGGAACCGCCGCGACCACAACGGAGCCCAGTGCAGGAATCTTCGTCGAAGCCGGAAACGTGTATTGCACGTCGCCGGCGATCTGGTAGCCGCCGATGTCTTCCGGCCATGGATTCGAGTTGTAGAGCTCGATGAATTCAAGGTTCCGTTTGTCCGCGCGATCGGCGGGCTTGTACATGATCTCCGTGATGGCGATCGGTGTGCGCCGGCTGGACGGTCCGGGCGGTTCGACATGCGTTTGTGAATGGGCGGACAGGACGACGAGCCAGGCTGTCAGAGCGAGTCTTCCGATTCTCCCTGTAGTGGTGTGCGCGGCCGGTGATTGGCGCCTCCGCGCTCGAGTTTCGATCACGGTGCGACCCTACCAGTTTGAGGCCGCTGAAGCAACGTTTGAAGACGCGTTTGGTTGATCTTCACGCTGGAGTCGAAGCGATAGCTCTTCCGCGTTGGAGTGTCCGTGCTCCACTCTGGAGATTCCTTGCTTGCAACTGCGGCGGCTTGCTTTACAAAGCGGGCATGATCCGACTTGTTCACGCTAGCGCCGCACGTCGAGTTTGCGCTCTTGGCTTCGCCATCGCCCTTTTTGCGCCGGGATGCGCGTCCACGCCAACGACGCCGTCGCATGCCGCCGTGCAGGCTGCGATCGAGCGGATGCGACCGACGCTGGTGCGCATTCGGGTGGTGTCGGCGGATTACACCGGCGGGCGCGAGGTGAAGGTGCAGGAAGTGGGCAGCGGCGCGATTATCACGAAGGACGGTTACATCATCACCAATCACCACGTGGCCGGGCATGGCAAACGCCTGTTCTGCACGTTGTGGAACCGGGAAGAGATCGAGGCGGACCTGATCGGGACGGATCCGCTGACGGACATTTCGGTGATCAAGCTGCGCAACGAGGACGGGCGCGAGTTTGAGGCAGCGGTATTTGGCGATTCTTCGAAGCTGAGAGTGGGCGAGCACGTGCTGGCCATGGGCAGTCCGATGGCGCTGTCGCAATCGGTGACGCTGGGGATCGTGAGCAACACCGAGATGGTGATGCCGCGGTTTATGGGGTCGGCGGCGCAGTTGCGTCTGGACGGCGAGAATGTGGGCGCGCTGGTGCGCTGGATTGCGCACGATGCGGCGATTTACGGGGGCAATTCCGGCGGACCGCTGGTGAACCTGCGCGGCGAGATTGTGGGAATCAATGAAATCAGCTTTGGCCTGGGCGGCGCGATCCCGGGGAACCTGGCCCGGAGTGTGGCGGAGGAATTGATGCGGGAAGGGCGGGTTCGGCGGAGCTGGCTCGGGATCGACGTGCAGCCGCTGTTCAAGCACTCGAGGGCGGACCGCGGCATCCTGATCAGCGGCGTGCTGCCGGATTCTCCGGCGAGCCGGGCGGGGTTGCGCGACGGGGACGTGCTTCTGAGCCTGAACGGCGTGGCGACGAACGTGAAGTTCGACGAGCAAATGCCGGAGTTCATGCGGCTGAGCACGAGTCTTCCGATCGGCAAGGAAGTGCCGATGACGGTTCTTCGGGATGGCAAGGAGATCCGGACGACCATCCTTCCGGTTGAGCGCGGGGAGATTTACCCGAGGCAACAGGAGATCAAGGAATGGGGATTGACGGCGCGAAACATTTCGCAATTGGCGGCGCGGGAGATGAAGCGGGACAGCCAGGATGGAGTTCTGGTGACCACCGTCCGGCCCGGCGGTCCCGCGGGCGAAGCCAAACCCGCAATCGCGCCGCGCGACGTCATTGTGGAGGTCAATGGCACGCCGGTTCGAAACATCGAGGAACTGATCGAGCTGACCCGGAAACTGACGGAAGGCAAGGAGGAGCGCGTTCCGGTGGTGGCGGCGTTCGAGCGGAAGACGGAGCGTTTTCTTGCGGTGGTCAACATCGGCACGCAGGAGCTGCGCGATCCGGGTCTTGAGGTGACGAAGGCATGGCTGCCGGTGGAGACGCAGGTGATCAGCCGCGAGATCGCCCGGCAGATCGGCAAACCGGACCTGCGCGGGTTTTACATCACGCGCGTCTATCCCAACACGACGGCGGAGCGGGCGGGGTTGAAGGCGGGAGATTTTCTGGTGGCGTTCGACGGTGAGAAGCTGACGGCGAGCGGGCCGGAGCATCAGGACGAGTTGTCCACGCTCGTGCGGCAGTATGACATCGGGAAGACGGTGGAAGTGGTGGTTTTGCGCGATCAGCAGGAGCTGCGGATCCCGGTGGAACTGGCTCGATCGCCGCGGCTGCAGCGAGAGATGAGGAAGTACCGGAATGAGGATTTCGAGTTTACGGCGCGCGACGTTTCGTTCTTTGACGCGGCGCAGGAGCAGTGGGATCTGGACCGCAGCGGCGCGCTGGTTGAGGAGGTTCGCTCCGGCGGGTGGGCGGAACTGGGGACGTTGCGGGCAGGGGACCTGATTCTTGAAGTGGACGGGGTTACGATTGACAATGTGGACACGCTTCGGCGGCAGATGGAGGAGATTGCCCGCTCGCGGAAGAGCGTGGTGATCATGAAAGTGTTGCGAGGGATTCACACGTTGTATCTCGAGCTGGAGCCGAACTGGCAAACCTGAACAGGAAAGGAATTATGCGTTACGTTCAAAAGCGGTGGCTCACGGCGGCGGCCGTGCTGGCCTGTCTGACAGCGGCTCCGGTGCGGGGCGACGAGGTGGCCGAGAAGGGCCGCGAGATTCTCAACCGCTACCGCGAAGCAGTCGTTACTGTGCCCGTTGTCCTTCGCGTCTCGGGATCGAGCGGGCGGTCGAGCGAATCCCGGCAGGAACTCACCGGCACCGTCGTGGATCCGTCCGGCCTGACCGTCCTCGCGCTGTCCGCCGTGGATCCGACGGACATCTATCGGCGCCTGTCACAGAACACACGCACCGATATCGAGGTGATGGACATCAAGATTGTCCAGGCCGACCAGACGGAACTGCTGGCCGAAATTGTTCTGCGCGACGCGGACCTGGACCTGGTGTTTATTCGGCCCAAGGCGAAGCCGTCGAAACCGATGGCGGCCGTGGATCTGTCGAAGTCGGGCGCGCCGCAGGTGCTGGACCAGGTGATCACGCTCAACCGGTTGAATCGCGCCGCAAGCCGCGCGTACGCGGCGTCGGTGGAACGCATCAGCGCGGTCGTGCAGCGGCCGCGCACGTTCTACATTCCGGACACCGCGATGACGTCGACGACGCTGGGTTCGCCCGCGTTTTTGCCGGACGGGAGGATTGTGGGGGAGTTCGTGATGCGGGCGGTGAGCTCGGGAGGGACCGCGGACACGCGGCACAATCTGACGACAATTCTGCTGCCGGCGGAGGACATTCTGAACGGGGCGAAGCAGGCGCCGGAAGCGGGGAGCGCGGCGGACCGAAGAGAAGCGCCGGCGGCGGAGCAGGCGACATCGTCGGAGCAGGGAGCGAATTGAACATTCAACGCTCAACGCTCAGCGGCAAGGCAAAGGCATTGGTGGCGGGGACAGTCGCTTGGCGCGGCCTGATGTCTGGGATTTCAGGTTTTCAGATTTTCAGATTCGGATGAAAGGGGCTTCAACTTGCGATTGACCCGGTTCAGGGAGTTGCTAGCGTTGCGCCCATGAAACGCCCTCTTTTTTTCAGTCTGCTATGCCTCCTGACCTTTGGCGCTCATGCCGCTGAAGCCGAGAAACCGCTGCGCGCGCTGCTGGTCACGGGCGGTTGTTGCCACAACTACCGGTTCCAGACGGAAGCCCTCACCAATGCCGTTTCGAAGTTCGCGAAGGTTGAGTGGACGATTGTGAACGAAGGCGGGCGCGGAACGCAGGCGGAGATTGCGCTCTATGGCAAGCCCGACTGGGCGGCGGGCTATGACGTGGTAGTGCACAACGAATGTTTCGCGGACACGGCGAACCCGGAGTACATCCGGCGCATCACGGAGGCGCACAAGGCGGGCGTTCCGGCGGTGGTGATCCATTGCGCCATGCACACCTACCGGGCGGCGCAGATCGACGACTGGCGGGAGTTCCTCGGCGTGACGAGCCGGCGGCACGATCATCAGAGCCGTTATACGGTCAAGCGGGTTGAAGCCGAGCATCCCATTCTGGAGGGCATGCCGGAGCAATGGGTCACGCCGATGGACGAACTGTACGTGATCGAGAAGGTCTGGCCCGGCGCGCAGACGCTGGCGACGGCGGTGAGCGAGGTGGACGGCAAAGCGCACCCGGTCGTGTGGACTCACCAGTACGGCAAGGCGCGCGTGTTCGGGACCACGTTCGGGCACGGCGACGACACGTTCCGTGATCCGGTGTTTCTGACCTTTGTCTCGCGCGGTCTGTTGTGGGCGGCCGGGCGGCTGTAAAAGCCGGTCAGCCGCCCAGCGAGGCCGGATCGCTGATGTCGCCTTTGTTGAAGTCGACGTAGGCTTCGGTGAGGTCGGCGGCGTAGATGACGGCGGTGGCGCGGCCGAGGTTCAGGTTGATATGGAGGTCGAATTCCTTTGGCGCCACCGCGGCGCATAATTCCTTGAATGGAACCGGCGTTGGCTGTCCGCGACGCACGCTCCACAGAACGCGCCGCGCGCCGGGAGCGCTGTAACCGATGTCCACCTTCTCCTCGACAACGCGCGCGGGGCTGTAACCCAGCGCGTCCATGATGCGCCCCCAGTTCGGGTCGCCCCCGTGCCAGCTCGTTTTCACCAGCGCGCTGTTGGCCACGGCCCGGGCGGCGAGGTCGGCTTCTCGTGTGGAACGGGCGCCGGCGACCCGCACGGTGACGAAGCGCGAAACGCCTTCGCCGTCCTGAACAATCATCTGTGCCAGCTCGAGGCAGACGCGGTTCAACGCGGATTGGAAGATGGTAAAGCGCGAGTCACGAACGCGCAGCAGCGGGTTGCCGGCCAGCCCGTTGGCCAGGATGAGCACGGTGTCGTTGGTGCTCATGTCGCCGTCCACGGTGATGCGATTGAAGCTTTGGGCGACCGCCTCTTCGAGCGCCTTGCGGAGGAGAGGCGGGCTGATGGCGGCGTCGGTGGTGAGGAAACAGAGCATGGTTGCGTGCCTGTCTCTTATACACATCTCCGAGCCCACGAGACTAAG
>CZCB01005842.1_pt1 | contig 14692 bp, 13 predicted proteins | sample 591991 | NCBI WGS metagenome assembly CZCB01 (sample SAMEA3556809, study PRJEB10932) | anaerobic digester metagenome | reverse complement strand
TTAAGGTATGCGCGTCACCAATAACATGCTTATAAGCAATATGATGAGAAACTTAAACTCCAGCCTGAAACGTATGCAGAGGGTGCATAACCAGATGTCCAGCGGTAAAAGGTTCAGCATGCCCTCCGAAGACCCGGTGGGGGTTGCCCGCAGCCTGAAGTTGAGAGCGGACATTAACGAGAACAGGCAGTTTAAAAAGAACGCCGAGGATGCGCTGTCCTGGCTTGAAACCACCGAAACCGCCCTAATGCAAATTAAGGAAGTGCTGCAGCGGGCCAGGGAACTGGCGGTCCAGGGCGCCAACGGCGTATTAAGCCCCGAGGACTGCCAGAAGATTGCCGAAGAGGTGGTACAGCTTCGGGACCAGCTTGTATCCCTTGGGAACAGCACCTATGCGGGAAAACACATATTTGCAGGCTACAAGACAAACCAGGCTCCGGTTGGACTGAATCCCGACGGAAGTTTGAACTATGCGGGGGACCTCGGCCAGATTATGTACCAGGTCGGGGTAAGCGATATACTCCAGGGTAATATGACCGCGCGGGAAATATTCGAGCCCGGCGGAAAGGACCTGTTTGCTGACATGCAGGACTTTATTGATGCGCTTAACATTGGCGATTCCGGAACGGTCGGCGGTATTATAGGCGATATTGATGTGCACATGGAAAACATACTGGCAAAGGTCGCCGAAACGGGAGCAAAGGTCAACAGGATGAAACTTGTTGTAAACCGGCTGGAGGACGATTACCTGAACTTCAACAAGCTGCTTTCCCAGAACGAGGACGCGGACATGGCGGAGGTGATCACCCGGCTTAAGAGCGAGGAGAACGTGTACATGGCCGCCCTGGCTGGAGGGGCAAGGATTATCCAGCCTACCCTGGTGGATTTTCTGAGGTAGGGTGATGGATATGGGGCTTGAAATAAACACAAGATTTGGAAGGCTGGGCATCAACACAACTGATGCCCTTATTGATATAAAAACACGGATGCCGGCGGTTGAGGTACGAAGCAAACCGCCTAGAGTAAGAATAGACACGCAGCATGTGCAGGTCAGTATCGATCAGAAGCAGTGTTTTGCCGAGGTGGGATTAAAGCCGGCGGACGTATTCGCAAAGGAGATGGCGCAAAAGTCGCGGAGCAAGGGCCTAAAGGCCATTGCGGACATTGCAAGAAAAGGGGATACCCTTGCACGGGTGGACAAAAACCCCAATGCGATACCGGCGCTTGCCAAGAGCATAACGGGCAAAAGGCTGGATTATACAGTCGCCGCCCTGCCAAGGAGCAGGCCCAGAGTAAGTTTCAGCGGCGGCGTTGATATAAACTGGGATATGGGTTACGTGCAGCTTAGGGCTGCAACATCAAGGCCCGAGATTACCGCCACCAGGGCCGGTGTGGATGTGTACATACTTCAGAAAGCAGCCGTGGATATTAAATATACTAGGGATGGTTTTGACACTACCATATAACGGGGAGGGGAGCGAAATGAAGCTAAATACAAGGTTTTTCGGGGAACTGGAATACGAAGAGAAGGACCTTTTGCATTTTCCGTCCGGCCTTCTTGGGTTTGAGGACTGCAAGGGTTTTATCCAGATAGAGAACCCCGACGGGGGCGGGGTGTTCAAGTGGCTGCAGTCGGCGGACAGGCCGGAACTGGCCTTTGTGGTGATGAACCCCTTTTTTGTTATGGCGGACTACGAGTTCGACATACCCGAGGGCGTGGTGGAGGCTCTGCAGCTAAAAAGGCCGGGGGATGCCCAGGTGCTGGCGGTGGTCAAAATACCCGACGATCTAAACAAAATGACGGTCAACCTAAGGGCGCCCATAGTAATAAATACCGTTAACAACAGGGCTGCCCAGATAGTGCTGGAGGATGAAAGGTACAGCCTGAGGCATCCTGTGGTGGGCACCATGAAGGATGCCGGTTAGGGGGTTGGCCATGCTTATACTTACAAGGAAAAAGGACGAGAGCATTGTAATCGGAAACGATATAGTGATAAGGGTGGTGGGCATCGAGGAGGGCAAAGTGAAACTGGGCATTTCGGCCCCCGGTGATGTAAGTATTCACCGGTACGAGGTCTATGAGGCCATACAAAGGGAGAACAAGGAGGCCGTCCTTAACAGGCAAGTTTCAATAAAAGACCTGGATACTCTGATAAAAAGCAAAAAAACCAAGGAACAGGGCTAAAGTATAAACTAGTTTAGCACGATAATACAAATGAAAGAAGGTTTTGCGCATATACAGCGGCCGGGTATAGGGCAAAGCACTTCTTCAAATAAACGGCAAGGATGCCGGAAAAATAATTCAGGGAGGAATAAGTATGAGAATCAACAACAACATCATGGCTATGAACACCAACAGGCAGCTTGGTATTAACAACGCAGCCGGGGCAAAGGCACTGGAAAAGCTCTCATCGGGCTACAGGATAAACAGGGCCGGTGACGATGCGGCAGGGCTGGCCATCAGTGAAAAAATGAGGGGCCAGATCCGTGGTTTGAAGCAAGCTATTCGGAACGCTCAAGATGGAATTTCTCTAATCCAAACTGCTGAAGGTGCTTTAAATGAAACCCATGCTATTCTGCAGCGGATGAGAGAACTCGCCATCCAAGCCTCAACGGACACAAATACACTAACTGATAGAAAGGAAATCCAAAAAGAGATCAATCAGCTTTTGGAAGAGATTGACCGGATTGGAAATCAAACAGAGTTCAATACCCAGAAGCTCCTTGATGGAACATTTTCAGATAAGAAGTTCCATATTGGTGCTAATGAAGATCAGAATATGGAAATCGGCATAGCCGACTTGAGAGCCGCAGCTATAGGCGGCGGTACAGGCGGAGTCGGATCGGCAGCTGTACCTGCTCAAGGAACTCTTGAGGGAGTGAGCTTTACTGCCGTAACTGCTGGTGAGGCAGGTAACAGCATCGAAATCGAGTTTGTAGCTGGAAGTGGCAATGATCCCATCAGTGTTGACGTAGATGGAAATAAGATTACTGTCACCTTAGGAGCAGGTGATGCAGCTGATAATAATACCTTAGGAGCAGGTGATGCAGCTGATAATAATACCGTTGAGAATATTGTAAATGCAATTAATAGCGATGATGATGCGAATGACCTGGTAACTGCCAGTGGGACGGGGACTGATCTGGTTAGTACCGGCAGTGTTACATTAACCGGTGGTGCCGATGCTACTACTGGTGCTGGCGCTGGTGGAAACATCGATTCATTGAAGGTGGATAATGTTGATAGTGTAGATGAATCTTCATTGAGCGATCTTGATAACCCCGGTGTTTTAACCCAAGCTGGCGCTGATGCGGCTATTACCAACATTAACAATGCCATTGAGCAGGTTTCTGCTGAGCGTTCGAAACTTGGTGCCATCCAGAATCGCCTGGAGCACACTATCAACAACCTTGGAACCTCTGCGGAGAACCTCCAAGCTGCTGAATCCAGGATTCGTGACCTGGACATGGCAGCGGAGATGATGGAGTTCACCAAGAACAACATCCTGCAGCAGGCTGCAACAGCGATGCTTGCCCAGGCCAACATGCTGCCCCAGTCGGTGCTGCAGCTGCTTGGCTAGTATCAACGTTCCGAAAAGGAGCGGTTTTTATGCCGCTCCTTTTTCAATAGGTTTTGTCTAAATGTCCTCATTTAGTCAAAATCAAGAGTTTCGCATTGGGGGTGGCAGTGTGTTACTTAGCATAGGGATGATGGTAAAAGACGAGGAAAAATACCTTGAGGAATGCCTCCGGGGACTAAAGCCCATACTGGACGCGGTGGATTCTGAACTTATAATAGTTGATACCGGTTCTACCGACAGGACGGTGGAAATTGCCAAGAAATATACCAATCGGGTGTACCATCATGAATGGACAGGCCATTTTGGTGAAATGCGAAATACAGTATTAAAATACGCAAAGGGGCAATGGTTTTTCTTTATAGATGCCGATGAGATTATCGATGATTATACCGATATTGTAAATTTTTTCACTTCCAAGCGGCACAAAAAAGCCAACGCGGCGTTCTTTTTATTAAAAAATCTTTTATCCAAGGAAGATAATGAATCGTACGGATATGCACATATGCTTCGCTTCTTTAGAAAAGACAAGGAATTTCATTTCAGGGGCGCAGTTCATGAACAGCCGGTATACAAGCCGCCGGTGGCCCATATAAAGGCCAGCGCGGTTCATTACGGTTACTTAAACGATGATGCCGGGTTAATGGAATACAAGTATAAAAGAAATGTGGAGATTTTGGAGAAAGAACTGGAAAAAGACCCCGAGAATATCTACTACTGGTTTCAGTTGGCGCAGAGTTAAGGGATGTATGGAGATGATGATAAAGGCCTTGATGCCATATTAAAGGCTTATAGCATTATGAAAGCGGATAAAAAGCCCATGTATTATATGGCGGTTTATATCCATTTGGTAAAAAGCTACTTTGCGCATGAAATGTACAAGAAAGTTATTGATATATGTAATGAAGGGAACCGGCTGCGGGAGGGCTACTTCGACCTGTACTATTTCCAGGCTGTGTCCCATTTTGAACTGGGAGATTTTGAGGATGCCCTTAAAAGTTTCGAACAGTATCTTGAGGGAGTAGAAAAATTCCGGAAGAACGAGGGCCTGGTAGACTTTTCCGTACCTTACATGACTGCACGTTTTTATGACCATGCCCTGCATTATGTCAGCGTGATATACAAAAAGCTTGGGGACCATCAAAAAGCCCTTGAGTATGTAGAAAGAATTAACGATAAGAAGGTTTACAAGGCGGCTATTCCACACGTTGTAGATATATACATGGAGCTGCAGAGGTTTGAGGACCTGAAAATATTGTATGAAACCAAAGTTGGAGAAAATGGGGATTATAATGAAATATTTTTGTTTGCTTTCGAGAGATATCGCCGGAAGATGGATTTGCAGCAAAAAGAACACTGGTCAAGGCTCTTTTCCGCCGAACATTCCGATTATGGACTGCTAAATAGTATAAGGCTTTTGGACGATGCCGATGATATACCTTCTTCACTTATCGAAAGAATTCGTTCCCTGGATTGGAGAAAGGCACCGCTCTTTTACAGCGAACTGTTATGGGCTTTAATACTGCGGAATAAAGCAATCATATCAATTGTTAACGGTCTACAGGAGCACAGGTTGAATGCCCTGCTTGAATATATAGGAAAGAATAACAGAAGGTTTGCGAGCAAATTATTAGATTATTTAAAGGGCCAGGGATTGTGGCAAAGTGAAATGCCGGACCTCGAAACGCTGCGCGTAATGGTAATAATGCTGCGAAGCATACTGATTTTTGACGGTCTGTCGGAGACCGATTATGAAGAAGCCTTTGATGAGTACGTTGCTGACGGTATAGCAAGCCTTAAGAAACTATATAACCGGGATGTTATTGATAATGAAAAGGTATCCTTTATGAAAACGAATGCAGATGCTTTCATGCTTTACATGTATAAGGCCAAAGAATGCTTCCAAAACGATAAAGTCAGTTATGTGCGTTATCTGCGAAAGGCCCTAGACGCGGATAACCAGATGAAAAAAGGTATCCAAATACTACAGCAGCGAGTTAGTGATGCTCTGAAGAAACCGCAATCGGAGCTTGAATTACACAAACAAAGGGTGTTGGCTTCCATAGAAGAGGCGATAAACACAGGGGAATTAGAGACGGCACAAGTACTCATATCGGAATATGAAAATATTGTCGGTACAGATGCCGGGTTGTGTAATGCAAAAGCAATAGTTCTGATGACTGAGCAAAAGTATGATGAAGCACGCGAAGTTCTTATGAAGGGTTTGGATTTAGCACCGCATGACCAGGATATGCTTTATAATATGGCGTATTTGAGCGAACTATGCAGCGAACCTTCCAAAGCCATAAAATATTACAGTATGGCAAGGACTATTTGTAAAGATTCCGCTGTTCTTTCAGATATTGATGAGGCATTATCGCGGCTATGGAATAAAACGATACCGGAATTTAGGAGAAAAGAATTTCAGAAAAGACTATCCCGTGTGGGGCTAGCAAAAAAACAGTGCTTGGTACAAAAGGAGAACGTGACAGAGGATATCCATGTTGTTTATGTTATGGCTCATGTTGGTGTCTGTGGTGGCAGTAAAATCATTCTCGAGCATGCGAACCGGTTGGTGAAACGGGGTGTGAGGGTTTCGATTGTATGTCATTTTCCGAAACCGCAGTGGTATCCGGTTTTTGCCGAATATATCGAAGTGCCATTTGAACGGGAATTGGCAAGCGGGATTCCTGAATGTGACATTATCGTCGCTACTTACTGGGACCATATCCAGGAATGTATCGATATTAATAAAGCACCTGTTGTTTACTTCGAGCAAGGTGATTTCCACCTGTTTGACGATTCCAAGATAAGTGAAGAGGTGAAGAATTTTGTAAAGGTGCAGTATACAATTCCCAAGTTTATCATGACCGTTTCTAACCAGGTGGCAAAAGCAATTGATGCCAAGTTTCATAGGGAATCGCGTGTTTTCCCGAATGCCGTTGATGAAGATATATTTAACGCTGCTGGACATAAGTATCAACACTGTCGTCCCTACATATTGATTATGGGGAGTAAGGATTTAGCCTTTAAGGGCATTCCGGATGTCATAGAAGCATATCGAGCATTCTGTGGCGCGCTACATGGCGACAGTCAAATTGACCTCTTGTGGATTACACCAAACAAACCTTCGAGCGTCCCCAAGGAAGTTTCAAAGGTTTTTGTTAATCCGGCTCAAGAAGTAATTGCCGGCCTCTATAGGGGCGCGCTTATGTTTGTTTCCGGTTCTCATTACGAAGCCTTCTCATTGCCGGTACTGGAGGCAATGGCGTGTGGCTGTCCCGTTGTAACGACAGATAATACCGGGATACGGGAATATGCCAGGGATAAATCCAACTCGCTTATATGTGATGTGAAGAATCCAAAGCAGCTGGCAAAGGCAATGGAGCTGGTTTACATGGATTCTACTTTGAGAGAGAAGTTGATTAAAAACGGTTTATCTACTGCCCGCAGCTACAATTGGTCAAAAATTGTTGGCGATTTACTTGATTACTATAAAGATGTTGCTCAATGGAAACCCGCTAAAGCGGATAATCAGGTAATAAAGGGCACCGAGATTATGCAAAAGCAAAATGATGGCGCGCTGGAAATATCGCAGTCAGAGCTTGAATTGCATAAGCAAAGGGTTATCCAGATAATAGAGAATTCAATTAATGAAGGCGACATTGAGACTGCAAAGAAATTGCTTGATGAATACCAGGATATTGTGGGCGTCGATGCGAAGGCCTGTTCAATAAAATCGGTAATACTGATGGTGGAACAGCGTTTCGAAGAGGCAAGACAGGTTATCCTGGAAGGCTTGAAGCTTGAGCCGGATAATTCCGATTTGCTGTATAACATGGAGTATCTGAATGACCTTTTGGGCCAAGCAGGTCAAGCTGCTTCCGGTGGAGAATGCTCTCACCACGATACCAATACCGTCGAGCCGGCTTTAAAAAGCGACCAAGATAACACTGGGAATGCCAATGGTACCGGTTATAAGATTTTGATAGCCAGTCCTATTAGGCAAAAGCCGGCGATATTAAAGGAGTTCCTTGTTTCCCTAAGGGAACTTGATACAAGCGGTTTTGATATATGGTACCTGTTTGTTGATGATAATACCGACCCGGAATCATCCGCCATATTGAATACTTTCTCGAAAAAAGTCCCCAATGTGATGGTACACAGGGCTGATACCGGGGATAAGTACGTATGCGATGATGTAACCAATCACCAGAAAGAAAGGCGGGTTTGGAGAGTTGCGGCATTTAAGGATATGATGATTAAAATTGCCGATGAATACGGCTTTGACTACATATTCTTTATAGACTCCGACCTTGTCCTGCATCCGCTTACATTACATGAACTGGTTAATTCAAATAAAGACATAATCTCAAACATCTTCTGGACAAAATGGCAGCCTGATGCACCCAAGCTGCCCCAGGTGTGGCTTATGGATACATACACGCAGCACCGGCAGGCCAGGGACGAAAAAATAAACCCGGAGACTGCGCTTGTGCGGAGACAGCATTTTTTGAACCAGTTAAAACGGCCGGGGATATACGAGGTAGGCGGTTTGGGTGCTTGCACCCTTATAAGCCGTAAAGCAATCAAATTAGGGGTAAGTTTTAGCCAGATACCCAACCTGTCTTTCTGGGGTGAGGACCGGCACTTTTGTATAAGAGCGGCAGCACTGGGGTTAAAACTCTACGTTAACACCCAATACCCGGCATATCATATATACAGAGAATCGGATTTGGAAGGGGTAGGTTCTTATAAAATAAGGGCTGCAAAGGGTGAATACTTGTACAAGCCTGTTATAACCTTGGTTTATACGAGCCTTTCAGGGTCCAATACCTGGGCGCTTTATAAGTGTGTTCCTGAATATATAAAGGAGCAGTTTGACGTTGAACTGGTTGTACAAGACAATAGTGCTAATTATTATGGAACGGTCATGAACAGCGACGTTGTTGTTGTTACGGAAGGTAACTACAATCTGGATAAAAAACTGTTTAATCCCGACCAGATTGTGATTGACTTATGGCACGGTTTCCCCTTGAAAAGTATGGGGTATGCCGATAAAGGCGAAAAATTCATTAATACGCTCCCTGCAATTTGGGCTAATATTAATTATATTGGCTCATACTCCCCGATGTTTAACCGCGTGATGGAAAAGTGCATAAGAGCCGGAGATGAAAAGTATCGGGTCTGGGGGGCACCAAGGAACGACTTGTTGCTCGGGTCCAGTGGCAGGGATGCCCTGGTAGAACTGTTAGGAATCAAGAATGCGGACGAACGGCGGTTTATTGTTTATATGCCTACATACAGGTATTCGCCACGTGGTGACCGAAACGATGGCAATAAGGACTGGAGCAATATTTTTGGGCTCCCCGGTTTTGACGAAGAGCGGTTTAATGAATTTCTAAGGTCCCGCAATCTTCACCTGGTTGTCAAACTACATCCTGCCGAGGAGCGAAAGTTTGCTGAAAGGATAAAAAATCGCTCCAATATAACACTGCTTACCGGCGGAAAACTATACGAAAAAAAGATGGACCTCTATGAAGTGCTTAACGCTGCTTCGCTGCTTATCACCGATTATTCGTCAGTCTATTTTGACTTCTTGCTGCTTGAACGGCCTATAGTTTTCGTTCCTTCGGACAGGAAGGATTATGCACGCAACAGGGGTTTTCTTGTGGACGATTTCGATAAATGGACACCGGGGCCCAAGGCCTTCAACCAGGACCAGCTTGAAGCAGAGATTGAAAAGTCGGTAAGTGATGGAAATTATTACGGCACAGAAAGAGAAACGGTCAGGGAACTTGTGCATTCATACAAAGATGCAAACTCGGGTAAAAGAGTTTGGGACTTTATTGGCGGTTTGTTGGGGAAGTGACCCATCCAGCGGCCGGGAACGACAAGTAGGACACCGGGGGTACCCTGCGCAGGTAATGAAGATTTATAATACAACAGGCGCGGGTACCCTATCTGCGGCCCGTGTTCAATTCCTGTTTTATTTTTGTAGTTGAAATCTCAGGCGTTCTGGGCAAATATATTACTTCACAATAATCTTTCAAATAGTCAAACTTGCCTTTCCAATCATCTCCCATAACAAAAATATCTACTTTATATTCCTTAATGTCGTTAATTTTTTGTTCCCAGCTTTCTTCCGGAATAACCAAGTCGACATATCGTATGGCTTCAAGAAGGGTTTTTCTTTCCTGGTAGGAAAAGTAACATTTTTTCCCTTTTATTTCATTGAAGCTATTTGTCGACAGTGCCACTATCAGATATTCGCCCAAAGCTTTTGCTCGTTTTAGCAAATTAATATGGCCATAATGCAGTAAGTCAAAGGTGCCATATGTAATCACTCTCTTCATAATACTATTCTTCCTTTCAAGACAGAATAATAACTATATCCGTTTTAGGTAGACAGAACCTAATAATATAATAATCGAAAAAAATGTAAAAAAAAAGAGATTATTGTTTGCTACAGGTAAAAATATTGGGATTTCATAAGAAATATGAAGTTATTTGGGAGAAGAACATTCTAAAGTATGGCAAAAAGTATGACGATATAACTAATAGATTTATGTAGCAAATAGTACGGGGGGTGATGTCGTGAAAGTGGAGAGCGTGAATACGGTGCCCAAAACGGTGAGGGTCCCGGACGCCGGGGTATGGGAAAGCGGCAGGCAGGAGACGGCGGAAAGCTTAAAGACTGCCGCGGCCGATAATATGCACCGGGATACACGGCATTCATCGATGTCCATTAGTGAACAACAGCTCATTGAAGCCATAGAGAATGCCAACAAGGCGATTAGGGGTGCGGATAAAAGGTTTGAGTTTTCCATACATGAAGGTACCAAGGAGATTATGGTAAAGGTCATCAACGAAGAAACCGGAGAAATAATAAGGGAGATCCCACCGGAGAAGATTTTAGATATGGTGGCGAAGATGTGGGAACTGGCGGGCATCCTTGTGGACAGGAAAATTTAAGTGCAAGGCACCAGTTTACGATAGGGTTTAGAGGATATAGGTTGTTAATTGCCGGCGATTAATCGCTGGAAAGAGGGGGTGAGAGGATATGATAAGTCCCATAAGGATAGGCGGGCTGGCTTCCGGCATGGATATTGACAAGCTGGTAAGCGATATGATGAGGGTACAGAGGATGAAGGCGGACAAGCTCTATCAGGAAAGGCAGGTCCTTAGATGGCAGCAGGAGGACTACAGGAGCATAAATTCGCTTATGCTGGGTTTTAAAAATTCCGTGTTTGATATGAGACTTCAGGCAACTCTCATGAAGTACAGCGCTGTCATCAGTGGTGCTTCGATAGCTGATGTTACAGCAGGGTCGGCAGCCCGGGAAGGCAGCTACACCCTTAAAGTCAATGCCCTGGCGCAGCAGGCTGTTAAGGAAAGCGGCGGGAGCCTTTCAAGACCCCTGGAAGGGTTGGCCATTGGGGATACAATATCCATTGGGTCTTCAAACAACGAGTTTGTGATAAACTTGGACGGTGTGGAGAAGACCATAACAATCACTGAAGGTGAATACAGTATAGAGGCCCTGGCCGGGGAGCTGCAGCATAAAGTGGATACTGCCTTTGGTGAAGGTCAGATCAAAGTTGGCCATACAGCCGATAACAGGCTTACCTTCCAGCCGGCGGGGGATTACAAGCCGCAGATAACGCTGAAGAGCGGTGAAAACGATGCCCTGGAAGCACTGGGCTTTAACGACGGCGATACCTTTAGGATTAACCCTAATGCATCACTCAAGGATATGGCAAGAAGGTTTGCAAATGACCCCTTTGACACCGGAGATGTTATAAGATTTAGCATTAACGGGCAGGAGTTTTCCTATGACTTAAGCGAAGGAGGAGCCGATGAAAACAAAACCTTGGCCGGCATATTAAGCGACATAAACAAAAATGCTGAAGCCGGAGTGACGGCCTATTACGATTCGGTGACCGACAAGATAGTAATTAAGTCAAAGGGCTATGGCGTGGGTGCTGAAGTTTCGATACAAAACCTCGAGGGAAATCTTTTCGGGGCCGGCGGTGCGCTGCAGATTGACGACGGCGTAAGCTATGGCAAGAACTCGGAGATAGAGCTGAACGGGGTTGTGATAAGCAAAAACAGCAACAAATTCACAATAGAGGGCATAAGCTTTAACCTTAAGGAGACATCCAATGAAACGGTAGTTATTAACGTTGCAAGGGACACCCAGGGAGCCTTAGATGCCATAAAGAGCTTCGTGGATGAGTATAATAAAATAATAGAGGCGATAAACGGCAAGCTGTACGAGGAAAGGTTCAGGGGCTACCCACCGCTTACCGATGAGCAGAAGGAAGCCATGAGCGACAAGGAAGTGGAGCTGTGGGAGCAAAAGGCAAGGAGCGGGCTTTTGAGAAACGATCCCGTGCTGAGCTCGATAGTGAGCCAAATGAGAACCCTTATGTACCAGCAGGTGGAGGGTACCGGTTCGGTTTACAGCACTTTAAGCTCCATAGGCATAAAGACAAAAGACTACAAGGAGTTTGGCAAGCTACATATTGACGAGAACAGGCTGAGGGAAGCCCTCAATAACGACCTGGAGGGTGTTGTGAGCCTGTTTAACCAAAGCAGCGAGGTGGACAGTCAAAGGGGCCTTGCCGTCAGACTCTACGATGTTGTAAACAGCGGCATTACCCGGCTGTCGGACAAAGCGGGAAGCTCCACCAGTCTCATCAACTATGACAACAGCTATATAGGCAAAAGGATAAGGGACATGGACAAGAGAATTGAAAGCATGGAGGAATACCTATTCCAGCTTGAGGACAGGTACTGGAGACAATTCACCGCCATGGAAAAGGCATTGAACGAGATGTATTCTCAAAGCATGTGGCTTTCGCAGCAGCTTATGTTTTGGGGTAATTGATAGACGGGGGGAGAAACAAGTTGGGAATTGCAAATCCGTATAAAAGCTATAAGGAAAATTCGGTGACCACCGCCTGCCCTGAGGAACTGGTGGTGCTGATGTACAGGGGATTGGAAAAGTATATCAAACAGGGGCAATTATACATAGAGGAAAGGAATTTCGAGAAAACCAACGAGGTACTGTTGAAGGCCCAGGGCATTGTAAGCGAGCTGATGTGTTCGCTTGACATGGAGGTAGAAATGTCCGGGCAGTTGTATGCCCTTTATGACTTCTTGCTAAACTGCCTTATAGAAGGCAATATCAAAAAGGATAGTTCCGTACTGCAGCATGCCCTTGGCATAGTATCCGGGCTTAGGGAAGCCTGGGAAAGCGCTCTTATAAGCGTTCGGCAGATAAAATACGGGAAATAGGGGGATACTTGGGGATGGCCCACCTAAACAAATTGATCAGGTACAGCGAGGAAAAGCTGGATAAGCTGAAACAGATTGAAGAGGTCACCGTTCAGCAGAAGGCTGCCATTGACAGCCAGGACTATGCGGCGCTTAATTCACTTGTTGAGGAAAAACAAAAAATAATAGACTACATAAACTGGTGTGACAGCGCCTTTCAGGAGGAGCTCGATAGGGTCAAAAAAAGACTGGGGGTAAAATCCATCAAGGACATAGGTGAAACGGAGGGCAATGAAGAAAAGAAAGCCCTTGTTGACATTATTGGCATGATCATTGAAACCATAGAGAAAATACAAGTCTTGGAAAGGGAAAACCAAAAGAAACTTCTCGAGACCATGGACCAGGTAAAGGAGAAGCTGAGAAAGATAAGGAACGGGCAAAAAAGTGTTGCGGTATATGACAGCGGCATGGGCATGGTATCCGGTAGTTTCTTGGATAAGAGAAAATAGCGAGATTGATGGGAAACGCCGCAGATAGTATAATAAAATCAAAGTTGAATAAAGCTTATTCGGGTCTGTGGTTGAAAGTCGATGCTAACCGCAGGCGAAGCGACCCACGTAAGCCGGCAAAAGTGCCGGTGAGCATGGTGCGGTTTAGGTGTAAGTCCTGCCTGCCGGGGATGGTCCCGGTGGAGACGGGGGGTAGTGAGGGCGTAGTGCCGGAGCGAGACCTGCAGCAGGCGAGTGTGGGGTCAAAGACCAGGTCAGCCGAATAAGCTTTATTTTTTTATTTTACACCATTCGTTTTTTTGCCTCATAATTTTCCTTTTTGGGGTTAAAGTTGACATTAAAGTAATGATAATGAGCATAATTCGACACGCACTTATCCACAGGTTTTGGACGCATTATTAACACCTAGTACCACAGAAACATGGGTTATTCACATACTTATGCACATTATCCACATTTTTTGTTTCCACAAAGCTTAACAATCAACTATCAAAATACTTAACTTTAATAATTCGGTGGTGGTAATATTTTTGTATTTTCCTGCGAATAGTTTTAATTGGACACAATTGGATATAAATATAATAAAAGATTATAATAAAATCAACACCGCAATACGAATAAGCAACACTGCAATCTGGCATGTCAATTCTCAAAAACCATTACGATTATGAGAGGAGCTGGATTTTATGCGTATTATTACTAGCGGGAAAAACATGGAAATAACCGATGCCTTGAGGGACACCATTGAACGGAAGCTGGGAAAGCTGGGGAAGTTTTTCCAAAAGGACACCGAGGCCCAGGTAACGCTCAACGTTGAAAAAAACCGGCACATAATAGAGGTTACCATCCCCTTTGACGGCGTACTGATAAGGGCTGAAGAAAGCACCGACGATATGTATACGTCCATAGACAAGGCAGTGGATAAGCTGGAGCGCCAGATTAGCAAACATAAAACCAAGCTGGAAAAGAGATTCCGCGGAAGCAAGATGCTCTTTGAAAACATAGAGGCTGCAGAGAAAGAGGACCCGGACAGGCCGAAGGTGGTAAGGACCAAGAGATTCGCCATGAAACCCATGCCCGTTGAAGAGGCTATTCTACAAATGGAACTTTTAGGCCATAACTTCTTTGTTTTTTCAAACGGTGATACCGAAGAGGTAAACGTTGTATATAAAAGAAAGGACGGAAATTACGGTTTGATTGAGCCCATGTTCTAGATGTAGTGAGAGAAATGTGGCAGTGGAATTTATATTCCACTGCCTTTTTATGTTCGCCCGACATGGGCAGTAACTAGGCGGTGAAAGTCCGCTATGGGCTTGGTAGTGG
>CZCB01003389.1_pt1 | contig 14715 bp, 11 predicted proteins | sample 591991 | NCBI WGS metagenome assembly CZCB01 (sample SAMEA3556809, study PRJEB10932) | anaerobic digester metagenome | reverse complement strand
GGGTCATCCGTCGGGGTTACCGTCGGCTCTTCGGTGGGAGTCTCAGTGGGCTCCTCGGTCGGAGTCTCAGTGGGCTCTTTCGTGGGTGTCGGAGTCGGGGCCGTGCACTGGATGGAGCACTGCTCGCTCCAAAGCACACCCTTGCCGGGATGGCCAGGCCGCTGGTAGGCCATGAACATATAATTGCCCGAGACGTACTGCGGATCGTAGGTCAGATCGGTGCACTGGCCAGCTTTCAGCGCCGGGATGGTCCCTGTAGCGATCACAGTCCCATTCTTCGGGTTGCCGGTTTCGGCATAATACAGCTCCCAGGTGCTGGTGCCCTGCATGTCACGGTCGCCGGTGTTGCACACCTGGGCTTTCACCACTTTGCAGTCACCGGTGCAGCTGCCCTTGAACGAAAGGGAGCTTTTGTCCCAACCCGAGGGCTGGTCCTGCGGGTTCATGGCAGACACCGGTGATACAAAGGTGGAGAGCACCAGGCCCAAAACCAGCATCACAACACCCATGCTGTAGATCAGGTGATTGAGTGCTTTTACGATACGGAAGGTGGAAGGCTTCATGATGGATACTCCCTAATATGACGTTCTATGATTCGGTCTGCAGCTTGTACCCGAGACGATCCACGTTCAGGATGATGTCCTCGCCGGGAGCTATCTGGGCAAATTTCTGACGAAGCAGGAAGATCAGGTACTTGATTCGCTGGCGGGCACGGTCGAAATCACGCCCCCAGACGCCTTGCGAGATCTGGGCGTACTGCACAACCGCGGGCGCGTTCTTCATCAGGATCGCCAGCACGGCAAACTCCTTGCTGGTGAGCTCGATGGACTGCCCCCGGAAACGGACCTCGCGAGACTGCGTGTCCATATGCAGATCGATACCGGGAATGCTCAGCGTGGTCTCTTCGGACCGCTTCCCGGTTCGCCGCAAGACGGCATGCACGCGGGCAACAACCTCCTCCTTGAAAAATGGTTTGGTTAGATAATCGTCCGCCCCCATATGGAGGCCCTGGACGATAGTCTCTTTGGAATTCAGCGCGGAGATGATGATCACCGGCACATTGCTGGTTTTTCGCAGGGCCTTCAGGGTATCCCATCCGTCCATCTCGGGCATCATCAGGTCCAGCACCACAAGATCAGGGTTCATGGTCGCGCCCTTTTCCAGCGCTTCCTTGCCGTTCCAGGCGCTGAAGACGTCGAAGCCGCCCGTGCGCAGAATCTGCTTCAACAGCATCACGGTGTCTCCTTCGTCTTCCACGACCATGATCTTTGGTCGCCGCTGTTCGTACAAATCGTCGAGATCTGCACCGATTGAAAACCGAGCGTCTGTTGTAGTCCAACCCTTTTCTGCGACGGAAAGCATCATCTTGTCCCCTCGGTTAAAAAAGATAACCGGCCCAGTAACACCTGATCGGGCCGGTTTCGCTACTCGACTCCCTGAACGCCTTCCTCGTTACCGAGAGAAGCGACCAAATTGGGCGTTCAGATCACTGTCTCCACACGTTTATTTTGTTCAGTTTCAGGAAAGTAAATTTCCTTATTACAGACTGATGTTACTGATTCGACTTTGGTTTGTCAATAAATAACCGCTCAACAAACTTTGGAACTTTCTTATAGAATCCTTAGAAGCAGGCGCTTAGACTGACAGCTGGCGCACATCCGCCTTGACCGGATTGCGCAGCTCGCCGATTCCCTCGATATCCACCGCAACCTCATCCCCGTCGAGCAGCGGGCCAATCCCCGCCGGCGTTCCGGTCAGGATCACGTCCCCCGGCTCCAGGGTCATTACCGAGGAAGCGAAGGCCACCAGCTGCTGAACGGGGAAGATCATATCCCGGGTGGAAGCCATCTGCCGGATTTCTCCGTTCACCCGGCAGGTGATCAGGTTATCGTACGGGTCGTAATCGGTTTCGATCCATGGACCAAGCGGGCAGAAGGTGTCAAACCCTTTCCCGCGGGTCCACTGCCCGTCGCGCCGCTGCAGGTCGCGGGCGGTCACGTCGTTGGCGACGGTGTAGCCGAAAACATAGTCCAGCGCCGCTTCGGGCGGGATCCAGCGCCCCAGCCGGCCGATCACCACCGCCAGCTCGGCTTCGTGCTCCACCTGCCGGGACTGCGGCGGCAGCAGAATGGCCTCCCCCGGCCCGATGACGCTGGAGGGCGGCTTGAGGAACAGCAGCGGGATATCCGGCGGTTCCACACCCTGCTCGCGGGCGTGCTCGACGTAGTTGCGCCCCACGCAGATGATCTTGCCGGGGGCAACCGGCGCCAGCAGCCGTGCGATCTCGAGGGGAATGCTGGCTTCCAGGCGGCGGTACTCGCTGAAGATATCGCCCTCCACCGGGCCGAGGGCGTTGTCCAGCAGCCAGCCGTACTGCGGGGGCAGCGTTCGGGTTTCAAAGCGCACAAATCGCATCGTGATCACCTCTCGAGGGGATGATGGAAGTCTATCACGGTTGGCGGCGGATGTGAAATATTACTAATCAAGATGTGGCCGCTCCGGTCTGGAACAGCTGGATAGAATGGAAATGAAAATCCCCAAAATCTACCTGTGAAAACACATCCAGTTCTAACCGATTGACCGGATCATTCTGCATGCTATCGTAAACAGATTTCTCTGCCGGAAAAAATGTCGCTAAGTCGATTATGCATCCGGTGAAACAGGCATCTCGCACCCGAGGGGAAACCTAAATCCACCCTCCCTACCACAAAATAGTGGTAATATTAGGATCGCATCCGGGCGGATAGCTCAGCTGGTTAGAGCACATCCCTTACAAGGATGGGGTCGCAGGTTCGAGTCCTGTTCCGCCCACAGGTAAGCGGGCACAACGTTCCATCGCCGCCGGCCGCAGCAGGGAAAGGTGAGTCATGGAACGGTTACCGGTTTCTTCCTCGGCCATACAATCCATCGGGTACGACCCTGAGCAGCAGCTGCTGGAGATCGAGTTCCAGCGCGGCGCGGTGTACCGGTATTACGATGTCCCTCCGGAAATCCACCAGGCGCTGATCACCGCCGAATCCATCGGCCGCTATTACGAAGCCGAGGTCCGGGGCAGCTACCGCTTCGAACGGGTGTCCTGACCCCGGGGCTAGAACTCCCCCTGCATGGAGTGGGCGTACCCGGTCAGCTCCACGTACCCGTTCCCGCTCACCGGCCCGCCCTGCCGCTGGCCCTCCACCCTCACCGCGCCCTCCCAGTAGACGAAGGACAGCCGCATCTCCTGGTCCGCCAACCGCGGCCGCACCGCCAGCGCTATCTCCTCGCCCGGCACGCGGATTTCCCATGCCGCCGGGTAGCGAGCGCCGGTGTGCGGGCTGGTCCAGGTTCCGGTCGGGGTGATCTCAAACTCCTCCGCCGCCAGCGGCCGGGTGGAGCCGTCCGACTGGATCAGCGTGCCGCTCGAGTACGGGTCCAGCGTGCCATCCTCGTGCCGGAGCAGGAAGAGCATCAGCTCGCTGCCGTCGTCCAGCTGAAGCGAAAACCAGTCCCAGCCGACCAGACCCTCGCCCAGCGCGCTGGTGGAGTACTCGTGGTCCATCCAGCTCAGCCCGCTGACCGCGTACTGCTCCTCACCGACCGTGATCGTCCCGGCCGACCCCAGGCGGGTCTGGCTGTTGTAGATGGACGCATTGCCGGGCTGCGCTCCCTTCGGCGAGTATCCTCCCTCCCCCTGCAGCACCGGCCCCTTGATGTCGACCAGGTCCAGCGCAATGCTCACCTCGCCGGATTTCGCCTCCAGGCGGTAGCGGCCCGCTGAGACTTCCGTCACCTGCCAGTCCTCCAGCCAGACCTGGTAGACCGGCTCCGCCTGCGCGCCGGCCAGCCCGGCAGCCCCGCGGCTGAAGCGTTCAAAGGATGAAAACGTCCCCGCGCCGGTGTCGGTCAGCGCGAAGTGAGCCATGTAAACCTGGTCAGCCGCCCAGCTCGAGGTGCGCTCTGCCCGGTCCTCCGGCGGCAGCAGCGCCCGGCGGAAGAAGGTCAGCTGGTAGCCGAAGTGCTGTCCCTCCGCGGTGAACAGGTTGCCGGTGTAATACCACCACTCGGTCAGGTAATCGGGATGCGGGCCGTGATCGCGGGGGAAGCTAATCTGCGCCGGGCCGTCGACCATCCGGAAAGCTCCCTGCGGCTCGACCTGCACCCCTCGGAAAACCGGCGCGGCCTGGCTGGCCTGCGGCTCCGGACTGCGCAGCAAGAGCGCCGCCCAGACCACCAGCCCAATGGCAACAAGGAAAACCAGGATCCATCCACGCTTACTCATAGCGCACCGCCTCCGCCGCCGGCATGCGGCTGATACGCCAGGCCGGGTACACGCCCGCCAGCAGGGCGGCCAGCAGCGCCAGCCCGACCGCCTGCGCGAAAACCGACGGCTGGATGGACATCTGCAGCGTCCAGCCGAACGAGCGCAGGTTGATGATGTACACCAGGATCAGCGCCAGCGTGTATCCGGTGGGGATGGCCAGCAGGCCGGCCGCCAGGCCCATCAGCCCGGTCTCCAGCATCACTATGCCCCACAGCTGCCGGCCGGTCAGCCCCAGCGCCCGCAGAATGCCCGTTTCGCGCTGCCGCTCCAGCTGCAGCAGAAGCAGCGAGCCCAGCACCCCGACGAACGCCACCAGCAGCGCCAGGATGCGGAGCGCAGCGGTGATGGCGAAGGTGCGTTCGAACACCTGCATCACCTCGGCGCGCAGCTGCCGGTTGGGGCGGATGTTCAGGCGCTGCAGAGAGGAGGTTTCCTCCTCCAGCTGCCTGGAGATGAGGTCCGCGTCCATGCCGGGCGGCAGGCGCAGCGCCAGCGCAGTCACGGCTGTATCCTGCCACAGGCTGCGGTAGACCGGCAGCAGCATCAGCATGCCGCCCTCGCTGGAGGAATAGTCGTAGTACACGCCGGCAATCGGGATAGACCGCCAGCCCCGGCCGGTCAGCAGCTCCAGCGAATCGCCCGCGTTCAGGCCCATCCGGTTGGCCAGCGGCTCAGAGATCAATACCGCTCCCTGGCTCAGCGCGCGGTTGACGGTATCGCTGCCGCCAATCCGCTGTGCGTAGAGCCGCTCTTCCGCCACCTCCAGGTTGCTGCTGGCGGAAAGCTGCACCGGCCCACTTCTCGACTCCACCCTAGTCGAGCGCAGTATGTACAGCTCGCCCAGGTGCTCCTGGCTCTGGATCCACTCCACCACCCGTAGATCAATCTCGCTCAGCGAGGCGTTGGCCGAAAACGAAGGCGCGGAGATGTACACATCCCCCTGCAGCGTCTGGTCCAGCCAGACGGTGACCGTGTAGCGGAAGGAGTCGATCATTAAGCCCACCCCGATGGCCACCGCCACGGCAACCATCAGTGCGGCCACCGCCACCGAGGTGCGGCTGAGCGAACTCACCAGTCCGCGCGGTGCCAGCCGGCCGATCAAACCTACCAGCCGCCGGCTGAACGGCTCCACCGCGCGCATCAGCGCCGCCAGCAGCACCGCCGATAGCAGCGCAAAGCCGATCAGCACCAGAAAGGTGCCCCCGAACCCCAGCCCCAGAGACTGCTCCGGCAGGCTGAACAGCCCCACCGCAGAGCCGATCAGGCCCGCCCCGCCCAGTGCGGACCATTTAACCAGCCCTTTCACCTTTGTCTCCAGCACCGAGCGGACCAGCGCTGTGTTCGGCGGCACCGAGGCGGCCTCCCAGGCGGGCAGCGCCGCGGTAATCAGCGTCGCCAGCAGCCCGGCCGCCCCACCTTTGATCAGGCTCCCCACCGGAATGCCGACCGCCTGCACGGTTGTGGTGAAGTACAGGTCGTTCACCGTCCGGGTGACCATGCCCACCGTGCTGCGCCCCAGAGCGATGCCCAGCGCGACCCCGAGCAGCGAGCCGAGCAGCCCCACCCAGAGCGCTTCCGTAAGCACCAGACCGAAGACCTCCCCGCGGGTGACACCCAGACAGCGCAGCGTGCCGAACAGCGGCCGCCGCTGCAGGACTGAAAAGGTCATGGTGTTGTAGATCAAGAACAGGCCCACCACCAGCGCCAGCATCGACAACGCCGAGAGGTTCACCCGGAACGCCTCGGTCATCTCGGCCACCGCCCCGCCGCGCGCCTCCACCGGAGCCAGCTGAAGCCCTTCCGGCAGCAGATCGCGAATGCGCTCCTCCAATGCCTGGCTGTCCTCCGGCAGGATCAGGTCGATGCGGTCCAGCCAGCCCTCGCGCCCGGCCACCTCCTGCGCTGCGGCGATGTCTGCCAGGATCAGCCCTTCCATCGTCCGGCGGGAGAGGTCATCCGGCGGCTGCACAATGCCGGCCAGGAAGACTTCCTTCCGCCGCCCCTCCAGCTCAATTTCAAACGTGTCCCCCGGCCGCAGGCCGTAGCGGGCGGCGTTCTCTTCCGAAAGGGCCACCGCTCCCGGCCGGGTCAGGAAGGCGATCAACCCCTGCTCCCCGCCGGAAGCCTGCTCGCCCATGTAGCCGCGGAAGGGCGCATCAGCGAACACATCCAGCCCCAGCAGCTGCATGGGGCGGTCTCCCAGGCGGGGTGAAGAGACGTAGCGGGTGACCACCGGCGCCAGCGGTACCTCCAGCCCCTCCCGGCGCAGGTGGGTGTAGACCTCCTCGGGCACGCCCGGCCCTCCGCCGGTGATCTGGTGGGTGGCCTTTCCGGTAACGGCCTCACTGGAGAGCACGAAGGCCTCCTCCGCGCTGGCGTTGGCCAGGTCGATGGAAACCATCATGGCCACACCCAGCATGATCCCCAGCACCATGAACAGGCTCTGCCGCCAGCGCAGGACGAAATAGCGCCAGCCGACGCGGCGCAGCCCTGCGGGCAGAAACACCGTCCCCTGCATCATCGCTTCAGTTCCACCAGCTGCCCGTCTTTGAGTGTCAGCACCCGGTCGGCGTAGCTGGCTGCTTCCCGGCTGTGAGTCACCATGATCAGGTTGTTCCCGGACTGTCGGGTGAGCTGGTCGAGCAGGGCCAGCACCGACCGGCCGGTCTCTTCATCCAGGTTGCCGGTGGGTTCGTCCGCCAGGACCACGTCAGGCCGGTGCACCAGCGCCCGGGCAATCGCCACGCGCTGCTGCTCACCGCCCGAGAGCCGGTCCGGATAGGTGGCAGCCCGGTCCTGCAGCCCCACCCTGGTCAGAATCTCAGCCACCGCCTCCGTGCGCTGTTCGACCGCCCAGCCGTTCAACTCCAGCGGCAGGGCCACGTTTTCCGCCACTGTCAGAGTGGGAATCAGGTTGAAAAACTGGAAAATAAAACCGACGCGCTGCCGCCGGAAGAGGGTGCGCTGCCGGTCATCCAGCGCAGCCAGGTCCGTCTCTCCCAGGTAAATCGCCCCGCCGTCTGGCCGGTCAATCCCGCTGATCAGGTTGAGCAGCGTGGTCTTTCCCGAGCCGCTCATCCCCAGGATGGCGACCGATTCCCCCTTGCGAATGGAGAGCGAAGCGCCGCGCAGCACCTCCCGGCGCTGCCCGCCTTCCATATACCCCTTGCTCAGGTTCTCCAGGCGCAGGAACACCTCCCCCTGCTGCTTCTCCTGTGTCTGTTCCTGCTCCTTCAAACGACTCTTCATCCCGCCGCCCTTTCCAGATTGATCTCAATCCCTTCGATTCTAGGGGAGAAGGCGGGAAATGTAAAACCAGGCCGCTGGATCAGGCAAAGCCGGGGGTCCGGCCTCAGAACCAGTTCCGCCGCGAGAACACCATGATCACCAGCGCCATCAGGAAGACCGAAACCAGCACCACAAACGCCGGCGCCCAGGAGGTGTTCTGGAAGGGCAGCGCAACATTCATGCCGTAGAAGCTGGTCACGATGGTGGGGATGCTCATCACAATGGTGATGGAGGCCAAAAATTTCATCACCACGTTCAGATTGTTGGAGATGATGGAGGCAAACGCATCCGCCATGCTGGTCAAAATGTTGGCGGAGATGTTGACCATTTCGATAGCCTGCTGGTTCTCGGTGATCACGTCCTCCAGCAGGTCCTCGTCGTCCGGATACTGGTGGAATATCTGCGAGCGGCGCAGGCGTTCGAGCATCAGCTCGTTGGTTTTAAGCGCGGTGGCGAAATAAACCAGGCTCTTCTGGTACTTGAGCAGCTCGAACATGTCCTTGTTCTGCTGCGACACCTGGATGGAGTCCTCCAGCGCCTCCACAGTGCGGTTGATCTCGCGCAGGTAGGTCAGGAAGCGCGTGGCAGTGGAAAGCAGCAGGCGCAGGATAAACCGGTTGCGCTTGGCGGTCGAAAACCCGCGGATGCGCCCCGAGGCCAGGTCCTGGATGATGTCATTCTGCCGCCGGCAGATGGTGATGACCAGGTTCTGGGTCACAATCACCCCAAGCGGGATGGTGATGTAGGGCACGTCCACCTTCTGGCCCTGATAGAAGGGGATGCGGATAATGATCAGCAGCGTCCCGTCGTCCTCGCGTTCGGTGCGGGCGCGTTCGTCCAGGTCGAGCGGATAGGTGATGAAATCCTGCGGGATGCCCAGGAATGAAAGCTGCTCGATCTCATCGCTGGTCGGGTCGATGACGTTAATCCAGGCCCCATCCACCACTTCGTTCAGGGTTTCCAGCCGGTTGTCGATGGTGCGGTAAATTGTGATCATCCAGCATCTCCGCAAAGGGGGATATGACGCTCACTCGAGCAGGAATTCCTGTATGATTGTACCCCCTTTCTTAATCTTTTATCAGATTATTCCTTGATTCCTCACATATCCTCGAGAATCTGGTAAAATTCAATTGTCCTGAGGGGATGACAGGCTTCGACGGAGGAGGCTGGTCCCGGACGGCGAGCCGAGAGGTACCGACCTCGTAAAATCAGTACAAAAAACAAGTGCCAACAACCGCACTTACGCTGCTCTGCCTCTGGCTGCCTAAGCCCGGGCATCAGCAAACTGACCTCAATGCAGGTCACGTCTACTCACCCCGCTCCTTGACCGGAGGTGGGATAGGCGCAACAAAGTCAAGGTGCTGCGCCGCAGCGTCGTGAGCGGCGTAAAAGAGGGCTTTCGGGTCCAAACGACTGGCTGGCGGCTGATTTTGTCCGTTTCTCAACCGCCAGCGAGAACCAAAACGAGACTACGCTCGTAGATGTTCGAGGGCCTAATCTTTCGGACGCGGGTTCAATTCCCGCCATCTCCACTCACCCGGCGCTAACGCGCCGGGTTTCTTTTTGTTATACCTGGCAGACCAGCCCCTTGAGGTACGCGCCCTCGGGGAAATGCATCGCCACCGGGTGATCCGGCGCCTGAGTCAGCGTACGCACGATGCGGGCTTCCACACCGGCGTCAAGCGCCGCCCCGGCCACGATCTTCTGGAACAGCTCCGCGGTCACACCGCCGGAGCAGGAAAATGTGACCAGAATCCCGCCCGGGCGCAGCAGCTTGAAGGCCAGCAGGTTGATGTCCTTGTACCCGCGCGCCGCCCGCTGGGCCTGCGCCGCCGTCTGGGCGAACTTGGGCGGGTCCAGGATGATGCGGTTAAAGGAGCGGCCCTGGTCGCGAAACTTACGCAGCACCTGGAACACATCGCCGGCCAGCCATTCGGCCCGGTTCGGGTCGAGTCCGTTGAGACGCACATGCGCCGCGCCCTGCTCCAGCGCTTCGGCCGAGGAGTCGACCGAGAGGACCGATTCCGCCCCCCCGCGCAGCGCATACAGGGTGAACCCGCCTGTGTAGGAGAAGCAGTTGAGCACCTGGCAGCCGGCGGTGATCTCTCCCACCAGGCGGCGGTTGTCGCGCTGGTCCAGGTAAAAGCCGGTCTTCTGCCCGGATTTCACATCCACATCGAACTGCAGCCCGTGCTCCTGAATGCGCACTGGCCCCGGCTCGCCGCTCCCGCTGAGCAGCCCGGTGCGGCCCGGCAGTCCCTCCAATCGGCGAGCTTCCACATCCGAGCGTTCGTAGATCTGCGAAAGCCCGGTCAGCGAGCGCAGCGCGTCCAGAATGGTCTCCCGCCAGTATTCTGCCCCTGCCGTCAGGAACTGGACCACCAGCCAATCCGCGTAGCGGTCCACCACCAGCCCCGGCAGCCCGTCGGACTCGGCATGCACCAGCCGCACGGCGTCGCTCACCTGCGCCGGCACCCAGAAGCGGCGCATCTCCACCGCCCTGCGAATGCGCTCGTGGATGAACGCCTCGTTCACCGCCTGATCCGGGTCCCAGGTCCACATCCTCGCGCGGATCTGCGAGTGCGGGCTATAACCCGCCCACCCCAGGCCTTCGCCACTGGCGCTGACTACACGCACCGTTTCCCCGATCTGCGGGTCACCCTGTACGCTTTCCACCGCGCCAGAAAAGATCCACGGGTGCATCTGGCGGACGGCTTTATCGCGCCCGCCCTTCAACTGCAGTATCTTTTCCATGCTTCCCTTTTCGCCGGCCCGTCAGTCGCCGGAAATCATCTTCAGCAGCCCGGCTTCGTCGATCACCGTGACGCCCAGCTCGCGCGCTTTATCCAGCTTGGAGCCGGCATTCTCCCCGGCCACCACGTAGCTGGTCTTCTTGCTCACACTGTCAGTCACCTTGCCGCCGCAGGACTGGATCAGCTCCTTGATGCCATCACGGGTGTAGTTGGGCAGCGTGCCGGTGACCACAAAAGTCAGCCCCGAGAGGACTCTGTTCTGCTCCGCCGCGGCCGGCTGGCGCTCCTCCACCGGCCACACGCCGGCGGCGCGCAGCTTCTCCAGCAGGTGCTGGTTGGCCGGGCGCTGGAACCACTCGGAGATGGCCAGGGCAATGTTGGGTCCAATTCCGCTGATCCCCTGCAGCTCCAGGGCGCTTGCGTTGCTCAGCTCGTCCAGGCTGCGGTAATGCTTGCTCAGGTCCTCCGCCATCACCTCGCCCACGCCGCGAATGCCCAGGGCGTTGATCACCCGGGCCAGCGGCCGGTCCTTCGAGGCCTGGATGGCAGCCAGCAGGTTTTCTGCCTTCTTCTCACCAAAGCCTTCCAGCGTGAGCAGCTGCTCCCTGGTGAGGGCATACAGATCCGCCACATCTCGCACCAGCCCCTGGCGGATCAGCTGCTCGACGATCTTGATCCCCAACCCGACGATATCCATCGCCCCGCGCGATACGAAGTGCTCCAGGTTGCGAATCAGCTGTGCCGGGCAGCTGGTGTTCGGGCAGTAGGTGGCCACCTCGCCCGGCAGCCGCTCGACCTCGGTCCCGCAGGACGGGCAGGTCTTCGGCGGCTGGTAGACCTGCTCCTCACCGGTGCGGGCTTCGACGATCGGCCCGATGATGTAGGGAATCACGTCACCCGAGCGCTTGACCAGCACCCGGTCGCCGATGCGAATATCCTTCTCGGCGATGTAGTCAAAGTTGTGCAGCGTGGCCTTGCCGACCACCACGCCGCCGATCTCCACCGGCTCCAGCACGGCATTGGGAGTCAGCACACCGGTCCGCCCGACATTCACCACCACGTCGTTCAGGCGGGTGGTTACCTCGCGTGCCGGGAATTTCAGCGCAATCGCCCCGCGCGGGTCCTTGCCCACCGCCCCCAGGTCTTCGTACAGGCGTCGATCGTTAATTTTGATCACGATTCCGTCGACCTCATAGGGCAGCTGGTCGCGCCGCTCCGCCCAGGTCCGGCTCACCTGGATGACTTCCTCGATATCGCGGCAGTAATCCACGTCTCTGGACACCGGGAAGCCCAGATCGCGCAGGTACTGCAGCGTCTCCCACTGGGTGTGCGGAGATTCGGCCCGGCCGTCCACAATCCAGTATGCCAGCAGGGTCAGCGGCCGGGTGGCGGTCAGCGCCGGGTCCAGCTGGCGCAGCGAACCGGCGGCGGTGTTGCGGGGGTTCAGGTAGGGCCGCTCCCCGCTGGCAATCAGCCGCTCGTTGAGCGCCTCAAAATCCTTTACGTACATGAACACCTCGCCGCGCACGATCAGCTTCTCCGGCGGCTTCGGACCTTTCGGGTCAACCGGGATGCGCAGCGGCACAGCCCGCACCGTGCGCAGGTTGGCGGTGACATCCTCCCCCACCTCGCCGTTGCCGCGGGTGGCTCCCAGCACGAAGCGCCCGTTCTCATAGTGCAGCAGTACGGTCAGCCCGTCGATTTTCGGCTCGACGACGAAGTCAGCCTTTTCCACGCGGTCATCCAGGCGCACCAGGCGCTCGTACCAGGCGCGCAGGTCCTGCTCATTGAACGCATTCGCCAGACTGAGCACGCTGCCGGGGTGTCTCACCTTGCGGAAGCGGGATGCCGGCGGCGCGCCTGCCCGCTGCGTCGGCGATTCCGGCGTGACCAGTTCGGGATGGGCCTCTTCAATTTCTCTCAGGCGGGCCATCAGGCGGTCAAACTCGGCGTCGCTGATCACCGGCGAGTCCAGCACGTGGTAGCGGTGGTTGTGGTATTCGATTTCCTGGCGCAGGCGTTCGACTTCTTGCTGGAGTGAAATGCTATCCATGGCGTTTTCCCTAGGATGAATTATATCAACGCGATCATGCCGGCTGCGGCGGTTCAATTGTCGCAATCCGCAGAAGATGTTACACTTATTGTATTCACATTGGAGGCTGTATGAGCGCTGGAAAAATCATCGGATTCATCGTCGCTGCTCTGCTGATTCTCTTTGGCGCCCTGATGGTGCTCGGGGCCACCGACCAGGCTGGCCAGATCATCTGGCTGCCCATCGGTCTGGTGTTCATCCTCATCGGGCTGGTCATCATCTTCTTCGTCGCCCGCAAACCGCCTCAAGTTGTGGAGACCAACGTCACCTACCAGGTGGACCTGCCCGCCAACGTCAACATGGACACCCTGAAATGCGAGTCCTGCGGCGGCGTGCTGTCCAAGGACGACATCAAGATGGTCTCCGGCGCGCCCGTGGTCACCTGCCCGTACTGCGGCACGGTGTACCAGATCACCGAAGAGCCCAAGTGGTAAGCTGACACCTTTTCCCGGAAATTGACAATGAAATCACCTCGCTGGCTAGCATTGGTTCTAGTCCTGGTTCTGCTCGCGGGGATCATCACCCCGGTCTCAGCCCAGGATTACTTGTTCGCAGTCCCCCGGGCGGACGTTGTCGTGGAGATCGAAGACGACGGCACGGTCAACATCGACTACACCTACTTCTTCGAAAACCAGCCCGGCGCCCATGAAATTGATTATGTCGACATCGGCATGCCGCTGGGGTCCAGCTACTCGCTGAGCGACATCACCGCCGATGTGGACGGCACGCCCGTCGACGTCGAGCGCAGTGAGTTCGTCAGCGGCGTGGCCGTCGCCCTGGGGAGCCGTGCCATCCCGGCCGGCGCCAGCGGTACGGTGCACATGCGGGCAGAGAACGTGCAGGTGGACTTCTTCCCCGGCGAAGTCGAGGCCGAGGAGGAGTACCTCAGCTTCCAGTTCGAGCCCAACTATTTCGGCAGTGAGTTCGTCAGAGGCCGGACCGATCTGGCCGTGACGCTGGTGCTGCCGCCCGGCCTGGAGTCGGAGGAGCCGGTCTACTTCCCGCCGCGGAACTGGCCCGGTGAAACTGCCCCCGGCGCAGGCGTGCAGGACGACGGTCGTATTTTCTACACCTGGGAATCGGACCGCGCCAGCTCTGCCGATATGTACATCTTCGGCGCCGCCTTCCCGGCCCGTCTGGTCCCCGGTGCAGTCGTCCAGGAGCCTTTCCCGACTGAAGAATTCCCGCCGTCCGGTTCAGGCGGGGTGCGTTTTGACACAGGCACGCTGTGCTTATGCCTGTTTGTCATCGGCATAATCGGCCTGGTCGGGGTGATCATCTGGGCGGCCGTGCGTGCGGAACGCAAGCGCAAGCTGCAGTACCTGCCGCCAAAAATCTCGGTGGAAGGTCACGGCATCAAGCGCGGGCTGACCGCAGTCGAAGCGGCCATCCTCATGGAACAGCCCATGGACCGCATCCTGACCATGATACTCTTTGCCACGCTGAGAAAAGAGGCCGCGACGGTCATCACCCGCGATCCGCTGGAGCTGGACGTCGCCGAGCCGCTGCCTGAGGGCCTGGAGCCGTATGAAGTTGAGTTCCTGCAGGCCTTCAAGCAGAAAAACCCTCGCGAGCGCCGCGCCAAGCTCCAGGATGTGATGGTCAATCTGGTGCGCTCGGTGTCCCAGAAGATGAAGGGCTTCAGCCTGAAGGAAACCCTGGAATACTACGAGAGCATCATCCAGCGAGCCTGGCAGCAGGTCGAGTCGGCCGATACGCCGGAAGTCAAGGGCGAGGCCTACGAAGAGCAGATGCCCTGGACCATGCTCGACCGACGCTTCGAGGAGCGCACCTCGCAGACCTTCGGCACCGGCCCGGTGTTCGTTCCCACCTGGTGGTGGCGCTTTGACCCGACCTTCCGCGGCACCACCACCGGCCCGGCGACCACAAGCACCGTGTCCACCACGCGTGCTCCCAGCGGCACCGGCGGCAGCCGCACCATCCAGATGCCCAACCTGCCGGGGTCCGCGTTTGCCGCCTCGGTGGTCAACGGCGTGCAAGATTTCGCCTCCAAGGTGGTCGGCGACCTGACCAGCTTCACCGGCGGCGTCACCCAGACTACCAACCCGCCCCCCAAACCGACCAGCAGCTACCGCGGCGGTTCTAGCGGCGGCGGTGGGGGCCGCTCCTGTGCCTGTGCGTGCGCCTGCGCCTGCGCCGGCTGCGCCTGTGCCTGCGCTGGCGGCGGGCGCTAAAGGTGGGTGTTCATGCGCTTTGCTAGCCTGCTGGAGAAACTCCCGCTGCGCGGCCGCGAACACCCGCTGCCCGCGGCGGGGGGCTCT
>CZCB01002549.1_pt1 | contig 14729 bp, 14 predicted proteins | sample 591991 | NCBI WGS metagenome assembly CZCB01 (sample SAMEA3556809, study PRJEB10932) | anaerobic digester metagenome | reverse complement strand
CGCCGCGCTGGCGGGCCGCCAGCCGGCCGGGGAGGGAGCATGATCGTTGAGCTGATCGGCTGCACCGGCGCGGGCAAGTCCTACCTGACCCGCCAGCTGCTGGCCGCCCGGCCCGGGCTGGTCACCGGCCACGACTTTGTGCTGCGCCAGGCCCGGCTGGGCTGGGTGCGTCCCTCGGCCGCGCGCCGCCTGCTGGTCACCTTGCTGGGGCTGGCCGCCTGCGCCGCCTGGGGGCCGCGCCCCTTCCTGCGCTTTGCCTTCGGCGCCGTCCGCGGGCTGCCGGTGGGGACGGGTGAAAAGCTCAAGCTGGCGCGCATCACCGCCCGCAACGCCGGGATCGACGCGCTGCTGCGCCGCCTGGCCCCGCCCGATCTGCCCGTGCTGGCCGACGAGGGCACGCTGCAGACCGCCCACTACCTGTTCGTGCACGTCTCCGCGCCGCCGGACCCCGAGCAGGTGAGCGCCTTCCTGCGCCTGGTCCCGCGGCCCGATGCGGCCGTGTACCTGCGCCAGCCCGAAGAAGTTCTGGTCGAGCGCACGCTGCGGCGGGGGCACGGCCGGGTTCCGCCCGGCCGGCCGGACCTGACCGCCCGCTTCGTCGGCCGCGCCGTGCAGNNGCCTGGCCGGGCTGTTTTACCCCGTCGAAGTTCCGGCCGCGCCGCAGCCGGTCCAACTCTCTGGAGGAGCATCGTGACTGCATCCCTGGTTGACTGCCTGATCGAAGCCCTGAATCAGGAGCGCGTGCGCTACTGCTCCTGGAAATCCAACATCGACCTGGACCAGGCCCTCACCGGCCAGATGGATCTGGACTTTCTGGTGGACCGCGAGTCCTACCTGCCGGCGCTCTCTGTGCTGGCTCGGCTGGGGTTCAAGCCCGCCGGCCCGCGCTGGGGAGGGACCACCCCGGGCATCGCCCACTTTTACGGCTACGACCCGGCCGCGGACCGGCTGGCCCACGTGCACCTGTTCAGCCGGGTGATCACCGGCGAGAGCTTCCTCAAGAGCCACATGCTGCCCTTCGAGGACCTGCTGCTGGAGAACCCCCGTTACTCGGGGAGCCTGCCGGTGGCTTCCTATTCGGCCGAGCTGGTCATCTTCGTGCTGCGGGCCTTCATTAAATACGGCTCTCCGCTGGATCTGCTGGTGCTGCGCCGCCAGGCTGAAAAGCTGCGCAAAGAGGCCCGCTGGCTGCACGAGCACGCCGACCGGGAGCAGTCGCTGGATCTGCTGCGCCGCCACTGCCCGGTGGTGGACGAGGATCTCTTCCTGCGCTGCCTGCAGGCGCTGGAGAACGGCGCTTCGCTTTCACAGCGCATCGCCCTGGCCCGGCAGGTGCGCGGCCGGCTGCGCGCCTACGCCCGGCACACCGCCCTGGAATGGGCCGGGGCCATGGCCCGGCTGGCGGTCTCTCAGCTGCAGCGCCGGCTGGGGGCGCGCCGCAAGAACAAGGTCTTCCACGCCGGCGGGCGGGTGATCGCCGTGGTCGGCGGGGACGGGGCGGGCAAGTCCACCCTGGTGAGCGAGCTGGGCCGCTGGCTGGGCCGCGATTTCACCGTGCGGGTGGTGCACGCCGGCAAGCCGCCCGCCAGCCTGCTCACCGCACCGCTCAACCTGGCGCTGCGCCTGCTCCGCCGCGGGCGGGGAAGCCGCGGGGAGGGGCTTTCGCCCAACGGTTCCGGGCGCAAGGGCGGGCTGCTCTACGCCCTGCGGGCGGTGGCCCTGGCCTATGACCGGCGCAGCCTGCTGCGCCGCGCCTGGCAGGCGGCCGCCAAGGGCGACATTGTGCTGGTGGACCGCTACCCCACCGCCACCCCGGGCCTGATGGACAGCCCGCGCCTTGCTGAGCGGCCCGGCGACGGCCGCCTGTACCGCTGCCTGGTCCGGCTGGAGCGCGAGCTGTACGCCCAGATCCCGCCACCGGACGTGGTCCTCCGCCTGCAGGTTTCGGTCGAGACGGCCCTGCAGCGCAACCGCGCCCGGGCCGGCGGCGAGCCGGACGACTATATCCAGGCCCGCCACCAGAGCGTGCCCGCCTGGCAGCGGCCGGACGCCGGCCAGGTGCATGACGTCAGCGCCGAGCGGCCGCTGGAAGCGGTGCTGCTCGAGATCAAGGATCTGGTCTGGCAGGCGCTTTAGCCGGGCCGGACAGAAGGGGGTGAAACGAATGTATATCGCGCACCTGTCAACCGCCGTGACTCTGAACCAGACGGTGCTGAACACCATGGTCTTCCAGCAGCGCAGCGGGCACCGCGTGGCCGCACTGTGCCCCGACGACGAGTGGACCGGGGCCATCCGCGAGCGCGGCATCGAGATCATCCCGGTGCCCTTTGTGCGTCACAGCCTGCGCCACTCCTTCACCTCGGCCGCGGCCAAAGCCTACGCCGCCTGCCGCCGGGAGCAGTTCGACGTGGTGCACACCCACACCCTGCTGCCGGGCATCGCCGGGAGGGTGGCCGCCCGCCTGGCCGGGGTGCCGGCGGTGGTGCACACCTTCCATTCCTGGCCGCTGCACCGCCCGCGCGGCAGGGCCTTCACCGCCGTTTACTCGGCCCTGGAGGTGCTGGCGGCCCATGCGGCCCATTCGATCCTCTTCCAGAACGAGGATGACCTGCAGGCCTGGAGCCGCATCCCCGGCATGCCGCTGGGCAAGGCGCGGCTGATCGGCAACGGCATCGATACCGGCGCGGTGCTGCAGCGCGTGCAGCCCGGGGCGCGCGAGCGGGTGCGCAGCGAGTTCGGTTTTTCTGAAGACACCTTCGTGGTCGCCATCGTGGCCCGGCTGGAGCTCTACAAGGGCCACCTGGTGCTGCTGCAGGCGCTGAGCGAGCTGTGCGGCACGGCCCGCCGTCCGCTGGCCGCGCTGTTTGTGGGCATCGGCAAGGACAGCCAGGTGATCGAAGAAGAAACCGCCCGCCTGGGCCTGGCGGACGTGGTGCGCTTCACCGGCTACCGCCTGGACGTGCCCGACCTGCTGGTGGCCTCGGACGTGTCGGTGCTGCCCTCGCAGTATGAGGGCATCCCCCGGGCGCTGATGGAGTCCATGCTGCTGGAGATCCCCGTGATCGCCGCCGATGTGCCCGGCAGCCGCACGCTGATTCGCCACGGCGAAAACGGGCTGCTGGTGCCCTTCGGGGACGGCCCCGCCCTGGCTGCCGCGCTGCGCCAGGTGATGGATGACCGCGATCTGGCCGCCCGCCTGGCCCTCGCCGGCCGCCAGACCGTGCTGCACGATTTTGATGAAACCCGCGTCGCAGACCGCATCGAGGAGGTATACCGGCAGGTGCTGGGCCAGGGCCGCCCGCAGCTGAGTGACGTCCAATCTTAAAAGGTAGGAAGGTGCGCAATGGAAATTGATGTCGATACCCTGACCGATCTGCGCGAACGCTATCGGGAGCACCTGCCGGCTGCTCGCCGGCGGCCGCTCCCGCAGCTGGCGCCCCGGCTGCTGTTTGCCGCCGCCGACCTGGCCAGCGTGCTGGCTTCGCTGTTTCTCTCGCTGGCCATCCTGCGCTCGCTGGCGCTGGCTCACGCCGGCACGGCCTACTCTATCCTGGCGCCCACCCTGCTGATCTTCGCCAGCACCTACCTGCTGGTGGGCGTCAACCGGCCCCGGCCGGTCAACAAGGTCGAGGAGCTGCGCCTGCTGTTCCTGACCATTACCGGTGTGTTCCTCAGCCTGCTGGCGTTTAACACCCTGATGGGCGCCGGGGCGTACCCGCCGCTGGTATTTCTCCTGGGCTGGCTGCTTTCCATGGGGGCTGTGCCGCTGGCCCGCGGCGCCGCCCGCCACCTGGGGGCGGCCATGGGGCTGTGGGGCGAGCCGGTGGTGGTCATCGGCAGCGGCCCGCTCAGCCACCAGCTGGTGAGCCAGCTGCTGCGCCAGCCGGAAGCCGGGTTGAAGCCGGTGCTGATGCTGGAGGGGCGCGGCGAGGGTTACGAGCCCCTGCCCGTGCCGGTGACCGGGGAAGCGGCGCCCGTGCCGGTCATGACCCTGGATCGCTGGCCGGCCACCTCCTCCTTCGGCCCGCAGATCGGCGTCTCCACCGCCATCGTGGTGGTGCCCGAGCTGCCCGGGGAGATCTGCGAGGCGGTGGCCCGCGGCGAGCACCTGGGCTTCGACAACATCATCACCGTCAACCGCCAGTTCAACGCCCGCACCTTCGGCCTGATCCCCATCGACTTCGGCGGGGTGCTGGGCTTTGAGGAGCGCCACTACGAGCTCAACCCCTTCGACGACTACGTGCTGCGCGCCCTGGATCTGGCGCTGATCCTGCTGGCGCTGCCGCTGCTGCTGCCGGTCTTCCTGCTCATCGGTCTGGCCATCAAGCTGGATTCAAAAGGCCCGGTTTTTTACCGCCAGACGCGCATCGGCCGCGGCGCGGAGGAGTTCAAGGTGCTCAAGTTCCGCACTATGGTGCAGAACGCCGATCAGGTGCTTGAGCAGGTGCTCAACTCGGACCCGGCGCTGCGGGCGGAATGGGAGGCCGATCACAAGCTGCGCAGCGACCCGCGCATCACCCGGGTGGGCCGCTTCCTGCGCAAGGCCAGCCTGGACGAGCTGCCCCAGCTGTGGAACGTGTTCAAGGGCGAGATGAGCCTGGTGGGGCCGCGCCCGATCGTCCGCGATGAAATCCCCTTCTACGGCGACCTGTTCAAGTTCTACGCCCAGGTGCGGCCGGGGCTTTCGGGACTGTGGCAGGTTTCGGGGCGCAACGACATCGGCTATCACCAGCGGGTGCGCCTGGACGAGTACTATGTGCGCAACCGCTCCTTCTGGATGAATTTGCACATCATCATTCAGACCATCCCCGCCGTACTGCGCCGGCATGGCGCTTACTGATACATATTTACTTACTGATATATATTTAAAGGTATACAGGTTTACGGGGGTTTTTTGATTCATGAACGATTTCGTCGAGCTGCAGCGATTAATAAGCGTGGTGCTTCGCCGCTGGTACCTGCTGCTGGTGCTGATGGCGCTGGGAGCAGGGGCCGGCTATGCCATCAGCCTGCGCCAGACGCCCGCCTACCAGGCCACCACCACCGTGCTGGTCGGGCAGATCACCCAGGCCAGCAGCATCACCCGTGAGGACGTGCAGCTGAGCGAGCTGTTCGCCCAGACCTATGCCGACCTGGCCGTGCGCCAGCCGGTGATGCAGGGGGTGGTGGAGGCGCTGCAGCTCGACATCTCCTGGCAGCAGCTGCAGGAGCGGGTGCGCGTCACCCCGATCTCGGGCACCCAGCTGATCGAGATCCGCGCGGAGGCCAGCACACCCCGGCTGGCCGAGCGCATCGCCGACGAAATCGCCGTGCACCTGCTGGAGCTGGGGCCGGAAAGGCAGGGGGAGGACGAGCAGGACTTCGCCCAGTCCTTCATCCAGCGGCAGATGAACGAGGCCCAGCTGGCCATTCTGGAGGGGCAGCAGCGCCTGGATGAGGTCGAGCGCGAGATGGAAGCGACCACCTCCTCCACCCGCCTGCTGGCGCTGCAGGAAGAGAAGGCCGAGCTGGAGCGGCTGATCGCCGACCAGATCAACAACTACGTGCAGCTTTCGGGGATGACGGCGCAGTCGCGCAGCCCCAACTCGCTGACCGTGATTGAGACCGCACACGCCGACCCCGACCCCATCCGCCCGCGCCGGAGCATCAACCTGATGCTGGGGGCCGGGCTGGGGCTGCTGCTGGGGCTGGGCGGCAGCTTCCTGTGGGAGTTCCTGGAGGACACGGTTAAGGGGGCGGACGACCTGGCCGTTCATGACGGGCTCGCGCTGCTGGGCACGGTGGGGCGCATCCACGGGCGCACCGAGCCGGGCCGTCTGGTGGCCAGCCTGGAGCCATCCTCTCCGGTGGCCGAGTCCTTCCGCATGATTCGCAACCGCCTGCTGATGGGTTCCGGGGAACAGCCAGTCAGCTCGGTGGTGATCACCAGCCCGGCCCCGGGGGAGGGCAAGTCGCTCACCGCGGCCAACCTGGCGGTGATCATGGCGCATGCCAATGTCAACACCGTGCTGGTGGACGCCGACCTGCGCCAGCCCTCGCTGCACCACCTCTTCCAGCTGGAGGAGGAGGGCGGGCTGGCCGAACTGCTCAACGGGTCCGGGCAGAACCCGCTGAAGCTGCTGAAGAAGACCTCGGTGGCCGGGCTGAGGGTGCTCACCTGCGGCGATGTGCCCGAAGGGCTGGTGGAGCAGATCAATTTGGAGCGGGTCTCGGAGGTGCTGGAGTGCCTGGAGCAGGACGCTGACGCGGTGATCATCGACGCCCCGCCGGCGCTGCTGACGGCGGAAGCCATGATGCTGGCCAACCAGGCCGGCGGCGTGGTGCTGGTGGCGCGCAGCGGCAAGACCCGCCGGCGTGCCCTGCGCCAGACCCTGGCCGACCTGCGCGCGACCAGCGCCCACCTGATCGGCTGCGTGCTGGTGGACGAGAAGATGCGGCCCAGGAAGGGGTATCACTACTACCGGAAGCGGGAGAAAGCAAGCAAGTAAGGGAGTGAATGAACAGACCGGGTAAGGTGCTCGATGTGCCTTACCCGGTCTGGCGTTTAAAGGGGGGAGTCATTCCGTGCGGTCTTCGATTTCCCAGGCGTGATCCAGGTCGTGCCAGGCCAGGCGGCGGACGAAGTAGCGGGCGGTCCAGCGTTCCCCGCCGCGCGGGCCGCGTGCCGGCAGCTCGCCGCGGGCGGCCGCTTCCAGCGCGGCAAGGATGGCCTCGCGCAGCGGCGGCAGCGCTTCGGCCGGGTCTGCGGGCAGGCCTTTGGGCGGCTGGCCGCCCAGGCTCTTGAGGTAGGCCTCGGCCGATTCGTACAGATGGTGGAGGATCTTTTCCAGCTCCCGCCCGCCGCCGCGCGGCCCTTTGCGCAGCGCCTGCCCGCCGGCTGACTGGACGGCGGCGTCAAAGGCCTGCCAGCAGGCCGGGAGAATTTCCTTCCAGCGCGCCAGCTCCTCGGGGGTGACGGGCGCGGAGTCGTCCGGCAGCGGCACGGCCGGGGCGCCGAAGTCGGTGGTGGCGGTGCCGGGCAGGCGGGCGATGACCGTCAGGTCGGATGGGCTGGCCGGGGGTGAGAAGGCCAGCGTGGTGGACTGCAGCACGCTGGCGTACCGCGGCGCGTAGTCGACCAGCGCCTGCAGGGCGGCTTCTTCGCTCCGCCCGCTGCGTGCCCACCCCGGCCAGTCCACTGCCACGGCGAAGGTCCGCTGCCTGCCGGATTCGAGGTAGATGTTGTGGGTCATATTTCCCTCCGTGCTGGTATTGTAGCTGAGGATGGGGTTGAGATTGTCCAACTACTGTAATGAAGGGTACCAGGCTGTTCGGTTTTTTCTGTTACCCGCTAAAAAGCTCGCGCAGCTTTAGTTCACCAGCACGGTTTTTGATATTACGAATGACGGAGGTGCCAGAATGGTTATGTCAGCCAGCTCACTGCCGTTGATGTCCGGGGGGCTCGCTGCCAGCCTCAACCCCTCCGGCCGGCATGCCGTAGATCCAAACCTCGGTCAGGTTCTCCTCGTCCGGGCTGATCACCGCTTCCACCTGCACGCCGCGCACATAGCGGATATCGTCATCGGGATAGAGCACGCCGGTGAAGGCGTCCACGATCAGTTTGGGGATGTTCTCGACGTCCGGGATTTGCCCGGTGAACCGGACTCGCGAGCGCGCCACCACAGCGCGGATGGAGAAAGCGAACCAGTTGTACCGTGCTCCGAAGTCTGACGGCAGTGCAGCAGTTTCTCGCACCCACGCTTTATACGGCGAGTCTTTTCTCGAATCGCCCCAGGTCTGCACCCACGGCAGGGTGAAGTGCGCAATCAGGGTCAGGCCGTCTGGCCGGATAAACAGGTCCATCGCGGCGGGGCTCCTGTTCTTCGGTTGATCCCTTCGACTGGCATATTATTGATCAACGGGAACCCAGATGCGTCTTAATGGGATCAAGGTTTTATATTCGGGTTCTAAATGGTCGTAATATTCAAGCAGGAGTCCAATGAACTGTTCTCGATCGATCATCCGGATATTTTTCGAACACATCCGGGCTTCTTTTACTGCGTCTTTTGTAAAACCACCTGATGAAACATACATTCCATGTTCACCTTTATGAAGTGCTCCAATGAAGCTCCTCATTTCATCTGCGATTACTTTATCGGTTCGGTGCTTCACCTGCACCATTATTCTTGGTTCTTCAAACCCAAGAGGATCGGGAGAAGCTTCAATATCAATGCCTAGATCCGGACCTGGTTTAACGCTGACTGCTCGATAACCTATTGCTCGAAGCACCGCCGCAACCAAGTCCTGCATTTCATAAGGCCCCAGATGGCTTACCTTGTCGGAAATTAATTCATCCGCTTTAGACTTAACCTCCTCATAGAATGGAGGGTTCAGCTCTTCCTCAACGATCTCTTGGCGTCCTTGAAGCAGGGTTAGAACTTCTCGTAAATGTTCATCCATCTTAAAGACCCTGAGAGAACTACCCAAACTGTTACGAGCCATTTCGGAAAACTGATCCCTGGAAACGGATTGCAGCCATTCCACTTGGCGAACGTGAGGATAGTTTTCGTGGATTTCTTGAGGTGAATACCTGTAGCCTCCAATGACTTTGCCGATCAGAATTTTCCGGCTTGACTGGTTGTAGGTAAGCACATAATCATCTGTTTTAATCTCGCGTGCGAACCTGTAAATTTGCCCGGTGTGGAGGTTGATTCGAGATTGATTTTTCTCTTCGGGGAAGCAATCATTATACCGGTCTTTGAACTGTTGCCGCGTTCTCAGGGTACTTAGATCGCCCATCTGCGACCAGCCAATCGCGACCGCATTCTTTGATTCGACCAGATCAATAATTTCATTATCTCCACCGGCACGGACCATCCACAAATGCGCCATCTTGACCTCCTCTGCTGGCTGGATTATTTAGATTAGTTAATAGACACCTTCTTGATGTGTATTCGTTCTTCCTTATGCGGCGTTACTTGACTGGCTCAAAGAGCCATGTCTGGGCGTTCACCACCTTGATCATCGCCTGCAGATCGTGCTGTAAAATGTTTTCCCACAATTCATCATTTTTTCGATCAGTTTTTCGCTTTCCAATTCCAGGCTCTCCAGTTCTTTTTTGGAGAGCACGGTTTTGCTATAAATGTTTGTCCACTTGGGAAAGAGCTTCTTCCAGGCTGGTTTAAAAGGCGGGTTTTTTTCCGCCATTTCATACAGCTTTTGCCGGATCTCCATTGTGCCGGGGCCAATGGTCAGATTGAGGCGCACCTGATCCGGCCGGTTGATGATGTAAAACACGAGTATGCGAGTCGATGTTCTGCCACTCGCGGCGGATCTCCAGTTGATCGAAATCCCACAGCGCAAGGTCAATCGGACGTACCTTCAGGGTTTCGGGTTCTGCTCCGGCGACCGCCGTTTTCAAGAACTGGCACGCGAATGCGTCTCCGAGGCCGTAATTCTCGTTGGGGTTGAACAGGTAAGCGAGAAACGCCGAGTGGTGCAGTTCCCGGCGCACCACATCGACCGCTTCAAAGATATTGAAGCGGTCCGCTTCGCGCGCCACAGCTTCAAGATCCGGGTATTCGATCAGATCCTGCAACGCCTGGATGTCGTTTTCGTCTGCTGGTTTGGGAAACATGGCCGGTTTGATCTCTGTTGTAGAATTGTCGGGGTGATCAGCTGCTCGACTTCTGCGTGTGACCTCGGGAGCATCCAACTCGCTTGAAATTGTGTCCGGGAACCGATCGGTGTCTTCGGATGATTACTTCATTGAGTCTGGAGAAGGGTGCCTGGGAGGGAAGACGTCACCGTATAAAGTCATAATCTGTGGGAGTACGGGTCTCCCCCTTATTGAGATTATAGCGCGTTTGCGGAGGATAACCAGAACCGGTAGGAATGTGGGAGGATTGTTAAGAGAAGAAGGGAATAACAGCTTAACGTAAACTGCCGGCTTTCGACGTGTATAGGGTCCGGATGTGGTTTTCTTTGAGGGACACAGCCGGCGAAAGCAGTGCTGTGTTGAACAAGCCCCTGTGCCGCCCAATTGGGCTATAATCATTCGCAGGGGGATGCCCCCCTCCCCTCAGCAGTCATTTGGATCCATACTTCCCTCCTTCTACAGCTGCCCCATACAGACCATGGCAGACACGCCTGAGACCACACCCCCCTTTGAAATCTACACCATCGGGCACAGCAACGTGCCGGCCGGTAATATCATCGAGCTGCTGGAGCGATACGAAATCAAGACCCTGGTGGACGTGCGCAGCTCGCCCTACAGCCAGTACGTCCCACAGTTCAACCGCGAGACCTTCGAGCACACCCTCCGGCAGGCGGGCATCGACTACCGGTACGCGGGTGAGTACCTCGGCGGGCGGCCGAAGGACCCGACCTGCTACAAAAACGGACGCCTGCCAGACGGCCAGGCTGACTTCCTGCACCTGGTCGATTACCCGGCCGTGATGACCCGGGATTTCTTCCAGAAAGGCATCCAGCGCCTGCTGGAGCTGGCTGGCGAGACCCGGGTGTCGGTAATGTGCAGCGAGGAGGACCCGGCGTCCTGCCACCGCCATCACCTTATCGGCCGCTACCTGACCGGCCTGGGGGTCAGCGTGAAGCATATTCGCGGTGACGGGACGCTGGTCAAGGACCAGCACCTTCCCAAATTGAAAAACGAGCCGCCAGCCGAGCAGCTCAGCCTGTTTTAGCGGAGCCGCCACATACACACAACGCTGATTGACCTCATACCATCCTGATAAGGAGCCGCCATGAAGCTTTACACCATTGGGTTCGCGCGCAAGTCCGCCCGGCAGTTCTTTGATCTGCTCCAGCAGAACGGGGTGGAGCGCCTGGTGGATATTCGCCTGCGCCCCGGCGGGCAGCTGGCCGGGTTCACCAAGAAGGAGGACCTGCGCTACTTCCTGGAGAAGCTGATCGGCTGCGATTACCGCCACCTCCTGCAGCTGGCCCCGACCGATGAGATCCTCAATGCCTACCGCGCCAGCGGAGACTGGACGCAGTTCGAGCAGGAATTCCAGGCGCTGATGGACCAGCGCGGCATCCCCGAAACGCTGGACCGCACCCTGTTCGAGGAAAAGACCTGCTGCCTGCTGTGCAGCGAACCGGCCGCCGATCACTGCCACCGCCGGTTTGTGGCCGAACGCCTGGCGCAGGCCTGGGGAGATGTGGAGGTCATCCACCTGTAATTCAGCCAGAAAGAAGGTGCTGCGTGACCACCACACTAATCATCACCGACGTCACCCGCATGAATAACCAGCGAGTCTGCGTCGCTGCTGTGACCATGGATGGCCAGGCGATCCGCCCAATCCTTCCTAACAAAGGGGAGATTCAGGAGATATGGCTCTACCAGCACAATGAGGCTGTCATTCGCCCGTTTGCCCGGGTGGGCTTGAACCTGCTCCGGCCAAATCCATGCCCTCCGCACACCGAAGACTGGCTGATGGATCCGAAATTCAAACGCTTTGACGGCCTGTTGGATGAGGAGGATCGGGAGCGCATACTGGAACAAATGACAGTTCCCTGCGTGAAAGAGATGTTTCACGCAGAAATACATAAGCCTGAGCAAGGACGCGGGCACTATGTTCAACTGGGTGAAGGGAAACTATCCCTAGGCACCCTGCGGCCGCAGAGCATCCAGTTCGTCCGTCTGTATAAATTTAAGGGCGAACTTAAATACCGGCTCACATTTGTTGATAGCACAGGCGCTGTTTATAACTTGCCTGTGACCGATCTGTCTTATCGCTATTATCTGGATCACCTGCGCACCAGTCAGGGCTTGCGCTTCGGGCAGATTGGTTTCAAACTGTATAAGGAGCTAAATCAGGCGCGCACCTATCTCCGTATTGGCCTCACGCGTGGACACCACCCGGACGAGAACCAGCCCAAAAACCGCTGCTACCTGCAGGTCACCGGGGTGTACACCTTCCCGGACTATCTGGAGGGCCGCTGTTTCGCGGATTTTGACCGGCCGGCCCTGTAATCATCACCCTGAATATGACCACCCTGTTGAGCAGGAGACAGGAAGACGCCCGATGACTGACAGCCGATCCCAGCAAGCAGATGAGCTGCGAAAAGCCGGAAAACTGGAAGAAGCCCTGCCCATCTATCAGGATTTGGCCCGGACCAGCCAGCAACCTTACCCTTTCCGCTGGTGGATCTACTGCCTGCGGAAAACGGGGCGGCTGGAGGAAGCGCAGCAGGCCGGTGATGAGGCCCTGGCGAGGTATCCTGATAATCCCTATCTACGTTCTGAGGTCGGGTGGGTGCTGTATGAACGGCTGCTCAAACCGGCCCTCGAAGGCAGCAGTGACGATGCAGTGAAGGTGGCCGCCTGGAAGGTCATCGAAACCAACCCGGAGAATGACTTCCTGGTGAATCGGGTGGCAGTTGCCGCCTTGAAATACACAAAGGACACCGATAATCCAGATTGGAGGTTCATTGCCCGCCTGGCTGATAAGGTAAAACCTGCCACGCTTTCAGCGGATCAACGAACGACGCCTGACGGCAAAACGTACATGTCTGAAATGGAGGCGTGGTATATCAACGCCGCCCACGCCTACCTTGAGGTGGGCGAGTATGATAAAGCTCACCGTGTTGCGCAGGAAGGCCTGGCGCGCTTCCCGGATCAGCTCTTCCTGATCCGTAATGCTGCCAAGGCTCTGTTCCATTCCGGCGATGCGCAGGCGGCCGCCCAAACCATGCGCCCCCTGCTTAATCACCCGCGCTGTGAATGGTATGTTCGCAGCGAGCTGGCCCAGATGGAGATGGCCCTGGAAAACTGGGAAGAGGCTTACCGGCTTCTCTGCCAGGCGCTCCAGAATCGTCAATCGGACCAGTACAAAGTGGGCTGTTTTGAGACCATGGCCGAGGTCTGCCTCAGATTGGAAAAGCTTGAGGAGGCCTACCTGCATGTGGCGCTGGCAAAATCCGTCCGCGCAGCTGCCGGGTGGAAGCTGCCCGATTCGCTCACCAGACTCGATGAAGATGTACAGCGGGCATTCCAGGCTGCAGAGAAGAGCCTGCCGGACCTTCCGGATGAGCCGGCTGCGCTGTCGCGGCTCTGCGCGAACCACTGGCGAGAGGGCACGATCGCCGGACTGCCGCGCTTCCGCGGGCGGATCCGGCAGATCCACCCGGATCGGAAGTACACGTTTATCCAGCCCGAGGATGGAGGCGAGGGCCCCATTGTCTTCCTGCGCGATCTTCCCCGGGACTGCGCCAGAGAAGGCACCCTGGTGGAGTATTCGCTGGAAAAGAGCTTTGACCGCAAGAAAAACCGCGAATCGTTTAAAGCGGTTCACATTCGCCGGCTGGACAGCTGATGGCCTGGCCGTCCGGTAATTTTCCCGATCCGCCTTTCCCGGGCACGGGGTCTGGTGAGGCGGGCCGCAGCCACCCTGTTTCGCCCAAACCCGCACGCCTGGCGGCGGTGAAAACACGTACAATACAGGTAAGCCATCGGGCGTCCTGCACGATCGTGCTCCTCGCCTGAGGCGGCCCGCAGACCTCTGCGGTTTTCCGGCTGCCCGCGATCAACAGGACCAACGCATGGGGGCTGGCCGTCTTTCCCCGATACCCGAAAAACCAGAACTGAGTTGTAAGGGCGCAGATCTGCGCTTTGCCGCGGGTGAACCACAGCCCGGGCCGCTGGAGCCGGAGGGAATGGCTCAGCGCCCGGGTTTTCCATTTTCGCTCAGAGCACCCGGATGGCCTGCGGCCGGTTCCTCCAGCTGTGCCCGGGCATGAAGATACCCCTCCGGATTTGCGGTCACATCGCACCGCAGGAAAGGACTATGCGATGGAAAATCTGGCGGCCTTTATATCCATTGTTCTGGTCAGCTTGCTTCTGATCGGGGTTCTGCTGACGGTTACCCGCTATGCCCGGGAGATCCGCGCGGCCCGCCGGCGCCTGGAGGGCCTGGGCAGCCAGGTGATCGAGACGGCCTGCGGCCCGGTCGAGTTTGCCCGGGTGGGAGAGGGCTACCCGGTGCTGGTGGTGCACGGCGCCCTGGGCGGCTTTGACCAGGGCCTGATCCTGGCGCGCAGCATCGACATCCCCGATCTCCAGATCATTTCCGTCTCGCGGTTTGGCTTTCTGCGCTCACCGGTGCCGCCCGGCGCGACCCTCGACACGCAGGCCGACGCCTATGCCGCCCTGCTCGACGCGCTGGGCATCCGCCGGGCGGCGGTCTTCGCCGTCTCCGCCGGGTCCACCTCGGCCATCCGCTTCGCTGCCCGCCACCCGCAGCGAGTCTCGGGCCTGGTGCTGATGGGGCCGGATGCGCCCGGCGAGGAGTACATGCAGCTGCCGCCCCGCTGGCTGAGCCAGGTGTTCTTCGGGAATGATTTTGTGTACTGGGCGCTGATCCATTTCTTCGGAAAGCGGATGCGGTTCGAGGCCGGCATGGTCCCCCGCGGGCACACCCTCACCCCGAAAGAGGCGGCCCTGGTGGAGAATGTGCAAAAAAGCGCGCTGCCCGTCAGCCAGAAGTGGGCCGGCTGGGATTTTGAAACCTACACCTGCGCGGAGGAGCTCCGCGCCTCGGTGACCCCGGCCAGCCCGTATCCCCTGACCGAAATGCGGACCCCGGTGCTGGTGATCCTGGCCGAGGATGACCCCATCGCGCTGCCGGCCAACGTGCGGGCGCTGGCCGGGCAGATGCCCAACGCGCGCCTGTACACCTGTCTCTTATACACATCTCCGAGCCCACGAGACTAAGGCGAATCTCGTATGC
>CZCB01006589.1_pt1 | contig 14772 bp, 15 predicted proteins | sample 591991 | NCBI WGS metagenome assembly CZCB01 (sample SAMEA3556809, study PRJEB10932) | anaerobic digester metagenome | reverse complement strand
TGGTGACCTACATTGTGTTCACGGCCCTGTACTTTGCGGGCGAGATAATAGATATGAAAACCGGCTTTGGTATAGTCAACGTGCTGGACCCCCAGAGCAACACCCAGGTTCCGATAATGGGAAACTTCCTGTACATATTTACACTGATATTGTTTATTACAATTGACGGGCACCTGATGCTCATCTCGGCCCTGGCAAGAAGCTTTGACATAGTGCCGGCGACACGGATGCAGGTAACGGCATCTTCGGTGGCGGAGTTCGTTTCAATACTAAACAGCACTTTTGTTATCGGTTTTAAGATAAGCGCCCCGGTGGTGGCGGCCATAATGCTGACCGATGTGGCACTGGGGATTTTGTCCAGGACCATGCCGCAGATGAACGTTTTCATGGTGGGTATGCCCCTTAAGATATTGCTGGGAATGTTTATGCTGATGATTATGATACCGGCCTTTGCGGTGATAATAGAGGTTTTGTTCCGGAATACCGCGGACAGCATATACAGAGTCCTGCTGCAGCTTTAAAGGGAGGGTGTTTCCCGGGTGGATATACAAATAAACCTACAGCTGTTTGCCGAGGAAAAAACCGAAAAAGCTACACCAAAGAAAAGAAGGGACGTGCGGGAAAAGGGTAACGTTTTCCAGAGCAGGGAGCTCAGTTCCGCGCTGGTCCTGATAGGCTGTTTTGCAGCTTTGTATATATTTGCATCCTTTATTTTTGATTCGTTAAAGGCAAATACGGCACATCTTCTTAGCATGAGGGTGGAGGATGGGTTGTTTTCAGAGCCTGGAGTTAAAGAGCTTATGACGGTCGGGCTTACCGGGTACCTAAAGGCGGTTGCACCGGTGGCTGGAACGGCGCTGTGTCTCGGGTTGGTTGTAAGTTATGTCCAGGTAGGGTTTGTTTTTACACCCAAGCCGCTGCAGCCCAATTTGAACAGGATAAATCCCGTAGAGGGCTTCAAAAGAATTTTTTCACGCAGGTCCTTTGCACAGTTTATCAAGTCATTGTTGAAAATTAGTATCGTAGGATACCTTACATATAAATTCATTGTGGACAAGTATTCCGAGCTGCCAAGACTGCTGGACATGGCCCTGGAAGAGACTACAAAGGCCATAGGGACCACGCTGGTGCAGTTGGGGTTTTATGCCGGCATGGTGCTGATGGTTCTGGCGGTGCTGGATTATTTCTACCAAAGGTATGAATATGAAAAAAGTATAATGATGACCAAGCAGGAAGTAAGGGAAGAGTATAAGCAATTGGAGGGAAACCCCCAGGTAAGGTCCAAGATAAGGGAAAAGCAGAGGCAGATTTCCATGAGAAGAATGATGGCGGAGGTAGCCAAGGCGGACGTCGTAATTACCAACCCCACTCACTACGCAGTGGCGCTGAAATACGACCCGGAAAAGGCCAATGCCCCCTTTGTGGTGGCAAAGGGCAAAGACCTGATCGCTCAAAAAATCAAGGAAATAGCCGGCAAAAACGACGTACATATGGTGGAAAACCCTGAACTGGCCAGGAGCCTTTATGAAACCACGGATATCGGCGAGCTTATACCACCCCGGCTTTACCAGGCGGTGGCGGAGGTCCTGGCGTTTGTATACAGCATGAATAAAAACAGTTAACATGGCGAGGTGTCGCATAATATGAAATTCGGAGACATGGTTATTGCCGTAGTGGTGGTTTCCATAGTGATAATGATCATAATACCGCTGCCGGCGGGATTGATAGACTTTTTGCTTACCACGAACATTACCCTATCGCTGATAATGCTGTTTATTTCAATGTATATAAATCAGCCGCTGCAGTTTTCTATATTTCCGTCCCTCCTGCTGCTTACCACCCTGTTGCGGCTTTCGCTAAACATATCAACCACCAGGTTGATACTTAGGGACGGCGATGCGGGGCAGGTAATTAGAGCATTTGGAGAATTCGTGGTAGGCGGAAACGCTGTGGTGGGCTTTATAATATTCCTTATTATAATAGTTATCCAGTTTATAGTTATTACCAAGGGTGCCGAAAGAATCGCGGAGGTTGCCGCCCGGTTTACATTGGATGCGATGCCGGGTAAACAGATGGCCATAGATGCCGACCTTAACGCCGGGCTTATAAATGAAATGGAAGCGAAGGAGAGGAGGAAGGCCATTGAAAGGGCGGCGGACTTTTACGGAGCCATGGACGGTGCCAGCAAGTTTGTAAAAGGTGATGCGATAGCAGGAATAATTATAACAATTATTAATATATGCGGCGGCCTTGTAATTGGTATGGTCCAAAGGGGAATGGAATTCCAGGGCGCCCTGTCAACCTATACCCTGCTGACGGTGGGAGACGGTCTTGTGAGCCAGATTCCTGCGCTGCTTATATCAACCTCGGCTGGTATTATAGTGACCAAGGCTGCATCCGAGGCAAACCTGGGAAGGGAGGTTACCGCCCAACTGTTTGCCCAGCCAAAGGCAATGTTTCTTGCATCGGGGGTGCTGGCAGCCCTAGGGGTTGTACCCGCGCTGCCGCAGCTACCGCTGTTTACCCTGGCGATGGTGCTCCTGTTTTCCGGGTACATGATTCGAAGGGCGGCAGCGGCGGAGGAAGCGGCCGCACGGGAGGATATTCAGCCGGCGCAGCTTGAGGAAATGAGAAAGCCTGAAAACGTCATGGGCCTTTTGCAAGTGGACCCGATTGAGGTGGAGTTTGGCTATGCAATAATACCGCTTGCCGATGTCAACCAGGGCGGAGACCTGCTGGACAGGGTGGTTATGATTAGAAGGCAGATAGCCCTGGAGCTGGGAATGGTGGTTCCCATAATAAGGCTTAGGGACAACATACAGCTTGGTCCAAACCAATACAGGATAAAAATAAAGGGCATTGAGGTAGCGGAAGGGGAACTGGTTATGGACGGATTCCTGGCTATGGACCCGGGGACCGCTGCAGGGGAAATCGAGGGTACCGACACCCTTGAGCCCGCCTTCGGGCTGCCGGCAAAGTGGATTAAGGAGGAGGAAAAGGACAGGGCGGAAATGCTGGGGTATACCGTTGTGGACCCGCCCACAGTTATTTCCACGCACCTTACCGAGACGATAAAGGCCCACATCCATGAGCTGCTGGGCAGGCAGGAAGTGAAAAAGCTGGTGGACAACCTCAAGGAAAACCATCCTGCCCTTGTGGATGAACTGGTTCCCAAGCAAATGACCTACGGTGAGGTACAGAAGGTTCTGGCAAACCTTCTTAGGGAAGGGGTATCCATTAGGGACCTGGTCACCATATTTGAAACCTTGGCGGATTACGCTCCGGCCACTCACGACCCGGACATGCTGACCGAGTACGTAAGGCAGTCCCTTTCAAGGACCATATCCAAGAAGTTTGTGCCCGGCAAGAAGGCAAGGGTGGTAACGCTGGACCAGGGCTTGGAGGAGAAGATACTCAATTCGGTGCAGCAGACCGAACAGGGCAGCTTTATTACCCTTGACCCGGATGTAACCAAAAAAATGATAAACAGCCTTTCCAATCAACTGCATGCATTCACGCAAACGGGGGAACAGCCCATAGTCCTTACATCGCCGATGGTAAGGCTGTATTTCAAAAAACTTACAGAGCAGTTTGCACCGGGGCTGGTGGTTCTTTCGTATAACGAACTGGAACCCGGAATAGAAATCCAATCGATGGGGGTGGTGAGCGCATAATGAAGGTTAAAAGATTCATCGGTCAAAACATGGAAAGCACTCTTCAAAGGGTAAGGGAGGAAATGGGTAGAAATGCCGTTATTCTGAACCAAAGAAGAATAAGACCGGGCAGTGGATTAATGAAGCTTTTCAAAAAACCGGTATATGAAATAGTTGCGGCCACCGACGAAATGGGCCTGGGGGAAGGTATACCCATAAAAGATACCGATGATGGATATGTGGCCCTGGAGGAAAAGCTGGACAGGCTGAAGGCAACGATGGATACCATAGCAAACAGCATTACACCGGCAGATAAAGACCGGGAAATACCGGAAATGCTGGCGCCCTATCACTTGGCAATGGAGAAAAGCGAGGTTGACCCGGAGGTCATACATATGGTCATGGAGGGTGTAAAAAACAAGATCAACCTTAACACTACCTATGACCAGGAATACATTTATTACAGGTTCAAGCAGGAGATATCCTCCTACTTTAAAAGGGTGGAGACAATAAAGCTGAGCGATGGGAAACCAGCCGTTGCCGTATTTGTAGGCCCCACCGGGGTGGGCAAGACAACCACCCTGGCCAAGCTGGCGGCACATTATTCCGTAATAATGAAGAAGAAAGTTGGTGTCATGACCTGCGACACATACAGGATTGCCGCGGTGGAGCAGCTGAAAACCTACAGTGAAATTATGGATGTGCCCATAAGGGTGATATACCAGAAAAGCGACATAGAAGAGGCGATGCAGCAGTACAAGGACATGGACCTGGTACTTGTGGACACCGCCGGAAGCAGCTACAGGGACAAAATGAAGCTGATGGAGCTTAATAAGATGTTAAAAGCTTTGGGGGATCAGCAGTTGTTCCTGGTGATAAGCGCCTCCACCAACTACAGGAATGTAATGGAGATTCTGTCTAGTTACAGCTTCCTTAAGAACTACAAGGTCTTGATAACAAAGGTGGACGAGAATGTTTCCAATGGCATAATACTCAATATTGCGGTAAAGAGTGGAAAACCGCTGTCATACATAACAACGGGGCAAAGCGTGCCGGACGATATTGAAAAAGTGGACGGGGAGAGAATAGCCTCGCTTATACTAAGCGACAGGTAAACGGGTTATTGGGGGGTGTAACAATGGCAAAAACAAGCCCGGCGTCCGACCAGGCGGACAAGCTAAGAAAAATAGTAAGAAGCCTTCGGGAAAAGTCCGGCTCAATAATGGACAGGGCAGTGCAAAAGTCAATAAATAGGGCTCGGCTTATTGCCGTTACCAGTGGCAAGGGTGGGGTGGGCAAGACTAGTATTACCGTTAACCTGGCCATCCAGCTTTGCCGCAGCGGACACCGGGTGGTAATAATTGACGGGGACCTTGGGCTTGCAAACGTTGAGGTTATATTGGGAATGGTGCCCAGGTACAGCATGTATGACCTGCTAAACTCGAAGCTGGACCTTTCCGATGTCCTTATAGAAGGCCCGGCGGGCATTAAGTTCATATCGGGCGGTACCGGTATAGTGGAGTTGGCAAACCTTGGCAGGCAGGAGTTTGACAGGATTTTATGCAGCATGGCCGCCCTGGACAATTACGCCGATTTCATACTGGTTGATACGGGTGCGGGAATATCCAGCGGCGTAACCGGTTTTTTACTGGCTGCCCGGGAAGTAATACTGGTAACCACCCCGGAACCCACCTCCATAACTGATGCTTACGCGGTGCTTAAGGTCATAAGCCAAAACAATGCTAATTGCAGCGTAAGGCTGATATTAAACATGGTGGAAGGCCCCCGGGAAGCGGAAGATGTTCTTGGACGATTGAACACCGCCGCTGAAAGGTTTTTGGGTACCGGGATAAAGAGCCTCGGTTACCTGGTAAGGGACCCGGCGGTGGGCAGGGCCACAAAGATGCAGACACCTTTTATGGTTGCCTTTCCAAACTGCGCCGCGGCAAGGGGGATAGGCCGAATTGCAGGTAGGATTTTGGACAACACCGAATACCATATGGAATCCGAAGGGGTAAAAGATTTTCTGACCAGGATATATAGGTCTTTAATTACACCGTAACTGACACAGGAGGGACTTGAATTGGATATAGCCTTGAATTTAGGAGAAAAATTGCACTTATATATTTTATCAGGGGACAGGAAAAGAAGTCCCGCAATGGTAAGCCAGGTTATGGAATGCCCCGGCGACAATATTTTTATTATTGCAGTGCCCATGCTGGAGGGGAGGCTGGTGCCCATCCATACCAATAAGGAAATACGCCTGGCCTATTACAGGGACAACGGTGTGTACGAGTTTACTGCGAAAGTACTGGGAAGAAGCGGCGGTAAACTGCCCAGCCTTAGGATAAAAGCGCTGACCGCAGCCGTTAAAAGCCAGCGTAGAGAATACTACAGGCTTAATACGGTTATACCGGTTGATATAGTCATCGCGCCTAAGAGGGAAGAGGAGCCCCAGGTGGTAAAATGCCTTACGCTGGACATAAGCGCCGGGGGAATGAGACTTGCATCCGGGTGCGGAATGAAAAAGGACAGCCCGCTGACCTGTGAATTCGAGCTGTCGGGAAAAGCCTTTAAAATAAAAGCGAAGGTAATTAGGAGTACGGCAGTATACAACGAAGAGTATAAATACGAAATAGGCGTACAGTTCGTGGAATTGGATGAAAAGGTAAGAAAAGAGATAATTGGGTATATATTTGAACAACAAATAAAAATGATACAAAAAGGGCTGATCCGATGAACAGGATAAAGGTATTGGTGGTAGACGATTCAGTTTTCATGCAGCGGGTTATAAAAAAAGTACTTGAAAAAAACGAAAAAACAGAGGTCGCCGCCGTGGCCGGGGACGGGCTGCAGGCCCTTGAGATACTGAAAAAAAGGGAAATTGATGTAGTGACAATGGATATCCGGATGCCGAGAATGGACGGTTTTGAAGCGCTGAAGGCAATAATGGATACAAAGCCGGTTCCTGTGATAATGATAAGCAGCTATACGAAAAAGGGTGCCGAGGATACCATACGTTACCTGGAAACCGGGGCGGTGGACTTCATAACAAAGCCTTCCCTGAACCGGGCCAACGACCTGCAACGGTTTGAAAGGGAGTTGAACATAAAGATTGCGGTAGCAGCCACTGCAAGGCTTATTGGCCCGTTGCCGGAAAAAAGACCGGCAATCCAGCTGCCCGGGACCACAATAACGCATGAGCGGGTGTTAAGGCATGTAATAGCCATAGGCTGCTCAACCGGTGGACCCAAGGCGCTGCAGCAGGTCCTTCAGGTAATACCGGGCAGCATAGAAGGTGCTGTGCTGGTGGTGCAGCATATGCCCCCGGGATTTACCAGGTCCCTTGCCGAGAGATTGGATGCCGTCTGCCAGCTGAAGGTGAAAGAAGCACAGCACTACGAAACGGTCAGGGCGGGATACTGCTATATTGCCCCCGGGGATTATCATATGCGGGTTTTTGCGGACAGCGAAGAAGGGATAAGAATAGCCCTTGACAAGGGGGCCATCATTTCCGGCCATCGGCCGTCGGTGGACGCATTGTTCGAATCCGTAAGCGACATAGAGGCAGAAAAAGTGGTTGCCGTAATACTGACCGGGATGGGCAGCGACGGGTCAAGGGGCATAGTAAAGCTGAAACAGAAAAGGGATTGCGTAACCATTGCCCAGGACCGGGATACTTCCATTGTGTTTGGAATGCCGGGAAGTGCCATAAAGACCGGTTTTGTGGACAAGGTAACCGCCCTTGGGGATATTGGCGAGGAAATTTTGAAAAGCCTGGAGGTGTTGTAAGGTGGATGCAAATCAGTTTCTGGACATTTTTCTCGAGGAAACAAATGAACACCTGGAAAACCTGAACAACTGTCTGCTGCAGCTCGAAAAAAGCCCGGAGGACAGGGAGCTGTTGGACGAGGTTTTCAGGGTTTCCCACACGCTGAAGGGTATGGCCGGTACCATGGGTTTTGTAAGAATGGCCGAGCTTACCCACCAGATGGAAAACTTGCTGGACGAAATAAGGAACAATAAAGTGGAAGTGGATACCTCACTGATAGACCTCCTGTTCGAATGCCTGGACGGTCTGCAGGAGTTTGCAAACCAAATCGCGGAAACCGGGACCGAGGGGAGCAGGGATACCGGTGCACTGGTTTCAAGATTGAGGAATAGGCTAAACCCTGAAAACAGCACGGCAAACAAAGCGGATATAAGCAGCGGCAGGCTGGAGCTGGAACTTAACGACCATGAGACGCTGGTGATTGGCAATGCCAAGCAGCAAGGGTTTAACTGCTTCATAATAGGGGTGACACTTAATAAAAACTGTATGCTAAAATCCGCCAGGGCCTTCTTGGTATTCAGCACGCTGGAGAAGAAGGGAGATATAATAAAATCGGTTCCCGGGGTGGAGGATATTGAGGATGAGAAATTCGACCGCACCATAAAGCTGGTCCTGATTACCCAAAAGGGAATGGATGAAATCCGCAACAGCCTTTTATCCATTTCTGAAATTGAGAAAGTGGACATACAGGAGGCCGTACAGGCGGAGGATATTGACAATTTCCACATAGAAAACCGGCAGGCGGACAGCCCGGCGGGGGCCGCCGTTTCCAAGGAGCGGGGCATAAAGAACGTAACCGGGAAAACGGTGCGGGTTGATATAGACAGGCTTGACAACCTTATGAATTTGGTCAGCGAGCTCATTATTATCAAAACCAGGCTGGAGGAAAGCAAAGAAAACGACAGCAAAGCCAATACCGGTGAAGCGCTGGAATACCTCGAAAGGATAATCACCAACCTACACGATGCCGTTATGAAGGTAAGGATGGTATCCATAGAAAGGGTTTTCAACCGCTTCCCTAGGATGGTAAGGGACCTCTCGAAGGACCTGGGCAAAAACACCCAGCTTTACATGTACGGCGAGGAGACCGAGGTGGACAGGACAGTTATAGATGAAATAGGAGACCCGCTGATACATCTTATACGAAACTCGATTGACCATGGCATCGAGCAGGTGGATGAAAGAAAAGGAAAGGGCAAACCGCCCGAGGGCAAGATAGTACTAAGGGCGTTCCATGACGGAAATACGGTGGTAATCGAGGTGTCCGACGACGGCCGGGGAATAGACCTTGCGAAAATAGCCGATAAGGCCGTGAAATCGGGGTTATACACTCAACAGCAGGTTGAAGACCTAACTGAGGATGAGCTGATGGAACTGATATTTTCCCCCGGTTTCAGTACCGCCGGCAAAGTATCCGACCTGTCCGGCAGAGGCGTCGGGCTGGACGTGGTTAAAACAAAGATTGAATCGCTCGGCGGGATGGTGGAAGTGGAGAGTGTACCGGGGCAGGGAAGCAAATTCATTATAAGGCTGCCGCTGACGCTGGCCATCATCCAGGCACTGCTTGTGGTTGTGGGCGAAGAAACCTATGCAATCCCGCTTAATTCCATAAAGGAAATAATAACAATGGAGCCGTCAATGGTTAAGAACGTGCAGAGCAGGGAAGTTGTGCTGCTGAGGGGGGAAATCCTGCCGCTTATAAGGCTGGACAAGGAACTGGGCATAGAAAGTATCGACGACCCCGATAAAGAAATGACCATAGTAGTGGTGAAAAAGGGTGAAAAGCTGGCCGGAATGGCGGTGGACAAACTGCTGGGCCAGCAGGAGATAGTGATAAAGTCGCTGGGCAAGTACCTGGCAGGCATACGGTTTATTGCCGGGGCAACCATTCTGGGGGATGGAAAGGTATCATTAATACTTGATACAAACCCATTCCTATAGTGAATAAGAGGTGATTTAGATGGCGAATTTCCAGTTTGTAATTTTCAAAATAGACGACAGGGAGTTTGCGTTGGATATCAACAAGGTGAATACAATTGAGAAAATTCCCAGTATTACAAGGGTGCCGGGAGCACCATATTTCGTGATGGGGGTAATTAACCTCAGGGGAGAGGTTATACCCGTCGTGGATACCAGGAAGAGGATGGACTTAAATCCCAGGCCCTTTGACGACGAAAGCAGGATAATCATAATAAACCTGGAGGACTGCGTGGTGGGAATAACAGCCGACTCCGCCACCGAGGTGGTAAGTGTCGGCGAGGAACTGATTGACAGGGATTTCGCAATTACCGGCGCAAAGGATGACGATTTTATTGAAGGGGTGGCAAGGCTGGACCAAAGGATAATTGTAATACTGGACATTAACAAGCTGCTTAAAACCGCATAGGGAACGGGAGTGAAAAGCATTGGAAATAAACTATGAAAACCTGAATTCCATGCAGTTGGACGTTTTAAAAGAGCTTGGTAACATTGGGGCAGGGAATGCCGTAACAGCCCTATCCAAGATGCTGGACAAAAAGATTAACATGGAAGTTCCGCAGGTAAGAATACTTGAATTGGCGGAAGTACCAGAGATTTTCGGGGGTGCCGAGGTGCCGGTTACGGGAATCTACCTGCGGATGGAGGGAGACATATCGGGAAATATCATGTTCCTTCTTCCGATGGAATCTTCCAAGGTACTTTTGGACATGCTTATGGGGGGCTACAGGGACGGGGACGAATTCGACGATATGGATTTGTCCGCGCTGGAGGAGATAGGCAATATCCTGGCGGGCTCTTACACTTCATCGCTGGCCGCATTGACCGGGATGAATATTAGGGTTTCAGTTCCTGCCCTGGCCATAGATATGGCGGGGGCGGTGCTCAGCGTTCCCATTATACAGTTTGGCCACATGGGAGACAGTGTAATGTTGATAGAAACACATTTTTCGGAAGGCAACAAACATGTTAAGGGTAACCTGCTCTTAATTCCGGACGTTGAATCCTTTGTAAATCTGCTGGAGAAGTTAGGAGTAGCATAACTATGACAGTTGTTATGACAAAGATAGGTATAGCAGAAGTGCGCGCGGCAAAGGACCCGGCAGTATTGGTAACCCTCGGCCTCGGTTCGTGCGTTGGAGTGTGCCTTTATGACAGTAGGAAAAAGGTTATAGGCATGGCTCATATAATGCTGCCTTCAAGTAAAGAGATAAAGAATAATGCAAACAAGGCAAAATTCGCGGACACCGCAATCGTTATGCTGATTGAAGAAATGGAGGCCATTGGCGCGGACAGGAAATCCATTACAGCCAAGATTGCCGGAGGGGCACAAATGTTTTCTTTCAAATCCTCAAACGAACTCTTAAGAATAGGGGAGCGTAACGTGGAAGCGGTAAGACGGGAACTTGGCCGCCATCGGATAGAAATTGTGGCGGAGGACGTGGGAGGAAACTATGGAAGAACCATAGAGTTTTTCTCCCGGGACGGTTCCCTCAGCATAAGGACCATAGGGCATGGAACCAAAGTAATTTAGGGTGGTGCATTATGAAGAGCACAAGGAGACTACCCATATACTTTTCAATTGCTGCATTCATTGTATCGGCTGTGGTGTGTGCAATAAAGGGCATTTCCCCGGCAGCGGCGCTGCAGCGGATTGCTGCATCGGTTGTATTCTTTTATATGCTGGGTTATTGTACCGGTGTATTCCTGTTAAAGGATGCGGATCAAGAGAAAAGTCAGGAAAGCCAGGAGAGCCAGGAGAGCCAAGCCAACATTCTGAAGAACGACAGCGATGGGTTTGAAGAGGTGGAATTCCCGGTTATTGAACCCGGGGATAAGGAAACGCCCGTTAGGGGGTCTACAGAATGGACATAAAGAGACTACATAGGGAATACAAAAAAAGCGGTGACCGGAAAGTCAGGAATTTGCTTATCAACCATTACATCCCATTGGTTAGGATTACCGCAGGGCGGCTGAAGAGCACCCTAAGCTCAAGCGGCGTTGAAATGGACGACCTGGTGAGCTACGGCATCCTTGGACTGTTGGATGCGCTGGAAAAATACGATATAGATAAAAACGTGAAGTTTGAGACCTATGCCCAAATGAGAATACGTGGTGCAATGATTGACCAATTAAGGAAATTTGATTGGGCGCCTCGGTCACTGAGGCAAAAAGCCAGGCAGATTGAAGGGGCATACAGGGACCTTGAAAGCAAGCTTGGAAGAAGCCCCACCGATGATGAAATGGCGGAGTTTATAGGAATTGAAAAGGAAAGTTACATAAGGACCCTGGGGGATATCAGTACGCTGTCAATGCTGTCGCTGGAGGAAATGATTGAAAACAGGATGGAAGTTAGGACTTCAGCCCTGAGCCATGAATGGACGGTGCCACACTCAAGCCAGCCCGAGGAGCTGGCCGAGGAAAGGGAGGTTAGGGACCTGCTTAGAAAGGCGATTGAAGACCTGCCGGAAAGGGAAAGGCTGCTCGTTACGCTGTATTACTATGAAGGTCTTACCTACAAGGAGATTGGCAGTGTTATGAATGTATCAGAATCCAGGGTATCACAGCTGCACACCAGGGCGATTATGAGAATGAGAAACAGGCTTTCGGTTCATAAAATGGATTTAAATATGTAGGAGGTGATTTGCGGGTGCTGTTTAGGGGAAAGACGCTCAGGGAAGCTGTCGGTAAGGGGCTGGAACATTTCGGTATAACCCATGAAACCGCCGAAGTGAACCTGGTAAAGGGTGTGGACCCGGACAGGACAGGTGATGACATTGAGTTTATCGTGGAGGTAACGCCCAACAATGATGTACAAGTAGACGTGGACGGTAACTTCAAGCTGCTTTACCTGGAGGACGGAGTCTATATAGAGGTCAACCCCCCCGTGGGCAGAGGGGAAGGCGTTAGAGTTGAAGATATTGAAGAAAAGCTGGCATACAAGAGAGTGGAGGGGATTGACCCGGAGGCAGTAAAAAGGGCGGCAGGGGTTAAGGAGAGGGAAAGGATTAAAATTGCGCCATACCAGCAGGAGGTAAAATACCCGGCGTCACTGGAAGTAGAAATACCTGCAGACAACAGCGAGGCCTACGCCGTAATGATACCTCCCGATGGGGGTGACCCCCTTAACGAGGACGATGTGGTGAAAGCCCTTAATGAGAATGGTGTGGTGGCAGGCATTGATAAGGATGCTGTACGTGATTTGGTTACGAAAAATATTTATGGTATACCAGTAAAAGTAGCAAAGGCAATCCCACCGCAAAATGGGGAAAACGGCTATATAGAATACAAGGTGGACATAAAAAAGGAAAAGGGTCCAATCATACAAGAAGATGGAACGGTAAACTTTTATGAGCTGGGCATTATAGAGAACGTTAGAAAAGGCCAGGTGCTTGCCCGAATTGTACCTCCCACCGAAGGAAAGGACGGGCAGGACGTACGGGGAAACGTTTTGAAGGCAAAACCCGGTGTTCCGGCCCGCCTGCTGAAGGGGAAGAATACCGAAGTTACCGATGACAAAACAACTCTTGTGGCTTTGGTGGACGGCCATGTAAGCTTTACAGGCGGGAAGCTGAATGTATACCCGGTATACGAAGTACGGGGTAATGTGGACAATTCAACGGGTAATATTAATTTCGTGGGTAAGGTCGTGGTAAAGGGCAACGTGCTTACCGGTTTCGAAATAAAAGCCGAGGGTGATATAGAGGTTGAAGGGGTGGTAGAAGGCGCAAAGCTTGAAGCCGGGGGCAACATCCTGCTTAAGAGAGGTGCCCAGGGCAGCGGCCGGGGGGTTCTCATATGCCAAGGGTCGCTGGTTTCCAGGTTTATAGAAAACTGTACGGTGGAGGCGGGTGGAGACATAATTGCGGACGCTATTATGCACTGCAATATAAGCAGTAAGTCCTCCATAGAACTCAAGGGGAGAAAAGGCCTGCTGGTGGGTGGAAACACCGCCGCTAGAAACGAAATACGCGCACAAACCATCGGTTCACCAATGGCCACAACCACAATAATTGAGGTGGGGGTGGACCCGGACCTGAGAAAAAACATGGACCTTATCGCCAAAAAACTTGAAAAGGAAAAGAAGTCCCTTGAGCAGGTGGACCTCAATATAGGGCTGATAGCCAAAGTAGCCAAGCAGGGCTACCTTCCGGAAAGCAAGAAGATGCTGCTTAAAAAATGCGTTGACATTAAAGCCCAGTTGGAAGAGAACATAAAGCAGCATAAAACCCTCTTGGAAGACATGAAGGAACAGTTTAACGCCATTTCAAAAGGAAGAGTGAAGGTTAAAAACGTGGTTTATCCGGGTACAGTCATTACAATAGGACCTTCTAAGTATCACGTAAAGGACCCGGTGAAATTTGCAACTTTCCAAAGGGCGGGCGGCGATATAAGGATTGGATCCTTTGATGAATAGGGAGGAGAAACCTATGACTGTAAGACCGGTGGATTTGCAGGTGATTGTACAAAAATCCGCAGAGCTTATGAAAAGCCGTCAGGAAGAAGCAGCCAGGACAAGGCTGCAGCTTCAGCAGCAGGCGCAGCAGCTGCAGCAAAAAGAAAAGGTAGAAAACCGGCAGGTGAAAAACCTGGAAAAAGTCCAAAAGAAAGCAGTGCAAAGCAGTAAGGAAAGGGACGGCAGGAAGCAAAACAGGGAGCAGGGCGGCCAGGGCGGAAAAAACAAAAAAAATAAAGACGTAGGAGGCACTCCAATAATAGATATCAAGATATAAGGGGTGTGTAAAATGAATTATCTACTGTTGGCATTAGGTATATGCCTGGTGATAGTAGCGGTGGTACTGTTCATATTGGAAACAAAAAAAAGCAGAAACGAGATAAGGGAACTGGAAAGGGCTAACGCGCAGACCGAAGCTCTTATTGAGGAACTCAACGAGCTTTCGTCCATTATAGTAGATGAAATGGACAAAAGATATAACAATATGCTTGATATCTATAAGGAACTGCTGGCGGTTTCTGAAAATGAGACAAAAGAACCCAAGGACGGGGCTGAAAACAATACCGGCCCGGCTAAGGAAGAACAGAGAGATAAAAAGAACCAAATACTGGACCTCCATAAATCTGGAAGGTCACCTTCCGAAATAGCGGAAAGGCTGGGCATAGGTACCGGCGAAGTTGAGCTGGTTTTAAGGTTTGCAGGACAGGGAGTTGAAGGTATTGGTAAGACCGTTTAAATACATGCTGCTGGGTTTAGGGGCTGTACTAATTATAGTATCCTGTATAACTGGAACACCCAAAGAGACGGCTGACCAAAGCAGGGATGATTTTATAAAACCGGTGGAACAATATAAT
>CZCB01005700.1_pt2 | contig 14795 bp, 19 predicted proteins | sample 591991 | NCBI WGS metagenome assembly CZCB01 (sample SAMEA3556809, study PRJEB10932) | anaerobic digester metagenome | reverse complement strand
GTGCAGACCGGCGTGAAGTCAGCGGGGTGAGAGAAAAGGATGACCCACTTCCCCCGAAGATCCGAGAGTTTCAGGCGCCCATGGGTGGTTAGTGCGTCGAACTCCGGTGCTTTCTCACCGATAACCGGCATCTGGAGCGGTGCTTCAGGCTCCATAACCATCACTTCTTTTGGCGGTCGCCCAGGTACTCTTCAAGCGCGGTCTTACCGTGGATGTATGCCGGCATCCCGGCGAGCAGGAACGCGACCCGAAGCCCCTCCTCGATCTCCTCCTTCGAGACGCCGAGACTCTTCGCGCCGGCCATCTGAGCACGCACGGCGTGCCAGTCCCGGAGGGCCGCCGCGATTGCAATCGCGATGATCTTCTTTGTCTGTCTTGAGAGGGCGCCGTCGGCCCAGACCACCTGGTCGAGCCCCATGACCTTCCCATAGAGATCGGGATCCGTCTCCTTGAGTTCCTTAAAGATCTCGGGCACTTTGCCGATCTTCTCTTCAAGCCTCTTTAAGTCCTCTCCCATCTCTCTCACTCCTCGAGCACCATCGGCTCCCCGCAGCAGATCAGTTCTCCGCCGCCGGCCTCAAGGACCTGGACGACGTTTCCACAGATCTCGCAGCGGTAAACCTCACCTTTTGCTGATACGTTCACCATCACGCTCACCTCGGGATCATTCGTTAGACCTTTTGGGAGGATTCATGACATCTTCCGGTGTCTTTATGTCCGGCCTGATATGCGTCATTGGGAAGCAGTTGTACATCTCGCAGGCACAGGTCGGGCACTTGACAAGGTCCTCGTCGGTTTTGTCGATCCGGAGTTCCCGGCCGCAGTCGACGCAGATGTAACGGCCAGGACCCGGCCGCTCACCGGCTTTTGCTGTTTTTCTGGTTTCTGGTTCGGCCACAGGCATTCACCGAAACGGTACTACTGTTTCAAGGTATTTAGCAGTATCCTTCTCGCCGGGATCGGTTCGGACTCCGACAGCCGGATTGCGCCACATGATATTAATAGGTTTGTGCATAACTTCTCACTCATGCCAAAGAAGGTCCTCGCGCTACTTGGGAGCCCCATTCTCGACGGAAATACAGCCCGCCTCCTCGACGAGGCCATACGGGGGGCAAAGGAGGCCGGATGCGAGGTCGAGAAGATCGATGTCGCTCACATGGACATCCTCCCCTGCATGGAGTTCTTTCAGTGCAAGGTGGGTGATACCTGCCTGATCCAGGATGAGATGACGGAGATCTTTCAAAAGTTTCGCGAGATGGACGGCCTGATCATCGCAACCCCCATCATGACGATGGGCATCCCCGGAAGGCTCAAGTCGTTCATGGATCGGTTTCAGGTCTTTTATATGGCCAAATACCACCGGAAAGAATCATTCATCTCTCCCGAGCACCGAAAGAAGCGCAAGATGCTCTTTATATCGATCGCGGGGATGAACCTCCCGAATGTCTTTGACGGAGCCAGGATGACCATTCAGGCGTTCGGTGAGATCATCGATTGTCCCCTCTGGGACGAGGTGCTCCAGAACGACATGGACACCATTCAGGATATCGCGACGCGGCCGGAGGTGATGGAGGCGGCGTACCGGAAGGGCTCCGAACTCGGGCGGCTGGTGGGTTAATCGTCGGGCTCGATGTGGACCACCACCTCGGCAAGCCCCGGCACCGCCTCTTTGAGCCGCCGCTCGACCTCTTCGGAGATCTCGTGGGCCCGGGCAACCGGGAGGGCCGGGTCGACGGCTATATGGATATCGGCGAAGATCTCGCCCGGTTTTCCCCGGCACCGGAAATCGTGGTACCCGGCAACCCCGGGAGTATCCATCACCACCGCCCGGATGAGGGTCGGGTCGCAGGGGAGGTTCATCGAGTCGGTGAGAACCTGTGCCGCCTCGTAGAGGATTCTGACCCCCATCCTCGCGATCAGGAGGCCGATGGCGAACGCGATGACCGGGTCGGCCTGCGGAAACCCGAGCCTCGCCGCAAGAAATCCCCCGAGCACGGCGATCGAGACGAAGACGTCGCTTCGGGTATGGAGGGAGTCGGCGATGAGGATCTGGCTCTGGTACTCCTCACCTTTTTTCGCTCGTAGGTGGAGACGGCGATGTTGACGACGAGCGTCCCGAGCATGACCCCGATGGTGACCGCGGTGATATCGGGAGCGGCGGGAGAGACGAGCCTCTGATACCCCTCAAAGAAGATCCCGGCGGCGGAGAGAAGGAGCATCGCCCCGATGGCCAGGGTTCCGAGGGTCTCGATCTTGCCGTGGCCGTAGGGGTGCTCCGGGTCCGGGGGCTTTTCGGCGAAGTAGAGGGCGACGATCCCGACGACGTTCGAGAAGGAGTCGAACCCCGAATGAACGGCATCCGCTACCATGCTCACCGACCCGGCGAGGATGCCAAAGACCGCTTTTGCAAGTGCGACGGAGAGGTTTAAGGCGAGAACGGCGATGAAGATCCTCTGTACCCGGAGTTGACCCTCTGATGCCCCGGATCCTGCCCTTCTGCCGGTCGCCTCATCCAGCATGCTACCCCGTAGTGGCGCTCCCGTGGCATAGGGTTTCCGGAGATGAGCGATGAAAGGTTTTAATAAGTCCCTTTCAGAAATACTCCATCCATGTCTACTGATGAGAACGCCCGGAACGCATACGCCGGAGAATCTCAAGCGAACAGGAAGTACTCGGTCTTTGCTGAGAAGGCCGCTGCTGAGGGCTTCCCTGCGGTTGCGAAACTCTTCCGTGCGGCAAGCGAAGCGGAAGCCGTACACGCCAAGCGCATTCTCTTCATCATGAACGCTGTCGGGAGTACCGAGGAGAACCTGAAAGGCGCGATGGAGGGGGAGAACTACGAATTCATGCAGATGTACCCCCCGTTCGTCGAGGAGGCGAAAGCGGAGCGGAAGAACGAGGCCGCAATCGTCTTCACCCACGCGATGAAGGCGGAGGAGGTGCACGCAAACCTCTATCTCCAGGCGCTCGAGGCCGTCCGGGAAGGCAAGGACCTCGATGTCGAGAAGATCTATCTCTGTCCGGTCTGCGGCAACATCGAACTTGGGGCAGCACCGGAGAAGTGTCCGATCTGCGGTGTCCCAGCTCGGATGTTCCGTGAGATTCAGTAATCTCCCTTTTTTGATCCGGCGGCAGAGGTCGAGGATGCCGGGAACAGTCCTAAACCCCCAGTCTTAAATAGGGCTCTTGCGATATTCCCATCCATGGCAGGCGTGAAGGTCTACACGACGGAGAACTGCCCCTACTGCAGGATGGTCCAGGCATTCCTCCGGAAGAACGATGTCGAATTCGAGATTGTCGATGTCGGGAAGGATCGTGAGGCGGCCCGGGAGATGATCGCGCTCTCGGGGCAGCGGGGGGTGCCGGTCACGGTCTTTGGCGATGAGGTTATCGTCGGGTTCGATGCAAGGAGACTCCAGGAGGTCTTCGGGACGCCGGCGGCGGCAACCGTCTGCGACGTGACCATCGTGGGCGGCGGTCCGGCCGGACTGACCGCGGCGGTCTACTGCGCCCGAAAACGCATGAAGACCGTTCTTGTAGCGGAGAATATCGGCGGCCAGGCGGCCTGGAGCTGGGCAATCGAGAACTACATGGGATTTTCGACGATCTCGGGCAAGGAACTTATCCGGAAGTTCGAGGAGCAGGCCCGGGGTTTCGACGTCCATCTCGAACTTGACAGCGTCACGAGCGTCAAAAAAGAGGACGGGGCGTTCCTCGTCCGGACGGCCGGAGGAACTGAGTATCGCTCCCGGACGCTCATCCTCGCTCCCGGGAAGGAGCCGAGGCGGCTGGGGCTTCCCGGTGAGGACCGGTTGATGGGGAAGGGTATCTCGATCTGCGCCGTCTGCCATGCCCCGCTCTACCGCGATAAACCGGTGGCGGTCGTCGGCGGCGGGAATGCGGCGCTCCAGACCGCGATCGAGATGACGAAGTTCGCAAGCTCCGTGACGTTGATTGCCAGGGGTGCTCTCCGGTGCGATGAGATCTTCCTCTCCCGGGCAGAGGAGGCGGGGATACGAACCCTCTCCCCTCATGAGGTGACGGCGCTCCACGGGGATGCGGCCCTGACCGGGATCACCGTCCGCGACCGTGAGACCGGGGAGGAGATGAACCTTGACGTGGAGGGGCTCTTCCTCTCGATCGGGTTTGCCCCGAATACGGAGTTCCTCAAGGATCTCGTGGCGTTGAACGAGCGGGGCGAGATTCTCATCGATGAGAACGGCCGCACGAACGTTCCCGGGGTCTTTGCAGCCGGAGACGCGACCTGCGTCAAGGCCAAGCAGATCATCGTCGCCGCCGGCGACGGGGCGAAGGCGGCGCTTGAGGCGCACGAGTACCTCGAGGAGCTCGTGGGCAAACCGACCAAGGAGCCGCCAACGCATTGAGGACGAACGGGTTCTCCTCCCGGATCAGGCCTGCGAATTCCTCGTCGGTGTAGCAGAGCGGTTCGACCGGGAGGTCGGTGAGACCGATGATGAAGGCTGCACGTTTATGGGGACGCTCGGGGAAGTCGCCGACGACAATCAGGTCAACGTCGCTCTCCTCGTGGAAGTCCCCGCGTGAGAACGACCCGTAGAGGATGATGGCGCTGATACGCCGGCGCGCCCGGATCTCGCGGGCGAGAACCCGGACCTGTTCCATCACCTGGTGAGCGCTTCTCTCGCGGCACTGCAGATCGAATCCGCATGCTCGATGCATTCTTCGGCATCCTCCTGGTCGTAGTACTCCGATGGTGTCAGGTTCCCCACGATGCTGTCTGGATATCGGGTTGTTATATATGCGGCATCAAGTGCCTTGGCCTCACTCTTCAGCGCCAGGAACGAGGGTTCATACTTGCCGATCTCCCTGATCAGTTCGTAGACAGAATGCGTCAGGATCCTCCGGTATCCCCGGGCATAGAGCAGGGCCTTTAGGGATTTTTCTGCACTCTGCTGTGCCTGGAAGCATGCCCATTCAAAATCGCCGGACCGGCAGCTGTTCCTCGCGCTGATGAGATCCCTCTCCCCCTGGCGCAGCCACCGCCCTGCTTCACGCATGTTCGCATCCATGGTCTCGGCCTGGTGATCATCAAACTCTTGTCGCTCCCGGGATATAAGTGCGCCGCGCTCCGCCCCCGTGCCCTGCAGAGGGAGTAACGGTGCTGGCACTCTACTGGCCCCGGGCCACTCATCGTTCCGTACGTCCCAAGTTCATTCCCGGGAGCCAGACCTGTGAATATGGCCGTTCGGGGTCAGAGTCTGCCATAGCGTTTGTGTGCCTGCTCGATGGTCATCAGATGGGTGATCTCGACCCAGTTCCTGTCGGAATCGGTATGAATGATATAGAGCGCGGTAAAGGATCGCCCTATATGGAGGCGGAACACTTCCATCCCCTCCGTATCCAGCCGTTCATTATCTCCCCCGCTACCGGGATATGGATCTGTCTGTAGGATAGCAAGTTTTGCCGTGATGATGCGCTGCGACTTCTCCGGCAGAGCGTTCAGGAAATCGGCTGCCGACCTCCTGAATAGAACAGCGAACGTCACAACTGAATCTCCATGAGTTCTTCGCTCTCCTGGATCCGCTTGATATCCTCTACAAGCCGCCGCTTCTTCTCGTGCTCGATCATCTCCTCTATCAGTTCGGAAAAGGTCATCCCCGGCCTTCGCATGCTGGAGAGGGCAGCCCAGATCTCTTCCTTGACAACAATGCGCTTTGTGGCATTCATGGCATTCATGGTATACGTGCTACCCACAAAAAACGTTGCCGGTGTATTGGGCATTCTCCGGCAGGGTTGCCCCCGTTCACAGGACGGAAAGAGGCTCTCCGCCGAACGTTCTTCCGTCTGGCATCTGCGGGTAGACGGCAGAGCATCTTAGCAGGCGGGCACGCTAAAACCCTGCCGCCCGGCCTCTCGCCGAAGGGCTGCGCACCTCCTGTCCGATCGAATATTCTGAAAATTCTGAAAATTCATAATATTGATATACTTTCGCCGGCAACCCTGCTCCGTGAGCTGCATGGAAGATGCTCCGGGGGACGGGCGGCGGCCCTCCTGTTCCGGCTCCTGCACGATCGAGGCGGTCGTGAGCGTCGATGCCCGAGGGCAGGTGGTCCTCCCGAAGGACATCCGCGAAAGGGCCGGGATTGCTCCCGGCGACCGGCTTGCCGTCGTCTTCTGGGGAAAGGAGGACGATGTCTGCTGCATCACGCTGATCAAGGCGAGCTGTCTCAACGGCATGGTGACGGCACTCCTCTCTCCCATGGCGGCGGAGATCGCAGACAGGGAACTCGATCAGGAGTTATCGCGATGAAGGAAGATATACACAAACAAGTGCGGAGCACCTATGGAGAGATCGCCCGGCAGGGAGGGTGCGGGTGCGGTATCGGGTGCTGTAACACCGGGAAGACTGTTGAGTCGGTCAGCCTCGACCTCGGCTACTCGGAAAGCGACCTCGAAGCGGTACCGGAAGGTGCGAACCTGGGGCTCGGGTGCGGCAACCCCGTGGCCCTTGCCTCTCTCCGGGAGGGTGAGGTCGTTCTCGATCTGGGTTCGGGAGCGGGTTTCGACTGTTTCCTTGCTGCGGAGCGGGTCGGCCCGACCGGTCATGTCATCGGTGTCGATATGACGCCCGATATGCTTGATCGGGCACGGGAGAACGCGAAGAGGTGCGGCCGCACAAACGTGGAGTTCCGGCTCGGGGAGATCGAGCACCTCCCGGTGGCGGACAACTCGGTCGACGTGGTCATATCAAACTGTGTCATCAACCTCTCCCCGGACAAACCGCAGGTCTTCCGGGAGGCGTTCCGAGTCCTCCGTCCGGGAGGGCGGCTCATGGTCTCCGATATCGTTCTTGCGGCGCCGCTTCCGGCAGCCCTCGCCGGATCGGCGCTCCTCTACAACAGCTGCGTCGCGGGAGCCCTGGTGAGGGAGGAGTACCTCGGCGGTATCGCTGCTACGGGCTTTACGGAGGTCACGGTCCAGGGGGAGGCGGTCTTCCCGCTCGAGCATATCGTGAGCGAACCGGATCTTGTCAGGGCCCTCGAGGGTGCCGCCCTCAGTGAGTCCGAGAGAGCGTCGCTTCGTGAGAGCATTCTGAGCATAAAGGTCGCCGCCCGAAAGCCGGGGGGCTGCACCTGCGGCGGAACGTGTTAGACACTCTTTCTATTTTTGCAGTCCGGGGAGTTTGCGCTCCCCCCTTTTTGAACCTACTTCCCGATCCCGAGGTCGTCGAGATCCATAACGTAGAACCCTCCGACCCTGAGCACATCTTTCCCCTCGACGGTGCGGGCGGCGATACCGGTGGCCGCGGGTATTGTGAGGCCCTTTATAAGCGGCAACTTCTCCTCCAGGGCGGCGAGGATGCCGCGCGCCTCGGCGAGGGAGAGGTTGCGGTTCTTGATCTCAACGGCGAGGCTTCCTTCCGGGCTGAGGGCGAGGAGGTCGATCTCGTCCCCCCGTCGGTTCCACCAGGAGCCGATCTCCTCGTATCGCTCCGCGAGGTCACGGGCGAGGAGGGTTCGGATCATCTCCTCGAAGGCCTGGCCGGAGAACTCCTTCCACTCCCGGAGGATCCGGTCTTTTAAGAGGTCGAAACGGCCGCTCTCGTAAAGGCTCATATTCCGGTATATGTAACGGGCGTAAAACCGCAAGAAGTTGTCCGCAAAGGTGTATCTGCCCATCTTCGAACGCTTCCCTCTTTCGGTGACCGGAAGGCGGTAATCGATGACCCCGAGGAGGTCGACAAGGTCACGCAGGTATGGGGGGAGCGAGGTCGAGGGAAGGCGGACAACGTCGGCGATCTCCTTCTGGGTCTCCTTTCCTTGGGCGATGGCGGCGAGGATCTCGTAGTAGGTCGCGTGCTCCCGCCCGAACTCTTCAATCATGACATCGCTCATCTCCCGGCGGAGCGGAGCGAGGTCGTCGAGGACAAGCCGGTCGAGGGCGGTCTCGAGGTCGGTGCACTCGTACTTCTCGATGAACGTGTAGTAGTAGATCGTCCCGCCGAAGAGGAGGTAGAGGTCGAGCCGCTCTGCCGGATCCCGCACCCCTATCTCCTCGAGGATGGCGAGGCATTCTTTGGGTTTGAACGGGTGAAGCGTCAGGATGTTGTCGGCGCGCCGAAAGAGGGGTGCGTCTCCTCCAAGGAAGATCTCCCGAATCATGCCGATCGACGAGCCGGAGACGATGACGAAGAGGTGCGAGTCCCGCCCCTTTTGATCCCAGAACCGTTGCATCTGGGATATGAACGAGGGGTGGACTTTTTGGAACCGCTGGAATTCGTCGAAGACGACGATCAGGGGCTGGTTGTAGGAGAAGAGGAACTCAAGGAATGTCTCAGGTGAGTCGATCTTGATGTAGCCGGGAAGGTTGAGTGTCTCTGCCGTCAGCCTTCCAAACTCCTCTATGAGAACTTCGATACTCTTGTTTCCATCGACGTAGAAGTAGAGGGCCGTTTTTCCCTTGCAAAACTCCTTGACGAGCTCGGTCTTGCCGACCCTTCGTCTGCCGGTGACGACGAGAAAGGAGGGAGTCCGGGCGTAGAGGTGCTCCATTAACTGGAGTTCGCGCTCCCTGCCGTAGAACCTCATAGTGATTATGGATATAATTATTATAAATATAATCATTATGGTGCCGCCGGGAGCGCCACCCTTATCTCCCGGGAGGAACGATCTCCTGCCATGGTACGGTCGGGGACGGTCGCGGGTGCACCCTTCGGGGTGACGGGCCGATGATCGAGGAGCACCTCCGGGGACGGGTGAGCGGGGCGCTCACGCGAGTTGCAACCCTCATCGCCCGGACGGGGGCGACCCCGAACACCCTCACGCTGCTTGGATTTCTCGGGATGGCGGCCGCAGGAGCCCTCTGCGCTTTAGGATGGTTCTTCCTTGCCGGACTCGTCGTCGCCGCATCCTGCATCTTCGATGCCCTCGACGGGGCGCTCGCCCGGGCAACCGGGGCAGCCTCGACTTACGGCGCGTTCTTCGACTCGTTCCTGGACCGGTACGCGGAGGCCGCGATCTATGGGGGGCTCGTCATATATTACGCGGGGGCCGGGACGCCCTGGGGCGCCGAGACCGCGTTCTTCGCCGCGATAGGCTCGCTGATGGTCAGTTACGCCCGGGCCCGGGCCGAAGGGCTCGGGGTCGAGTGCCGGGCCGGGCTCTTCGCCAGGCCGGAGCGGATCGCGGTCATCATCATCGGGCTGGTGACGGGGTTCATTCTCCCGGCGCTCGTCGTCCTTGCGGTCGCAACGAACGCCACCGCGGTGCATAGGCTCCTCTACGTCCGGGGGGCTACGCGCCTCTCCTCACGGCCCCCTGGGGCGCGGTGATTCTGTTGTACCGACCAGCGGTCCGGTATCTCCGGAGTACACATCCTGGGAGAGATATTGTCGCCCCTGTGTGCATCGGGGGCAGCCGGGGGTTGTATGGAACGTTTTAAAAAGAGTAATTGGCGGTTATGAAGAACTCTCCTGCTCCGCGTCCTTCTTCTTATACCCCTCAAGCAGGATCGTCACCAGGTTCTTGACGGGCACGTCCGTGCAGTCCGCGATATGGAACTCGCAGAACGGGCAGACCGTTACCACCACGTCTGCACCGGTCGCCTTCACCGCCTCGCCGCGCTTCGCCCCGAGAGCTTTTGCCTCCTCCGGAACCCCCGACCGGACGCCGCCGCCGGCCCCGCAGCACTGCGAGGGCATCTCGACGAACTCCCGGACGGCCTCTCGCAAGAGTGCCCGCGGCTGCTCCCGGATCCCCTGGCCGCGGAGGAGGTGGCAGGGGTCGTGGTAGGTCGCCCGGAGATCGAGCTTTGCCGGGGGCTCGATCCCGTACTCGGTGAGGACCTCCGTGACGTCTTTCACCTCGAACGGCGTCTCGTAATCGTTCTTCAGCGTCGCCCCGCACCCGGCGCAGATCGTCATCACGGTCTTGACCCCCCGGCGGGCGAAGGCCTCGATGTTCTTCTTCTTCAAGTCCTCCACAAACGATGTCTGCCCCGTCCGGATCAGAGGCGAGCCGCAGCAGACCTGGTCGTGAGGAACGATCACCCGGATGCCGTTGCGCTTTAAGACCTCCATAGCGTCGAGCGCCGTCTGCGGCACCCGGCCGTTGAACATACACCCGACGAAGAACCCCACCTCCCCGCGGACCGGGCCGTCGGGCTCGATAACCTCCGGCACCTGCTCAAGGAAGGTCGGCTTTGTCCGCTCGACGCTCCGTCCCGTCTCCTGGATCAGCCGCGCCACCTCCTGGTGGCGGGGGAGGGAGAGCCCCCGGCGGTTTGCGATCTCGCGAAGTTTCTCGATGGCTTTGCCCGGGATATCGATCTCCTTGGGGCAGACCTCCGTGCAGCGCTTGCAGGTCGTGCAGTAGAAGAGCCCCTTCTCGATGGCATCGGTGATCCGGTCACCCGAGTCGCGGGGATCGAGGGCGAGGCGCATCTCCTGCCGGAGCACCGTCGGACCGGCGAACTCCGTCACCTGGAGCGCCGGGCAGGCCGAGACGCAGCAGAGACACTCGATGCAGTCGCGGAGCGGTTTGATCGCCGCGATCACCTCCCGTTCCGGGAGCTCCGCATCCGGCGCAGGGCAGATCCGGGCGATCTTCGCGATCACCGGCTCCATGTCCACCATCAGGTCTTTTAAGACCGGGAGGTCAAGCGGCTCGACCGTCATCCCGTCTCGGGCCTCCGTCATGCAGGCAAGGGCTGGCGTTCCATCCACTTTGACGGCGCAGCTCCCGCACTGCCCGGATCCGCAGCAGTAGCGGTAGGCGAGCGTCGGGTCGTGCTCGTTGCGGATTGCATGGAGGGCGTGGAGCACGCGGGCGCCCTCGTTCACCCGGACCGTATACTCCTCGAGGTGCGGCTCCGCATCCACGGAAGGGTCGTAGCGATAGACTCTGAGCGTGATCGACTTCATGCCGCCACCTCCCGCCGCTCGATCCCCTCGCGGGTAAGCGAGATATACGTATGGCCGAAGGGCGACTTCGCCGGCTCGGTCGCCACCTCGGCATCCCGGCGGACGTGGGCCCCCCGGTTCTCGGGGCGGAGGAGGGCACAGCGGACGATCAGGGACGCGGTGGTGCACATGTTCCGGACCGTGCAGCAGTCTAGAAGGTTTGCGGTCGAGGCGGCGCAGAGCCGCTGGTCCGCGAGGCGCCGGATATGACCGAGCGCTGTTTTGAGATTGGCGGCGTTCCGGAATATGCCTGCCTGGTTCCACATCGTGAGTTTTAAGTCTTTTTTGACGTCGGCGGGATTCACGGTCCCCTCGAAATAACCATCGAGCATCCGTAGCACCTCATCGATCCCGGCGCTGTCCACCCGGCCGCTCCGGGCGGGGGACTTGCCGGCAAACTCACCTGCCCGCTTTCCAAAGACCTGCGTATCGGCAAGCGCGTTCCCGCCGAGGCGGTTTGCACCGTGGACTCCGCCGGCAACTTCTCCGCAGGCAAAGAGCCCCGGGAGTGTCGTTCGGCACTCCGGCGTGATCCGGAGCCCCCCCATGATGTGGTGGGCTGTGGGGGCGACCTCCATCGGCTCTCGCCGGATATCCACCCCGAACGTGAGGAACTGCTCGAGCATCACCGGGAGCCGCGCCTCGATCCGCTCCGCGGGGAGGTGGGTCACGTCCAGGTAGACCCCGCCCCTGCTCGTTCCCCGGCCCTCGAGGATCTCGGTTGCGATCGCCCGGGCGACCACGTCCCGGGTCGAGAGTTCCATCCGCTCGGGATCGTAGCGCTCCATGAACCGCTCCCGTCGGGCGTTCAAGAGAATGCCTCCCTCGCCCCGGACGGCCTCCGTCACCAGCCGCCCGCGGGCGTCGTAGGGGTAGACGGCACCCGTCGGATGGAACTGGACCATCTCCATATCGATCAACTCCGCGCCCGCCCGGTAGCCCATCGCGAACCCGTCCCCGGTCCCGGCGGCGGAGTTTGTGGAGATATCGTAGACCTGCGTCCCGCCGCCGGTCGCAAGCACCGTGGCGTCGGCCCTAAAGAGCATGGGGTTTCCGTCCCGGTCGAGAGCGATTGCGCCTGCGACCGCACCGTTCTCGTCTTTTGCGAGGTCGACGACCGAGACCTCCTGGTAGAGCTGCGCATCCGTTGCGTCCAGACGGTCGAGGAGGGTCATGATGATCTCATGGCCGGTCCGGTCTCCAGCGTAGCAGGTCCGGGGGAACCGCTGCCCGCCGAACGGCCGCTGCGCGACCATCCGGTCTTCTGTGACGTCAAAGACGGCGCCCCATAGGATGAGGTCTCTCATTCGCTCCGGCGCCTCGCGGACCAGTACGTCCACGAGCGCGGGGTCGTTGAGGTACGCTCCGCCCTTCAGCGTGTCCTCGCGATGGATCTCGATGGAATCCCCGTCTCGCATCACGGCGTTGAACCCGCCTTCCGCCATCGTCGTGCACCCGCCCTTGCCGACGATGGTCTTGGAGACCAGGACCACGCTGCCGTATCGGGAGGCCTCGATGGCAGCCCGTATCCCGGCGCCGCCGCTTCCGATAACCAGCACGTGCGCGTCCACAATCTCGTCTACAAGCATCTTATTAGTCAGTGCGTTGTATAATACCATAAAGTAATTGCAGGGGACTAGTGAGCCAGAATGAGGCTTTTAATGAAATTCGGCGGTACCTCCGTCGGAGAAGCAGACTGTATCCGACGGGTCGCAGATATTGTAGAATCGCACCATGCGGCGGGCGACGAGGTCGCAGTCGTAGTCTCGGCATGCTCAGGGGTAACCGACCAGATCATCGCGGCGGCCGACGAGGTCGTATCGAGCAAGGAACAGCCCCCGATCGAGACGCTTATCTCGGCGATGCGAACCCGGCACCTCCGTCTCCTCAGCGAGGTGGCCCCGGACTACACCGATGAGGTGACGGCGATCATCGACGACCGGCTGACCCGGCTGCAGAACATCCTCACCGCGGTGCACACCCTAAAAGAACTGACTCCCCGGTCCCGTGACTACATCATCTCCTTCGGGGAGCGGCTCTCCGCCCCCATCGTGAGTGCTGCTCTTCGGCAGCGGGGCCTCTCTTCAGTCGCCCTCGATGGTGCCGAGGCCGGGATCATCACGACCGCAAACCACGGGGACGCCCGTGCTCTCCCGGTGAGTGAGACGAGCATCCGGAGCCGGGTTGCTCCGCTGCTCGCAGATACCATCCCGGTGATCATGGGCTTTATGGGGGTGACCGAACAGGGCGTCGTCACCACCCTCGGCCGGAGCGGCTCCGACTACTCGGCTGCCGTCGTCGGCGCGGGAATCGATGCCGATGAGATCTGGATCTGGACGGATGTCGACGGGGTGATGACCTCCGATCCCCGGATCATCAAAGATGCCCGGGTCCTCGACGACATCTCCTACCTGGAGGCGATGGAGCTCTCCTTCTTCGGTGCGAAGGTCCTCCACCCGCGTTCGATCGAGCCCGCCATGCAGAAGGATATCCCGATACGGGTCAAGAACTCCTTCCGCCCCGATCTCCCCGGAACCCTCATCCTCCGCGATAAGCACCAGGAGAAGCGGGTGGTCAAGGCCCTCGCCCTGATCGAGAAGGTGGCCCTCGTCAACGTCAACGGCGCACAGATGATCGGTCGTCCCGGTGTCGCAAAGACAATCTTCTCTGCGCTTGCAGAGCGTGAGGTGAACGTCATGATGATCTCACAGGGCTCAAGCGAAGCAAACATCTCGCTCATCATCGATGAAGCTCACCTGGAGAATGCCATCTGTGCGCTCACCCCGATCGTGAAGCAGGGTATCGTGCGTGAGGCGACCTACGATCGGGATGTCGCCGCGCTTGCCGTCGTGGGTGCGGGAATGGCCGGCTCCCCGGGAACCGGGGGCCGGATCTTCTCCGCGCTCGGCGGGGCCGGGATTAACGTCATGATGATCTCGCAGGGCTCAAGCGAGGTGAACGTCTCATTCGTCGTGAAGGCGAGTGATGGGAAGCGTGCCCTGAAGGTGCTGCACGATGAATTCCGCCTCTCGGAGAACTTAGATGACTGAACATACGTATCGTGAAGCAGGGGTCGATATCGACCTTGAGGCCCGGGCAGTACGGGCACTGATTGATACCCTCACCTACCGGAGATCCGGCACGTTCTCGATGCTCGGGAAGGTAGGGCACTTTGCCGGGCTGATCGATTGTGGGTCATACGCCCTCGCGCTTGCCGTCGACGGCGTCGGCACAAAGATGCTTATTGCGGATACCCTCCGCGACTGGAGTACCGTCGGGATCGACTGCATTGCAATGAACGTCAACGACCTCTACGTCATGAACCTCGAGCCCGTGGCGTTCGTCGACTACATCGCGACCGACGCCCTCTCGCCTGAGAAGATGGCCCAGATCGGCAAGGGCTTAAACGAAGGGGCGAGGCTTGCGAACATGAATATTGTCGGCGGCGAGACGGCGACACTGAAAGGGCTCGTGAACGGCCTCGATCTTGCCGGAACGTGTCTCGGCGTCCAGAAGAAGGAGAAGATCATCACCGGAGAAGAGATTGTCCCCGGCGATCGGATCATCGGGGTTCCCTCGAGCGGCATTCACAGCAACGGTTTGACGCTTGCGCGGAAGGTCGTTGAGGACTGCGCCTCGTATGATACCCGCCTTTCAAACGGAAAGACCCTCGGCGAAGAACTCCTGACCCCGACCAGGATCTATTCCGAAGTCCTTCGGGTGACGGAGGCCTGCACGATCCACGGAATGTGCCACATCACCGGCGGAGGCCTCTTGAACTTCACGAGGCTCACGGAGTATGGGTTCTCCATCACCGATCCCCTCCCGGTCCCCGAGATCTTTACCTGGCTGCAGG
>CZCB01000391.1_pt1 | contig 14795 bp, 19 predicted proteins | sample 591991 | NCBI WGS metagenome assembly CZCB01 (sample SAMEA3556809, study PRJEB10932) | anaerobic digester metagenome | reverse complement strand
CTGTTCGACCGCTGGAACGAAGGCGCCCAGGGCGTCGCCGCCGATCACGTCGAGGCCCCCGGCCTGGCCGCCATGTTGTATCGCGAGCTGCGCTCGCTGGCGGAAATTGCCGCCCGCCTGGGAGATACCGACCAGGCCGGACAGCTGGAAGAAAAGGCCCGCCAGCTTCGCGAGCGCCTGAACCGGGCCTGGGACCCGCAGTCCGGACTGTTCCGCTACCAGGACCGCGATACCCACGCCAGCCCGCCCGCCGAAACCCTGCTGCGCATCGATGCGCCCGGCCTCTACCCCGTCGACCGGCGCTGGGCGGTTCCCCGCCGGCTGCTGCTGCGCCTGGCCGCCGCCGATCAGGCCACTTACGCCGTGCAGGTCACCCTGCGAGGCCAGACCGCCGAAGGCGAGGTGGAGGAATCGCTCAACGCCCGCCAGCTGTACTGGATCGACGGTCAGGGACGCTACACCAGCCAGCACGCCTACACCGCTCTCACCAGCCTGGAAGTCCGCACCATGGTGCCCATCCGGGAAGGAGAGCTCTCCACGGTGGACTATTCCCAGGAGGACATCAGCCTGTTCCTGCCGCTCTGGGCCGGGATTCCCACTGCCGAACAGGCCCGCCAGATGGTGGAAGAAACCTTCCTGAAGCGCTACCTTCAGCTGCTTGGCGCGCCCATGTGGCGGCTGCATGCCGGAGTTAACGGGCCCGATGCCGCCTGCGCAGTTTCCCTGCCCTGGAACAGCCTGGTCATTGAGGGACTGCTGCGCTATGGCTACCGCACCGCCGCAGCGGACCTGTTCACCCGGCTGATGAACCAGGTGGTGAACAGCCTGGTTGAAGACCATGCTTTCCGGGCCGCCCATCACGCCGTCACCGGCGCGGGTCTGGGGGAGAACAACTCGCTGCACGGCCTGCCGCCGCTCGGCCTCTTCCTGCAGCTGGCCGGCCTGAAGAAAATCAGCCCCCGCCAGGTAATTCTGGAGGGATTGAACCCATTCCCGCGCCCAATTACGGTACAATATCGAGGAACAACCGTCCGTTTGTTTGAAACCTACAGTGAAGTGGTCTTTGCCAGCGGAAAAACGGTGGTTGTTCACGGTCCCGGCCCGCACACGGTCATCGACCGCTGAGGCCAGGCCGCCTGTCTATCCCCACAAAGGAGAGCTGGTACGAAATGGAAACCTCATCCCCGGAAACCTGCCTTATCGCCATCGTACAGGCTCAGGATGCGGAGGTCGCTGAAGATGCCCTGGAAGAAATCGGCATGTCAGTGACCCGGTTACCAAGCGCGGGCGGGTTCCTCGGCCGGCGAAATGCCACCCTGCTGATCGCGCTGCCCCCGCATCTCAAGGATGCCGCCATCCGGTCACTCCAGAAGACCTGCCGCCAGCGGGTGGAATACATCGCCGTGCCGCTGGAGTCCGCGCCGCTGCCGCTGCCCGCTCCCACCCCCATCACCATCGGCGGCGCGACCGTGTTTGCCCTGGAAGTGGACCATTTTGAGGAGATCTGACCATGAAGCTGATCATCGCCATCGTCAAGGACACCGATAACGACAAAGTCTCCCACGCGCTGACCTCCGCCGACTTCCGCGTAACCACGGTCGCCTCCACGGGCGGGTTCCTGCGCCGCGGCCAGACCACCATGCTGATCGGCGTGAAGGACGAGCGGGTTGAAGAAGCACTCAACATCCTGCGCAGCAATGTGACCCGGTCCACCGAGCCGAACGTGAAGAGCGCGACCATTTTCGTCATCAAGGTGGATGACTTCATCCAGTTCTAAGACGCCCCCACCGGAGGGAACGATGGCTCAATCCTACCCGTATCTGGAAAAACCGGGCTATCTGCAGGTAGTGGCCGTACTGACGCTGATCAGCGGGATCAGCAACATCGTCTACCCCCTGATCGTCGGCCTGGTTATCGTGCTGGGAACCTTCTTCGTGGGAGCGATCTGCCTGCCGATCATCATCCCGCCCATCGTCCTGGGGATATTTGAGATTTCCTACGCCCTCGATCTGATGAAGGACCCTGTCGCGGTGAAGGAACCCAACCAGGTGATCGCCATTCTGGAGGTCGTGGCCATCCTGTTCGGCAACGTGCTCTCGGCCATCGTCGGCATTGTCGCGCTGGTGTTCTACAACGACCAGAGCGTGAAGGAATACTTCGCCAACCTGCGGCGGCTCAGGGGTGAGATCGTTCAGGCCTGAGACAGGCATATCCGTGAAATGCAAAGCAAAACGCCCCGGCCGGGGCGTTTGAGTTTAAGGGCAGTCTTCCGAAAAGCATTCGACCTGGTAAACCGACACCTTCACCCCTGGATCGCACCAGCAGCGGCGAGGTGCTCCCATCTTGCGGCACAGCGCGTCCAGAAAATCGACCGGGTCAGGGATCTGCTCCCAGACCTGCGGCAAAAAGGTGGCCCGCCGCCCGGCGTGCTCCATCACCACTCCGTCCACGCCCGGACGCAGCAACTTCAGCAGGTCCTGCGGGCTTTCATAGTGGAGCGGTTGGGGCGGCGTCAGGCGCGAGATTTCAATGCGCAGAAACGGCACCTCCTCCCGGCGCACCGGCGGGAAGCGGAAATCTTCAAAGGCGGCGGCCAGGGCGTGCTGGCGCACATCTTCGGCCAGCGGCTGGTACGCCTGCAGCGTGCCGATACAGCCGCGCAGGCGGCCACCGATCGTCAGGGTGACGAAGCTGGCCCCGCACTCCTGCAGAGCCGGCGGCAGCCGGTCCAGGTCCAGCTCTTCGGGTTCGGGGCAGTCGAAGGCCTGCGTGATCGCGCTGCGGGCGATGGTCAGCAGCAGCTGCCTTTCCTGTGAAGTGAGGGGGTCGGTCATGGTTCCTGCAGCCGCGTGAAGTGGCGGTTATGGTACACCAGCGGTTCTCCCGGCTCCCCCAACTGCGCCAGGCGCACCTCGCCCAGATAGAGCGTGGAACTGCCCAGCGGGTGAGAAGCAACCACCCGGCAGTCCAGAAAGGCCAGCCCGCCGGCGATCAGGGGCGCACCGCTTTCCAGCGAGAACACCTCCACCCCGGCAAAGCGATCCGCCTCCCGGCCCATCTTTCCGGCAAACAGGTCCGCAATCTGCTTCTGACCGGCACTCAAGATTGTGACGGCAAACACGCCGGAGCGCTCCACCAGATCACGCGTTCGCGTCCGGTCCTCCAGGGTGACGGTGACCAGAGGGGGATACAGGGATACCGAATTAAAGGAGTTGGCGGTCAGTCCATGCACACGGCTGCCAAAGCGGCTGGTGACAACGGCGACTCCCGTCGTCCACTGTCTCATCACCAGACGAAGTTGTTCAGGCAGCTCTGTGGTCATCGATGGACGCCCTTTCCATTGTACCAGATGCGGAGCCGGGCTGGCACGGGTATTGCATCATGGCGGTATGCAAACGCGACCAATCTGGTTATACTGATGGAAGGTTTCGCTGTCAAGCCGCCTTCATACCCGTACCCGCCAGGACTCATTCGACCCGATTATGAGTGAAACCACCTCCGTAAACTCAGCATCCCGACCGCGAAGACGCCGCACGGACACGGTGTGGAATGCGCTGCAGTCCGTTATCACCGCCGGCGTGGTCATGGCAACCCTGTTCACAATGTGGACGCCCAATTCCCTGTTCTCCAACCAGGCGCTGGAAGGGTTGTTCAACTCCTGGCAGGAAGAACCGGCGGTGGTCTCCGCCGCCCCCACCCCGACTGCCCGCCCCATGGCCCGCATCGGTATTGTGGCCGGGCACAAAGGCAACGATTCCGGCGCTGTCTGCGCAGATGGCCTGCGCGAGGTGGACGTCAACGAGCGAATCGCGAAACTGGTGCAGGGCCAGCTGACCAACGAAGGCTACCAGGTGGACCTGCTGGACGAGTTTGACCCCGACCTGACCGGGTACCAGGCGGCTGTGCTGGTTTCCATCCACAATGACACCTGCGACCCGCAGTTTGAGCACCTGACCGGCTATAAAGTCGCAGCGGCCAAGTCCAGCGCATACCCCGAGAAAGCCCGCCGGCTGGAAGCCTGCCTGATCACCCGCTACGGCGAGCTGACCGGGCTGCCCTACCACGCCGACACCATCACCGCGGACATGACCGATTACCACACCTTCCGCGAGATCCACACCGACACCACTGCGGCGATCATCGAAACCGGGTTCCTGCTGTCGGACCGGCAGATCCTCACCGAACAGCCTGACCGCGTGGCCGCCGGGATCACCGCCGGGGTGCTGTGCTACATCCGCAATGAATCGCTGCCCACAGATGCGGTTCCATGAGTGAGTTCTCCGGCCTGACTGCCCGGCACGCCCTGGAACAGGCGCAGGCGGCCCTGGAACGGGGCGACCGCAAGACCGCCCGTCACTGGGCTGCGGTGGCCTCCCGCCTGGCTCCGGAGCGCGAAGAGCCCTGGCTGATTCTGGCGGCCCTGGCCGGGCCGCAGGCCAGCGTATCGTATTTACAGCGCGCGCTGCAAATCAACCCGGAGAGCGAGCGGGCAAAGCAGGGTATGGTCTGGGCTCAAAAGCGCCTGCAACAGGCCCAGGCCCGGACCGCACCTCGACCGGCTGCTCCGGCGGTGCCTGCCGCGCCGCCCAAACCCGCCGCGGCCGCTGCTCCGAGGCCGGCAGAACCGCCAGCCGCAGCGGATACAAAGGTCACCCGCCGCCGGCCAAGATGGGTCTGGTTCGCCGGTGCAGCCGCTTTGCTGGCGCTGCTGGCCATGTTTCTGTTCGGCAGCTTCCGCGCATTCACCGTACAGGCCGGCGCCGCGGCCTACCGCCCGGCCGGGAATCTCGTCAAGCCCACGCTGACGCCCACCATCACGCCCTCACCCACTCCGACTTCAACGCCGACCGCCACGCCCACCGCCACGGCGACGTTCACACCAACGTCTACCTTCACCCCGACTGCGACCTTCACCCCCACAGAAACGCCGACCAACACACCCACCCTATGGGTGCCGGAGGTCAAGGTGCCAGAAGGCGTCGGTCCGCTGGAGCGCTGGATCGATGTGGACCTCAGCGAGCAGCGCGTGTACGCCTACCGCGGTGATGAGCTGATCAATTCGTTCATTGTGTCCACGGGCACCGCCGCGCACCCGACCGTCACCGGCACCTTCCGGATTTACATCAAGCTGCTGTATGACGACATGGCCGGGCCGGGCTATTTCCTGCCAAATGTGCCGTATACCATGTATTTCTATCAGGGCTATGCCCTGCACGGCACCTACTGGCACTCCAACTTCGGCACCCCGATGAGCCATGGCTGTGTCAACCTGCATACGGAAGATGCGAAGTGGTTGTTCAACTTTGCCTCGGTCGGCACGGTGGTGAACGTACACGAGTAAATGAACCCATCCCCCACCTGCACCCATGGGGACAGGTGGAAGGATGGGTGGATCAACACTCCACTTCTTCAAGGAATGGGAGGAGGGCTGCGCCCAGCCACCGGGCTAACCAAATGCACTTGGCCGTTCCCATACCGGCCAGTTTTTGAGATAATCAACTAGCAGGTTGAATCACCTGCCGCTGCAGTCTCCATCCAGCCGGATGAAACCTACTTGAGGAGCGAAGCATGAACAAACCCGTCTTCGCCGGGCTGGTATTCGACGAAATGGGCCGCCCGCTGGAGACCACCTACGTGGGGAACGAGCCGTGCTACGTGCTTGACGACGCCGGGTTCCGGCGGCACATTCCCTCCGAATATGTCGACCGCCAGGTGCTGCGGCACATGAAGGAACAGCTCAGCGGCCACGAAGACCTGATCGCCGAGCAGACCGCCAAAATGCTCGGTCAGGAAGACCTCTTCTCCATGGCCCTCATCGTCAACCAGCTCAAGAACATCGACGAGCACCTGGAAGCCCTTCTGCAGACCGGGATTCCGGAGGAGGCGCGTTCCTACCTGGGGATGATGGGCATGCGCATCACCGTCGACATCCACGGCGACGTGGTCAACATCGAACAGCCCGGGCTGCCCATCGAAGGCGACGAATAACCCGGCTCTGTCAATATATTTCTAATATCCATCCGTTACAATGAGGGCAGATAAGACAGCCGGATCAAGTTCGGTTGACCTGTCTAGAAACGGAGTGAACGGTGGCGTCAGACTTTATTGTGGATATCAGTGAAGCTGATTTTGAATACGAGGTCCTCTCCTATTCGCAGAACGTTCCCGTCGTGGTGGACTTCTGGGCTTCCTGGTGCCGTCCCTGCAGAATCCTCGGGCCGATGCTTGAAAAGCTGGCTATGGAACACCAGGGCGGCTTCCGCCTGGCGAAAGTCGACGTGGACGCCAACCCCAATCTGGCCATGCGCTATGGGGTGAGGTCCATCCCGGCGGTGCTGGCCTTCAGCCAGGGCGAGCTGGTCTCCCAGTTCACCGGCGTGCAGCCCGAGGAGCGGGTGCGTGAGTTCATCACCCGCATCACCCCGCCCGGCCCTCTCAACCTGGCCCTGGAAAAAGCCCGCAGCCTGCTCGCGGACCACGACTGGGAAGGGGCGGAGAGCATCTACCGCGAGCTGATCGACGCCAGCCCGCAGGAACCGGAGTTCCAGCTGGGCCTGGCCATGTCGCTGCTCGGGCAGGGACTGGTCGACGAGCCTCTGCGCATCCTGGCCGGATTCCCGCCCTCGAAGCAGTTCGCCACCGCCGCGCAGTTGATGCCGTACGCCCGCGCGCTGCAGCAGCTGCGCTCCGGAACGCTGCCGGAGGAGACGGACGCGGACCTGACCTTCGCCAACAGCGTCCGGCTGGCCTCGCGAGGCAACCTGCCGGCGGCCATCGACGGCCTGCTGGATGTGCTGCGCCAGGACAAACGCTACCGCGGCGGCGCGGCCCGCGACCTGATCCTTGCGCTGCTGGTCCTGCTGGGAGAGGAGCATCCGCTGGCCCGCGAGTACCGCGGCGAGCTGGCTTCGGTGCTGTTCTAGCTTAGCTAATCAAAAAAGAGGCCGGGTACTCCCCGGCCTCAGTCTATTTTTTCACTCGCCGATCAATCCACCAGCACCAGCAGGCCCCAGGTGGTCGGGTCGGTCAGCGTGCGCCCGGAGACGGCGGAAAGCATGGTCTGCTGCACGTTCTCGTTCGGGTTGTCGTTGTCCGACACGTTCAGCGAGAACCCGAACATATCCCCTTCGGCGGGTGTCAGGTTGAACAGGCTCCAGGGGATGGCGATTTCCACACGGTAAACCCCGTCACCTTGCACCGCGGCGATCTGCACCTGGGATTTGCTCCCGGCAAGGCCAGGCGGGTTCCACAGGTACGCTTCACGCGTACCGTTCACATCCGGCCGGCCGGGTGAGATGCCCAGCTGGAAGTCATCATCGTTGAGCGTGGTGGTTTCCAGATCACCTTCCAGGTCGGTGTCCAGCTGCAGCTCCAGGCTGTCGCCCTGGTACAGCATCACGCCGGTGGCGTTCTGCACGTAGCGGTCGTCCAGTACCTTAACGGCCAGGTACAGGTTGTTCCGGTCCCAGCCTATCCGGAAGGAGCCTTCAACGTCCTCGGGGTTTTCCCGGTTGTTGGAGCCATACACCACCGCACGGATGGGATAGGCCCGCGTATCCCACTCATCCCAGACCCCGTCAAGCACCGGCGGCGTGGTCAGGAACTCCGCTTCAAAGCGGGCGTTGACCCGGAAGTCCACCGGCAGCCCGCCTTCCTCAGTGGCCGTCGCCGAGGGAGTGACGGATGCGGTCGCCTGCTGCGCAGGCTGAGTGACGGCCGGCTCGGTCGCCTCACCCGGCGGCGTCGCGGTGATCAGCGGAGGCGGCGTGGCCGTCCCGGAGATACCCCCCGGACGGAACAGAGCCGTCATGGTCAGGTTGGGCGTGGGAATGCCCGGCCCGGGCGTCGGCGTCGGCCGGGGCAGGTTGCAGGCGGCCAGAGCCAGCACCAGGACGGCGGCTCCGCCTGCGCGAATGATTCGGTTCATGGGATCTCCTCCACTTCTCTCCTCAGATTAGAACCCACAGTGATACAGGGGCGATCTGCCTATTGGACGCTGCGCTTGTTCAACCGGTTCCCGGTGTTCAGGTAAATCACCCCGGCCACCGCGACGGCGATGAAGACAGCGGTTCCTGCGGACATGATGGCAGTGAAATGCTCCTCGAACAGGAATCCCAGCACTGCCATCGCCAGCCACACGCCCCCGAGCAGGTACATCAGATGCCCCACCATCCGGGTGAGCCGGTCGAGATCATAAGATTCCTTCACCTTCCGGGGAGCGGTGTTGTAGCCGGCGATCAGCCAGGCGGCTTTCTTATATTTGATCACCGCCCCGATAAGAAACATAAAAAAGGCAGTACCAAAATTGATCCAGTGCATTAATCCTCCGGTAATCCTCAACTGTCTGACCGGGCCAGGATATCCTTGCCCAGCTTCCACACATTACAGCCAAAATTGCTGATCAGAGTCAGCGTCTCGCCCATTTCCGGATCGTACAGAGACAGGAAACTGACCCCGGGATCGCTGCCCTGAAAATACGGGCACACCCCGCCGCCAGCTTTTCTCTTCAACCACATCCCGTATCCATAAATGCCCTCATCCACCTGCGGCGACATCATTTCACGGGTGAGATCATCCCGAAGCAGCCGGCCGCCGGTCAGCGCCTGCCAGAAGCGCTCCACGTCGGGTACCGTTGTAAAGGCCCCGCCCGCGCCCGTGCCCTTCACATCCACGCTGTAGATATTGGTGTAGTACTCATCCCGCGCCGGATCGTAGATGTAGGCGTTGGCGCATCCGGCGGGAAGCCGGTCCAGCTCATAATACCCGCTGCGATGCATGCCAGCCGGAAGGAATACGTTATCCCGCAGGTAGGTGTCAAACGGAACGCCGGTCACCTGCTCGATAATCAGCCCCAGCACCACGAACCCGGTGTTGTTGTACTGGAACTTCTGCCCCGCAGGGTACATCATGGGCCGGTCGATGAACAGGGGGAGCAAATCCCTCGATGTGCGCACCCGGTAATTGGGATAGTCCACCCACAGATCCGCGTACTCATCCATGACCGATTCATCGAAATAATCGGGGATGCCGGAGGTGTGGGTCAGCAGCTGCCGGACGGTGATGGCCGGATCGATCGCCTTGAGATCCAGATCCAGCAGCGTGCCGATGGTGTCCTCCAACCCCAGCTGCCCCCGCTCGACCAGCTGCAGGATCCCCACGGCGACAAACGCCTTGCCTGCGGAGGCAGTCTGAAACCGGGTGTCGATCGTGTTGGGGATCCGGTTGGCCAGGTCGGCATACCCGTGGGCCTGCCGGAAGAGCACCTGATCGCCGCGAACCAGCGAAATCACACCGTGAAAGTCCTGCGGAACCAGCTCAGCGATTTCCATCTTTACTCAATGGTCCTTTGACAGCGCGGATGAAAAGGAACTGCGGCCTGGTCATCAGTCGCTGGTAGACGTCCGGCCGCTTCTCCCGGCAGGCCTCGGTCGGGAACGGCTCCAGCAGCCGTTCCAGGCAGAACCCGGCCTCCAGCAGCAGCGCCAGAATCTGGCTCAGCGGCCGGCGGTAGAAGTGCACCTTCACCTTTCCCTCGCTGGTGTTCCATTCGTCTTCCAGCAGCTCCGTGGCAAAGTAATCCTCCCGCTCAAACAGGGTGAAATCCATGAAGGGATGGTGCACGGAAAATACCAGATGGCCGCCCGGCACCAGAACACGGTGAAATTCGCGCATCACCGGTCCCCAGTCCTTCAGGTAATGCAAGGTGAGCGAAGAAAGAACGATGTCAACAGACTTGTCCACCAGAAAGGTCAGCGGCCGGGACAGGTCCGCCTGGATCACCCGTGCCCGGTCGCCCACCCGCCGGCGGGTCATCTCCAGCATGGCCGGGCTGACGTCCACCGCTGTCACCTGCGCGCCGTGCTCCAGCAGCCAGCTGGTGTACCAGCCCGCCGCACAGCCGGCATCCAGCACGCGCTTCCCCCGGACATCGGGCAGCAGCGAGAGCGTGGCCGGGCGTTCGTAGTCGGCGTTGTAGGGCTTGGTGTCAATCCCGTTGAAGTAATACGTCGCCATGGTTTCATAGGCGTCGTAGGCGATTGGCGGTTCATTTTCAGATTCCTGCATACGGTTCCTTTGCTTGCTGAGCCGGTCAGCGGAAGCCCGCTCCCCGGCGCTCACACCGGTGCCGCCGGAGGGCAGGCGCCGGACAGCCAGCCCCGGGCCAGGGACCGGCCAGAATTACGCCTTCAATTCGTTGGGGCGGGAAATCGGCCTCAGCTAAATAATAACAGACTTGCCGCCATCACGGCCATACCCGCGATGACGCCGTAGATGGCCAGATGGTGCTCGCCGTACTTCTCCGCCGTGGGCAGCAGCTCGTCCAGCGAGATGTACACCATGATCCCGGCCACACCGGCGAACACCAGCCCGAACATGGCTTCGTTGAAGAAGCGCATCAGCAGCAGGTAGCCGACCAGCGCGCCGAGCGGTTCTGAGATGCCGGACAGGAAGGACAGGGAAAAGGCCCGCCGGCGGCTGCCGGTGGCGAAATAAATCGGCACCGAGACGGCAATCCCCTCGGGGATGTTGTGGATGGCGATCGCCATGGCGATGCTGATGCCCAGCGCCGGGTCCTGAACCGCGCTGGTGAAGGTGGCCAGTCCCTCCGGAAAGTTGTGAATGGCAATCGCCAGCGCGGAAAACAGGCCCATGCGCAGCAGGTTCGGGTCGTACACCCTGGCCCCGCTCATCTCCTTGACGTCCCTCACCTCGTGCGGGTTCTCTCCCTTGGGCACAAAGCGGTCGATCAGCGCGATCAGGGCAATGCCGGCAAAGAACGCCAGCGTGGTGACCAGGTACCCCCGCGAAGGCCCAAACACCGCTTCCAGCGAGGTCCTGGCTTTGGCGAAGATTTCGATCAGGGACACGTACACCATCACGCCGGCGGAAAAGCCCAGCGCCCCGGCGAGGAACTTCTGGTTGGTCTGGCGGGTGTAGAAGGCGATCGCGCTTCCGATGCCGGTCGACAGCCCGGCGAACAGGGTAAGGCCAAAAGCAATGAGCAGACGTTCTGTGGTGATATCCATAAGCGGTCCTGATGGTCGCGATGCTGCCTTTACCTGGCGGGCCTGGCCCGGCAGGCATGATTAAGTTTAATGCAATCCTGCGAAAACGCCCCCGGCCGGGGTCATGCTGCTGTCGGTCTGACTCGCTGGCTGCGCACCTCAACCGCCAGCAGCAGGCTGAAGACAATTTCTATCACCACCATCAGGCCGGCGACCGCAAACGGCGGAAAGATGAGGCCCACCAGCAGCGCCCCGAGCGGGATGATCACCGCAAATGCGGTGTAGCTGCGCGACAGGTACAGCCAGCCAAACGGGAGCAGGTGCGCCCCGAAGATCATGGCCAGCACCATGACCAGCTTCTCCGGCACGGTCGGGTAGACCCACATGGCGATCAGCAGGTAGAGCAGCTGGTTGAGCGAAAACAGGATCCCCAGCCCGCTCAGGGTGTTGTCTTTCGTGGAAAACTCGATGCGCAGGAACCGGGAAAACAGATAGGCCAGCGGCAGCAGCGGAGCGGTGAAGCAGAAGGTGAGCAGCTTCTTCGTCAGAACAGGCAGAGAGGTCAGATGCACGGCAAGGATCGCCGCCCAGATGAAGATCGAAGCCAGAATAAAGTGCAGGCCCTTTTTCTGCCTGGCGGTGCCGTCCAGTCGCAGTTCTTGCAGGTTCATGGTACTTCCTCATTTACCGGGTAAACGGACATCCAGCAGCAATTTCGACCATTTTTGTCCGGAACCGGAGATGGCAGTAGAATAAAAAAGACCCCGGATCTCTCCGGGATCGGGAAAAACAGGCGTTTATCTATGCTCAGCGGATCACGGTGATCACGCCCTCTTTGCGCGGGGCTGCCGGTTTCGGCTCCTCCGCCGGGTAGCCCAGCGCCATCGAGCCGTACACCTGATATTCTTCCGGGATGCCCAGTTCCGACAGCAGCGCCAGGACGGGCGGCAGGTGAGCCAGACCCGGCAGCTGGTTCAACCAGCAGGAACCCAGCCCCAGCGAATGCGCCGCCAGCATCATGCTGCCGATCGCCAGCGCGGAGTTGGCCATGGCGTTGCGGTCAGATGACAGGTGAGAGACAATGACCAGCGCCGGCGCGCCGTATAAAAACTCGGCGGACTCATCTTGGGCCTTTTCAATCAGGCTGGCGACGTACGGATGGGTTTCCGGCGTCACCGGGATGGGCAGCAGCGCCTGACGGATGGCCTCGTTCACCTGGCGCAGCCGCTCCGGGCTGGCAATGGCGGTGAACTTCCAGTTCTGCAGCCCCTTGCCGTTGGGGGCATAGCTGCCGGCCAGCAGGATCGTGTCCAGATCAGCCGGTGGAACCGGGTCCGGCCGGTAGGAGCGCACGCTTCTGCGGGTCAGAATGGCATCAATGACAGCATTCATGATGAACTCCTTTGCCTCCAGGCTCATCACTGGCGCGAGGGTGAAGGTTGATAAGGTTTTCCGTTTGAGCGCCGGGTCAGGGATTCTTGCGCATGAGCGCGATCCGGTACGGGTACAGCTCAGCGGTCATGATCCCCTCGGCCACGGCGGGATCGCTGCGCATCAGCTCCTCCGCTTCCGCGTCCGAACCGGCCTCCAGGATCACGATGCCGAAGGTCTTCTCGCCCATCATCTCGGTTCTGCCCGCCAGGATCACGTTCCCCTCCTCCACCAGTCGCTTCAGGCGCAGGAAGTGCCGGGTGACGATGTCTTCATCCTGCTCGGTCCAGTTTTCATCCTGGAGCAGGCGCGGAATCAGCTTTAGAACGTAAATGTACTGCGATGGTTTCGCACTCGTAGCCCGGTCCTGTTCTTGAGTTTGATCGATCGGGGAACAGCGGGGAACCTTCATGCACCCGCCCCGGTTAGTATACTGTCTTTCGCAGAGCCGGGCAATGGCTCCATCCTCGCTAGACGGATGAGATACTCGAGCCCGACACACGATTTCGGCTATGCGCATCCCGGTAAGCTCCCTGCACTCCTCAGCGCACGAACTGCCCCGGGTTCACGCTGTTTGACCGGATCACGTAGAACTCATCGCGCTGGTCCACGTTGTAGCGGTACACGTCGTACAGCAGCTTGTTGTACCGCACCACCGGCTCACCGGTACTGGGGTTGAAGCTGGTGTGAATGCTGATGTTGTACAGCGGGGGAAGGCGGTGCTGCGTGACGGCTACGTAATCCCTGGCTTCAAACGCCGCGAAGGCAATCACCAGCACTGCCAGGGCCGCTGCCACCTTCGCCAGAGGTTTTCTGTTCAGCCGGAACAAAGCCGCCGCAATGAGCAGCACTCCCAGCGTCGAGTACACCGACACCCAGGAGGTGTCCACCCCGAGGAACAGGAACGAACCGGCCAGAATCACAATGCCGGCGATAAGCAAGATGCGGGTAAACATACGGCGAATCTCCTGTCGGGAATAAGCCAACAGCTGAACGATGGTCTCGTCCGCTGCTGCCTGGTGGCGATCCGGCTCGACCAGTTCACCCACGATCAGTTCATTGACCGTCACACCCAGTGCATCACTGAGCGGCTTGAGCAGGGCCACATCCGGGAAGCCCCTGCCCGTCTCCCAACGCGAGACTGCCTTGTCGGTGACTCCAAGTTTTTCCGCCAGATCACTCTGCGTCCAGTTTTTCTCTTTTCGCAGCTGAGCAATCAGCTGCCCGGTTTTCATGCTGTCCATGCAATGACCTCTTTTTTGTGCTCATCTTAATCCGGGCAGGCGAAATTGTCACCCTACGTTTGATAGAGTGAAGAGATACGCTCCAGAATTGGCAGCCAATCAGCCGCCGGAATGCTGGAAATTACCGGTGCTGGTCCACCAGGATGGGGTTGCCGTCGGGATCTTCAATGATGAAGTGCCCCGGGCCTTCGGTGTTTACATCCGTCTCAATGAGAAACTGGATCCCCTTTTCCCGCAGCTCCTCCTGCAGAACGCGTACGTCCTTGAAAGGATTGACCTCCTGCGCACTGCTGTCCCACCCGGGATTGAAGGTCAGCATATTCTTTTCAAACATGCCCTGGAAAAGGCCGATGATGCAGTCGTCATTTTTCATGATCAGCCAGTGTTCATCGATGTTCCCGCCGAACACGCTGAAACCCAGCTTCTCGTAGAAGGCCCTGGACGCGTGGATGTCCTTCACGGTGAGACTGATTGAGAATGCCCCGATGCTCATGCTGTTTCTCCTTTTATTATCCCGGTTGGCTGCACATAATGAGTCGATGGATGACAGCCTGCTCAGACGAGATTGGGATACTCCATCCATATTACGACACGCAACTGGCTGCGGTCCGCTCGAACGCGGCGGAGCCGGTCAGCCGGTGTCAGCCTGCTCCTCAGCCCGCGCCATGATCTCCCGGATGACCGCCGTCTTGGCGTCGGCGTAGTGCTGCACGTAGCGCCACACCCGCGCCGCCAGCTCGCGCTTGGCCCGGGCATACTTCTCCCGATCGTCCTCATTGGCCCGCAGCCAGTCGCGAAAGCGCACCATGCGGTCGACCTCGCCCTCACCGGCGCTGAAAACGTGCAGGTTGGTGGCCGGATCCTCCCCCTTCAGCAACCGGTGCTCAAACCACTCCGGCTCGCGGATGTGCAGGGTGAAGCCAGCGGCCTCCAGCGCCGGGACGTAGGCCGCTTCATCCGCCGAGTCCGGCACCACCAGCACCATGTCGATGACCGGCTTGGCGCACAGCCCGGGGACGGAGGTCGAGCCGACGTGCTCCACCCGCAGCGCCGTCTCGCCCAGCGCGTCACGCACCTGCTGTGCCCGCCGCTCGAACTGCCCGGGCCAGCGAGG
>CZCB01004548.1_pt2 | contig 14832 bp, 14 predicted proteins | sample 591991 | NCBI WGS metagenome assembly CZCB01 (sample SAMEA3556809, study PRJEB10932) | anaerobic digester metagenome | reverse complement strand
GGATTGGAAGGAAAACCATAATGAGAGAATGGGCGATGGATTTACATATCCATACCGTCCTGTCCCCTTGTGCCGCTGACGATATGCTGCCTTCCGCCGTAATGGGGCGCGCCCGGGAGGCGGGGCTGGAGATCCTGGCCATTACCGACCATAACAGCGTGGAAAATGCAGCCGCTTTTTTAGAAAAAGGGCACGAGATGGGGATCAAGGTATTCCCCGGTATGGAGTTGCAAACCAAAGAGGATATCCATTTGGTTTGCCTTTTTGAACAACTGGAAAACGCTCTTCAGTTCCAGGAAACAGTATATGCCAAGCTGCCTCCCTTGAAGAATAAAAAAGAAGCTTTGGGGGAGCAGTGGCTGGTGGACGCTCATGATCAAAAAGTGGGCGAAGTGGAAAGGCTTTTGCTGGTAGGGGCAGCCCTTACGCTGGAAGAGGCGGTAGCGTCTGTTCATTTACTCCAGGGGCTGTGTATTGCTTCGCACCTTGACCGGCAGGCTTTTAGCCTGTGGGGCTATTTGGGGACAATCCCTCCGGGTCTTCCCCTGGATGGGGTGGAGTTAACCCCTCATTTGGCCCGGGACCCTGCACAGTTGGCCAAGATTAAAGCGGAGGGCTTTGCTTATGTTGTTTCCTCTGATGCCCATTATTTATCTGATCTGACGACACCGCGCTGTTTTGCCTATATAAAAGAAGCTACTTTGGCTGAGCTGAAACTGGCCCTGCGCCATGAAGAGGGACGCTCGATTCGTACTATACGCTGAAGGCAAGAAAAAATCGAAGCAACAGACGGGAGAAAAAAGATGCGCGAAATTGCTTTACACATTTTGGACATCGTACAGAATTCTTTGGTGGCCGGCGCCCGGAACATTTGGATTGAAATTCTGGAGGATACGCCAAAAGACCGGTTGGTTGTGCGGATTAAGGACGATGGGCGGGGGATGGATGAAGAAACGGTCCGTAAAGCGGCCGACCCTTTTTACACAACACGGAAAACCCGCAAGGTGGGATTGGGGCTTCCTCTTTTGCAGGCCAATGCGCAGGCTTGTGAAGGGGATTTGAAGATTGCTTCGATGCCCGGCAAGGGAACGACCATCGAAGCTGTGTTTCGCCTGAGCCATATTGACCGACCACCTCTGGGGGATATGGCGGCAACGATGGTCTCGCTGCTGGCAGGTTCGCCGGACGTGGATTTTTTTTATGATCATCAGTATAATGAAAAAGTATTTAGCTGTAATACCGTGGAAATCAGGGAAAAATTGGATGGCCTGTCCCTTCAACATCCCGAGGTATTAGGGTGGCTGCGGGAATACTTCGAGGAAAAGGAAAGGGAGCTGCGAAATTAGTTTTATACTTGATTTATTCCACCTTGTTTCAAGAGAAGGAGAATGATAAACTTAAAAAGAGCCCTTTGCTCAATGAAAGGTTTTTCATGTTAAGGGGGAGGTTTTTTTGGGGGGATATGGGCCACCACGCAGTCCATTGCTTCTATTGATTTTATTAATTGTGGGAGGTCTTTTAGGAAGTCTTTTGGGCACGGCTTTAGGAGATTATGCGCCGATCCTGAATCAAGGCTTTCAGCCTCTGGGCTTTGAACCTACCACCTTTGATTTACTGGTTGTAACCATAACCTTCGGCCTGACCTTAAAATTCAACGTAGCAAGCGCGGTTGGTTTTCTTCTGGCCTTGTTCGTCTACTTTAAGATGTTATAGGAGAAAAAGGTGGAAAAGATGGAGCTTATTCTTGCTTCCCGTTCCCCGCGGCGGGCCGAGCTGTTGCGACAAATCGGTCTGGAATTCCGCATTGTGGAAAGTAGCATCAAAGAAGAGGGGGCGCGAACGCCTTATGACCAATGGGTGCGGCAGCTAGCCTTAAAAAAGGCGGAAGCGGCCCAAAAAGAAATCGCGCAAACACCGGCCCTGCCGGGCGGACAAGTTATCCTCGCTGCCGACACGATTGTGGTGAAAGACGGGCAACTCCTCGGAAAACCTAAAGATACCGATGACGCGGCGCGGATGCTGGCTTTTTTGTCGGGTGCGGTGCATGCGGTGATGACGGGAGTATGTGTGCTCCGGCAGCAGGCGGATGAGCTGCGGTTTTTCCAGGAGGTGGAGATCACCAAAGTCCATTTTCGTTCTCTGACGGAAGAAGAAATTGCGGCTTATCTTGCAAGCGGGGAACCTTTCGACAAAGCCGGAGCTTATGGTATTCAAGGCTTGGGCGGACTGCTGGTCGAACGCATTGAAGGCTGTTACTATAACGTGGTTGGTCTTCCTTTAGTTAAAACCATGCAGCTTCTGCGCAAATGCGGCATTAAGATTCTTGGCTCAATTCGTTAAAACTTGGTCATAGCGCTTCATTTAGTTTCGCTATTAATCATATTATTAATGTTTATTTTAGAAAGGGGAAAGCAAAAGATGTTTACAAGAGACATCGGGATTGATTTGGGAACGGCCAACACTTTGGTTTTTATCAAAGGAAAGGGCACGGTAATTAATGAACCTTCGGTCGTTGCTTTACACAAGGATTCGGGGAAGGTACTGGCGGTTGGCGATGAAGCCAAACAAATGATTGGCCGTACACCAGGCAATATAGTGGCAATCCGTCCGATGAAGGATGGGGTGATTGCTGATTTTGAGGTCACTCACACCATGTTGCGTTATTTTATCCGCAAGGCTTTGCGGAAAAACCCGTCGTTGTTAAACCGCCCGCGGATTGTTATTTGTGTGCCGGCCGGGGTTACCACGGTGGAAGAAAGGGCCGTCAGAGAGGCAGCGATCCAGGCGGGGGCGAAAGAAGCCTATTTGGAGTGGGCTTGCCGATTCAGGAACCAACGGGCAATATGATTGTCGATATCGGTGGGGGCACCACGGATGTTGCCGTGATTTCTTTAGGCGGGATTGTGACCAGCCGCAGTATCCGGGTGGGCGGCGACGAATTGGATGAATCCATTGTTAATTACATTAAGCGGACCTACAGTTTGATGGTGGGCGAAAGAACCGCGGAAGAAATCAAGATTAACATTGGTTATGCCATGAAGATCGACGATAACGACCAGACCTACCAGGTAAGGGGAAGGGATTTGGTGACGGGGCTGCCGAAACTGATTACGGTTAATGCCGATGAAATCATGGAGGCTATTTCGGAATCGGTGGCTCAGATTATCGACACGATCAAGATTTGTTTGGAGAAAACCCCGCCGGAATTAGCCGCCGACATTATGGACCGGGGCATTATGATGGCCGGAGGCGGAGCATTATTAAAAGGAATGGACCGGTTGATTAGCGAACAGACCGGGATGCCGGTGCATATTTCCGAAGAACCGCTGCACGCGGTGGCGATTGGGGCAGGAAGAACATTAGATAATATTGAGGTGTTGAAGAAGCTGACGGTTTCGAATAAGCACGTAGGCTAGGTGGGTTGTGGAGTGACCAGAAAAAATAAAATTTTGGTGGGGGTATTATTGACGGGGATTGTCCTTTTGACATTCCGGATTATGTTTTTAACCAGTTTGGAAAAAAACAAGGCTTTCCCTCTGGAGATTACCATCCGGGAGATGCTGGCTCCTTTGCAAAAAGGCATCTCGTCAATCATTAACTACGCCGACAATATTGTAGCCTATTTCGAAGAACACGAGGTCTTGCGCCGGCAAAACGAGCAGTTGATGAAGGAAAACAGCATGCTAAGGGAAAAAATCTTTTCCCTGCAGGAACAGGAGCTGGAGAATGAACGGCTGAGGGAGTTACTGGCTTATCAACAGGAAAAAAATGGAAACTATGATTTGGTGTTGGCGAAAGTGATTGGGCGCAATCCCACCAACTGGTACGAGATGATTATTTTAGATAAGGGCAAAAAACACGGGATTGTTCCCGGGATGGTCGTGGTAAACCACGACGGATTGATTGGCAAAGTAGTCCAAGTCTCCACAAACACCGCCCACGTTTTGTTAATTCTGGATCAGGAAGGCGCGGTCGGCGGCCGGATTTTCGAGAACCGCTATACGCCGGGCGTGGTGGTGGGCGTTGATAATGCCCAGTATCTGCAGATGATTCACCTTCCGCATGATGTGCCGATTGAGAAGAATCAGACGATTGTGACCTCCGGTTTAGGGGGGGTCTATCCCAGTGGGATCCGTATCGGCAAAGTGATCGAGGTAACTTTGGAACCTTCGGGCTTGATGAAGACGGCGAAAATCAAACCCTTTGTTGATTTTGATCGCTTGGAAGAGGCCTTTATCATCAAACAGGTGAAACAGCCGGAAGAGCCTGTATTGCCAGAAGATACCGGCTTGGATGAAGGAACCGCGGCGGCGGGCGGAACGGAAAATCTTACGGGAACAGCGCACGCCGTGGGAACCGATGGCTAATAAGGGAGCGAACATCGATGTATTATTTAATCTTGTTTTTATTGGGCATGGGCGGAATTCTATTAGAATCCACCGTTTTTAACCATTTGACCATTGCGGGGGTAAAACCGGACCTGTTATTAATCCTGGTTATTTTTAACAGTATTTTTCAGGGCCACCTCAAAGGCTCCATTTTCGCTTTTTTTCTCGGCTGGCTGGAGGATTTTTTTATCGGGGGCTTATGGGGAATGAACGCTTTGGCGAAAGCCCTCACTGCTTTTATCTGGGGTTGGTTTTTGCAGGGTACTTTCCGGGAAAACCTTTTGGTGCCCGTGTTTTCGCTTTTTTTAGCCAGTCTTTTTCACGGTAGCATGATCCTGTTGCTGGGAAAGATTGTGGGACTAAGTTGGAATTGGACTTTCTTGTTTTGGAAGGTCTTGCCGGTGGCTATTTACAATACCTGTTTAGTTCCGTTCCTTTATTATGGTTTTTATAACTGGATGACCAGGCATGTTGAACAGCAGAGCTTTTAGGGGCAGGGGCAGGTGACGTTTAATGGAGGTGCAACCGAATACCACAATTTTAATGAAGCGGGCGTTGAATATCTATCTGGGTATCGTCATCGCCATTTTTGTGGTGCTTATCTTGCGTTTAGCCTGGTTACAGATTATTGAAACCCAGATTTACCAGAACAGAGCGGTCACCAACGCGACGCGTTTGATTCATGAAGATGCCAGCAGGGGCGAGATTGTGGACCGCAATAACGAGGTATTGGTTACGAATCGCCCTGTTTTTAATATTTCCTTAAATTATCTTGACTTAAAGAATCAGGACACGGATCAGGTCATCCGGACCCTGGTGGAGATTATCAACGATCCGGAGATCACCATTGAAAGCGTAAAAGAGTTGTTTAAGGGAAAAACCCGCTTGTTTGAGCCCATCGTGATCAAACGGGATGTTTCGATCGAATTGGTCACGGCCATTGAGGAAAGGCGGCGGGATCTCCCCGGCGTAAGTATTGACGTCCATCCTCAGCGCAGTTATCCTTATGGGTTTTTAGCCGGACATTTGCTGGGTTATGTTCATTCCATCAAGGAAGAGCTGGAGCAGCCCGGTTTTGAGGATTACGGCATTAATGATCTGGTGGGGAAAACCGGGGTCGAAAAGTATTATGAGTCTTACCTGCGCGGACAAAAAGGTTACAGTCAGGTAGAAGTGAACTCGCAAAACCGGCCGGTGCGGAAGGTCCGTTCCGTGCCTTCCGTGCAGGGGGACAAGCTGGTTCTGACCCTGGATTTAAAGCTGCAGCAGGCGATGGAAAAAGCCTTTGACGAAACCCTGGCCAGGTTGCAGGAAAAATACCCTAAGGCGAAAGCGGGCGGCGCGGTATTGCTGGAAGTTAAAACCGGTAAGGTTTTAGCCATGGCTAGTCGTCCGGGGCTTAACCCGGAGGATTTTAACGGTAAATCCCTGAGCCAGGCGCAGGCCGACTATTATTTCAACAATGAACCGCCGGCTTTGCGCAACAGGGTCATTCAGGGGAGCTATGTGCCCGGTTCAACTTTTAAGCCGGTTGTGGGGCTGTCCGTTCTATCCGCCGCCCAGGCTACCCCCCAGGATACCGTGACCTGTACCGGCCGTTATTGGTATCCGCCCTATATCAAGTGTATCGGGGTTCATGGACGGGTGAATTATTACACGGCCATGGCGAAATCCTGTAACGTCTATTTTCAGGAAATGGGCCGGCGGGCGGGGATCGCTCAGATCGGCAAAGTAGGCCGGGAGCTTGGGCTGGGAGAAAAGACGGGGATTGACCTGCCCTATGAAAGCAGCGGCCTGTTGCCCCATATCGAGTGGCAGGAGCAGGAATTCGGCAAGCGCCGGGAGAAAATCAACAACGATATTGATGCGAAAATCGAAAAGCTGGAAAAGGAATACAAAGAAAAAATCGCGGCAGCTGATGCCCAGAGCAAGAAGGAACTGGAGCGTGAATTAAAGGGGAAGAAAAACCTGCTGGAACAGCAGCGCCGGGAACGGTTGCAGGCGGAGACCCAATGGCATGATTATGATACCTTTAATACCAGCATCGGGCAGGGCTATAACCAGTACACGATTATCCAGCTCGTCAATTACGTGGCCACCATTGCCAATGACGGGAAGCGGTACAAGCCTTATGTGGTGGACCAAATTATAGATAATGAAGGGATTCTCGTGGAGCAGTTCGCTCCGGAACTGGTGATGGAGATGACGGTTCCGCCGGACGTAATTACGGAAACGCAAAAGGCGATGCGAGCCGTGGCATCCCCGGGGGGCACAGCCTATTTCCTGTTTAGCAACTTCCCTGCTCATATTCCGGTGGCGGCCAAAACCGGAACTGCTCAGCCCGGCCGGTTAGGCTATGTGAAAAACAAAGACTTCGACGGGATTTTTATTGCTTATGCGCCGGCTGATGACCCGGAGATTGCTTTTGCCGGGGTAATCGAGTATGGCAACAGCGGCAGCGGTTCCGCCGGCTATATCGCGAAAGCGGTTTTTGAGGAATATTTTGGTCTCAATAAACCACAAACACCGGAAAGCCCAAGCCAGACGCAAGGCCAGACCTCAACCGGAACCCAGACCCAAACGCAGCCCCAAACCCAAACGCAGACCCAGACGCAAACCCAGACCCAGACGCAAACCCAGACCCAGACGCAAACCCAGACCCCAAGCCAGAACGAGACCCCAAATCAGGGTCAGGCACCGGCACCAGCCCAGACGCAGCCTTCAACCCAGACCCCAGAGCCTAATCCTAGTGCACCCTCAACGCAAGAGTCCGGTCAGGCGTCCAACCAGGCAGCAGGGGGGGATCCGGGGCAGACCGCCGGGCCAACCCAGAACCCAGGCCAGGAGCAGCCCCCGGGGCAAGCTCCGAATAGTAATCAAGAACAGGCTTCCGGTCAGGGGCAAGCACCCAGGGAGGGGCAGACCCCCAGTCAGGGACAAACTCCCAATCTCGGGGCAGGACTTCCTTCTCCTTAAAAAACTAAATAAATCATAATTTTTTCTGATTTTGGCAGGATTTTTCCTGCAAATATCGAACAATAGTTAAAGGTTTCCTGTTAAGAATGAGCTCAGGAGGATAGGAATCAACAAATGAACGATAGTTTAATTTCAGTAAAGGGCAACAAGAATGGGCTCCAACTCATTTGCAGCGACCAGGGAACATGGGACGAAGTTATCGCTGAAATCAAAAGCTTTTTGACAGGAGAAAACAGGAGTTTTTTTAAAGGAGCCAGCGTGATCGTTGATACCAGTACACGGGTATTGACCGCGGAACAGGTGGCGGTGTTATGGAAGGTGCTTGAGGGTGCCGGGTTAACGATCAAAGGGCTTCGCACCGAAGCACAGGAGGAGACGAGCAGCCCTTTCCCAAGGCTTGGCAAGGAACGAGGAAGAAACAAAGCAGGGACCAGGGGACAAACCCAGGGGATTTCGGAAACCGAATATGTTAATCCCAAACCGGTTTTGATTGTGAAAAGGAATTTGCGTTCCGGGCAAAAAATCTCCTTTGACGGTAATGTGTTGATTTTTGGTGATGTTAATCCCGGAGCAGAAGTAATTGCCTCCGGTTTTATCATGGTGTTTGGTTACTTAAGAGGGATTGCGCATGCCGGTTCCACCGGTGATGAGAAGGCATGGGTGATGTCTTTTCGGTTACAGCCTACCCAGTTGCGGATTGCCAACAGTATTACCCGCCCTCCCGATGAAGAACCACAAGGACCGGAGATCGCGAAGATTCAAGACAGCATGATTGTCTGCGAAGGAATAGATTTAAAAAAATATTATGATATAACTGGAGGGAATTAAGATGGGTGAAGTAATAGTGGTTACTTCGGGCAAAGGCGGTGTAGGAAAAACTACTACCACGGCAAATATCAGCACCGGTTTAGCCTCCATGGGGAAAAAGGTTGTGATGATTGATACGGATATCGGCTTAAGAAACCTGGACGTGGTAATGGGGCTGGAAAACCGGATTGTGTACGATTTGGTGGATGTGACTCGGGGAGATTGCCGTTTGAGACAGGCTTTAATTAAAGATAAAAGATTTGAAAATTTGTGTCTTTTACCGGCAGCGCAGACAAAGGATAAAACGGCCGTTCAACCGGAGCAGATGAGAGAACTCTGCGAAAAATTGAAAAAGGAATTTGAGTATGTGATTATTGACTGCCCGGCAGGAATTGAAATGGGCTTTAAAAATGCTACGGCCGGTGCGGAGAGGGCTTTGGTCGTTACTACTCCGGAGATTTCGGCGGTGCGTGACGCCGACCGGATTATTGGCCTTTTGGAGGCGGCCGAGTTACCTAATCCCCTGTTGATCGTGAACCGGATTCGCCCCACCATGGTGAAAAAAGGCGATATGATGGATATTGACGATATGATCGATATCCTGGCGATCGACTTGTTAGGAGTTGTGCCGGAGGATGAAAGCATCGTTGTTTCTACCAATAAGGGAGAGCCTGCCGTTTTGGATATGAAATCGATGGCCGGACAGGCTTACCGGAATATCTCCCGCCGGATTACCGGAGAAGACGTTCCCTTGATTTCGATGGAATCAGAAGACGGTTTCTTAAGTAAAATCAAAAAATTCTTTGGAATCCAAAGGTAAGGTAAAGGAGGTATTGGCATGGATTTTTTGGAGAGATTATTTGGCCGGCGAAAGCCTACCAGTAAAATTATTGCCAAAGAAAGATTGCGTCTGGTTTTGGTACACGATCGGGCCAGTATTTCACCCCAAGTTTTAGATTCCTTAAAGGAAGATATGTTGGATGTTATCTCCAACTATATGGAGATTGACCGGCGGGGGACAGAAGTAACCTTGAATTCCGACAAGGAATCGGTTGCTTTAATTGCCAATATCCCTGTCATTGGCGTGGTTGGCCGCAACAAGCGAGGGGTAAGGATTTAAAGATGCGCCAATTGGCAAGAGAAAACCTTTGGGAATCACCAGAGTTCAGGTTATAATGGAGGTAGAGCGAACGAGGTGATTAAAGTGCGTATTGCGAAAATAACCAAGAGCATTGATTATACTCTATTGGGGGCAGTAGCGCTCATCCTTGTGATGGGCTTCTTTGTTTTAGATAGCGCCACGGTAAATGCCAGTGCCAGATACGGAATAAATTTTGTTCTACGTCAAATCCTCTGGGCCATTGTAGGGCTCGGCGCTTTTTGCTGTGTATTGTTCATTGATTACAGTAAATTATCGAAATTTGCCATCCCCATTTTTGCGTTAAACATTGTGCTTTTGGTGGCCACTTTGATTTTCGGGGAAGAAACCAACGGCGCTCAAGCCTGGATCCCCATTGGTCCCTTTAAATTGCAGCCGGCCGAAATTGCAAAAATTCTCTTGATTGTCGGTTTAGCTCAATTTCTGGTGCCGAGAATCGGCAAGTTGAATACTTTGAAGGATCTACTGCCGGTATTTGTCTATGTGGCGGTTCCTTTAGGGTTAATTCTCCTGCAGCCGGATTTGGGAACCGGCCTGGTTTATGTAGCCATCATGTTCGGAATGTTGTTGGCAGCAGGCGCTTCGCCTTTGTTGCTTTCTTTATTGTTTGGCGGTGGAATCGGGGCAATTGCTTTGGCGGTTTTTGGCCACTATACCTGGGGCTGGTGGCTGCCGCTGAAAACTTATCAATTAAATCGTCTGGTTGCGTTTATCAACCCCATGGTGGATCCCCGTGGGGCCGGCTGGAACGTGATTCAATCCCAGATTGCGGTTGGTTCCGGTGGCTTATGGGGGAAAGGCTTGGGGATGGGCTCGCAAAATATTAATAATTTTCTACCGGCTCAATGGACCGACTTTATCTTTTGTGTCCTGGCCGAAGAGCTTGGTTTTATCGGCGCGGTTCTTTTATTAGGTCTGTTCTTTGTCCTGTTGTTCCGGGGTCTCAGGATTGCCAAACTGGCCAAAGATCCCTTTGGTACTTTGATTGCCGTCGGGGTTGTTTCCATGTTTGCCTTTCACATCTTGCAGAATGTGGGCATGACCGTTGGCCTGATGCCGATTACCGGGATCCCGCTGCCTTTTGTGAGCTACGGCGGAAGTTCTCTGTTGGCCAATATGTTGGCTCTGGGTCTCTTGATGAACGTGTATGTTTACCATGACGATCGGTTAATGTATTAACAAAGAAACGGTGCAGGTTAATATAGTAGCTTGAGAAGGGAAAAGGAAAGATAAACGATGAAAAAATCCTTCATTGAGCAATCCTTAAAGGTCGTGCTGTGTGCTCTCAATTCCAAATATATTCATTCGTCTTTAGCCCCGTGGTATTTGGCCGCGGGGGTTTCTTCATTCTGTCCGCAAGCCGGGATTACGGTTAAGGTAATCGAAGGGACGGTTAATGACGCGCTGGAGGAGATTAGCAGGCGGATCTTAGCTGAAAACCCCCAGGTAATCGGGCTGAGTTGCTATATCTGGAATATTACCGCCACAAGGCAACTGCTGCGGCTTCTCAAAAGCAAGCTCCCCGGGGCGGTAATGGTTTTAGGAGGGCCGGAAGTAAGCTTTAATGCCGCGGAAATTTTGCGCGCCGCACCGGAGGTAGACTACGTGNNTTTTGCCCTTTTGCTGGAAAGATTGTCCCGCAAAATCCCCCGTGACCAACAGATTCCTTCCTGTGGCCTACCCAAAAGCTGTTGTGGCCAACCAGAAGCTTCCCCCGGCCAACCGGAAGGTTCCTCCGGTCAACCGGAAGCTTCCCCCGGCCCACAAGATGAAGCGACCGGCGGCTGCGCAACGGAAACGATGCCGGTTGCCGAAGAGCTCCGGGATATCCCCGGCTTATGCTATCGGCAGGGGGAAAAGCTGATCCTTGCTCTTCCTTATGCGGGGGAAAAGCTGATCCTTGCTCTTCCTTATGCTCCCCGGGAAATTCCCCCCAGCCCGTACAGCGAGGCATATCTGGCGGCGTTAAAAGGGCGGATCGCCTATCTGGAAACCAGCCGGGGCTGTCCCTATTCCTGCGCTTTTTGTCTTTCCGGCCGGGGTAGCGGGGTGCGCTTTTTCGATTTGGAAAGAGCGAAAAAGGAAATGCTGCTTTTGGCCAACAGTGGCACCCATACGGTAAAGCTGGTGGACCGGACCTTTAATTGCCATCCGGCAAGAGCAAGGGAATTGTTTCGCTTCATTATCGAAAACTACGGGAAGGTTATTCCTCAAGGGGTTTGTTTTCATTTTGAAATCGCCGGGGACATCCTTGACGAGGCCACCCTGGAGCTCCTGGCCACGGCGCCGGTGGGAGCGATCCAGTTTGAAATCGGGATTCAAAGCTTTAATGAGGAAACCCTGGTCGCCATTAACCGCCGCACCGACCTGGACCGCCTGGAAGAAAACATCCGGCGGCTGGTCGCGCCGGGGAATATTCATATCCATATTGATTTAATCGCCGGCTTGCCTTATGAGGACCTGGGAAGTTTTGCCGCCGGCTTTAACAAGGCTTATGCGATGCAGCCCCATATGCTGCAGCTTGGGTTTTTAAAACTGTTGCACGGCGCGCCGATGCGGGAGGAGGCGGAAAAGTACCCCTGCCGGTACCGGGAGGAGCCTCCCTATGAGGTTATCGAGACGCCCTGGCTTTCCGCGGAGGAGCTCCGGCGTTTGCATGACACGGAAGATGCTTTGGAGCGCCTCTACAACAGCGGCCGTTTCCGGCGGACTTTGGTCTACCTGTTGCAACAGACCGGGGAAACGCCTTTTACTTTGTTCAGCCGGTTCGGGGCCTATGCCGCCGCCCAGGGGAAGGATGGAATTTCGCTGGATGATTACACGGCGCTGGTCTTCCGGTATTTTTCCGCGCAAAAGGGAGTGGATCCGACGGTGCTGCGGGATGAGATGGTCTGTGACCGCCTATCCGTCAATGCCTCCGGGCAGCTTCCGCCGGTTTTGCGGGTCCAGGATCCCCTTTTGGAAAAGGCCATCTGGCTGGTGGAGCACAACAAGGCGACCCGCCCCTTAAAAGGGGTGCGGCGGGGCTATGCCTATTTGTATTCCGAACAGTGTCTGGTCTATGCAGATTACCGGAAAGAGGAGCGGAATCCGGTGAGCGGCGAATATCCCCTGCACAAGGTGCCGGTCCGGTAACCGGCCCTTCCTGTTTCAAGGGGTGTCGTCCTTTGCTGTTTTGTCCTTGTGCTCCTGGGAGATGGAAACAAGGTAGAGCAGGGGGGGGGCGATAAACAGCATGCTGGTCCCTGCCGCCACAATGCCGGAGTCGTTGACAGCCAGAAGAACGAAACTGCCGGCTAAGCCGGTGTAAAAGCCGGTTTTTAGATATTGGTACCGGCTAAACAGCCTTTGGAGTAGGCCGGGGGGTTTTTTGAAGATGATGGCCAGGGCGGCTAAAAATGCGAGAAAAACCCGGCTCCAGAGGGAGTAGCGGAATAATTTCAGGTTCATGCTTATTTTCCGGGCGAGGATGGGTAGAAGCGCAGCGGGACCTTCGGCTTCGATGAGGCGGGCGGTTTGCCCGATGTGGGATTGGGCTTCTATGGGTCGGTGCCAGTCCCAGGCAAAAAGGACGAGCAGGAAGAAGACCGTGGCTAATCCTGTGGTAAAAAGGAGGCGGGGGGACAGCTTGGGCCGCAAGAGGAGGGCAAAAAGAAGGAGATAGCTGCTTAAAAAGGTGATCGCTCCGCCCACATTGGTTCCCCACCGGGGCGCCGCCACCAAAAGAAGCAGGAAAAGGGCGCCGCTTGCCAGGAGAGGGAGGAGTTGCCGGGCGAGGCGGTGGCCTTTTTTGGCCCGGACTGTTTCTAAAAGGAGGGTTAATCCTATCACCGAGGAGCCGAACAGCACGCCCAGGTATTCGTTACCGAGCCCGTAATAGCGGGCGCCGCTGATGGGGTCGTAGCCTAAAAGCGAGTTTTTCATGAGCGGGGCGCCAAGGAGCAGGTCCATGCTGATGGCCAGAACGGTAAAAAGATAGAGGAACATTAAAGGGAGCAGGGCCCTCCGGTGAACCAGCCAGTGAATCACCATGACCCCGGCAAAAAGGACGATGATGCGCACGGCAAGCAGATTGGTAGGGACCAGGGGCAGAAGGAGCAATAGCAGGGGGACAGCCGTGGCCGTGAGGAGGAGTTTACTAAGCACGTGGTACAGGGGGGAAGTGTTTTTCCCCAGCAAGAGCAGAAAAAGGAGGGCGAGCACCAGTATGATAAGGAAAAGCACATACCCTTTGATCAGGAGGGGCCGTTGGGCGTGGTTGGCTTGAAACAGGGCCAGTTGTTGGGTTAAATAGTCCAGGGGATGGGCGCAGGCCACGGTGGTAAGCAGGTTACCGGAAAACAGGCCTTCCGCCGGTATGCCCCAGTGGGCGAGAATGGTCGGGGCGATGTCCAGATTGGTTATGAGCCCGTCTCTTTTGGTACTGGCGGAAGTGAGAAGCCGGTTTCCGGAAAGGGTGGGCGAATAATAGCAAACGGGGGTAAGGGTGTTGCCGGCAGTTACTTCTTCTTTGGCCGGGTAAGGAGCGACGATGAGGAGGGGGAGTTTCTTTTGGGCAGATAATTGCTGCAGTGCAGCTAAAAAGGAGTCGATGGCCTGAAGAAGTTTCTCGCGGGTTTCCGTATAGACGCCGGGGGATAAGCGGCCGGAGAAGGCATCCAGCCTGGCCAGATCGCCTAAGTCCAGGAGGACAAGTCCTTGCTGATTTTCCTTCAGGAAACGCTCGGTGTGTTCATACAGATAGGCATAGTTGGTGGTGTAGACCGTGGGCGAGAAGTTGCTTACGGTGCAGGTGCGCCGGTCCACAATCCCGTGCCGCACGAGGCCTTTTTCGTTCATGGCCAGGAGAGCCCCCGGCCGGGAGCTTTTTTCCGGCAGATCCTGATTTCCCAGTAAGAGCAGGGGAAGCTGGTGCCTTTCTAAAGTTTCTCCTAAAAGGCCTAGGCGCACTTCCGGGGAATTACTGTTTAGCAATAGTTGAAGGTAGGGAAGGTATACCACATCCGGTGCCTGCTGTGATAACTGCTTCGCCACCAGTGCTCGATCCGGTACGGTGTTTTTTGGGGGGTGTTGGGCAGGGTGTTCCACCTGTAAAGGGTATCCGGTGTATCTTTGAAAAAAATCGGCTGCCGCCAGTTCCTGAATTTTTTCACTCTGTTGCCAGGCTTGGGCCGCCTCCTCGGTACAAGCCGCTTTTTTTCCGGTGGCGATGGTAAGATAAGCGGCGCTGATTCTCCGGGGTCCGTCGTTTTGCGTATTTAAAAGGCCAATGGCGCCTTGTTCGGACAGCTTCAGGAGCGCAGGGCACTGGGGGATGTCCCGGAGGGAAAGTCCCGGAAGGAGGACGGTAATCAAGTATTCGCTTGGCAAGCTTTCACTCGGCAAGTCTTCACTCTGGGCCGCGCTCTGTGCAGCTTTCTGCGCACTACTCTGTGCAGCATTCTCGGCAGCATTCTGTGCAGCATTTTGTGCAGCATTTTGTGCAGCATTTTGTGCAGCATT
>CZCB01001784.1_pt1 | contig 14835 bp, 14 predicted proteins | sample 591991 | NCBI WGS metagenome assembly CZCB01 (sample SAMEA3556809, study PRJEB10932) | anaerobic digester metagenome | reverse complement strand
CGGCGCAAAAGGCTGCCATGTCATACGGAGGTTCAGGTGGTGCGGCGCAAAAGGTTGTCATGTCATGCGGTGCGGAGTTTCGGACAGTGCGGTGTATCAAGGTCATACACACTTACACTATTGGTTGACTTCCGGCACTGATTTTTTTGGTGTTGCGCATCTGCGGAATTGTGATCCTGCAGCACCGCTGAAAGGAAAAATACCTGCGTATTGACAAAATAACAGGATTCTGGTAGCATACAGAAAAAACTGATCAAATGCAATGACGGGGAAAACACGCCGTCCGGCTGTGTCGAAGAGAGCTGTTGGCCGGTGCGAAACAGCACACGGGGCGGAAAGTGGACTCACCCCCGAGCAGTCAGCTGAAAGCCACGCGCTGACCAGGCCGGTTGCGCCGGAGCGGGGGAAAAGTTCCGGCGGCACGGGAAATACCGACGTTAAGCTGATCAGCGGCAGGCCAATAAGTGGTAAGCCGATCAGGCAAGCCGATCAGGAAAGCCGATCAGCGGCAAGCCTGGGATCGGTCCCGGACCGGCAAACATCACGCGGCGGCAAGTAGGTGCGACCGGGTTTCCCGCCGTTACGACGGGAGGGCATTAGTCACCGGATGTCGATCATCGGTTGATCGATGCCTTTGAGAGGGTATGTTCCATACCAATCAGAGTGGTACCGCGGAAGCAATGGCTTTCGTCTCTGGCAGAAATGCCGGGACGGAAGCCTTTTTATTTGAATCATTTCAAGCAATGATATTATTTGATTTGCGGGAGGAGATTGAGAGATGAGGATCGCTTTTTCGACGCTTGGATGTCCCGATTTCGACTGGCCCGACATTTATTCCATGGCCAAGGACCTCGGATTTGACGGTATCGAGATCAGGGGTCTCGGAAAGGATATTTTCGCGGTCAGGGCACGGCCCTTCACTGAGGAGGAGCTTCCGAACACCATCAAAAAGCTGAAGGAACTGCGCCTTGAGATCCCGTGCCTTTCTTCGGGATGCTGCCTCAAGTTTGCAGACAAGGCCGAACAGAACTACAACGAGATAGTGCAGTACATCGAACTGGCAAACAAACTTGGCACGCCTTATGTGCGCATATTGGCCGACCTTGAGCCCCAGCCGCAGGGAGACGTTGACGATGAAGCCGTTCTTGCGCAGCTCAGGCGGCTAATACCGATAGCCGAGGAAAAGGGAGTCACAATGCTTATCGAGACCAACGGCGTATATACTGATACAAAGCGACTGGCTGAGCTCCTTGAGAGCGCTGCCAGCGACGCTGTCGGGGCGCTCTGGGACCTGCACCATCCATACCGTTTCGCGGGCGAATCGGCAGACACCACGGTGAAGAACCTTGGCGCATTTATAAAGTATGTGCATGCCAAGGACTCTGTAGTGCAGGATGGCAGGGTCTCATACAGGATGATGGGTGAAGGCGACCTGCCGATGGATGATTTCATGATGGCCCTGCGCTCCGTGAATTACGACGGGTACATATCGCTGGAATGGGTCAAGAGATGGGCCAGCGACCTCAGCGACGCGGGTGTCGTGTTCCCGCACTTTGTCAACTACATGAGCAGTTACATCGAAAAAGACACATCAAAGGGCCGCCTGTACTACAACAATGCAAAGACCGGCCGGTATATCTGGGAAAAGGATACGCTTATCGACCTGACATTCCCGCAGGTGCTCGACCGCGTCGTGGAAGAGTTCCCGGACCAGTATGCTTTCAGGTATACGACACATGACTATACGAGGACATACAAGGAGTTCCGTGATGACGTCGACACGTTTGCCAGGTCCCTCATCGCCCTGGGAGTCAGGCCCGGCGACCATGTAGCCATCTGGGCGACCAATGTGCCCCAGTGGTTCATAACGTTCTGGGCCACGGTCAAGATCGGGGCGGTGCTCGTGACCGTAAACACGGCATACAAGATATACGAAGCGGAATACCTGCTGCGCCAGTCCGACACCCATACCCTTGTCATGATAGACGGCTACAAGGATTCGAACTACGTGGAGATCATAAAAGAACTGTGCCCCGAGATTGAAACGTCGGAACCGGGCAAACCTCTCCACATCAAGAGGCTGCCGTTCCTGCGCAACATCATAACGATAGAATCGAAAGTGCCGGGCTGTCTTACATGGGACGAGGCGTTGGCGCTGGCTGAGAAAGTGCCTGTTGAGGAAGTGTTCCGCCGCGCTGCTTCCATACATAAACACGATGTCTGCAACATGCAGTACACATCCGGGACTACCGGGTTCCCGAAGGGCGTCATGCTCACGCACTACAACGTAGTCAACAACGGAAAGTGCATCGGCGACTGCATGGACTTCTCCACGGCAGACAGGCTGCTGATACAGGTGCCCATGTTCCACTGCTTCGGGATGGTACTGGCTATGACTGCCGCCATGACGCACGGCACGACGATGTGCCCGATCCCGTATTTCTCCCCCAAAGTGGCGCTGGATGCCATAAACAGGGAAAAAATAACCGCCGTGCACGGTGTTCCCACGATGTTCATCGCGCTGATGGAACACGAGGATTTCGCAAAGACCGACTTCTCGCACATGAGGACGGGCATAATGGCAGGAAGCCCGTGTCCCATCAAGGTGATGCAGGATGTCGTGGATAAGATGAACATGAAGGAGATCACCATAGTCTACGGACAGACCGAAGCATCGCCTGGATGCACGCAGAGCCGTGTGGACGATCCTATCGAGATCCGTGTCAATACCGTGGGAAGGGCTTTGCCGGGGATCGAGTGCAAGATCGTCGACCCTGCCACGAATAAGGACCTGCCTCCCAATACCGACGGCGAGTTCGTCGTCCGCGGCTACAATGTCATGAAGGGATACTACAAGATGCCGGAAGCGACTGCTGCGGTCATAGACGAGGACGGGTGGCTGCACACGGGCGACATGGCAAGGATGGATGAGAACGGGTACTTCAAGATCACGGGCCGCATCAAGGACATGATCATCAGGGGCGGCGAAAACATATACCCGAAGGAAATAGAGGATTTCATATATACCCATCCTAAGGTCAGCGACGTCCAGGTGATAGGAGTGCCCGACAAGCAGTACGGCGAAGAGATAATGGCCTGCGTCATACTGAAGGAAGGGGAGACGATGACCGCCGAGGAACTGCAGGAGTATTGCCGCTCGCACATGGCAAAACATAAGACCCCTCGTTACGTGGAATTCGTCGACTGGTTCCCGATGAACGCTGCAGGCAAGATACTCAAGTACAAGATGCGCGAATGGGCCATCGAGAGACTGGGCCTGCAGGAGGCGAGCAAAATAGAGACAGCCTGATGCAGATACCCTGGCATGCTGTGGCAAATAAACGCAGAATGTTGATGCTGATCAGTTGAATATATGCAAAAATTGCTATATCATTAAAGTGTATATCACCGGCGCAGGTCCGCAGGATCGGGGATGGTGTGATGAAGCCCGCCAGGCAGGAATTTACCAGCCGGCAGCACATGATCAGCAGGGATTTTGAGTTCTACCACTACAAGGATGAACACCCGGTCGAGGTGGAGTACCACAACCACCTCTTCTACGAGGTGTTCTCCTTTGTTTCGGGCGACGTCACGTATATAGTCGAAGGCAAATCCTACAGGCTGAAGCCCGGCGATATAGTACTGATCAACAACAGGGAACTGCACAAAACGATCGTGAGGCCCGGCAAGGCTTATGAACGCTATGTGCTGTGGATCGATCCCGATCATATCAGGACCCTGGGCGGGGACACGGACCTGACCTTATGCTTCGAACGTTCTGCCATGAGGAACTACAACCTGCTGCGTCCCCGGGCGGAGTATTACATTATGATAAAAAATGCGATGACATGCCTCCAGAACGCCATCTTCAGTGAAGATTACGGGAGCGGCCTGCTGAAGAGAGCTTACCTGACGGAACTGCTGGTCTACCTGAACCGCGCCTTTCTCGACAGCCAGGACGAGGACCTGGAACTGGACGTGGTTTACGATGAAAAAGTCGGCAGCGTGATAAACTATATAAATGAAAACCTGCAGGAGGACCTGTCCCTCGAGACACTGGCCGCCAGGTTCTATACGAGCAAGTATCATCTTCTGAGGGAATTCAAGAAACACACCGGCTATACCATCTACCAGTATATCCGCAAGAAACGCCTGATCACGGCCAGGATGCTTCTGAAGGAAGGTCTCAGGGTCACCGAGGTCTGCCAGAGATGCGGCTTCGGCGACTATTCCAACTTCATACGCTCCTTCAGGAAGGAGTTCGGGCATCCTCCCGGGCATTACAAATCCCGCAGCGGCGCAAAATGACATGTTTTGAGAAACATTGGCTGTTTTCTTTTCGTATTGTATACGATAATATATTTCACGGGTATATAATTGTCCTGACGGGATTTTGCTGCGCAGCCGGATGCGGGCAGAAGGACGGCGGATGCAGCAAATCACCGGATGCAGGAAACCACCGGATACAGTGGAACACGGTTAAAGGAAGTCACATGATACAGTGGACCACCGGATAAAGGAAGTCACCGGATACAGTGGACCACCGGGAACGTTACGGAAGGGAGTCATGATGAATCATCATCTTGAAGAAGCTTCGGCTGTACTCAAGCATTTTGAGACCGACAGGAACGGGCTCAGCCTTGAAAAAGCGGTGCAGCTTCTTGAGAGGCACGGTCCGAACAGGCTGGCGGAAACCCGCAGGAAAACTGTCCTCGAGAGATTAGTCGATCAGCTGAAGGACCCCATGGTCATCATACTTATAGTTGCGGCAATGATCTCAGGTGTCGTCGGGGAGATAGCCGATGCGGCGGTCATCCTTGCCGTAGTGATACTGAACTCCATCCTCGGCGTCGTCCAGGAAGGAAAGGCCGAAAAGGCCATCGAAGCCCTTCAGAGACTGTCATCGCCATATTCGAAGGTCAGAAGGAACGGACATGTGATGCTCATAAAATCCGAGGAACTGGTTCCGGGCGACATAGTCCTGCTGGAGGCGGGAGATGCGGTCCCCGCCGATATAAGGCTGACGGAGGCATCCAGTCTCAGGATTGAGGAAGCGTCTCTCACCGGCGAATCGGTGCCTGTTGAAAAAGACATTGCGGCCCTGCCGTCGGATCACGGGGACATACCGCTTGGCGACAGGAGCAACATGGCATACATGGGGACCAACGTGGTTTACGGCCGCGGTGAAGGTGTGGTGGTGGCCACCGGCATGTCTACCGAAATGGGGAAGATAGCCGATATCATCACCAGGACCGAGGATGAAAAGACGCCGCTGCAGCGCACGCTGGCCGGCCTCAGCCGGGTACTCACCTTCTGTGTGCTCGGGATCAGCATTTTCATATTCGTGTTCAGCGTGCTTGAAAACGGAGGTTTTTCGGGAACACAGGTGCTTGACATGTTCCTGCTGGCGATAAGCCTTGCAGTGGCGGCGATACCCGAAGGCCTTGTCGCGGTGGTCACGGTGGTGCTGTCCATCGGCGTTACGAAGATGTCGAAGCGCAACGCCATAATCAGGAGGCTGACAGCGGTCGAAACCCTTGGCTGCACGCAGGTCATCTGTTCGGATAAGACAGGCACGCTGACGCAGAACAGGATGACTGTTGTCGATACGTTCGGCAACACGGAAAAGTTGGCCGTGTCAATGGCGTTGTGCAATGATGCGGAACTGTCCGGAGGCAAATCTGATGCGATCGGCGAACCCACCGAATGCGCGTTGGTTAATTTTGCATATAAAACAGGCTTTGACAAGACCGAACTTGAGAAAACGATGCCCAGGGTCGCCGAAGCTCCTTTCGATTCGATGAGGAAGATGATGTCGACGGTGCATAAGGACCCGTCAGGCGGATATGTCCAGTACACCAAGGGCGCGCCTGACGAACTCCTCGAAAAATGCACCCGCATGCTCTCGGGAGACGAAATCGTGGCTCTCACCGACGAACTGAGGGAAAAGGTACTGGGAGAAAACAGGAAGATGGCCGGGAAGGCGCTTCGTGTGCTCGGTGCTGCGATGAAGGAGATGGATGAGCTTCCCGCGGCCATTTCGCCTGAAACGCTGGAGAGGGACATGGTGTTCATAGGGCTGGCGGGCATGATCGACCCGGTGCGTCCCGAGGTGAAAGACGCCATAGAGGAATGCCGCACTGCGGGGATCAAGCCGGTCATGATCACGGGTGACCACCGGGATACGGCTGTCGCGATAGCGAAAGAACTGGGCATCATCATCGACGAAAGCCAGGCGATCACCGGTACCGAGCTTGACATGATACCTGACGAGGAGTTTGTGAAGGATGTCGGCAAATATGCCGTTTATGCGCGAGTCCAGCCGGAGCACAAGGTACGTATCGTAGAGGCGTGGAAGGAAAACGGGGTCGTCACGGCAATGACCGGCGACGGCGTCAACGATGCCCCGGCCCTCAAAACGGCCGATATAGGTGTGGGCATGGGCATTACGGGAACGGATGTATCAAAAAATGTTTCCGACATGGTGCTTGCCGACGATAACTTCGCTACCATAGTCAATGCCGTTGAAGAAGGCCGCAGGATCTACGACAATATAAGAAAGGCGATCCAGTTCCTGCTCTCCGCCAACCTGAGCGAAGTTCTTGCGTTGTTTGTTGCGACATTACTGAACTTCAGGCTTTTCTACCCTATCCATGTCCTTTGGATAAACCTGGTTACGGACTCGTTCCCGGCCATAGCCCTCGGCATGGAAGAAGCGGAGCCTGATGTAATGAAGAGGCCTCCCCGGAAAGCAGGCGAAAGCATATTCGCAGGCGGCATGGCTTCCGGTGTCATCTACCAGGGGATCGCGGTCGCGGTTTTGACATTGATCTCATATTATATAGGGAACCGGCAGTCCCGTGATATCGGCATGACGATGGCGTTTATGACACTTTCGCTTTGCGAGGTCTTCCACTCGCTCAACATGAGGTCGAGGATGAAATCCATATTCAGCCTCAAAATGCACAACAAGTACCTGTTCGGTGCGATGGCGCTGTCATTGGTGCTGACGCTGGGCGTAATATATATACCGGGGGTCAACACGGTATTCCATCTGACTGCGCTCAATGCTGCCGACCTGGCCATAGGAATTGGACTGGCGCTGTTGATAATACCTGTCGTGGAACTGGCGAAGTTGTTTATGTCGCTGAAACCGGCAAGGAACTGATTATCATTTCAGGGAACGGGGGAAGTAAATGATGTACCGGCTGAGGAAATTCATGGAAGGAAGATACGGGGCAGACCAGCTTGCACTGGCTTTGCTCGTCACGGCAGTCGTTCTGTCGGTGGCCGTAAGGCTCATCGGCATACCGTACCTGGTTGTTATCGTATACATACCGCTGGGTATATGCATATTCAGGATGCTGTCAAAAAACATAAGAAGAAGGAGCATGGAAAATTATAAGTACCTCATGCTCGCAAACCGTGTCCGGGCCTGGTTTGGCAGGATCAGGAGGAGGATCGCCGGGTCGAAGACCCACAGGTTTTTCAGGTGTCCCTCATGCAGGGCCGAACTGAGGCTCCCGAAGGGGAAAGGGAAGATACTGATCACCTGTCCCAAATGCAGGCATGAGTTCATGAGGAAGACTTGACCGGTGTAATGCCGGGTGAAAGCAGGTGCGGCGATGACACAACTGTTGCTGAGGCTGTTCGTAAAGGATCACAGGAACACTTCCGACCTGGGCGTCCGTGAAGCATACGGAAGGTTGTCCGGGATAACGGGGATCGTGGTCAACCTCATCCTGTTCATAATAAAAATCACGGCCGGCATCCTTGCGGGCAGCATTTCCATTATCGCCGACGCGTTCAACAACCTGTCCGATTCGGGTTCTGCCATCGTGACGCTCATCAGTTTCAAGATATCCGGCAAGCCTGCCGATGCCGGGCATCCCTACGGGCATGCAAGGATGGAGTATGTTTCCGGGCTGATCGTATCGATCGCGGTCATGTTCCTTGGGCTTGAACTTTTCCTGAACTCGGTCCGGAAGATAATAGGGCCCGGGGAGATCGTGTTTTCATGGCTTGCCGTCGTCATACTCGCAGTTTCGATACTGCTGAAGCTGTGGCTCTGCCTCTTTTACAGGAAACTTGGCAGGGCTATAGACTCGGATGCCATAAGTGCCGCAATGGTGGACAGCCGGAACGATATCCTCGCGACTTCTGCCGTCCTTGCCGCCCTCCTGGTTTCAAGGTTCACGGGGTATGACCTGGACGGCTGGATGGGTGCGGCAGTGGCTGTTTTCATAACCATTTCCGGCATAAAACTGATAAGGGATACCGTAAGCCCGCTGCTTGGAATGGCGCCTTCGAGGGAGATGGTGGACCGGATCTACAGGAAGATCATGAGTTATGACGGCATCGTCGGACTGCACGACCTGACAGTGCACAATTACGGCGTCGGCAAGTATTTCGCTTCAGTACACTGCGAAGTGTCCGCGGACCAGGACATAATGGTCGGCCATGACATCATAGACAATATAGAACGGGACTTCCTTAAGGATCTCGGCATACACCTGGTCATACACCTGGATCCGGTCATTACCGACAATGAAAAAATAAACAGCCTCAGGGCTTCCGTCGAATCGCTGGTGAAGGAGATATCTCCCGAGATCAGCATCCACGATTTCCGCGTTTTTTTCGGCATCACCCATTCGAAACTGATTTTCGACATAGTCGTGCCATATGGCTTCAAATACGGTGACGATGAGCTTGTCGAAATCATTTCTGAAAAAATCAGGGAGATAGACAAAAGCTACCGGGCGGTCATAACGGTAGATCACCACTATGTCCCTGATTTCCACAGGCAATAGTTGCAAATTCTTTTTTTATGTAAATGTTATATTTGTTCCTGCCCGTGGATGATTATTCAACTCTATTAATTTTTTAACGCAAATAAAAACGAATTATGTACACAGAATAGTACGGGAGGTGTTGAAATGAAAACATCATTCAAATCAGCTTTGCGTACTGTTCTGTTATTGTGCCTCATAGGCGCTGTGATTGCAGGCTGCACACAGATGGGCAACGAGCAGGCGCGGGACCTCAACGGCGCCACCGGTGACCAGAACGCGCAGTACCAGGGGTACGGGAATGATCTATACGGAAACAGGTACGGGAACAACCTGGTGGGTACAGAAGGGAACGGCATGTACGGCAGGAACATGGAAGGTATGGACCGCCCGAATACTACAGGCAACGGGACTGCCAACAACATGGCCGGAAACAATACCGGGCTCAACAATATGACCGGCAACGGCATTGTCAACAGGCTTGCCGGGAACGACAGCCGACGGGCGACACTGATAGAAAGGCAGCTTGAGAACAGGAACGGCATTGGCGACTGCGTGGTCCTCGTAAACGGTGATACTGCGCTGGTCGGCGTAAGGAACATCACCGGCAATAATGCAAACCTGTCGGCTCTGCGATCCAGTATCGAAAGAAGGGTCAAACAGATCGACAGTTCCATCAGGAACGTGATGGTGACAAATTCGGAAGACATCCTGACCCGCATGGGCAGGCTGGGCACTACCGGGAACTACGGCGGGATGGCGACAAACTTTGCCGACGAGTTCATCGACCTGGTCGAAAGGGTCAGGCGCATGATGACTTAATGGCAGGCGTGCAATAAAGCAACAATCAGGCGCGTAACAACGTGACATCGGCCTGGAACCGCAAAGGTACAGGAGGCTGGGTAATTGCAGGCTTGGCCTGCAATTACTTTTTGCCCTCAAAGGGTATCCGGGGATATCACGATATTCCGGAATATCAGCGAATACTGCGATATATGCTATTATGGTGCGGTTATTCTCGTCATTGACTGAAGGGCGGGCAGGTACTGATGGATATGATGGAATTGCTCCTGGTGGCTGTCGGGCTTTCGATGGATGCGTTTGCAGTTGCAGTATGCAGGGGCCTTGCTGCGGGCGGGTCCAGGACCGGCCACGCTGTCATAACAGGCTTGTTTTTCGGGGGATTCCAGGCACTGATGCCTCTTGCCGGTTATTTGCTGGGCGCGCAGTTCAGGGATTACATCACTCCGGTGGATCACTGGATCGTATTCGCATTGCTCTCGCTGATCGGGCTCAACATGATAAGAGAATCCAGGAGCAAGTGCTGCAACAGCGCATGTGACGCCGGGAACGAAAGCCTGTATGGACCGGGACCGATAAGCACTTCTGGTCCGAAGCCCGGGAAACCGTTGGATCCAAGGCATGCGACCTCGTACGGCATGAAACCCGGAAACCGGTCCTTGCCAAAGCCAGGGAAATCATTCGACCTCAGGACGATGCTCGCAATGTCCGTGGCAACCAGCATCGACGCCCTGGCGGTGGGCGTCTCGTTTGCATTTCTCAATGCCGATATCCTCCGAGCCGTTTCTGTCATAGGTATGACCACGTTCATACTGTCAGCCCTCGGATTCAAAATCGGGAGTGTTTTCGGCACCAGGTTCAAATCCCGGGCCGAAGCTGCGGGAGGCATCATTCTGATCGCCATGGGATTGAAGATCCTCGTAGAGCACCTTGGCGCATGAAAAATACCTGGTACAAGTAAAAAGGTTACCTGGGACATGTAAAGAGAAGAGTTGGGTGTTCATTTTTTTGATTATTGAGATATCATTCAACCTTTTTACCACTTGATTGGCAACATAATGAGGCTGTTTGCTAGTTTATGTCAACTTCATAATGGTTACTTTACGCAATAGTCGAATTTCTGAACACCCAGGTCTTTATTTCCCGGGGAAATAACCAGGAATAACCAGGATCGATCGAAAGTTAGTTGAATCGATTGGGAGTATGGAATAGAATACTTATGTCAGACACGTCGGTTTAGCTGTTACAAAAGCACTGCAGAACCGGCATGTCATTCCGGAGTATGTGCAGCTCCGGGCTTTCGGCTGAAGACCCGGCCTGGTGGGACGGGGAGATCGATTATGCTGCTGTGATATTGCTGCAGGAAATGATCAGTCCGTTTCGCAAATGTCGAATACGATTGCCTATTGGAATTTTTGTATTTTTAATGTATAGTATTGGAAAACAATGCAGATATGCCGCCAGTTTGTGAAATCGATTCCGAAATTCAAAACGACGGGGGCCGGGTATGACACATGTGTTTTTCGTCAGGCACGCACAGCCCGATATATCGTGGAAGGATGACAGGACAAAGCCTTTATCGGAAACCGGGTGGGCTGACCGGAAAAAGGTTATGGAGATCCTTGCCAGAATGAAGATAGACTGCTTTTACTCCAGCCCGTATAAGCGAACTATCGATACAATATCTGACTGCGCCGCTGTTCTGAATAAAGAGATCCATACCGATGAGAGGCTGAGGGAGCGGCAGGCAGGCAAGAACGGATACGCCATTGAAATGGTTGAGAAGCGCTGGGAGGATTTCAGCTTCTGCGAACCGGGCGGCGAGTGCCTTGCCAGTGTCCAGAAGCGGAATATTGAGGCTCTGAATGAGATATTGACCGCACATAGGGATGAAAATATCGTTATCGGTACACACGGCACGGCTTTGAGCACCATCATCAATTACTACGATCCTGGTTTCAACTGTGACGGTTTCAAACGGATCTGGTTCTGGATGCCGTATATCGTCCGGCTTGATTTTTCCGGCACGGGTTATATCGGCAGGGAGGAACTTCTGGCAATTGAACGGGGATACCACGATTAGGCCGGATGTACTGTCTGAACTCACGGATAACTTTGCCATTTGGGAAACCGTATATTATCATGTAATGAAAAGCCACAACGACATACTGGAATGGTATCGCAGCACAGGGTTGAGGCCTTACCTCAATGTACTGGATGAAGAGAAGCGGGCGGATTTTGAACACGACATCCTGGACCGCATAAAGGAAAATTACACCGTACAGAAAAACGGGAAGGTCATATTCAGGTTCCCGAGGCTCTTTTTTACGGCATATTCCGAATAAGTATGCCTGGCGGGAATAATTTGCTGCTGGTACGTAAGGCAAAAGCAAATCTGGATCTGGCAGGTGATCTAATAATGGGATTCTGGATTTTCATGACGTTAATGGACCTGTTGATACCGGTGACGATGATCGGTTTCGGCAGAAGTTTTATGAGGAAACCGCCGGAAAACATAAACCCCTGGCACGGGTACAGGACCAGGATGTCCATGAAAAACAGGGACACATGGGAGTTTGCTCACAGATGTGCCGGAAAGGTATGGTTTGTTACCGGATGGATCGTATTATTGCTGACGATACCGGCAATGTTGCTGCTGCTGGGACATGATGAGAATACGATCGGCACAGTTGGCGGGATCATCTGCCTGGCACAATGCGTCCCGATGGCTGCGGTGACTGTTCCGACTGAGATAGCGTTGAGAAAGAACTTTGATAAACAAGGAAACCGCAGGGAAGCCGGCAGATAAATCTGCAAGCTTCCCGGGCGTTTGCAGAAGGAGAAGAGAAGAACGTGGGGTTCGCGATGATTAAGCTTATCGTTACTGACCTTGATAATACGCTTCTGAGAAGTGACAAAACCATATCCGGATATACTGCATCCGTACTTCAGAAATGCCGGGAAAAAGGGATCATGACCGCTTATGCGACAGCAAGGTCAAGGCAGTCTGCATCAAGATTCATTGACATGTTTGCTCCCGACATATTCATAGGATACGGAGGCGCTGCGGCATTTGCCGGTGACGAAGTGATCTGCCGTTTTGCGATACCTGCTGACGTCTCAGCCCGGCTGATAGCCAGATGCCTGCAGGAGCCTGTGATCTCAGGCGTGCATGCCATAAGCGAATCCGTTGCCCATGCGAGCAGCGTCGATTTGACGGATGTGGACATGCTGCATTACAGGATTGTTGATTTTTCACAATACAGCGATATGAGTTATTTGAAAGTATCTCTCGTCAGCAGCGATCCATGCGCAGTGGAGCGTATAATGTCGGAGTTCCCGACTCTCAGCTTCCTGCGTTATACCGGTGAGGACCTGTACAGCATAGGTGGCAGGGATGTTTCCAAGTGGACTGCGCTCAGGGCTGTTGCCGGATATTATGGTATCGGTACGGATAAGATCGCAGCTTTCGGCGACGACATAAACGATCTTGAAATGGTAATGAACTGTGGCATAGGCGTGGCTGTAAGCAATGCCGTCGAAGAAGTAAAGAAGGCGGCTAAATATATCTGTGGCAGCAACGACGAAGACGGTGTCGCAAAATGGATCGAGGAACATATACTTTCGGGGGAATGCTGATTTTAAATTTGCTTAACGGAGGACCGGCAAGTGGACGTAAGAAAACTGATCGAAATACTCTCGGTAGCTGAGAAACTGAAAAACAACACGAGGCACTCATGGACGTCTTCCGGCCGGCAGGAAAGCGTGGCGGAACACAGCTGGAGGCTGGCGCTGATGGCGTACCTGGTAAAGGATGAATTCCCGGACGCAGATATAAATAAAGTGATCCTCATGTGCATCATCCATGATCTGGGAGAAGCATTCACAGGCGATATACCGTCATTCAACAAAACGGATGACGATGAACTTACTGAAAGACAAAAACTGCGGCTGTTCCTGGACAGTTTGCCGGAACCGTACAGGGAGGAACTTTCCGGGCTGTTTGAAGAAATACATGCGCAGGAAACCATCGAGGCCAGGATTTTCCGGGCCCTGGACAGGATGGAGGCCGTCATACAGCACAATGAGGCCGACATATCGACCTGGCTCCCGCTGGAATACGAACTGCAACTGGCATACGGAGAGAAAGAAGTTGAGTTTTCGGAATACATGAGGAAGCTGAAGCAGGCCGCGAACGAGGACACGATAAGAAAAATACGATGTTCAGGGGAATCAGTATCGTGAATCTGGATAATCAGCGTTTTACGATGGTTTTCGTCTATCAGGGTGAGTTATGCCAGCAAACCGTCAAGGAAACCCGGTATTATTGGTTTTCATGGTATAGAAATGGAGGACATTTATGGAAAGCATGATGGTCAGGGTTATTGTACACAAGCAATTACCTGCAAGGGAAATTCTTAACAATGATTTGTGGCGTGCCAATTACTGTTACTTCAGCGGGGGAAATCGTGGCAGCGGTATCTACTTTTACCTGTACGGCAGTTCTTCGATACCGTTTTACATTGGTATGTGTGCTGCAAAATCATATAACATCCTTGGCAGGGTATGGAATGAACTTGATGATTACAGGAACGGAAAGTATTACTTGCCGAAGAATCCTGAAAAACTGTCGTCTCTGGAATGCTTTACGAAAGCAAGTTCTCACGAAACCTTTTTCATACCCGGGAAATATGATAAGGAAGATGATGCATTCCTCAAGGCACTGGATACTATGCTAAACAATACACGAATATTATTCTCTTATCTCGAAACAGATCCGCAGGTCGATCATGAGCAGATGATAAACGTAATCTATAATATAGAAGCGCTGTTCCAGAGAAATGTCGTGGATACCTTGAAGTTGGAACCAAAATGGATAGGCGACAAAGGCAGGGGGTATTTTGTTGATCCGCAATTTGACTACACGTTAGGAATCGTGTATGAAGACCCCGGCCTTGCAAATATTTTGGACACTGAACTTTTGCTGGGCAGAAGGAGCAGTGGTACATAACGAACTATTGCGGAAAGGAGCTAACATTTTGAGCCGGGATGATAAATACGATTGCCTGCTGTTCGATATCGGCGGCGTCCTGGTCGAGCATAACAGCGCCACACCCATGCCATCCGTTTTTACCAAAGGCGGGGCTTCAATATGGCGGCACTGCATGTCAATGCCATAGAAGAGTCCAGGAAGATAAAGCCGCAGATACCGCTGTACGGGTTTGACGACATCCCGATAATGCAC
>CZCB01003255.1_pt1 | contig 14870 bp, 13 predicted proteins | sample 591991 | NCBI WGS metagenome assembly CZCB01 (sample SAMEA3556809, study PRJEB10932) | anaerobic digester metagenome | reverse complement strand
CCTTATCCGTAACCGCAAGCGGCGGGGTCAAACCAAGGGTATAGCAGCCGATATCGCTGGAAACAACTACATCTTTCAGCTTGCTTAAAGCAAAGAACAAGCCCCGGTGGGGACAGCCGGCACACATCACAGGCGGCCTTCCCGGAAGGGAGAGTTCCTGTCCCGGAGCTGCCACAAGGCCCGCCGCTACCTTTTTACCCTTTGGAGACCCAAAGGCTTCCCGGATAATCCCCGAATTTAATTCCCCGCACAGCGGGAGCACGTCTTTCCCTTTACACTTAATCCCCAGGGCCTTCACCGCTGTTTCCAGATAGGGGTCGTTTTCTTCTATCACCCATACTTCGCCGACCTGGGCGGCAAAGTCACGGATTTTTTGCTCCGGCAAAGGATAAGTCAAGCCCAGCTTGAGATAGGAAACCTCGTCGCCAAAAACCTCCCGGGCGTACTGATAGGAAATCCCGCTGGTGATAATGCCGACCTTACGTCCTCCCCATTCGATGCGGTTGAGGGGAGAGTGTTCCGCCGCTTTCTGCAATTCGCACAGTTTTTCTTCCACAATCACATGCCGCACTTTGGCGTGGGCCGGCGTCATCGCGTATTTCTGCACGTTTTTCTGATAGGCCTTTATTCCTACTTCTTCTCTTGCCTCCAGTTCCACCAAACTTTTGCTATGACACACCCTGGTGGTCACCCGGAGGATCACCGGCATATCGTATTGTTCGCTCAACACGAAGGCCATCTTCACAAAATCCTTGCATTCCTGGCTGTCCGAAGGCTCCACCATAGCTACCTTGGCATGAGGAGCGTAATGGCGGTTATCCTGCTCATTCTGCGAACTATGCAGCCCCGGATCATCCGCCGTAACCAGCACCAGACCCCCGTTTACCCCCTCATAGGCCATGGTAAAAAGGGGATCGGCGGCCACATTCATTCCCACATGCTTCATAGCGGCTAAAGCCCTGGCGCCGGCAATGGCCGCCCCGCTAGCCACTTCCACCGCTACCTTTTCGTTGGGGGACCATTCGGAATATATCTCCTTGTAGCCCGCGATATTCTCCAGGATTTCCGTGCTGGGCGTTCCCGGATAGGCCGCGGCTACAGTACAACCGGCCTCATATGCTCCTCGCGCTATGGCTTCATTCCCTGTTAATAGTTTCTTCATTACTCGATCTTCCTCTCCGCAGTATTCCGGCAGTTTTATCCATAAAACCACACTAAATTAACAATCCATGCATAGTTTTAATTGTATCATTAATTTACTAAATCGAAAACACTCGGAAAGCGGTCCTTTAGGTTCAGATTTTTCCAAGCCAAAAACAGACCTCACCGTTACCATTACCACCCCCGAAAAGCCCCAGCTGTATTTTGATTGAGGATTAAATAATAACAAAGCATGTTTAAAACCAGCAAAAGAGGCATCCCAAAGGTAAAAAGGGAGTGCCTTGTTTTATGGCGAAACACCTTCATGCCCAGCAAGATGCCGGCCGCGCCCATAAACGCCCCCAACAGAAGAAAGGTTTTCTCCGGAATCCGCCACATCCCTTTTTGCGCTTTCCATTTATCGAGCCCGAATAAGCAAAAGGAAAACAGATTAAGGGCCAAAATCATCATTTCCCAACCATCCATACTATCCCACCTATTCAAAGGAGCAACATATTTCAAAAGAATTATACCACACCCCAGGAGCACCACAAGATGAAAAGTCGCATTATTACTAACAAAACCAGACTAACAAAAGTGGGCCTCCCTTTGACCTGACCGGTCAAAGGGAGGCTCTCCGTTATTTGAAACTACCGCCCCCAAGGTTTTCACCCAGGCAAGGCGCTTTTTCTTAACTGCCGAGGGTTATGCCGCCGCTCTTTTTCTGGGCAAGAGGCACTCCCTGCGGGACGGGCTTTAATTCGTAAGTGAAAATAGTCGTGTCGCCGAACACATAAAAGGCAATCCCTTTGTTTTCAGCCAATACACTCTCCACATAAAACACCGGCTGGCTGATTTCGTCGGCTACCCGCACCAAATCTTCCACCGACTTAACCCTAATCATTTTTTCAGTGGCGTTGAACTTGGCCCCGGCGACAATTCCGGCGTTTTGAGCCATTCTGCTGATCCCGGTCATGCCGGTTGCCCCGAGTTCACTAATCGCCCCGCCAAACATGTCGTCATTGTTTGCCGCCAGATCGGTTTCCAATGCGACAAAACGGTCGCCATGCTTTTTAAAGATCTGCTGCACCAGTTTTTCGTAAACATCCGGTTGGGGACTCATCGTACGGGTTCCCAGCCAAATCAGAAACAACAAACAAAGCAAGGCTTTTAGCCCTAAGAACAGGCCTTTATTCCCATCCACCGGAACCGTTTGCCGCACCGTATCGGACAAAGCTCCCCCATCTTCCTGGGTTAACTCCCCGGCAATCTCAAAATAATTCACATTTAACGGCAAGGTCAGATTCGGGGCTAATTCTTCCTCGACTATGCCATGTTCCGTTTCCACCTTGGTCTTAATATGCCAAAACACCGTCACTCTTGCAGTGGAGTTAATCCCTGTCTCTTCCTGCACCTGTTTGACAAAAAGATTATAGTCCCAATAGGGAAGGACTACGTCCCGCTTTAATTCGATTTGCCCTTGGTCGTTCTGGAAAGCGGTCTTGGGGATCAGCACATGGTTTTTACTCCATAATACTTTCTCCTGTTCGTTTGCCCTTGTCACACCTTCGATTAAAGCCGACACCTGATACTCACCGGACAATTGACCGGGTTGCTCAGCACTGTATTCGTAAGCACCTTTCAGGAGAATCTGGTCCACGTACCGGGCCGGATAAACCTTCCCCATGCCCAGCACTTTTTCCGGATAGAGCGGATTATCCCTTAAGGTTACTTGATAGGTGAGATCACCCTTCTGTTTATACTGATAATGGGTAATCTGCTCCTCTTTCACCTGGGGAACCAACAAAGTGATGGCCAGTAAAACCAAAAGGGTAATCAAAGCAGCCGAAACGGAAAGGAATAAGAAGATTCTGACCGTTGAAGACATAAGCTTCTTTTCCCGGCGCTTCTTTTCTTTCTTTTTATCATCTTTACCATCCGCCTTCCCGGCAGGGGCGCTTCCTTTTTGCTCTTTTTCAGCGCTCTTTTCCCGGGAAGAAGCACTTTCCTTGCTCTTCTTCTCGTCCTGCTTCTTTTCGGCGGTTTTCTCCTTGCCTGCTTTTTTATTATTTTTCCTTTCACCTTTTTCTGCTGCGGCCTTCTCCTGCTTCTGCTCTTTTCCTGCTTCAGCCTTCTCCTGTTCTTGCTTTTGCTCCTGTTTCTGCTCTTCTCCTTTTTCTGCTGCAGTCTTACCCTCGGAATCGAGCGGAGTTTTTTCGACTACAGCCTGCTTCTCTGCCTGCTCTTTTCCTACATCCGTCTTTTTCTGCTCCTGCTTGGACCCTTTTCCCTTGTCCGTCTGCTTTTGTTCGCTGCTTTGCTCCTTTTCCGCCGCTTTTTCTTTTTCCGGCTTATTCGCACCGGCTTTCTCGTTGCCTTGCTCAGCACTCAGCTTTTCCGGCTCAACTTCCTTGGGGTTATGCTTATTTTTTTCGGTGTTTTTTACATCCTTCTTCTCAGCCATATGATCGACCCTCCCATCGCACATTATTTACGGCTAATTGATCACACCTTCGGGAATCGGATTATTACTCCGCAAGATTAAGCTCAGCCAACCTATTTTCGGCAATACCTTGATCACCCTTCCTTTGACCTGTTCCAATGAAACAGGCTGCGCATCCGCCGAACTATTATTATCCCCTTTGGTGACCAAAGTGCGCTTTCCTTCTTCCTTGAAGGCAATCACCCGGTGAGTAATATACACCTCATTTTCGATGTCATAATACTGAATCACATCACCAACCTGGGCTTCTTCTCCTTTAATTTTCTGAACCAGCACAATGTCCCCCGGTTTAATCATGGGCTCCATGCTTCCCGTCACAATCACGGAAGGATAAACCGGGAAAAGCCCTACAGCAAACCAGATGATCACTACTGAGATGATACTGCTCACCAACCAGCCGAATAACTCTTCACTGTCCGTAGTGACCCTTTTGATGGCACGGGCCTGTAAGAGATAAAAATGACGTACCGAAAGCAGCATAAAGACCGGAACAAAGCAGCCGAGAAAAGTCTTCATCGGCCAGGTCATTTTCGGCAAAATCGGGAAAAACCATTCAAAAGCCATTAAAATCCCATGATAAACAGCGGCCGGGACAAAGCCGCCCAGATAAGCGAAATATGTAGTCAGGATATTCTGGGCGAAAACAGGCAAAAATATGCTCCCCACGAACCGCACTACTTTAACCGGCTCCGCGAAATTTCGGAACTCAGTAAAAGTGAGCTCCGTAAACATCAGGAAAAGACTAATCAGGCCAATGACCAAAACCGGCCTTTTCCCTTTATAGCTGTTGATCAAATAAGCGCGTGCTGCTTCGACCCCCAGCAACAAACTGGCCACATACAAAAAATTAATTGTCGACGTTACCAAGCCAAAGGCGTAGGGGCTTCTGCCAAAGCCGGAAATCAATCCCCCCACCATCATGAAAATGAGGTGGATTACCGCTGCCCATACCGCCATTTGAATGATAAACCGACGCAAACTAAGACGACCCACTGCCCTCTGCCGGGGGAACTTATATACGATGAAAGCCACTCCCAGCCAAAGTAGCGGCCGTCCGTAATAGATAAAGTAAGTATTGCTCGCAAAGGGAAATACATCGGTATTGGTAAGAATGACCATCAAAGCGATCATTCCCAGGAGAACACAACTTCTGATGACCTTGTCATTAATCCTCATGCCAATCCCCACCTTTGATGGCTATTCTGGCAACTAATTACGATAAAGCCTGAGGTTTAAAACTTTCTCCGTTCCTAGGCAGTCGGGGACTGTTGGGCCTGTAAAACCTCCGGAGCCAGCTCCGGCTCAACATACTCACAGTAATAGAACCTAACACCGGATTCGGAAGAATCAGTATTCTCAGCCTGGCGATCCTGGGGCGCGGGCTCGCTCTTTGCTTCTTGCTGGGTACTGTCCTGTTCCTGTGCCCCTTCGTTTACCTGCACTTGGGTTGTTGCGGTGGCTTGTCCTTGTGCTGCCTCCGTTAATGACTCTTCTGTAGGCTGATTTTCCGCAGGCTTTTCCGCTACCTCTGCCACAGGCTCTGTTGCCTGCCCTTCCGCGGCTTGATTTACCACAGCCTGCTCTTGTGTTTCCTGCTTTCCTTCATTTTCTTGAGTTTGATTTTCCGTTACCTGCGCAGTTGTGGCCACATTATCAGTTGCAGGCTTTTCTTCTTGCGTTTTACTGGTTTCCTGAGCCTGTTTCCGTGGGCTAGCCGTATTCTTCTCTTCTCCTGCGGAAGCTCCTGTTCCGCCGGGGGCAGCCGGAATAGCAGGTTTAAATAGATCTGTAGCAATCATCACCGGTTCGAGGGCGAGTTCCTCGCTTTCTTCCATTAGTGCACCGGGGATATCGCTACCATCAACCTCGCAACTACTATCAACAGCTTGTTGGCCTTCAATTGATACTTCTCCCTCGATTTTTAAATCCCGTTTCCAAACGGAATAGACATCCGGGATGACCATAAAACCAAGGACTGCGGAGAATAATATAAGCGCTATATATTTTTTCATTACGATGTACCCCCTTTCGTAATGCTTTTATATGTAGTTAATATAACTTTAGATGAATACAGGATGGGCCAATCGCCCTTAGGATCGCCCATCCTGCATCATACTTATGGCCTGTTAAACTGTTGCCAATCTAATTCCAGTGTAAAATCGACGGATTGATCCATGGTTGCATTGGGGGCCTCAGGATTCATCAGGAACATAATCTCAAAAGCTACCCCTTCATCACGCTGTAATTCATACCCTTTTAGAATTTCGCTGCTATTCAATTCATCGTCCAGATCACTGATTGTTATATTATTAAAAGCGGCCGCCGGAAGAGTGTATTTTCCGTCAGTATCCATCTTCGTGTAATCACCCTCAACCAGCAAGTACGGGATCAAGCCTTCATCCCCCGTAAGCGTTAATTGGGCACCACCAAATTTTGCGGGGATCGTGCCGTCATTTTTCACTTGAAACTTCAGAATGCTGCTTGCGCCGGGATACAGGTTGCCTATGCGACACTTGATCAGGTTGTCCTGAACATCTTGTATTTCAGGCTCAACAAGAGGATAGGTGCCGTATGCCGCAGGGATAAATTCTGTGCGAATAAAATTCACATCGAACTTCCCTGTTTCGACCGTCCCGGACACCGTCAACGTGTCGTTCCACCAGGCATAACCGATCCCCAGCATCATTACTGAACAAACTAACACAGCGACTAATAATCTCGCTTTTTTCATTAATTATCAATCTCCATTCTAAATTAAAAGGATGCTTATGATGTGACAAGGTGCTTTTTAAGCATTTACCTGTTTATTTATTAAATTGCACCCAGTCGAATGTAAGATTAAATGTTACTGTTTGACCTTGCAGATCATTGGAAAGTTCCGGATTTACCTGGTATTAAATTGCACCCAGTCGAATGTAAGATCAAATGTTACTGTTTGACCTTGCAGATCATTGGAAAGTTTCGGATTTACCTTGAAGTTAACAGTGCCAGCAAGTGTTTCCTTAGATGCAATTTTAACGGTATGCAAATTGGCTACCCACTGGCTAATTGTAGTATCATAGGCACCATCATTATTGGTGTCTACCAAAATAGCGTTCGCACATTCGTCAGAATCAATGCCAGTAATAAATATTTCTGTTTTCCCTATTTTAACAGGAATACTGCCGTTGTTTACAAACCCTGAAGTAACTTTAAATTCAGCTCCCGGATAAAGATTACCGACTGTAAACTTGATGCAATCATCTTGTTCCGAATTTACACTAATTTCCAAATGATTTTCCTCACCTATTTCCTCAATTCTTGTGTCTGCAAAATCCACATCAAATGTTCCCGTTTGAACAGTACCTTTAACAGTCAGAACATCGTTCCACCAGGCGTAACCGACCCCCATCATCATTACTGCACATACTAACACAGCGATTAATAATCTTGATTTTTTCATAAATGATCAATCTCCCTTCTCTTCTTTGTAATTGATCTTTTTTTACTTTTTTCTGCGTTAACATGATGTCAATATGATAAGGTGCCAGTTCGCAAAAATATTTTTCCTCACTCTCCTTTCCTATGTATTGCACCTTATTAACTACATAAGCTTGTTTACTCAGAGAGCTTGGCAATAATCGAGCCGTATCCTGAACGTGCTGTCATATTTTCTGTTCAGATCTGGAGCATCTATTTTTATTTTAATTTTCCCTTTGGTTGTTTCGTTTCTTTTTAGTTCTTTCTTGGGCTTGTCCTCCACACTTGTTTTCAAGTACTTTTTCGCTTCTAGATCCATCTTTTCAAGCTTCACGGGTAGAGTACCGATGTTTTTAATTTGAAAATCCAAATAGAATACATCGTCATGCTGAGCATCCTTGATGATCACATCAAGGCTTTTCCCATCTTCGGAGATAATAACGTCACCAAAGGCAAAACCGGATCCTCCATCAAATCCACTGCCGAAGTCAGAATCAAAGTCGAATCCGCCACAGCTTGTCCCCAGCCCTGACAAAGAGGCTTTGGTGAAAATCGGTTCGATGTTTCCGGTTGTAAGAGTACCGTTAATCGTTAGGGTATCGTCCCAAGCGGCAAATCCTATCCCAATTGCCCCTAGCGAAAGAACTGCGAGTATACTCATTAAAAGATATCGCAAACTGTGCCTGCTCCTGCGTTTTCTTCTTTGTAAGAAGGGCACCACTTTTCCCGCCTTTCGTTTTACCCGTAGACTTATTATTATAATTTTTTGTAATCTTTTCAGTAAACTTATTGCATTATAATAAATTCGGGTTTTTTCCGAAAAAACGTGTAGACACTCTTAATTTTACATTATTCAACAGACATTGGCAATGCCTATTTGCAATATATGGCAATGCTTGACATAGAGATTTCGTAACGAACAGCATACTTTTTGTGACTATTTTCAACCTTGCAAAAAATTGCTCTTAGTGCCTACAGTGATGCCGTTTGTTACGTCTTTGTTATCATAAGCTTTTGGGGTCAGGAAATCATGCTGGGACGAACAGACAAATATATACAAAAAAAGGTGGTTCTTGCTTGATGTTTTGTTGAGGTTTTTGCCAATTTTCTCCTACTTTTTCAAGCCCTGAAGACCGGATAAGAACAAGTTATTCTCATAGGAGTAGGTTAGGCTTTTCGCTTTTTGGTGGTTTCGGATGGCGATGGTCAGTAGTTGGTCCAAAAGCTCAGTATAGCTAATTCCTTTAGGCTCCCAGAGGTAGAAAGCGAGGGACCCCGGAATGGTGTTCAGTTCGTTTAAGTAAATCTGGTTGGTGTCCTTGTCGATAATATAGTCAATCCGGATCACGCCCTTGCATCCCAGCAAATTAAAGACAATCCTGGAAAGCTCCCGGATGGTTTCGGCTTGTTCCTCGGGTATATCCGCAGGGATCTTCCGTTGGGCTCCGGACATCCCTTTCGTATTGCTGTTGCTGTATTTATCATCAAAGGAGAGGATTTCCTTGGTGCTTACCGGTTCTTCGCATACCGAAGCCTCGGCGTTCTCGCTGTCCCCCAGCACCGAACAGTTCACCTCCTGCATGTTCTCGACCAGTTTTTCCACGATGATTTTCTCCGCCATGGAACGGGCCAACTCCACCCCGTCTTTCAACTCCTGCCGGTTATGAACGATGCTAATCCCGATACTGGAGCCGCCGGTGGCCGGTTTGACAATGAGCGGGTAGCCGATCTGGTTTTCCATTTCCTCGATCAGCCTTTCCTCATCCGTCAGCCAATCGTGGCCGTAAAAGCTGTACCAGTCAATCACCGGAATCCCGGCGCTGCGCAAAACATATTTCGTAATAACTTTATCCATGCCGATGGCGGAAGGCAAAACGCCGCATTCCGCATAGGGGATATCCAATACCTCAAAAAAGCCCTGGAAGCCCCCGTTTTCCCCGAGATGGCCGTGCATGACCGGCAAAATCACATCAAGGTAGTTCAGGGGTTTTTTGAAGAGCCCAAAGGGATATTTATAGAGCAACACCTTTTCCCGGTCGCGGATGATGGCTACCGGGACCGCTTTCTGCAAAAGAGCGTCCAGATTCTTATACTCGGTAATATCCAGCAGTTCCGGTCCGGTATAAAAGTCGCCCTGTTTGGTGACATAAACCGGAACCACTTCGTATTTATCTTTATTGAGACTATGCGCGGCCTGAATTCCCGAAATAACCGACACTTCGTGCTCAGTTGATTTGCCCCCGAAAAACACCCCTACTTTAATCTTCACTCGCCTCGACCCCCATCTTTTTAGTTTACTCGTCATAGTCATCCGTCAGGTCATTTTCTAGTAATATAATATCACCTTTCCGGCGGATTTTCTCCAGATGTTCAAAGGCCGCAAAGACATCCTTGACGACCGTGTATTTTTCCGGCGGATATTGGGCCTCCGCCAATCCGTCCTGCAAAGGCTTGGTGCGCTTTCCTCCTACTAAAATAATGTAGTCGCAAACCTGGGCGGCCTGCCGGGCAAACTCCCTGTTTAACTCGTATTCCCGGCTGCCTAACTCAATCATTCCGGGGGTGACCAGAATCTTTTTGTTACCGCTGATTAACCCTAAGACCTCCAGCGCCATCTGGGTTCCCACCGGATTGGCATTGTACGCATCGTCAATAATCACATAATCCTCTTTCCGCTTGATCTGCAAACGGTGCTCAATGGGGACTATATCCCTGACCCCAGCATAGATGGACTTATAGTCCATACCAAGGGCAAAAGCCAGCGCAATCCCTGCCAAAAGGTTATAAAGATTGTGCTTGCCCAGCAGTTTGGTTTTGAAAGGATATTCCTGTCCGTCTTCCCGGACCACCGTAAATTCCGTGCCTTCTTCCGAATAGCGGATGTCCCGGGCGGATATGTGGGGCAGCTTTTCCCCCTGCCCCAGACCATAGGTCACATAACGCAGGGTGCTGTTTTCAAAACGCTTCATTCCATCGTTGATTAACGGCTCATCCCGATTCAAAACGGCAATTCCATCGGAAGGTAAAGCGCGGATAAGTTCAAACTTGGTCTCCTGCACCCTTTCGATGGTCTTGAAAGTTTCCAGATGCTGTGGCCCAACGGAAGTTAACATCCCGACGGTGGGCCTTACCAACCGGCATATCTCCGCGATATCCCCGGGTTTTTTCGCGCCCATTTCCACAATAAAATAGTCGTGGAGCGGGCTGAGCTGTTCCCGGATCGTCCGCACCACCCCCATGGTGGTATTGAAGCTGGCCGGGGTCATCAACACATTGTATTGCTGGGCCAGGATTTTTTGCACGATATGTTTCGTACTGGTTTTGCCGTAGCTCCCGGTAATCCCAATGACCTTCAGGCGGGGCATACCCTGCAGTTTCCGCCGGGCATCCCGGTAATAGTAGTAGCTGATTCCTTTTTCCACCGGCAGCATTAAAAGATTGCCGCCCAGAACGAGAAGAAAGACCAGCGCCTGCAACAAAGCCAGGGTAAACAGAAAAGCGAGGAACGAAGCCTGGATTTGCCATAAAACCACAAAGATGAAGATGAAAAGTATTGTAGCGGCGGTAAGCAATCTTTTCACCCGCGGGGTATAGACTAACTTTTTTTTGGCTTTCCCCTTTTCCCGCGTAAAAAAGAGAAAAAGCGAAACCACCGCGAAAGCGAAGGCGAAAGTGCCGGTCACCACCTGGTGGGAGGTTCCATGCCAGACCTGCCAGAGAAACAAAACAAAAAGCAGCGCCACCGGGAAGAACTCGACCGGCCGGAAGACCTTGGCCCACTGACGGCCCAGCCAGCCCAAATAGCGGCAGTTAAAATAAGCGTTGAGTTGCAGCATATGCAGATGATAAATTAACTTGGCCAAAAGGAAAGGCAAGCCCGCTAAAAAAGCGGTTAGAAAAAGGATTTTACCGATCACAGCTTTTACCTCCGTTTAGCTTGACATCACTTTTTCATCTCATTCTTAAAGAAACTGTCCACCACCGCCAGGAAATGGGGCAGATTCTCCAAAAAGGCATAATGGCCCGTATTTTTAAAGACCACCAGCCCGGCATCGGGAATCTTTTTTTCCATGATTTTGGCATCCCGCAAGGGCGTTGCCGTGTCATTTTCACCCCAGATCAATAAAGTGGAGGCAGCGATATGCGGTAAATACTTCGTTAAATCTTCATTGACCACCTTCACAAACACTTTTTTCATCTGTTCCGAAGCATTCTGATAATCAGCTGAACCGGCTTTTTTCCGGTATGCCTCGAATTTTTCTTTAAAAAGCGGCCAAAGAAAAGGCAGAGTGACAATACGTTTGATTAATTTGTATGTATATACTTTGCAATAGTAATCCAAACCCCGGCGGGGCTTTATCCCGGCGCTGTCCGTAAGCACAATTTTAGCAAAAGGCATTTTTAAAGCGCCCGCGCAATAAATGGCCACCCTACCTCCAAAGGAATGAGCGATTATAAGGGGGTTTTCTATGCGCAGTTCTTCGAGAAAAGCACAAAAGAGCCGGGCATAGTCCGCTACCCCCCAGTCCTCCGGCGGCTCCTGGCTTTCCCCAAAGCCCGGCCAGTCCAGGGAGTAGGTCCGGAAAAAACGCTCATAATGCCGGTGCACCGGAGCAAAGATTTGCCCGGAACAGCCCCAGCCGTGCAGCAAAATCAAGTCTTTTCCTTCTCCGGAGACATGATAGTTTAGTTTAACCCCGTTAATCGTGATTTGCAAAACGAATAATCCTCCTGTTAGTCATTGCTTTTGCCCTTCTTCATACTAAGATTTTATTGCTTTCTTGGAAAAAATACAACAAAAAGAGGCTTTGCTTTTCGAAAGCCTCTTGATCTTCAATTTCTTTTTCTCCGGTCGTTTTTTGCCTACAGGTCAAAGTAAAGCTCGTATTCCTTCGGATGGGGGATATTGTTTACTTCTCTCGCCTCTTGGCGGATTCTCTTCAGGTGGTCCCTGATGATCCCTTCCGTAAAGACGCCGCCCTTCAAGAGGAATTCATAGTCATTTTCCAAAGCATCGGCCGCTTCCGCCAGGGATTTGGGCAAAGCTTTGATTTTCGCCCGTTCTTCCTCGCTCAGATTGAAAATATTCACGTCATAGGGGCCAAAGCCTTCCTTTACGGGGTCAATCTTATTCTCCACCCCGTCGATGGCCGCCATCAGCAAGGCGGAAAAGGCCAGATAAGGATTACAGGTGGCATCGGAGGGCCGGAATTCATAGCGTTTTTCCATGGGACGGTTGGCGTAACCTGGAATCCTGATGACAGCGCTGCGGTTCGCTGTAGCGTAACAAATGCTGACCGGTGCTTCATAACCCGGAACCAATCGTTTATAGGAATTGGTGCTGGGATTGGTAATGGCAAGTAGGGCCGGCGCGTGCTTTAATATTCCGCCAATTGTATAGAGGGCAATATCACTCAAGCCGGAATAACCATTGGCATCGTAGAATACCGGTTTGTTCCCCTTATACATATTGATGTGGACATGCATCCCGCTGCCTGCCTCACGGTAAAAAGGCTTGGGCATGAAGGTGGCCGTCTTGCCGTGGGCAATGGCCATGTTTTTCACTACATACTTAATCAGCATGGTTCGGTCGGCCATTTCAAAGAGGGTGCCGAAACAGACCTCGATTTCCATCTGGCCGGAAGAACCAACCTCGGGATGGTGATATTTAATCGGCACACCCATTGCTTCGAGCTGCAGCACCATTTTCTTTCTTAGCTCAGCGTTCACATCATAAGGAATATCCACATGATAACCCTGTTGATAGGGCACCTTGAAACCTGGATTGGGATAATCAGCATCCTTGCTGTGCCAGTCGGCCTGTTCGGCATCCAGGTAAACACTGATGTTGTTGCGCTCCACCGCATAAGAAACATGGTCGATTAAGTAAAACTCAAATTCCGGTCCGAACCAGGTACGGTCGGCAATCCCGGTACTCTTTAAGTAGTTTTCGGCTTTCTCCGCAATGTAGCGCGGGTCGCCGCCAAAGCGCTCCATTTTGTTGCCGTCAAGCTCATAAATATTGCCAATCACGCTTAAGGTAGGTATTTCACAAAACGGATCCACAAAAGCAAACCGGAAATCGGGCAAAAAGACCATGTCGGACTTCTCCAGGGTAAGAAAGCCATAACTGGAGCCATCAAAGCCAATGCCATCCTCCATAATCTGCTCATCTAACCGTTCCACGGGAATGGTTAGATGATGCCAGCGCCCGGCCAGATTAATCAGTTTAAAATCAATCGCCTTGATTCCTTCGGCACGACAAAATTTTTTACATTCCTGAAGATTAGTAAACAAGATTCCCGCCCCTTTCTCACGAACACTTTATATCCTGTACCAAACAGGACACACCTTCCAATTCCTTGATTTACAAGTGTATTATATTTAATTTTTTTCACCCCCGCAAGAGCGCCTTCTACGGAGTGAAGGCACCCGTGTTATTATAACGCTAAGATCGCTCCAAGCAGTAAAGATGCTCCCCTTCCACAAATTGGGAAAGAGAGCCTCCGCCCGGGTACATTCCAGCACACACTATTCAGTAGCATAATTATCAAAATAGCCCTGGATAAGAACAACGGGGGTACCTTTGTCACCGCTTCCGCTGACCAGGTCACAGAGACTGCCCAGTAAATCCGTCAACCGGCGCGGCGTGGTCCCCAGAGAATTAAGGGAATTAACCCTCTTGCCGTCTTTTTCCCGGATATATTGTTTAATCACTTTTTCCTGCTCTTCCTCACTTAACCCTTTGAGCTCGTTATCCGCCAGATATTTCAGTTTAATCTCATTGGGGATACCTTTTAAACCGGCGGTATGAGCGGGAGAAACCACCGGATCGGCCAATTCCCAAATCTTCCCTACCGGATCTTTAAAGGCCCCGTCCCCGTAAATCATGACCTCCACATGCTTGCCGGTGCGATGCAAAATCTGTTCCTGCACGGCGGTGACAAACTTTTCACCGTCCCGGGGAAAGAGCTTCACTAAAGTTTCACTGGCTTTATTCGAACCTAACAGTCCATACTGACGGTTGTAACCACTCCCGGCGCGGGATTCGGTACAAATATCATCAAGTCCCAGGACGATTTCCGCTCCGGCTTTTTTCAAAAGCTTCTTCGTCCGGGAGCGGGAATGGACGTCCGCTGCCAGAACATCTTTGGTATAATTCAAGATCACCCGGGGATCATTGGCAAGGACGATTTCTAAGGCCGCCCCTTCCTTTTCCACAATATCCCGGTACATCTGCACATAATCAATTCCGGTAAAAGGATGCCTTACCTCNNAGGTTTTTTCATCAAGCACCCCTTGATAAAAGTCAAAATCCAACTCATCCAGTTTTTCCGGATCCACCAGGTGGTTTCCCACCTCATCGGAAGGAATGCTGAGTTGAAGATAAAGTTTTTCCGCGGCACGCGCAATCCCCCTGAGAATTATCGAAAACCGGTTACGGCTAAGAATGGGAAAAACAATCCCAAACTCCTTCTTGCCGGCAAATTTCTCCCTAATATCATGGGCAATATCATCCAGACTCACGTAGTTTCCCTGGGCTCTTGCCACTGCAANNTCCGTGACGGCAATAATGTCCTTGTCTTTAAGGGTGTATTTTTCATTTTCCGCCGAAAAAAGCACGTTCTGTACTACCAATTTTACTAAGTCGTCGCCGGCTTTGATGATCGGCAACCTGATTCCGCGTACAACAGTCCCAACTGTCCTGACCATTAAGATTCACTCCTTGTCCCGTTAAACTATCGGGGTTACGTTTGATGCTCAGAAA
>CZCB01002177.1_pt1 | contig 14896 bp, 8 predicted proteins | sample 591991 | NCBI WGS metagenome assembly CZCB01 (sample SAMEA3556809, study PRJEB10932) | anaerobic digester metagenome | reverse complement strand
GAAATCCGGGCCATGAAACTGAACGACTTTTTCCGCAACCGCTGGCGCACACTTACGGAAAAACTGTCTGAAATGCAGTTGGATTTGGATATGAAATCGGCCAAGGTGAACCACATTTTGGGCCTGATCCACCTTGGATTCAGCATCTTAATCCTTGGTTTCGGTGTATGGCTCCTGCGGCGCGGCGACATCATGCTGGGCGGCCTGGTGTTGATATGGCAGCTGCACGACCGGCTGTACAGCAGCATGCATTCACTGGTGCGCCATTATATGTATACCCTGAGTTATCTCCCGTTCATGGCGGAACAAAAGGAAGTCTTCGAGATGGTCTTCGACGAGACAGGCCTGCCTTCCCGGGAGCACAAGGAAATCATTCCACAAGACCCGGAAACCATCTTCCGCCTGGAAAACGTCACCTTCGGCTATAATCCGGACCAGCCGGTGCTGAAAAACATCAGCTTTACCGTGAAACGGGGAGAGACAGTCGCTCTGGTCGGGGACAACGGTGCCGGAAAAACCACTTTGATCAAACTTCTCCTGGGCCTGTACGCCCCAAACAAAGGCAAGGCCTTCTTCGAAGGCATGCCCTATGATGAATTGACTCAAGAATACTTGTACAGCAAGATGGGGGTGGTGTTTCAGGATTTCAAGCAGTACCACTTCACCATCCGGGAGAACATCGCCTTTGGCGACATCAAGCAGCTGCACAATGACGAAGCGTTGATGGAAGCGGCGAGGAAAGGGCAGGCGGACAAACTGATTCTGGCCCAGGAAAAGGGCCTTGACACCTTCCTTGGCCGCGAGTACGAAGAGGACGGCCTGGCGCTTTCTGGCGGCGAATGGCAGCGGATTGGGGTGTCCCGGGCCCATGTCAGCGACAAGGAAATCCTCATTCTGGACGAACCGGCGGCGAAACTCGATCCGGTCGCGGAAATGGAGCAGTTCATGGCTATCAAACACTCACTGCACGGACGTACGGCGGTCCTAGTGTCTCACCGTCTGGGTTTTGCCCGCCTGGCGGACAAAATCGTTGTCCTGAAGGATGGCGAAATGGTTGAACTGGGGACCCATGAGGAATTGATGAAAGCCAACAGGCACTATGCTGAAATGTTCAGGGCCCAGGCAGAATGGTATGAAGGGAGAGTGACAGGAAATGGCTTCTAATGGAAAACTAAAACGCAGCAAGGGTGTGGGGATCGTCGGGACACTTTTCACAACCGGGAAACTGCTCTTCGAAGCCTGTGGGCCGAAAGAGATAGGGCTTTTGACTGTCGGGCTGCTGGGTTATCTAATACCCGCGGGAATGATTTTCCTGCAAAAGGAGTTCTTCAACCATGCCGAGCAGTTGGTCATCGATCCTTCCTCGACTGTCATCAGGGACATTGCTGTCACTCTCGCTTTGTGGAGCGGCTTGATGCTGGCACAGTGGGTGGTCGGGATTATTGAGGGCCATGCCAGCCGCCTGGTGAACATCAGGATTAACAATTACATGATGAACCGGCTTTTGGGCAAGATCGGCTCAATCAGGTACGAATACATGGACACCCCCGAGGTTTTCAACAAACTGGAATGGGTTTCCAGGGAACTGCCCAACAGGATCGCCCAAGTAGTCTACAGTTCCCTGGGCTTTGTCGGCAGCCTGCTGGCAGGTTCGTCCGTAGGCGCCCTGGGGTTCTCTGAAGATTGGCGCATCGCCCTGATTATTATAGCCGGCGGCATTCCCGCCTGCCTCTTTGTCCATCTGCAGAATGATGAGGAGTATTACCGCGCTCAGTGGGAGTCGCCCGAACTAAGGCAGCAGTGGCATGTCTTCCGTTTGTTCACCCGCCGGGACAGCATCCGGGAGATGCGGGTCGGCCAGTATTCGGACTACCTGATGGAAAAGTGGGCCGATTTGTCTTTACAGCTTCGCAACCACCGCTATAAATACATACGCAAATACTACTTATTCAACGTTTTGTCCAACATCTTCAACTATGCCAGCATTGGGGTCGCCCTGTGGATTGTCTGTCTCCGGATTTTCGACCCAGTGTCGGGCACCGGTATCGGATCTTTCATGCTGGTTTATGGTGTGGCAATGTCCCTGCAGGGGGATATCATATCTCTATTCTCTGACATATCCGGGGTGGCGGCGACAGGCAAGTACCTCAAAGACTACTATGACCTGCTGCGGTATGACAGCGAGGAACTGGCCGGCGAGGATGATCCCCTGCCGGAGAATGGGGACATCACCTTCGAAAACGTCTGGTTCCATTATCCCAACACCGATCGGTATGTGCTGCAGGACATAAATGTCACGATTAAGCAGGGCGAGAAGGTGGCCATTGTCGGGGAAAACGGCTCGGGCAAGAGCACTTTTGTGGCGCTGCTTTGCGGCTTGTACCAACCGCAGCGGGGAAGGATCACCTTCGCTGGGAAAGAGCTTTCAGAAGTGCTGGGGCTGATGCGCCGCGCTACGTCGTTTGTGTTTCAGGATTTCGGCCGCTACCAGCTCACAGTCGCCGACAACATCCGCATCGGCAACACTTACCGGGAGCTGACGGAAGGGGAAATCATCACCGCCGCCAAACGGGCTGATGCTGATGGTTTCATCCAAGAGATGGAGCAGAAATATAATACCTTCCTGGGAAGCCTGGAACAAGGCCGCACGGACCTGTCCGGTGGGCAGTGGCAGAAGCTGGCCTTTGCCAGGTGCATCACCAGGCAGGAGGCTAAGGTGATGATCCTGGACGAGCAGACCGCTGCATTGGATCCGATCTCGGAAGCGAGGTTCTACCGTGAGTTCAGGGAATTGACCGGCGATCGGACGGCGATCATGATTTCCCACCGCCTGGGAGCCACTAAACTTGCCGATCGGATCCTGGTTTTCCACGAGGGGAGGATCGTGGAAGAGGGAACCCACGAAAAGCTGATGAGCAAAAACGGGCTCTATGCCCAGATGTATGAGGCTCAGGCTCAGTGGTATACGGCTTAGTACAGTTCCCGAACTAGCCTGAATATGATATACTAAGGAACGGAAAGCAAAGATAATGGCGGTTTGCACTCCTGTGATAATGGGTAGGTGAACGGAAGTGAGCAATGACAAACCCTTGCGCTGGGCCAGGTTGCTTGCGGATGTGATGACTTACGTGCGCCTGTTGGGCGGGTTTATGCTGCCGTTTCTTGCTTGGGAACACTCTGCCGACGCACTGGGAAGGTTGGTGAAAATCAATCTCCTGCTGTGGAGCACAGACGCCGTTGATGGGAAGTTTGCCCGCCTGTCCAATACGCCTTCATCGTGGATCGGCAAACGGGATATCTATGTGGATACGGTAATGACTATCGGGACCAGCCTCGCTCTCGTCCGGGCGGGGTTTTTTCCCAAAGCGGCTTTGGGAATCTGGTTCTGTCTTTGCCTGATTGTGTACCTGATTCGGCCGGTGGCCACAGTGATGCTGGCGTTTATGTGTCCGCTGCAGATCGCCCTGCCAGTGCTGGCTCTGGTCCACGGCTGCCCAGAGTTCAACCTCTACCTGCTGTGGCTGCTGATCATCGCCATGGTCAACCGAATCAGGCTCAAATTTGTCATCGAAAACTTCATCAATGGGCTTCCCGAAACCCAAAAACAGTGGGTCTTGTCTTGGCTGCCCCAGTGGCTGAGGCCCACACCGCAGCAAAGGGAGTATTTCCAAAAGACCCAAGCTTCCGATTCCGCTGTTGTTGACACCAACGGCCGCGGTATGTCCCTATGATAGCTCGCCGCCTGCCGCGGTGAAGTTCTCGCGCTGGAGGTCTGCCGATATTCGGAGACGGCGCAGTTCACAAAGTGGAAATAGAAATAGGAGGGGATAGAGACGGTGATTAATCCAAAGTTACCAGCAATTCTTTACGGCGGTGATTATAATCCCGATCAGTGGCCCGAAGAGATCTGGCGCGAGGATATGCGCTTGTTTAGGCTTGCAGGGATCAATGTGGTGGTTGTGCCTGTTTTCAGCTGGGCCAAGCTGCAGCCTGCGGAAGACCGTTATGACTTCGAGTGGCTGGATCGGGTTCTTGATCTTTTGGCGGAAAACGGGATCTATGCCTGCATTGCCACCTCGACGGCGGCCCAGCCGGCATGGATGTCGGTAAAATACCCTGAGATCCTTCCTGTTGATGTTCACGGCCGGAAGCGGACCCACGGCAAGCGGGTCAATTTCTGCCCCAACAGCAAAGTATACCGGGAGTTTGCGGCGCGCCTCGCCCGCAAGCTGGCCGAGAGGTATAAGGACCACCCGGCTTTATTGTACTGGCGGGTGGCCAATGAGTACGGCACCTACTGCTACTGCGACACCTGCGCCCAAGAGTTCCGCAAATGGGTGCAAAAGCGTTATGGGACTATCGAGGAAGTCAACCGCAGGTGGAATTTGAGTTTCTGGGGCCACACCATTCACAGCTGGGACGAGATTATGGTTCCTTCGGAGCTTAACGACGATAACAAGTGGTACCAGCCTGTAGCCCTGGATTACCTGCGTTTCATGACTGATTCCACAATCGAGTGTTTTGTCAATGAATACCAGGCTATCAAAGAAGTCACCCCAGACTTGATGGTGAGCACAAACATCTCCGGATACATCAAGAAACTGGATCAGTTCAAATTCGCCGAATATGTGGACATCGTCTCCTGGGACAACTACCCCCAGCCGCAGCACCGGATGAGCCTGGTCGCCTTCAAGCATGATCTGATGCGGGGGTTAAAAGGCGGCCGGCCGTATATTCTTGCGGAGCAGACCCCAAGTTCCCAAAACTGGCAGCCGTACAACCTACTCAAGCGTCCGGGCGTGATGCGCCTTTTGAGCTACCAGGCATTGGCTCGGGGAGCGGACACGGTGATGTTCTTCCAGATGCGGCAGTCCAAGGCTGGAGTGGAGAAGCTGCACGGCGCTGTCATTTCCCATGCCGGGCATGAGCGCACCCGTGTGTTTGGGGAATGTGCCCAGCTTGGAGCTGAGCTGAAGAATATCGGTGCGAGCTTCCTCGATTCCCGAGTCACAGCCAAGGTGGCTGTCATGTTCGACTGGGACAACTGGTGGGCGGTGGAACTGTCCAGCGGGCCCAGCCGTGATCTGCAGTACCTGGATCAGGTGGAGAAATACTACCATGCCCTCTGGAAACTGAATGTCCCGGTGGACATCGTCCGGCCCGACAGCGATTTGAGCAAATACGACCTGGTGCTTGCGCCGCTGCTCTACATGACCAAGCCGGGTACGGCGGAGAATATCGAGAACTACGTCCGCGAAGGGGGAACCTTTGTCACAACTTTCTTCAGCGGCATGGTCGACGAGAACGACCATATCATCTTGGGCGGATACCCGGGAGAGCTAAAAGATGTTCTGGGGATCTGGGTGGAGGAGATCGACGGCCTGCTGCCGGAGATGAAAAACGGTATGGTCATGAAAGGGCCGCTGGGAGAACTGAACGGTACATATGAATGCGGCCTGATCTGTGACCTGCTTCACCTGCGGGGTGCCGAAGCGCTGGCGGTGTACGCCGCGGACTTCTATGCAGGGCGTCCGTGCCTTACCCGCAATCAATTCGGTAAAGGTACCGCCTATTATGTTGCCTCCGATCCGGAGCAGCCTTTCATTGACGGGTTCGTCAAGTATCTGTGCGATCTGAAAGGAATTAAAGCGCCGCTTGAAGTCCCTCCAGGTGTTGAAGTCACCCAAAGGGAGAAAGAGAGCCGGCGGTTCACCTTCGTCCTTAACCACAACGAAACAGCGGTGGAGATTGACTTGGGTGAAAAGGCGTGTTTCGATCTGGTCACGCAGACAGAAAAGCGGGGGCGGGTGCGCCTGGCCGGCCGCGATGTGCTCATCCTCGAGGAACAGCAATCATCATGAGAAGGAGTGGACAGCATGGTTAAACTGGAACAGCATCGATTACCGGACACCCTGATTCTGGAGGAAAGGGCGGAAGCTGCTCTCAACGCGTTGATCGGCGTCGCCGACGAAGATTATGAATACATCCCCTTTTTCAACGGCAATTTCAAGGCCAGGCCGGCCTACATGACCCACGGCAACTGGGACTTCGGCTCCAGCCACGGCCGGCTTGTCGATGCCATAATCTTGGCCCGGGCTATGACCGGAAGTGATTACGGTTTTGAAATAGAACAGCATTACCGCCGCAATCTGTTAAGCTTTTTCCGCCCGGACGGGCTCAATTACCGGCGCAATACCTTCACCCAGGACATTATCACCGAGCACATGGCCGAGTTCAAGGAAAGCGCCAGCATGATCGACCAAAGATCAGTGCTGTTGGGGCTTACCACCTGGTATGTCGCCACCGGCGAAGAACGAGCCAAGCAGGCGGCGGACAAGCTTTGCGCCGCTCTCAAGCGCATTGCCCGCAAAGAGAGGGATTCCTGGTACTATCCTGCCAGTGAATGGACAGAAAAAGGCTGGCCTTCGTTCGATGCCGTCCACACCCGCCTGGCTCCGGACCCGGCGGCGATGTGGGGCCGGCAGATTGGGCCGCTGTACCGTTACCACCAGATCACCGGCAGCAAGGACGCATATGAACTGGCGGAGAACTTCGCCGCCAACATTATCTACCGCAGCGGCGTCTTCAACGCCGACGGGAGCTTCAACGGCGCCTTGGGCTACCGCAACGGCCATTTCCACACCAGAATGGGGACGCTGGCCTCCTTGGCGAGCTTCGGCTATCATACGCGGGATGCCGCCATCCTTGCCTTTGTCAAGAAAAGTTATGATTGGGCTCTGACCCAGTGCACCGCGTTTGGCTGGACGCCGGGAGACATGCACGACCAGCGTTTTGAGCATGAGACCTGCACGTTGGTGGATGCGATCCACACCGGGATCATCCTGGCCCAATCGGGTTATCCCGAGTACTGGGGCTGTGTGGAGCGCTTCCTGCGCAACCACTTGACCGAATCCCAGCTGATGGAGATCGACTGGATCGAGGAACTGGACCACAAGGAGCTGGACATCCCCAAACATAGGACATACTACAAGGTGGCCCAAAGGCTGCGGGGCGCCTTCTCTGGATACGCAGCGCCCAACGATTTCGTCTACGATGGTGAATGGGGCAGAGGGCACATTATGGATGTGCAGACCTGCTGTCTGGGAGCCGGGACAAGAGGACTTTATGTAGCCTGGAGCAGCATTGTCACCGAGGATGCCGGACGGATCCGGATCAATCTGCTGCTGAACCATACCAGCCGCTGGCTGACGTTGAAAAGCTACATGCCCCATGAAGGGCGGATTGAGCTCGAAGTCAAACAAGACCTCCCTGAGCTCTTGATTCGGATTCCTGAATGGGTGCCGTTCGGAGCAGTGCGGGTTTCGGTGGAGAAGAATGGCGAAACCGTCACCACAACTGGCAGGCAGCTGCCGTGGGTGAAGAAAGTGTTCATGAAACTTGGGGCAGCGGCCCAAGGCGCCAAAATCACCATCACTTTCCCGCTGCATGAGCGGAAGACCGTGGAAGTCGCCTCGGGCCTGGAATATGAGGTCAAATGGCGAGGCGATGATGTGATCCACATCGATCCCCCGGGGACCTATTATCCGCTGTACACCAACCGCAGGATTCAAACTCCCGCGGAACTGAAAGAGAAGACCTTGATCTGTGATCATGGGCCTTCATACATCTAGCGGGAGGGAACCGGCATGAATCATGCAGAGATCAAGCCGATGACTATGGATTGGGGGCCTCTACAGAGGCCGGCCCCAGATTGGTTCCGTGATGCCAAATTTGGGATGTTCTTCCACTGGGGCCCCTATACGGTGCCGGCTTATGAAAATGAATGGTATTCCCGGAATATGTACAACAAGGGGCTGTCCCAGAACAAATATCATGTGGAGAAATACGGCAAACTGAGCGAGTTCGGCTACAAGGATTTCCTTCCCCTGTTCACCGGCGACCGGTTTGACCCGGAGTCTTGGGCGGAGCTGATGAGGATCGCGGGAGCTAAATACGGCGGCATTGTCACTGAACATGCCGACAACTTTTCCTTGTGGGACAGCAAGATCAATCCGGTGAACGCAGTCAACTACGGCCCGAAGCGGGATGTTGTTGGTGAGCTGGAAAAGGCTATCAGAGCCAAAGGCCTGCGGTTCATCGCCACGTTCCACCACCAGTGGCTGTGGGGTTGGTTCATGTCCACCGATCCCAACGCCGATGTATATGATCCGGCCAATGAGAAGTTTTACGGCAAAGCGCTGCCTTTGGAAACTAACCGTTACATCCCCTGGCGGCTGCCCGATGATGAGTTCAACCAGATATGGATGCAGAAGGTGATCGAGGTCATCGACGCTTATGACCCGGATTTGATCTACTTCGACAGCCGGGCCAATATCATCGCTGAACGGTACAAGTATCAGTTGGTGGACCACTACTACCGCAGCGGCGGCCGCAGCGAGCGGATTATCACCTATAAGCAGGAAGACTTTCCCGAGGGCGTTGGTGTTCCGGATATCGAGTGCGGCCGGTTCTCCACAGTCCAGAGCTTCCCCTGGCAGACAGATGACCGTTTGGAGGCGAAACGCACCTGGTGTTATATCCAGGGTGCCCTGTACAAACCAGCTGCCAAGATTATCCACCAGCTGTGCGACGTGGTGAGCAAGAACGGCAACCTGCTGCTCAATGTCGGGCCTAAAGCGGACGGGACGTTCGCCGAGGAGGCAGTGGCTGAACTTAAGGAAGTCGGCAGTTGGCTGGCAGCGTTTGGCGAGGCGATTTACGGCACCAGGCCGTTCGTTGTTCACGGTGAAGGGGCAAGCGTCGCTGATCAGAACTTTGATGTTGCCCAAATCGAAGAGCAGACCCGCAAGGGCGTGTTCAGCGATCAGGGGGAGGTGGACTTTACCGCCAGCGACCTGCGCTTCACCACCAAGGGCAATGTGCTGTATGTGATCATCATGGGGAAACCGGAGCGGGAACTGATTAGGGTTGCTAGCCTGCGGCAGGGTGAGGGCTTGGGAACAAAAGAAATCGCCTCGATCGATATAATTGGAGGGGCGCAGAACTTGGATTGGCGGCAGGATCCACAACAACTGGAAATTGTACTCAAAGGCCGTCTGCCTTCGGAACACGCCAATGTGCTGAAAATCACCTACCGCAGTTGATCGGAACAAAAAATCCGTTAGTGCCTTCACAGCACTAACGGATTTTTCTATCTCATTACTCGGGCATCGGCTCGCCAGCGTTCGGCTTAATCACGATCCAGCAAAGCCTTGTTTCCCATTTGGCGGCATCCAGAGGATTGAGGGTGAGCTTGCCGTCGGTGACCTCCACAGTCATGGACTTGATCATCCATTCGCGGTTGCGCAGCTTGACATTGTGCCAGAAAATGACGTTTTCAACTTTCAGGGAGTAATTCGAGGCCCAGGCGTCACCAATACAGATTTCCACATCATACAGACCGTTTTCAAGCTCGATTTCCCAAACCTTGCCGTTGCGCATATGGGTCATGGTCGCGCGGAGAACGTCCCAAGTATTTGCCTGCGGCGGATCTACACTGTCCCGATTGCGGCCCATGGTTTCAGCTTGTTCCCAACCGTAGACCAAACCGTTGTCCTTGGGGCCAAATGGTTCATGGTAATCTGCAAACCAGCCTTCGGGCACCGGAGTATCCTTATCCTGGAAATTGATCCTGATTTCTTGTGCCGAGGCAAGAACGCTGAAGGCCAGGCACAGGGCAAACGCCAGTATTACCACTCTGCTGATTTGTTTCATTTACTTTCCCTCCATGAGTAAGATTTCAGTTTGCTTAAACAGCTAAACATTAAGCTAAACAAAACAATTGGTTTCTTGTAAACAGCTTATCCCTTTTTCCTACCATCCCCCCCTGCCCAAATAATCCATGACTAGGCGATAAGCGGATACAGAATCGAAGAGATTTGCCTGGAAGCAACTCTCACATAAATTAACATTCCCCATTTAATATGAAAATCCTGCTAAAAATTTTCGGAGAATACACTTGTGGCATGGATTAATTAGGAAGCACCGGATCCGGTTGCGGTATTAGACAAGCTAAATGTTTAGCATGATGCTCATCTTCTTTCGGGGAGGAAGATACCAGCATTCACAGAATATACAAGTGAAAGGGCTGAGTACTGACAGGCAAGGAGGACATCAATGTTATACCACAGGAATAAGGCAAAGCAGCTGGATCCGGCACTCTTTCGCAAACCAACCAGTGAGTATCGGGGAACACCTTTTTGGGCATGGAACACCAGACTGGATCCGCAGATGCTGCTGGAGCAGATTGATATCTTCAAAAAGATGGGTTTTGGCGGGTTTCACATCCATGCCCGGACTGGGTTGGAGACAGCCTATCTCAGTGATGAGTTCATGCACTGCGTCAAGCTCTGCAGCGAAAAAGCGATTCAGGAAGAGATGCTGTGCTGGCTCTACGATGAAGACCGCTATCCTTCGGGTGCGGCAGGGGGCATAGTTACAAAGGACCTGCGCTTTCGAGCCCGGCAGCTTTTGCTTTCCCGCAGCGACTATGATGACTTTGCCTCCAGCAAAGCCGAATTTGACGCCTTGATTGCCCAAGGCCACAAACCAAAAGGCTATTACCTGGCCTCCTATGAGGTCTTGCTCAGGGATGGATACCTCCAGTCGTACCACAGGGTGCAGCGGAATGCCAACCCCAGCGAGGGTGTGATCTGGCATGCTTACTGCCGCCTTGCCAAAGAAGAGCCCTGGTTCAACGGCCAAACCTATGTGGATGTGCTCAATAAAAAAGCTGTGGAAGAGTTCATCCGGGTGACTTACGAGCGCTATTACGAAGTTGTAGGTTCAGAGTTCGGCAGATCAATTCCGGCGATTTTCACTGATGAGCCACAGATCCGGGGCAAATCCTGCCTTCCCTATGCTGCAAGCACAAAAGACGCGACCATGGCGTTCACCGATGACCTGCCCGATACTTTCCGGGCTGTCTACGGTGCTGATCTCCTGGATGTTGTGCCGGAGCTGTTCTGGGATCTGCCTGACGGACAAGTCTCTCAAGCCCGGTACCGTTACCATGACCACGTCACCGAACGGTTTGCTGCCGCATTCTCAGACACCATTGGCGAGTGGTGTGCCAGCCACGGAATTGCCCTTACCGGCCACTTGATGTCCGAAGCAACCCTTTACTCCCAATCTTTGGCTCTGGGTGAGGCCATGCGCATCCTCCGTGGTTTTCAGCTGCCTGGGATCGACATTCTTTGCGACGCCAAAGAGTTTTCCACCGCCAAACAGGCGGCCAGCGTTGCCCACCAGTTCGGCAGGGAAGGTGTGCTGAGCGAGCTTTACGGTGTGACCCACTGGTATCAAGACTTCAAGGGGCACAAGCTGCAGGGGGACTGGCAGGCCGCGTTGGGTGTCACGGTGCGGGTGCCGCACCTGGCGTGGCTGTCCATGGCCGGTGAAGGCAAGCGGGACTGGCCGGCTTCGATACATTATCAGTCACCGTGGTATCGGGAGTACCCGTATGTTGAAGATCATTTTGCCAGGTTGAACACAGCCTTGACCAGAGGCAAGGTTGATATAAAGATCGGTGTGATTCATCCGGTCGAATCATTGTGGCTGGCCTGGGGGCCGAATGATCAGACTGGTGAGCTGCGGGAGCAGTACGATGAAAACTTCCGGGACTTAATTGCATGGCTTTTGTACGGGCTGCTGGATTTTGATTTCATCTCTGAAGCACTGCTGCCAGATCTGTGCCCGTCAGGGTCGTATCCCCTGAAGGTGGGTGAAATGGAGTACACCACAGTGATTGTCCCCGACTGCAAAACCTTGAGGTCGACAACCCTGGCCAGGCTCGAGGCGTTCCGCCAAGCTGGCGGCCGGGTAATCTTTGTCGGCAGTGTCCCCACCCATGTGGACGCTGTGGCGTCGGATCGAGTGCAGACTCTGGCTGAAGCATGCGAAGTGATCCCTTTCAGCAGACATGCGGTGCTGCAAGCGCTGGAGCCTGAGCGGGTGGTGGAGGTCAGGGGGAAGAGCGGCAAGCTTGCCGTCAACCTCGTGCACCAGCTTCGGGAAGACAACGGCGGTAAATGGCTGTTTTTATGCCACGTCAACCGCAAGCGCAACCGAGTCGATGAGCCCGAGCGGTATGTGGTCAAAATCAAAGGGGAATGGAGCCCCGAAATCTGGGATACAATGACCGGTGCTGTTCAACCATGCCCTGCAGCACTAGAGAACGGCTGTACTCTAATTGTCAGAGATATGTTTGCCGAAGACAGCCTGCTCCTGTTCTTAAGGCCGGGGCGGCCCGCATGTGAGCCGGCTGCAGCCGAGCGCCGGTTTGAGCCTCTGGTTAAACTTACTGATCCTGTGGCTTTTACACTTTCCGAGCCAAATGTGCTGTTATTGGACCGTGCAGAATACGCATTTGATCAGGGGGATTTCCAGCCGGTTGAAGAACTTTTGCGGATCGACAACCAGTTCCGGAAAGTGTTGGGCTATCCGCCGCGGATGTACCGAGCTCAGCAGCCATGGGCTGATCCACAAGATGATATCCGGGATCACCTACTGCGGCTGCGCTTTCCTATCAAGTCCGAGATCCCAGTGGCCAATGCCAAGCTGGCAATGGAAGAGCCGGAAAGGGCTCGAATCTATGTCAACGGCCGGAGGGTTGAGGCAATTGTGGATGGATACTTCGTCGACAAAGCGATCAAGACAGTTACCATTCCCGATCTGCAATCCGGGGAAAACGAGATCTTGATCGATATTCCTTTCGGGCGCCGCACCAATGTGGAATGGTGTTATCTCTTGGGCAGCTTCGGCGTGCGGGTGAAAGGAGCCCATGTTGTTTTGGAGCGCCCACCGCAAATGCTTGCCTTCGGGGATTGGGTGCCCCAGGGGCTGCCGTTTTACGCTGGGAATGTGATTTACCACTGCCAGTTTGAACTTGACGCACCGATTGAGGGCGCAGTCTTGGAGGTCCCCCATTTTTCCGCGCCGGTACTGGCCGTGCACCTGAACGGTGAGCGCAAAGGGTTGATTGCGTACGCTCCCCACAGGCTTGACCTCGGCACCTTGGGCAAAGGCACCCATGATCTGGAGATCACCGCCTACGGGAACCGCTACAATGCTTTCGGCACCCTGCACAACGCCAATGACGAGTATCAGTGGTACGGCCCCGATTCCTACCGGACAACAGGCAGCCAGTGGACCGATTCCTACGTGCTTCGGGCCATGGGGGTGCTGAGCGCGCCGGTGATCGGCCGGTATATTCAAAGATAGCCGGGACGGAAAGGATGTGGAAATAATATGAGCTGTTTTGATCTGCTGGCTCGGGAGCATGCGATCGGCGGCATCCCTGAGAACGTGTTCGCCGACATCCGGTTGGATCAGCTGCTCGCCAAATACTTGGGAGAGAAAGCGGCCGAAAGCATCCTTGCGGTGATTGGGCGGCCGCTGTCGGCAGTCGGGATTAGGCTGCGCCAAGAATTGTTCCTGGAACTGGAAAAGGCCGAAGTCACCGGTTATTTTACCCGGCTGAAGCGGATGGTGCAGGATCTGGAACTCAAGTACAACACATACCACTACCAGGAGAATCAGTATTATAAATCCACAGCCTTTTTGGCTCTAGTCGAACAGTATATCGCGTTTGTCGAGGCGATCTGCGACAGCCAAATCGAGGAAACTGCCGCCGCAGCTTTGCTTAGAGGTTTCATCGCCAGCTTTGCCGCTGTCAAGGCGTCGCCGGAATTTGTCAGGCTCAAGAATGAAAGTGAACAGATTCGGCAGGCGCTGCGGTCCATCGGGACGGTACACGTGGATGTCCATACCCCCGATGGTGTTCCTGTTTCCGCTGCCGTATCTCTCAAGAAACAAGCTCACCTCGCAGGCGAACTCTTGGAAATCGCTGAGAAGTACAGCTCTGTCCGGCGGCCGCGGAGAGCTGCAGGTAGGAGAGAACTGAGCGTCAATTTTCTCATTGGCTTAGCGCAGCTCTATCCAGAGCTGTTTGCCGAACTGGAACAGTTTCATGAAAAATACCAGGGTTTTATCGACAGCCGCTTGTTTGCCTACCGCAGCCAGTTCGCTTTCTATCTCGACTTGAAATCCTTCTACACGACTTTGGGCAAAGAGGGGATTCCGCTGTGCCTGCCCAAGATTTCTTCGGTCAAACGCACCATCGTGAAGGATGCCTATGATATCGCTCTCCTGTTGAAAGAAACTGCCGGCATTGTCCCCAACGACATTGAGTTTGATGCCGACCAAGGGTTTTATTTGCTCACAGGCGCCAACTCCGGCGGTAAAACGGCTTATCTTAGAGCAGCCGCAGTCTGCCATATTCTTTTTAGCGCCGGCGGCTGGATTCCCGCCGTGGATGCGCAGGTCTATCCGTTCAGACAGATTTTCACTCAATTTCCCGCCGACGAGAGCACATTGACTGCCGGCAGGCTTGAGGACGAACAGAGGCGGATCGATGCGATCCTGGCCGAGGCAGATGAAGAAACCCTGGTTTTGCTCAACGAAACCTTTTCCAGCACCAGCGAGGAGTTGTCCCTGGAATTGAGCTTCAGCCTGGTGGCGAACTTGTGCCGGGCGGGTGTCTATGGGCTTTTCGTGACGCACCACCACAAGCTGGCGGATCAGGTGCAGGGGCTTGAGGGGAAGACAAAAGTCGGTTTTCTCACAGCAGTGGTTTTGGATGACGCGGCTCACACCCGGACGTATAAAATTAGGCCGCAAAGAGCGTCGGTCCAGTCATATGCCAGGACCATCCTGGAGAAGTATGGCTTGACCCGTTCTCAGCTGGCCAAACGCTTACTGGAGGTAAAGTGATGCTGAGTCTTTTACTGAAGGTTCCCGATGACGGCCCCGAGGTGGAGTGCCTGAAAGACCTTGCTCTTGATCAGATCGTGTCCAGCCTCTGCCTTACGGGGGATCTACGCGCATATGTCCTGTC
>CZCB01014473.1_pt1 | contig 14927 bp, 12 predicted proteins | sample 591991 | NCBI WGS metagenome assembly CZCB01 (sample SAMEA3556809, study PRJEB10932) | anaerobic digester metagenome | reverse complement strand
TAAGAATTTGATAATAATAACAATGAATATAACTATACCAGCACCTAAACCATATATTAAAACACTCGTACACAATATACAGATTGTATTTCATATAAATTAGGATGTTTTTTATAATCAAAATATCTATAGCATTGGATGGCCTATAAAAGCACCAAATAATGAGCCAATAATAATATTTAAACCCGTTTTCCATTTCTTTAATCTTTCAAACATTATGCTCCCCTTATTAGGTCGTTCTAATATACCAAAACGACGATGAAAATAAATTATGTGTCATAAAATGTAAGCGTCAAATACAACCCACATTTTAATCCATCTATTTCTATGAGATAATACCTTTAATATTAATCGAGGAGGTTATCTCAATGAAAGAAGAAGATAGAAAACTCTGGACTGATAGAATTAATGACTATAGATCCAGTGGGCTAACAGCCGTTAAATGGGCAGAAGAAAATAATATCTCTGTCCATAAGCTTAGATATTACATCTATAAATTTAATAAAGAAAAGAAACAAAATCTAAATCAGGAATCTCAAGAAGTACAATGGGCATCCCTTGTCCCGGAAAAACCTATAAAAGAAAACAAATCTAATAGTCCATTAAAGATCGTAATAGGTAAAACAACCATCGAAGTTGATTCTAGCTTTGATGAAGATATATTTGAATCGGTAGTGAGGGTGCTTTCCAAATGTTAGGTGGTACTACATACAACGTCTATCTAGCCATGGGTGTAACAGACCTTAGAAAATCCATTGATGGATTAGCTGTACTTGTTACTGAAAGCTTTAATCTTGATCCCTTTTCAAGAAGTCTGTTTGTTTTTTGTAATCGAAAACGAGATAAAATTAAAATTCTTGAATGGGATACAAATGGATTTTGGCTACACTACAAAAGATTAGAAAAAGGTACTTTCAAATGGCCTAACACTTTGGATTCTAAAACTCTTTTAGTTAGTGAAAGAGAATTTAGATGGTTACTAGATGGTTTATCTATTAATCAAATAGATGCTCTTTCTCCTGTTAAGGAGCGAGTAATTATATAAAGTTTTAGATAAGAATTAGAACTATATGGGTCTTGAAAATATTGAAAAATAGATGATTTAAGGCCTTTTCCTACTATCTTTTTTGTGGTAAAAATGGTATAATTAATACATGAAAACATTAGAGAAAACTCCAAACAAACTAATAGAAAAGCAATTAAATAAAGAGGAAGAAATTGAAAATCTTCAAAATCAAAATAAGCTTTTAATACATCAAATCGAAGAGTTAACTGCAAAATTAAATTGGTATGAGGAACAATTTCGTTTAAATCAACAACGACGCTTTGGCTCTTCAAGTGAAAAAACAAATCCAGATCAATTATCTATCTTCAATGAAGCAGAGAAGGAATCACGAGATGAAAAGGAAGAACCTGCCATTGAAGAAATTACATATAAACGCAGAAGGAAAAAAGGCTCAAATAAGAAATCCTTTGAGGATCTTCCTGTAGAAACTATAGAATATAGCCTATCAGAGGAAGAAAAAATCTGTCCTGCTTGCAATAGTCATCTCCATGAAATGAGTAAAGAAATTCGCAGGGAATTAAAGGTTATTCCAGCTCAGGTTGTAGTAGTGGAGCATGTTAGAAATATTTATGCATGTAGAAATTGTGAAAAGGAAAATATATCTACACCAATAATTACAGCTAAAATGCCAAACCCGGTACTTCCGGGTAGTTTTGTGTCCCCATCTTTAATGGCCTATACAATGCATCGTAAATATTCAGAGGCAGTACCATTATACAGGCAAGAGCAACAGTTTAAAAACTTTGGAATAGACTTATCCAGACAGAACCTAGCAAACTGGGTAATACACGGGGCTAATACTTGGCTAAAACATCTATATGATAGAATGCACGACCTTCTTCTAAAGGAAACAATAATTCATGCAGATGAATCTGTATTTCAAGTATTAGATGAAGTGGGTAAAAAGCCAACAAGTAAATCATATATGTGGCTTTATGCTACAGGGATATATTCAAATCTAATTTTCCTGTATGAGTATCAGCCATCAAGAGCAAAGAAACATCCAAAGGAATTCCTAAAAGGATTCAGTGGATTTTTGCAAACAGATGCATATCCTGGGTACAATGCAGTAGAAGATGTTACCTTGGTAGGATGCTTTGCCCATGCAAAAAGAGGATTTACAGATACCTTAAAAGCATTACCAAAAGATGCTATCACATCTAGAACCAATGCTGAAGAAGGACTTGAATTTTGTGATAAATTATTTAAATTTGAAAAAGAATATAAAAAAGAGAAATTATCTCCTGAAGAAATCTATAAAAAACGGCTAGAAAAAACCAAACCAATACTCCAGGACTTTTTGTCATGGCTAAAAACAAAAGAAAAGCAGGTTCTTCCGAAAACTAGTCTTGGCAAGGCCATTAACTACTGCCTAAATCAATGGGACAAACTAACAGCATTTATGCTAGATGGAAGACTAGAAATAAGTAACAATAGAGCTGAAAGAGCCATAAAGCCATTTGTAATAGGAAGAAAGAATTTTCTATTTTCAAAGTCCCCGAAAGGTGCACAGGCATCTGCTATAGTCTATAGTGTAATAGAAACAGCAAAAGCCAATAACCTAAATACATTCTATTATTTAACATATCTATTTGAAAAACTACCCAATATAGATCTAAACAATATTGAAGAATTAAATCAATTATTACCTTGGTCAGATTCAATACCCGAAAGCTGTAAAGTTCCTAACAAAGAACAGGGTAACATATAGGCTGCATCATTTGAAGGTGTGGCCTATTTGACGCTTACCATAAAATTGTTTCTTTTAACTTAACAAATTAAAATCTTATATACACATATTATGATTACAATATAATCACTTTTATGTCATAAATAATAGGAAAAACGCACATCTCTCATACTCTCATTAAACTTATAAATAAGATGGGTGAAATTTTACACCATCACTTATTATCTCCGGGATTAAGTATGAATACCATACATTTCCCAACCCATATGAATTCCCCATCCTAATTATATTGCCTCCTATATCTATATTTTCATACCATTTAAACTCACCTGAATATACACCAAGAAAAACAAATTATTTTATTTTGTTATACTTCAGATTTCCATCTATCATGGCAATATTAGTGGGCTTACTGATAACTAAACCTCCAGATGAGCCTGGAAAAAGTTGAGCGTCAATTTGAAATATTGGTAACCCGTTAAAATTATACCCCCATGCTGAAGCGATAATGCCTGACTTCACGATTGGGAACTTATTCAGCTTATCGTAAAATCCTTGTGGATAACTTGCCACAATAATATCACTGGTAACATCAATACTAAGAGGTTGATTTTCTGGTAAATTTGTATTTGAAAGTGCTGATGGCAAATATATATTTTGAATTTCAGGTTTTCCTGAAATTTCATCGATAATTTCCTGTATATATGGAGAAATTTCAACTAGTGCAACATCAATTTCATTTTGTTTATGAAGCTTTAACGATGATAATAATTGTGCTCGAGTTAAACTGATGGGCTTCCATTGAATAAGTCCATTAATATTCTCTCTAATAAAAAAATCAAATCTATCAGGAATATATTCTACTCCATCTATTTCAGTGAGCACCACATGCCTATTTGTTACAAGCCAAAATTTATCCACCCTGTACCATTGTGGTCCACTTTTATTGGGGTCAGAAGGACTTACTTGATTATAGTAAAAACCTGAACCTTGTGAAGAGTAAGTTTTACCATCTATAATTAAATAACTTCTAATAATAGTCGTTATCGAAAATAATTGCGACTCAAAAGTATTATCATTTTTAGTGTTAATTGTCATATTATAACACTCCTTACCTATTAAATTAATCATGAAAAATCAATGTGTAAGTAATAGATTCCTTTGATATTCAAATACTAAATTCTAAAAATATCTACTATAGCCCCTACAACAGTTTCAATAAATGTATGTGGATCCCTAGTTCTTTTAGCTGTTAATTTAATTAAATCATCTAATCTTTTACTAAGACTATTAAATTCTATTAATATTTCTTCCAAACCTTCTATTTCTTTAATAGCTTTTTCGTTGATTTCTAGTAATACATCATTAATATCAATCTTATTGAAATCATCTGGATATAGCAATAGTGAATAAACAATTTTCGAGCCTTCATGATGCCTAAAATTTAGACCTAAGTCCCGCTCCCCCTCTAATGATTCCAACTCTTTTTTAAGAAGAGTCTTATTAAAAAGAATCCCAAGATAATAATTCCTATAAGCTCTTCCAGTTATATCTTTTTTAATCTTATATTGATTCCCAGTTTTACTATAATTTAGAGTTTCATATTGTTCAATAGTTTCGAGAGCAATATCAAATAACTCTTGAAATTTATCATAAAACTTCCACCCAACAATTAAAACATCTTTTTCAAGTTTTTCGGCTTTTATAGCTATTTTTTTATTGATTTCTATAATACCTCCATTAGCAACCATACTTTTAATCAATGGGCTGTAGTTGTGATTACTATCCTTAAAATGTCTCCATGTTTTTGGATTATAGGAATCTAATCCATGTTTTAATTCTTGGAAATGCACTGTCATTTTTTTATAGAACTCCTTTAGTTGCTGTCTATCTGATTGATTTTTCCCTGATTTTACTCCTAAAGTAAAAGTAATTAAACTCACTATTAAACTTGTAATTAAGCTGATTAATACAGTATCCATTTAGAAATCACCTCTATATCTGCAAGTTTTATTATAGCATCTATATTCTCAAACTAAGGTTTGGAAGTAACTTATATAATCCTTGGAACAATGCAAACTAAATCTTTCTACATTAGCCTCGTTACTACTAAACTCTTTCTCCTATTATTCCTGCAATTATCTAATTTTCCATATTATTGTTAGACGAATATTTTTTATTAAATTTAAACAAGTCATCCATTTATTACAAATGTATTAACATAGCTTTTTCACCAGTATTTTTTATTATTGCTCCATCCTACTTTTAAAGCCTTATTGTGATTCTCATTATCTAACAAATATCATAATTATATAAATAATTCTATCACAATCACTCAGTTATGTTAATGAATATAGTATTTTTTATGTTCATTGTTCTAATACAACTAAAATAATAATTATTGATGTTATTAATATATTTAGGTGATTCATAGCACATTATTTTTAACTATTACTAATTTTATCTCCAGATTTGCAAATACACATTTTATAAAGCGCATTTCACGCATATTTTATTAATACTTATTATTCAATATTCTTGATACATTAGATTGATTTAATCCTAATTTCTTTGCTATTTCTACTTGTTTAAAGCCCTGCCTTGCTAATTTTTCAACAGCTTCAATATTATCTCTTTTCTTTTGCTGTCTAGATGTTAATCCATTCTCATTCCTTGGTGTTCTTTTGATATTACTCCTTCGATACCTCTCATTAGTGCTTATAATCGTTTTTAGATGCCTTTGCTCCTCTTCAGTAATGTCAAGCATATCAATCAAGGTACTATTCCTATAATTATAGCCTGTAGCTCTTAGGGGGCTTTCTGAGCCGCTTAAATTCTCCTCATTAGTCAATCGTCTCTGATGTTCTAAAAAGCTCTCTATAGCCCTGTCGCAGCTTGAAACTACAGCTTCAACTACTTGATCAGCTAAAGGTTCTGAAAATGTATTATTAAATTCTAATGCCATTTCTCCCAACCGTTCTAGGTCTCTCACATAGATACCTTGCCAATACACCCAGCAATGCAAAACTTTATTTCTATAACCCTTGATATCCCAATTTCTGAGTTGGCAAAGCATTTCTATATCTTGTATTCTGGTAAGATGTAAAGAGTAACTGTTAAAGATTCTTGTAATTTTTCCTTTGTTTTTTTCTCTCTTATCTTTTTTCGTATGACTAGATTCACCTCCATATCCTAGAAATTTTTCTCTTAAATCGTACATACTGTATATTAATTCATGGTCTACATATAAAACTTTGCAAGGTTCATTGTTTCGACTATTAATTGTATTAGGCAGTCTTAGAAGCCTTGCTGCATCTGTAGCTGATCTATCTGCCCATAGATGCTTTAAATTATTATACAAATAATCCTCTAACTGCTGCCAAGTATATAGAGCCCCATAAGGTGCGTTTTCTATTCTCCAATAAAGATGTATACCTCTACCAGAGTCCACCGCCATAGTGGGCTTTGGTATTTTACCCTCTCCTGCCAAAATAAATGTCTTATAGATCGCTTCTGACTTACTTATTTTATTTAAATTTAAATCTAAATCTATATATAATGACCGTAAATGCCTTATGTTCCTAACTTGTCTTTGCTTAATATAAAAAGTATTTGGGCTTATAAACACATTGTTCAACCCGTAAAATTTTTCGACTTCATCCAATGAATAATAGTTTATCCTTTTGTACCTCTTGAAATCATGGCTTAATTCGATATATCCCTCTGTTCCTTTAGTATATAGATGTTCTATATATGCTTTTTCTGTTGCCATTTTGTTTCCTCCTTTATTGATAGGGGAAACAAAAAAGCACCTACAGCTATTAAACTGTAAGTGCTTTAGGGTTATATAAAGTATTTGGAAATACTTATAAAACCAGATAGCATTTTAACTATCTGGTTTTATACTTAAAATATATATTTTTATGGTTCAATACCTTATTCTTCATCTTCTTAAATATCTTTAGTCACATCTTGTGGTTCAACATCAAGATTCATTTTTCCTAAATCATGTTCTCCATCTAGTAATAAATTTTCAGTGAATAAATCTAAGAAATAGGATGTCTGCCATTCTAATTTACAATTATCCCTTACTAATGCATTCCGAAAGTATTTTGAGTGTTTTTCAAACATAGTGATATTAATTTCAAAACCTAAGCTCCTAAAATACTCAATTGCAAAGACGGCAATGGTACGGGTATTTCCTTCTCTAAAAGGATGAATTTGCCATAGATTAGATATGAAGGCCATAGCTGATTTAGCCTTTTTTTCCTTTTTAAATAGAGAGAAATCTTTTTTATCTCCTTCTTCAAAATCAATTTGAAAAGCTAAGTCTATCATATTCCATGATTCATAAAAAACAGATTCACCATTCAAAATAGGCTCATTCTTTGAAATATTAACTTCTCTAAATTTACCTACTGGGTACTTAAATCTTTCTATTCCTGAAAATAAATGCGCATGAATTTGCTTCAACCCTCTAGTACTCTTTTCAAAAAGTCTAGGTTGAGATAACCATTCTGCAATACGAACAGATACCTTATCTGCCTCTTCAGTTTCTTTATTTGATTTTTCAGATGAATAGTATTTATCTAGAGAAGTTCTAATTTCTGTATAGGTCTTATTCCCCTCAATTTGTTCCTTTGATAACTCGATGAGATAGTCTGAAGGATTTAATCCATCAATTTTTTGTAGTCCAAAACTAGTTTTCCATAAAGATTCTCTATATTCTTTTAGGGCTTCATAATTAACCTCTTCGTATGGCCTATCTTCTCCGAACATTACATTCACCTTTCTTTTCAAATTGTATTTATAAGCTTTATATACCCCCTCATTGAATGAAAATACTTCCAATTCAATTCGATATAATTCTAATTCATCAAATGCAAATTCCAGTGTCATGGCAATAATCCAAACATAAATAAGAATATTATCAATAAATATTTTATGACATTAAAAATCTTAATACTTGCTGGTTAAAATCTTTAGCCTCTTCATATGCTCCATGTCCAAGCCCTTTATATATAATTAACTTACTTTTGTTTATTTCTTTTTACATTTCTTCACCTCATTTTACAACTTGCCACTGTGTTTGTAAAATTTAATATATATTGACAAAGCCCTAGTAGTATGATACTCTATGACTATAAAGACAAATTTAGTCATAGAGTATGGGAGGTTATTATGAGTACTGCATTTAGTGATAATGAAAAAGAATTGATTAACTTAAAATTAATTGAAGTGGCAGAGGAGTGTTTAAAAAAATATGGTGTAAGAAAAACTACTGTCGACCAAATTGTGCAAATGACAGGTATATCAAAAGGTTCTTTCTATAACTTTTATCCTAGAAAGGAAATGTTATTTTTTACAGTATTAGAGGAATACCAAAAGTCTGTTATTGAAAGTTTAACTACAAAACTAAGAAAAGAGGATAATATAGGCATTGATGAATTTTCAGAACTAATCTACGAATTATACCAAAGTGTAAGGCAATCGTTTATTATGAATATAATTCAAAATGAGGAATTTGAATATCTTATGAGGAAGTTGCCTATGGAACTTATCATCAATCATCATTCTTTAGATGATATATTCACAAATCAGATCTTTTCCTATATACAAGTTAAGGATAGTGTTGATGTAGATGTTGTTTCTGCTTCACTAAGAGCAATATTTATGAGCATGATACATATTGAAGAAATAGGGAAAAAGAATTTTGATGATGCACTTAAACTCCTAATACGAGGTCTTGCTCAGCAAATAATTAAGGAAGATAATAATGCCTGAAATTATTAACACAACTAATTTAACAAAGATTTATGGAGAAATTCATGCTGTTGATAATGTAAGTCTATCAATTAAACAAGGAGAAATATTTGGATTTATAGGCCTTAATGGTGCAGGTAAAACCACTACTATAAGAATGTTATTAGGCATGATATCTCTAACATCAGGAAAGTGCTACCTGAAAGGACAAAAAGTAAAACCTGGCAATATAGAGATTTGGCGTGATGTAGGATATATCGTAGAAACACCGTATTCTTATCCTGAATTAACAGTAAAAGAGAACTTAGAAATTGTGCGTAGATTGAGAAATATTGAAGATAAAGCCTGCGTTGATGGAATAATTAAGAAACTAAAATTAGGAGAACATGCCTCTAAAAAAGCAAAGCACCTTTCTTTAGGTAATGGACAAAGGCTTGGTATAGCAAAAGCGCTTATACACAAACCCAAGATTTTAATACTTGATGAACCTATAAATGGACTTGATCCTGCTGGCATTGTTGAAATCCGCCAAATACTGCTGGATTTAGCAAAAAATTCAGGTGTTACAATATTTATATCTAGTCATAGATTAGATGAAATTTCTAAAATAGCTACAAAAATAGCTATAATACATGATGGAAAATTAATTAAAGAGATAAATGGAAAACAACTTGATATGCAGTTGAGAAGAACATTAATATTAGATGGAAAAGACAAAAATGCTATGAAAACTGTTCTTTCTAAGGCTGGCTATAAAGTTCACCGTAGAGATATAGAGGATTATCCTGCTTTACAAATTGAGGATGAGGATGCTGTAAACAATCCTGATAAAATTGCTCAATTACTTGTAAATTCAGATCATCCTCCAACACTTTTAAAAGTTCAGGTTGAAGATTTAGAAAAATATTTCTTAAGAACTATTAAAGAGACTGGAGGAAGGTAAAATGAATAGGATAATAACATGCATCTCAATAGAAAGTAAAAAAATTTTTAAATCTAAAGTTCCCTTGTTATCTTTGTTTGTTCTCACACTTGTGCCACTTACTGGTGGATTTTTTATATTTGTTTTAAAAGATCCTGTCTTAGCGGAAAGATTAGGTATTATTTCTACTAAGGCTCAAATAGTAGGAACTGCCGATTGGCCTTCCTATCTTAATCTTCTTGCACAGGCAATGTCTATTGGTGGGCTAATAGTATTTGGATTTAATATCAGCTGGATTTTTGGAAGAGAATATTCAGATAGGACAATAAGGGACCTACTAGCATTGCCGATATCTAGAAATATTATTGTGTTTTCTAAATTCATAGTAGCATTTTTGTGGGGAGTTATCCTTTCAATCTATGTATTTGTTCTAGGCTTACTTCTTGGTCTATTGGTTGATATACCTGGTTGGTCATTTGATGTAATAAGACAAGGAACCTTGGTTTATATTATATGTTCCATGTTTTCCTTAATATTATCGACACCAGCAGCTTTTTTTGCAAGCTATGGACGTGGATATCTATCTCCGTTTGGATTTATATTGGTTATTGTTATATTAGCACAAGTTGTTGCAATAGCAGGTTATGGAGAATATTTTCCATGGGCTGTTCCTGCACTTATTAGTGGTCTTGCTGGAAGTGATCACGCCATGGTCGAAAATTTTAGTATTATAATTGTAATTTTGACAAGTGGTATTGGATTAGTAAGTACTATGCTTTGGTGGAGATATGCTGACCAGAATTAGATGTGTAATCCTACTAGAGCAGGTTTTAGAATAGACATCCCTGCTTCACCACCGAATACAATACTCCAAAGTTAAAATCAATTTCCAGTTTCTCTTCCATGTTGCTATAATAAGCATAATAAAGAATAAAATTAAAGCGTTCTCTAATTTGTAAGAGAACGCTTAATTTTTATTATTTATTGAAACAATTTGTAACTATTAAAAATAGATAAAAATTGTTCATTAGATAGTTTGTCTAGATTAGTGACATTACCATGCTTTAACGCCTGTCTTAATTGGTTCTTAGTAAAAAGAACATGATACTCTCTGTTTACCCATTTATAAACAAAAAATTTATACTTTTTATAGTCTTCCTTTAAAATCAATGGTTTTCGTCGCTCAAGGACAATTAATACAGAATCTACACTGGGTTTAGGGTGAAAGTATTCTCGTGGCACTTTTTTAAGGATTTTTATGTCCATTTCCACCATCAACAATAAGCCTAAAGCTCGTTTGGTTTTTTGCAGTCTTTTAGCAAATCCTTTCCCTACAATAAGGTAGCTGTACTTCGATTGACTATCAAAAGCAATTTTTTTGATAATTTCTGTGCTTATATTATAGGGGATATTGCCAAATATTTTATAGTCTGTATTTTTAGGGAAGTTAAATTTCAATATATCCTCCTGAATAACTTTTATATTCTGGAAAGGCTCAACTGCTTTTCCCGTAGCGTGACATAAATTTTCATCAATCTCTATAGCATTCACCCATTGACATCTTTTCACAAGTTCCTTAGTAAAATGTCCTTTTCCTGACCCAATTTCTATTATTTTATCTTGTTTACTGATATTCGTATATTTTAATATTTCTTTTACATGCTTTTTAGATGTAATGAAATTTTGCGTATGTTTTGGGTTTTTTTGTTTCATTATAACCTTCTCCTTGCTGGTTATAATGAACTAATCCTACTAAGAGTTCATTATAACCAATTATTTTTGGTTTGGTTGATAATGAAATCTCTCAATAACAAATATGGAAAATATACCCATACTTTACCTCCTTTAATTCATTTCATTATAAGTGAGATAAAGTAATATCTATTACTGTAATACTTGTACACATATTTGAATCCTCCTTATGAAACTGATTATATCACTTCTAATTCCTCGCTTCAATAAAGTTCTCCGATAAGATAACGTCAATTTACTTTTGGAAATGAATCTTTAAGGTTAATATATTTCACAACAAAGTTTAGTCAAAAATTCCATCCGCTTTTTTTCAAAGCGAATTATGTATCAAAACCTATTTCCTTGTATCTACTTACACGACATCCGAACAGCTATTCCTATCTCTAACTCAAAAATTGGTTTTTTACTGCTATAATCATCCTTATCTTTAACAAACTGAAAACCGTCGGAATCCTTGAAAAATCTGGCTATTTCGACTACTTGACTCTTTGTATCTTTATCACGCACTCGATGTGCCTTGAGGTGACAATAAAGATGTCGTAGGTAGATAGTAGCCCCTTGGCGGAAGGATTTCCTCTTTACAAATACCTTCTTTGTCTTAATAACTTTTTTTGTATTAATTGTAGAATCAAGCTACAATCAACAAAACCTTCAAAATTAATTCTATCGTTGAAAGCTTTACTCATTATAACTTGAAATACTGACCTAATTTTAAATTACCACAAACACAGTAGGCTTACTATTATTTCATTATCTTCATTAATAAAAGAGCCTTAAGGCTCTTAATAATATATTATTTGAAACATAAATAATCTTCAAATATTATACTCAATTCCAGGTAAACTTAGAAGACAGCTTATATATGTCTTCTTTATCTCATAATTGTAATTCACTCTTTCTTGACTGGATGAGAAAAATATTTGCTTTCTTGCTCTAGTTACACCCACATAAAATACACTTAATTCTTCTAAAAATTTATCTTCTATACTTTTAGGCTCATTTAATATGCATCCCATATTGTATATTTCCCTATAGCTATATTTACACGAACCACATAGACCATAATAATTTGGGAAAACAAATTGCTCCATATCAGGCATAATTACATAAGACCACTCCAAACCTTTTGCTCCATGTATGGTTGATAAAACAACATTTTTGCTTATATTCTCCATATGTTGCTTTAAAACATTATTTTCAAATGTGTCTTTAATAAAACTTATTTTATCTTCAACATCTAAAAAACTATATTCAATAATTATTTTATCGAAAAATACCTTTAATAGACTTAGTAAAGATTCAGTAGTGGCACTTTGTTTACCTTCGAATTCTTCTTCTACTTTATTATATATTCTGTTTAAAATACTTTTGGATATTCTATTACCTTCATCGCTTTTTAGATGCTCATTAAATTTTTGTAGGCACAACCTATGGAAATTAATATATTCAGAATCATCATCTCTAAACAATCCAAAGAAATAATCAATATTTTGCTTCTCCAATTCAGCAATTATAATTTCCACATTAATACTTCTTTGTTTTACTAAAATAGCAATTTTATGTTCGGGGTCCTTTTTTATTAAATCCATAATTTTTTCAGTTACCCATTTTGCCTCATCTTGTTGATTTTTAGTTACTGCCAGATTAATTCTTGCATTTTCTTCTATGTTAGGATGTATTATATCTTCTGCATTTGATCTTATGTTCTTATCTAAAATTAGCATTTCAGCATTATCTTTAAATCTATAATTCTTATTTAATTCTATTTTTACCATTTTATAATAATTTTCAGCACTTGCCATTAAATTTGGTATAGCACCAATAAATCCATATATTCTTTGCAACGAATCTCCCATAAATATTACATTTGTTTTTTCTGAAATTAAGGATTTTAATAAGTTCCAACTTAATATGTTGGTATCTTGAAATTCATCAACTATTATTACTGGAAAGTAGCCTTGGTAGAACTTTTTAACATTAGAAAATTTATTAAAAAGTTCTATAGCTAAAATTAATATTGCATTATATGGAATCATATTGTTAGGTATAAAAGTTTCATTAATGATTTCTATGTACCTACTAAAATTAGATTTTATGTAATCTATATTTATTTCTTTCACCGCTTGATTAAAATCTGATATCTCTCTAGATTGCTCTAAGCTTAATCCTATGCCTAATTGATAAGTCTTTTCCATATCACTATCATCAACCGAATCAAAAAAATTAATATTTCTTAGATTCTCATGTATTAAGTATCCATATAGATTTAAAATGTGTCTTGCAAAACCATGATAATTTGAAATATAAACCTTATCATTAACTTTTAGCGGTTGAACCTTATCTACATCAATCATTTTGGGCAACTCTTCACTAACATCCTTTTTCATTTTATATGCAGCATTGACACTAAAGGTTAAGGCAAGTATTTTCTTAGGGTTTGGTAACTCATTGCTAGCAATTATATAAGCTATTTTGCTAATAATAGTTTTTGTTTTACCACATCCTGCTGGTGCTTCTACTATTAATTTGTTTGCATCAGAAAATATCACTTCCAACTGCTTTTCATCATTATTATGAACGTCTTTTATTCTTTCTATTATATTTTGTTTGATAACGCTACTCAACATTCTCCAACAGCTCCTTTGCCTCTTTTATAGCATCAATGTATACGGTTGGAATATCTTCTTTTTCTAGAGAATCACCAATAATTCTTCCTAAAATAATGGTTTTATTTATATCTAACCAAGTTAAATATATAAGTTTTGCCATGTCTTTATCATTTATTTCAGCATCAGCAATCTTATATGGACACATTACATCAGGAATATCTAGGTCATATTTTTTAATACGTTTATTTAATGCCTTCTCATCTAGTGTTCTTTCACTGCCCATCACATCGTATTCGCAAACAATCTCTCTTAAAACTTCAATTTTTCCCTTATCAATTAAGGTGTTTACTATATCTTCCTCAAAATCCTTTCCTAGTGTATGATAAATATTATTGATAGCTCTGTAACTTTCTTTATACTTATCCTGATCTATTATTCCTATGCTTTTTATTCCAAAACTTTCTAATAAATCTTTTATTGGAATTACTGAGTTTGCACCTGAAGCTTTAATTATACTAATTCCAAGATAATCAAAATCAATTTCTAGCTTTTCAGCAAATATTGGAATGCTACTAAATTCAGAATCTCCTTCGACAATTATTGCACATCTAGCAAAGAATGCCTCTTTTATATATGCAAATTGCGCAAGAAGATGTTTTTCAATTTCAGCCTCCATTCTAATATCAATTCCACTTTTTACGGTTAGCTTATGTCCACTGTCTTCGTAAAACCTGATAATCTTTTTATAATCATTCGTCAAAATATTTGGCGAATGTGTGGTAGCAATTATTTGACCCATCACATTGTCTATATCAAAAATAGTGTTTAGTAAGTCACTGAAGTTACTATCCTTGTTCTCTATAATTCTTATAAGATCTTTTATTAAAGAACGCTGCATATGAGGATGAAGATGAATTTCTGGTTCATCCAACCCAAGAATAATTGGGATACAATTTTCTCCATCCTCATTTTGCATTACAGACTTCTCCAATCTCGTCTTATTCATACTCAATATCTTTTCAAATATTGTAAGGATAATCATTGATAAAAACTGTATACCAGAGCCAACATCTTTCAGACTAAATTTATTATCATCTGTTAATATAACAACTTTCGATAGCAAGT
>CZCB01011223.1_pt1 | contig 14944 bp, 9 predicted proteins | sample 591991 | NCBI WGS metagenome assembly CZCB01 (sample SAMEA3556809, study PRJEB10932) | anaerobic digester metagenome | reverse complement strand
GTGCCGGTCAATTTGAAGCTGTAAGGCCATTCCGCGGCAGCGACCGTATTGGTTTCGGCGTTCGCCGCCCCGCCGCGACCCCGGCCCCGACGGGAGACGTGCATCCAATGTTCGGTCGGAGCGCCCATGACCACCAGCCAGAGATACTTCGTGTCATCCGGGACAAGAAACTCCGCTGTGCCCGGTGAATCGGCATGCATATCCCCATACACACGCGAGCCGTCGGCCGTGAAAGCGAGAAATCCGTAACGCCAGCCGGCGTTCTCCACCCGGAAATTACTGAACCCTTCGATGCCGGACAGCCCGCGGAACTCGATCCCCACCTTCGTGCCGGCGGGCGGAACCTTGAGCTGAATGGCGTTGTAGCCGTAGTTCTGCGGACATTTGTCCGGCGCGATCTGATACCAGCCGTTGGTGCGGATCAGCGCCGTCGTGTGCTGGTTCGCATAGCGTGCGGCCACCTTCTCGACACGCGGCAGGTCCCACGTGACGAAACGGCGGACCGCGTCGAACATTTCGTCGTTGAACTGCGCCTGCGTCAGGCCGGTCAGCCGCTTATAGGTCATCACCGGATCCTCGCCGCGCTGCACTTCGCGCCACATTTTGCCGATGAACTCCACCCCATGTTTGCCGGACCAGTATTCGAGCACGTACGGCGAGTGATACTGGTTCTCCGGGTGCAGAAACGCCAGATGCGTGGCCTTCATGAAATCGTTCAGATGATAGTTCTCGAACGTCATCCACTCGGGATAGACCTGCCAGAGCATGTATTGGGAGGTCATCTCGTGAATACTGCCGCCGGAGAAGGACGCCGCGCCATCCGCCCGCACCAACGCCTGGAACGAGTGCCCCAGCTCATGCGCAACCACGCCATACGGCGGACGATGAATCCGCGTCGCCGGCGTCCAGAACGCGCCCACCTTGTTGTCGATGCTCCCGCCGAACGCCGTCCCGCCGCTGCCGCCAATGACAAAGATCAGGAACTTGTAGCGCGTCGCCAGAGAGTTCTCCTTGTCCACCCATTTCAGCGTGTTCACGTAGTAGTCGTAAAACCGGTCGCACTCTTTTCAGAACGTCATCCACGTCGAACCGCCGATTCTCAACCGGGTTCGCCATGGGATCGTCCCCGTATTCCTTCGCCCAGAAGAGAACGAAGTGCTCCGTGGACTTGCTTCGTTGAAAGCAGAACTCGCTTTCCGGATCGTTGAAGTCATTGCCTGGAGGAACGCGCGTGATCCGCTCGGGGATGAGGACCTCTTTGCCGCCCGAGTGGGTCGAGGTTGCAACGGTGCCCGTCTGGGCGCCGACCAACGCCGCGGTCGTCAGCATGAGCATGGCAAGCGCGGGAACGACTCTCAGGAACAGGTGGTGAAACATAGCGGTTTGTCTCTTGAACTGGACTGGAGGGAACAAGACCAGAATTCGATGGAAGAATCCAGCGCTTTCCGCCAGGCGGCGTGCCGTGGCGTCGCGCATTCTGCGTGACGTGGAGCCGGCGCTTGCTTTGTCGGTCTTGATGAAAAATGGGTAAGACCCTCAAAGGCCGACACAGCTTCGGATATAGTTTCCGACAGAGTTGCGCCTGCATGCTGTCCCTCTGCACAGGCAGAGATGCCTGCCGCCGCGCATCCGACCGCTTGTCTGAAACCCGGGCCCCGAGTAGGCTGCCGGCCATGAAGCGATCCCTCCTCACCTCAACGGTTCTCCTCGCCACGCTGCTCTCCACTACCGCAGCGCCAGCGCTGCCCGAGGTCGGCAAGACCATGGAAGATCTCATCGCCCGGAACGAAATCGCCGGCGCCGTCACCATGGTGATCGCCAAGGACAACATCCTCCACCTGGAGAACAGCGGCTTCGCCGACGTGGACACAAAACGTCCAATGACGCCGGACACGCTGTTCTGGATCGCTTCCATGACAAAACCCGTCACCGGTGTCGCGATCCTGATGTTGCAGGATGAAGGCAAACTGAACGTGGCCGATCCGGTCTCGAAATACCTCCCCGAGTTCGCCAACTTGAAAACGCCGTCCGGAAAACCGGCGAACCTGACCATTGCGCAGATCCTCACGCACACGTCCGGTCTGGGTGAAGCAAGCGGACCCGCGGCTCGCGAGGCACGAACCTTGGCCGACCTTGTCCCGATCTGGCTCGCCGCGCCGATGCAGTACGAACCAGGCGAACGCTGGAGATACTGCCAGAGCGGCATCAACGCCGCCGCCCGCATCGTCGAAGTCGTCAGCGGAAAGACCTTCGACGCGTTTCTCGAGGAACGCCTTTTCGGTCCGCTGGGCATGACGAACACGACGTTCTATCCCACTGCGGAACAGAGGACGCGTCTCGCCAGGGAGAGCGGCCTGCTCGAACCGGTTCCGCACCGGCCCGAGCTCGGACGGCGGGATCGTCCGCCGCTGGGCAACGGCGGCCTTTTCTCGACGCCGCGAGACTACGCGCGGTTCTGCCAGATGCTGCTCAATGGCGGCACTCTCGATGGCCGCCGTTACCTGAGCGCCGACGCGNNGACGGGCTTCATCCAGGGATATGGAACCCATTACGGCTGGGGAATCGGGACTTGTGTATTGCGGGCGCCGCACCCGGGCGTGGCAGAAGTGCTGTCTTCGGGAACATACGGTCACGGCGGCGCCTGGGGCACGCAGGCATGGATCGATCCGGTCAAGGGAGTCGCTTACCTTCTGATGGTGCAGCGATCCAACTTTCCGAACAGCGACGCAAGCGACGTTCGGCGCGAGTTCCAGAAAGCCGCAGCAGCCGCGCTCTGGACCGCGGGTCTGTGACTCTGTAACCCGCAGCAGCGCACGGAGGCATCAAACCGGAGGATGACGCGCGGATCCTGCGGACGCGGAGCTGTCGCGCGTTGCGCAACTCGCAGAGTCGCGGTCCGGCGGTTTGCGAGATTTCCAGCGGCAGATGGCAAATGCTGGCCTGGTCAACGTGCTGCGGCTGGAGATGCGCTCCGGACCGCGGGCGTCCGGAGATTGCAGGGGAAGATTTCCAGCAGACTCCCGCGAACGATATCACGTCCCAAGTTGCTGCGGCTCAATGAGACCGCCGTCCGGCGCCTGGGCGCGCCGTCTCCATACTCCTAAAGTTCCATTCCAACGCAGCGTTGGAGGGTGTAGAAAAGCCTCTTCATGAATCCCCCGGCCTTCCCCCTCGCCAGGCTTTTTTGCCCAGCCACGTTCATCGCCGCATTGATGTTGCCGCCCGCGTACTGGGCCGCTCACGGGGCCATCGATCCCGGCCTGAATGTCACCGTCACACGGACAAACGAGAGTGTGGTCCTGCAATGGTTCGGATCGAACTCCGTTGCTTATCAGGTTCAATCGAGTTCCACTCTCGCTGCCTGGACTGATTCGAGCCTCGTTCTCACCGGCAGTGGAGCCTTTCTCACCATCACCCGACCGATCTCCCCGGGCAGCAACACATTCTTCCGCGTCAGCCGCCTGCTCCCGCCGGAGAACATCACCGCCTCGTTTGATGTCACCAATGGATTTCTCATCATCATTGGCGATGACCGGGACAACACCATCGCTGTGAGCCGCGACATCGCCGGCACGCTGCGAGTGAACGGAGGCTCCATCCCCATCACGGGCGGCGTTCCGACCGTTGCCAATACCACTCTCATCCAGATCTTCGGGCGTGCCGGCCATGACCATCTCTCACTGGATGAAGCCAACGGCGCCTTGCCTGCTGCCTATCTGTTCGGCGAAGCCGGCAACGACACGCTTATCGGCGGATCCAGCGCGGACACACTGAACGGCGGCACGGGCAACGATACCCTGCTGGGCAAAGGCGGCGCGGACAGCCTGTACGGCGGCGATGACGACGACACATTGACGGGCGGTGACGGCGGCGACCTGGCCTATGGCGAAGCGGGTAACGACACGTTCATCTGGAACCCGGGCGATGACACCGATCTCAACGAAGGCGGCCCCGGCGTGGATACCGTCCAGGTCAACGGCGGTGCCGGCGCGGAAACGTTCACCATTACCGCGAATGGAACCCGCGTTCACCTCGATCGCCTGGACCCCGCCCCCTTCTACCTGGACATCGGCACCTGCGAGAATCTCGTGCTCAACTGCAACGCCGGCAATGATTCGGTCTCCTGCACCGGCAACCTCGCCGCATTGATCCAGATCACCGTGGACGGCGGCCCCGGTGACGACACCATCCTGGGCAGCAACGGCATCGACCTGTTGATCGGCGGCGACGACAACGACTTCATCGACGGACAGCAGGGCAACGACGTTGTGTTCCTTGGCGACGGCGACGACACCTTCCAGTGGGATCCCGGCGACGGGTCGGACACCGTTGAAGGCCAGGCCGGCACCGACACCCTGCTCTTCAACGGCAGCAATGCCGCGGAGACTTTCACTGCGTCGCCCAATGGCAGTCGCCTCCAGTTCACACGCAACGTTGGCACTATCACTATGGACGTGGACGATGTTGAAGTCCTGAACCTCAACGCGCTGGGCGGCGCCGACACGGTAACAGTAAACGATCTGACTGCAACCGATCTGACCAGCATCCATGTTGATCTCGCCAGCACCCTGGGCGGATCGGGCGGTGATTCACTGACCGACACAATCATCGTGAATGGAACCAGCCTGCCAGACACGATACATCTGATGGCGAATGCCGGGGCGGTCGAGGTTTCAGGCTTGCACACGTTCGTGCGGATCCTGCACCCGGAGGCGTCGTTTGACAGCCTGGTGGTCAATGGCCTGGGCGGCGCGGACATCATCAACACCGGCCCCGGTGTCACCTCACTGATATCGGTGACCGCGAATCAATAGCCGGAATGACGACGTGTTCGACATTTGCGGCCGCCGATGCCAGAATTCGCGCATGAAACTGCTGCTTCAACTCTGCTCTTTAGTGGCCGCCGTGAACGCGCTGGCCTCCGACGGCTTCCTGTTCGTCACTTTTAAGGGCGAGCAAACGCCGATGACCGAACAGGTGTATTTCGCCCTGAGCAAGGACGGGCGCACGTGGCAGGCCCTGAACAACGCGGAACCGGTGCTGATCAGCACGCTCGGCGAAAAGGGTGTCCGCGATCCCTACATCCTGCGCGCTCATGAAGGCGGCAAAACCTACCTGATCGCCACGGACCTCTCGATCAACCTCAACCGCGACTGGACGCGCGCGGTTCGCGCCGGCAGCCGGTCGATTGTCGTGTGGGAATCCACCAACCTGGTGAACTGGTCCGAGCCGCGCCTGGTCACCGTGGCGCCTGAAGACGCCGGATGCACCTGGGCGCCCGAGGCCATTTACGACGCCGAGTCGGGCGACTACCTCGTGTTCTGGGCTTCGACAACGAAGCGCGATGACTTTCGCAAGCACCGGATCTGGGCGGCGCGCACGAAGGACTTCCGCGCGTTCGGCGAGCCGTTCATTTACATCGAGAAACCCGCCAGTGTCATCGATACCACCATTGTCCACGACGGCACCCGCTATTACCGGTTCACAAAAGACGAAACCGTGAAAGCCGTCACGATGGAAACGAGCGACAAGCTGATGGGCGAATGGCGAAGTGTTCCGAACTTCTCGCTGGCGGAACTCCGCGGATATGAGGGCCCCGAGTGTTACCTCGTCGAGCCCGCCACGGCGGACAAGCCGGCGACCTGGTGCCTCATCCTCGATCACTACAGCCGCGGCCAGGGATATCAGCCGTTCATCACGCACGACCTCGCGAGCGGCCAATTCACAAAGGGCGAAGGATTCAGTTTCCCATTCCGTTTCCGGCACGGATCCATCCTGCCGCTTTCCCAGGCTGAATATCAGGCACTCGAGAAAGCCTACGGCAACCGGTGAACTGAAAACCTGGGGATTTACGATTTGCGATTTGCGATTGACGATTGACGCGATCTTACAGCTCTTCGCTGCTATGCCGGTGGGGCGAGCAGCCTGCCACGCCGAAGCTCGCCGAAGGCGGGTCCCCGCGAGCCGTCGTCCGACGTAGCTAATCGTCCGACTGCAAAGCACCCGTAGAGAACCTGAACTCGCGCCCGGATGCAGGTGCGACTCACCACCACCGCAACCAGCGCGTTCGCACAACACCCGCGTCAATCGTAAATCGCAAATCGCCAATCCAACAGGGGTTTTCTCACGGCACGAGAAACGCTCTTTTTCCCCACTCATGTATGCAAAAGCAATGGCTGGCAACCTCGGGCACACGCTCGACGAAGGATGGCTTCGTCGAAAAGTGTGCATCGCGATGATCGCCGCCGTCGCCGCCCAATTTCCCTTTTCGCATCTTGCGGGCATTCCTCTGGCCTTGATGGGTTTCTGGACAATCGACCGCGCTGTGCGCCGCTCTCGCCGACAACCCGCCGCGCGCGCCGTCGCCGCCGACAAACGGGTGGAAGCCATTCTTGACGACATTCCCGGATGCGCCGTGCTGGACTGGAGGCCGTTCGCCGGGGCCGATCCGGAGCGAAGCGGAACCAGGCGCCTCCTGCTCCGCAACGACGGCACACTGCTGCTCGTGATCACAAGAACGCACTGGAGCGTGCCGCGCCAGAAGCGATTGGAAACCATCGTTGACGAAGCACTCCACAGCGTCGAAAGCGTGCGCCGAACCTTCAAGACAGAGCACGACCTGGACTTGCGCGTGCATGCCGCGATTGTCTTCCCGAACGCGCACGTGACGGTCGCTCGCCGGCTGCGAGGAGTGGAAGTCATCGGCGCGGAATCGCTCCAGCATTGGATCAGCACGGTGGAGGATCACGCGGAAAACGCTTCGCGCGCCGAGCGGAAAGAGATCCTCAGGCGGCTGGGCGCCTGCTGACCACCTGCTCTGCCCAGGCTCCGTCGCAAGCTCTCGCGGGCATTTCTTGCACACCTCACGACCGCCTGCCGGGTAATCCTTGCACAGAGCCACGCCCCGGCGAAGGGTTCTCCGCGCCTCTGTCGAGGCATTTCCCATCCTGAAACCGTCTGGCCCCGGTTGTGCTCACCAGTCATGCAGTTGCCTGAAGCCATGGGCATCAGGTGAAACCATTTTCAGGGCGGATATGAACGACATGAATGAGATGGATAAAGAGTCGAAGTGCAGGCGCGGGTGGTTCGCGCACTCGGCGCCATCCGAAGCGGACACACTCGAAGCAATCCTGCGTTACCTGTGCAACACCGCGGGGTACGACATCCGGGTGAAGCCGAACGTGCCCATGAGGGAATCCCGGCATCGCCGAGTGGGTCGTGCCGCGAGTGAACAGGAGGCGCTGTGCCTGCTCAGGCAGGCCGCTGCCGGCATGGGTTGCACCGTGCTGCGAAAGGTACGCCGCCTGACGGTGCTCACCGCGCACGACGCCAAGAAGGAGTGCGTGCCGCTGCCCGCGCTGGCCGAGTAACGATCGGCACAGGAACGGCCCGACGACCTGCAGCGCGTCGCATTCGGGTTGCGCCTGCAAAATCGGCCGAATTCTGAAGGCCCGCCCCGGAGGATATCGTGCCACGATCGCCTCCACGACCCGGCAGTATTTCATTCGATGCGCTTTGCCGCGGAGGGAGAGTACGTCCGAGGTCTTATTCGATCACCTTGAACCGCTTCAGCTTCGCTTCGTCCACTTCCAATCCCAATCCCGGAGTGTTCTCGTCAAGGTCGATGAACCCGTCCTTCGGCGTCGGTTCGCCTTTGAAGATGTACCAGAACAGTTCGTTGCCGACCTCGACATCCACGGGCGGGAAGAACTCGGCCATGGGCGAGTTCAAGCTGGCCATGACCACGTGATAGTTGTGCATCTGGCCGGCATGCGGCACCACCGGCACCTGGTGCGCCTCCGCCAATGCGGCAATCTTCCGCGCCTGCGTCAGCCCGCCGACGCGGTTGGTGTCGAACTGGATGTAATCCACGGCGCGCGCCTCGAGCAGTTGCTGGAATCCGAACAGCGTGTGCTCGTGCTCTCCGCCCGCAATCGGAATCCGTCCGAACCGCTTCAGCTCGGCATACCCACGGATGTCATCCGGAATCACCGGTTCCTCGAGCCAGCGCAGATTGAACGGCTCGAGCGGCTCGAGCAGCGGCAGCATTCGTTTCGCATAGTCCAGATTCCAGCCCATGTAGGCGTCGGCCATGATATCGATGCCGTCGCCGACGGTTTCGCGGACGGTGCGAACGAGCGCCACGTTCTTCTGCATGCCTTCGGCGCCGTCCACCGGCCCCCAGCCGAAGCGCAGTTTCATCGCTTTGTAACCCTGTTTCTTGTACTTGCTGGCTTCACTCGCCAGCTCTTTGAGCGGCGTGCTGTAAAGGCGACTCGCATAAACCGGGATGCGCGGTTTCGTGCGCCCCCCAAGGAGACGATACACCGGTTGCTTCGCCGACTTGCCAAGCAGGTCCCACAGCGCGATGTCCACCGCGCTGATCGCGACCATGGCGACGCCCTTGCGGCCAAACGCCATCGTCTTCCGATACATGTGCTGCCACAGAAACTCGATGTCCCAGGGATCCGCGCCGATCAACAGCGGCTTGAGATACGTGTCGATCACCTGCTTCGTGACGAGCGGCGACAACGCGGCATTGCCAATGCCGACCAGCCCGTTGTCCGCAAACACCTCGCAGATCAACCAGCCATGGAAGGTGAACGTGCCCATCGTCGCCCGCGACAGCATCGGCGAGATGAGATCCATCGGATTGGTGCAGAAATGCGGCGGAAGCGGCACCGTTTTGCCGGTCCATTGAACGACGCGTGTGCGGATGTTTTTGATTTTCATGAAAATGGCTGGCTCGAGGTTCGGAATTCAATCTGGCGGATCCGCGGAATGACGACGCAGATCAGGAAAAACGCGGCAACATGCAACGACCCGGCGATGATCAGAATCGGGGTGTAACTGTAGTCGTGATCGCGAAGGTATCCGGCGATCTGCCCGAGGACAATGCCGCCGAGCGCGCCGCCGAAGCCGACCATGCCCGCGACCGTGCCCACCGATTGCCGCGGGATCATATCGGTGGGGAGAATCATCACGAGCGTGGACCAGGATTGCTGGCCGAAGAACGCAAGGCTGAAGATGACGACGACCCACGCGAGGGAATCGAGTTGCGGAACGAGCATGACCCACGGCATGAACGCCGCGCTGACGCCCAGGGCGATCTTGCGCGACGCGTTCACCGAGAACCCGCGATGCAGCAGCCAGCTTGAAAGACCCCCGCCCACCAGACAGCCTACACCGGACGCGGCATACGGAATCCACCCCACCCCGCTCGCGGCACTGAACTTCAGATCGAATGTTTCCATCAGAAACTTCGGCAGCCAGAACATGTAGAAATACCACGCGGCATCGGTAAGGAACTTGGCGATCACAACGGCCCACACTTCCCGGTGCGCCAGCAGTTCGGAGAACGGGATCGCTTTCGAAACAGCGCCGGAACCGCCGGCCGGATGGCCCGCCAGGATGTAATCCCGCTCCGCCGGCCGCAGTTTCCGATGTTCTTCCGGCGACCTGTAATCGGCAAGCCACCAGACCGTCCAGACCAACCCCAGCGCGCCGGACAGGATGAACACCCATCGCCAGGGAGCAATGCCGAACCAGCCGGTGTAGTTCAACACCACCCAGATCAACCACGGCGCCGCCACAGCCCCCACGGCCGTTCCGGCATTGATGATTCCCATCGCCGTTGAGCGTTCCTTCACCGGGAACCACTCCGTCACAGCGCGCGTGGCCGCGGGGAAACCGCCGCCTTCCCCCATGCCCAGCAGGAACCGGCTGATCACGAGCATGACAAGCGCGAACGCCATCCCGAACACGGCCGGCAAACCGAAATTTCCCGCGAACCCCTGGCTTGCACACGCGAACGACCAGAAAACCATCACCACAAAGAAACCGCGCCGCGTCCCGAGGTGGTCCAACAACCGCCCGCCGCCCAGATACATCAACCCGTACGAAATCAGAAACGCCGAATCGAACAGCGCCTTCGTTTGATCATTGAAAGGATAATCTTTTGCGATTTCGCTGAGCGTCCACGGCAGGGTGAGTCGGTCCAGGTAGCTGAGCACGATGGCGCAACTGACCAGGAAAGCGATACGCCATCGGAGCATGGCCGGAGTTCATACCTGCCGACACCGCATGAAGCAAGCCCGGCGTAGCGGCGGGCATCCTGACTGCCGTAAAGGGCGCACTTCCAGCCGCCCGGACCGTTCCGTCCAAATGCATCAAAATCGCCTGAAACACTCCTCTCACCCTCGCACGCGGACGGAAATGCCGCCGCGCTGGAAGCGCCGGCTTGCGTCTCGCCCGATCGGCACACCACGCGACCGCACAAAAGAACGCTTTCTTTTTTCCTCATCAGGCGGCAGCATTTTGCAGGTTCATCAGAGCTTGAGAACAGGTTCGAGCACAACAGCTTCGAGTGCGCCTGATGAAATCCGCGGCCACATGGGCCGCCGCAAGTTGGAAAAACATGGCAAAGAAACGCAAGAAGGATTCCAGGCAGTTGGACCTCCAGATAACGGGCCAACAGGGAAACGGCGCCGCCCGACCGCCCAAATCGGCCAACGGCAACGGCCACTCCGAGATCGTCGCCGAACAGGTCCCGGCCAACCTCTCCCATCATCGCCCGTTCAACCCCGCCCGCATCGAGCTCCCGCTCCATCGGCGCGTCAACACCAGTTTCCTCGAATACGCCTCTTACGTCATTCGCGACCGGGCCATCCCGCACCTGGCGGACGGCCTCAAACCGGTGCAACGCCGCATCCTCTGGGCCATGCACCAGACCGACGACGGCCGGTTCACCAAGGTCGCCAATGTCATTGGCGACACCACGAAATACCATCCGCACGGGGACGCATCCATCGGCGACGCACTGGTCGTTCTGGCCAACAAGCGTTACCTGATCGAGCGCCAGGGCAATTTCGGCAACATCTACACGGGCGACCCCGCCGCCGCGCCGCGATACATCGAGTGCCGCCTCACCGACCTCGCGCGGACCGAACTGTTCAACGACGAACTGACCGAATTCGTGCCGAGCTACGACGGCCGCAAGCAGGAGCCGGTCACCCTGCCCTGCAAGCTGCCGCTCACCCTCATGCTCGGCGCCGAGGGCATCGCCGTCGGCCTGTCCGCCCGCATTCTCCCGCATAATTTCCCGGAACTGCTCCAGGCGCAGATCGCCATCCTCAAGAAACAACCGTTCAAGATCCTGCCGGACTTCCCCACCGGCGGTCTCATGGACGCCCGCGATTACCAGGACGGCAAAGGCAGCGTCAAAGTCCGCGCCCGCATCAAGGTCAAAGACGATTCCACCGTCGTCATCAAGGAGATCCCGCCCGGCACAACGACGGAAAGCCTCATCGCCTCCATCGAAGACGCCGTCCGCAAGGGCAAGCTCAAGGTCAAGTCCATCAACGACTACACCTCCGACAACGTCGAGATCGAGATCAAATGCCCGTCCGGCGTCGATCCGGAGAAGCTCATCGACGCGCTCTACGCGTTCACCAATTGCGAGGTCACCATCAGCAGCCGGATCATCGTGATCAAGGACAATCGCCCGGTCGAAATGACCGCGAGCGAGGTCCTGCGCGCAAACACCGATCAACTGCTCGCCCTGTTGAAGCGGGAACTCGAGCTGAAAGAAAAGAAGCTCGAGGACGAACTCCACTTCCGCACGCTCGAACGGATCTTCATCGAGGAACGCATCTACAAGCGCATCGAGAACTGCAAGACCAACGAGGCCGTCGTCGCCGCCGTACACGAAGGGTTCAAACCGTTCCGCCGCCAGATGCACCGCGACCTGACCGACCCCGACGTGGAACGGCTGCTCGGTGTGCGCATCCGGCGCATTTCGCTGTTCGACATCAACAAGCACCGCGAGGAGACCACGCGGGTCAAAGCGGACCTTGAGGAAACCCGCAAGAACCTGAAGAACCTGACCCGCTACGCGATCGGCCATCTCGAGGCGCTGCTCGCCAAGTACGGCCCGCAGTATCCGCGCCTGACCACCAAATCGAGCCGGCTCGAAGAAGTCGACGCCAAAGCCGTCGCCTTCAAGGCATTCAAGGTGTCCTACGACCGCGAAAGCGGTTACGTCGGCTACAAGGTCAACGGCGAGGAGTTCAAGGTGGAATGCACGCGGTTCGACAGGATTCTCCTAGTGTTCAAGGACGGCACCTACAAGGTGACCGAGCTGCCGGAGAAGCTGTTCGTCGGGCCGGAACTGTTCTACTGCGGATTGCCCGAGCGCGACCGCGTGTTCACCTGCGCGTACACCAACCGGGAAGCCAGTTACCTCAAGCGATTCAAGTTCGGGGGCACCATTCTGAACAAGACCTACCACTGCATCCCGGAGAAATCCCGGCTGCTGTTCTTCTCCCCGGACACGCCGAAGGTCCTGTACATCCGCTACAAACCGGCGCCGCACCAGAAGGTCAGCCAGCAGCTCTGCGACCCGTCCGAGCTCGAAGTCAAAGGGCCCAAGACGCGCGGGCGGCAGATCTCAATCAAGGACATCAGTTCCATCACCACGGCGCCCACGCGCGGGTGGGATGAGAAAGCGACCACAACGCGCCTGACGTTCGTCTAGTTGCCGCATGACCACCGAGGCCAGCCTGCGTGTCCTGATCGTCGAACCGGAGCCGCGGTGCGCAGCGCTCCTGCGCGATCCGGACTTCACAGTGGAGCATCGAAACCGGCTCCCGGCCGAAGGCGACACCCGGACTTCTCCGTACCAGGCGGCCGTGATCGATCTGGCCATTGCCCCGGGCGCGGAAATCGAAACCTTCGTTCGCGCCCAAACCGTCATTCCGCGCACGCCGTTCGTTGTCATCGTCGGCGCGGATGGCGAGCGGACGGGACGGGAGGCGCTGCGGCTGGGCGCGCAGGACTTCCTGTTCCGGCCCGAGCTCACCGCCGCGGCCCTTGCGCTGGCCATCCGCAAAGCCGCGGACCGCTACAGCGCGCAGGCGGCGTGGCGCCGCGTTCGCCACCTGCTCGAGATCCTCATGGACATGATCCCGGACGCCATCTACTTCAAGGACACCGAAAGCCGGTTCCTGCGGATCAGCCAGGCACAGGCCAAACGCTTCAACCTTCCCGACCCGGCGATGGCCATCGGGCGGACCGACGCGGACTTCTTCAGCGGCGCGCACGCCCAGCAGGCGCGCGCGGACGAGGAATACGCCATGCGAACGGGCCAGCCGCTCGTCGGCATCGAAGAGATGGAGACCTGGCCCGACGGCAGCGTCACGTGGGTTTCCACGACAAAAATGCCCTTGCGCGACGCTTCGGGAGCCATCATCGGCACGTTCGGCATTTCGCGCGACATCACTTCCCGCAAGCTCGCGGAACTGGCGCTCGCCGAGCGCACGCACCAGTTGCAGCAGAAGAACCAGCAGATCGAGGAAGAACTGCGCATGGCCCGGGAGCTGCAACAGGCCATGCTGCCCCAGCAATTCCCCTGCGTGCCGCCCAACCCCCGCCACGAAAACAGCGCCCTCGAGTTTCACCACTACTATTCGCCCAGCGGTTCCGTCAGCGGCGACTTCTTCGACGTCGTCGAACTTTCCGACACCGCCGTGGGCGTGTTCATCTGCGACGTCATGGGCCACGACGTGCGCGCCGCCCTGGTGACGGCCATGGTGCGCTCGCTGGTCGAGGACGTGTGCCATACCGTGGCGGACCCGGGCGAGCTCCTCGCGCATATCAATCGCGCGTTGGCAGCCGTGTTCAAGCAAACCGGCGCCACCATGTTCGCAACGGCCTTCTATGCCATCATGGACGTCGCCACGGGAGAACTGCGTTACGCCAGCGCAGCCCACCCGGATGCTCTCCACGTCCGCAGGAATCAGAACCGCGTGGAACCCCTCAGCGCCAACAACGGGCGAAAGGGACCGGCCATCGGCCTCTTCGAAGAAGCCTTGTTCCCCACCTGCGGCCGCCGGCTCGAACCGAACGACCTCGTCATTCTTTTCACCGATGGGTTGACAGAAGCGCAGGACGCCAGCGGCGATTGCTTTTCACAGGAACGCCTTCTCCAGGCCGTCGCCCGACGCGTGCATGAACGGTCCGGCGATCTCATCGCGGGAATGGTGGGCGAAGCACGCCAGTTCTGCCGCGGCACTCCGTTTCACGACGACGTCTCCATCCTCGGCGTCGAAGTCAAACGCCTCGTGCCCGCTGCCCGCGCGCGCGAAGCGCGCCGCGTCGGATCGTAACGCAATCCCCTGAAAATTCGCATGAAAACTCACGGCGTCTTCTCGTTGTCAAAAGGCCTCGCTCTCGCAGCCCTGATTGCGCCTTTGCCGGCCGGTCTCCGGGCCGACACGAATCTCACCGTCGCCGCGGATGGTTCCGCGCAGTTCCGCAGCTGTCTCTTATACACATCTGACGCTGCCGACGAACNNGTCTTCATCCGCATCAAGCCCGGCACCTACCGGGAGAACATCTACCTTCAGCGCGAGAAACGCTATTTCCACCTGATCGGCGAAGATCCGGAGACGACGATCCTCACCTACCACCTGCACGCCAACATGCCCGGGCCCGACGGCAAGCCCATTGGCACCTTCCGCACACCGTCCACGCTGATCGACGCGGACAATTTCACCGCCGAGAACATTACGTTCGAAAATTCCGCGGGCCCCGTCGGGCAGGCCCTGGCCATTCGGGTGGACGGCGACCGCGTTGTGTTCCGCAACTGCCGCTTTCTCGGCTGGCAGGACACCATCCTGCTGAATCGGGGGCGCCAGTACTTCACGAACTGCTACATCGCCGGCCACGTGGATTTCATCTTTGGCGGGGCGACGGCGTTTTTCGACAACTGCCACATTCATTGCCTCCGCAACGGTTACATCACGGCGGCCTCCACGCCCGAAACGGAGCAGTTCGGCTTCGTGTTTTCAAACTGCAAGATCACAGGCGAACCCGGCGTGAAAACCTATCTCGGGCGGCCCTGGCGCAACTTCGCGTCCACCATCTTCCTGAATACGGAGATGTC
>CZCB01003330.1_pt1 | contig 14978 bp, 18 predicted proteins | sample 591991 | NCBI WGS metagenome assembly CZCB01 (sample SAMEA3556809, study PRJEB10932) | anaerobic digester metagenome | reverse complement strand
TTTTTGACCCACTCTCTATTATTTACATATCTAGGTTCTGCGTACATCGCAATTAGCTCATCCTTTCAAGTCCCAGTTGTTAAAGTGCTAAAAGATGAATAGTTTTAGTCATTAACGTGTAGATAGCCAGTTATTAAAATGTAAAAAACCCTGGATTAATTCGTCCAGGGTCTACAGACTATATTATTATCTATGGTTTTTCAAGCAATCACTACAATATATAGGTCTGTCATTACGTGGTACAAATGGAACTTTTGTCTCTGCACCGCAATCTGCACATATTGCATCATGCATCTCCCTATGGCCACCGCCATGTCTATTAGACTTTCTAGCATCTCTACATGATTTGCATCTTGCAGGTTCATTTTGAAAACCTTTTTCTGCATAAAAATCTTGTTCTCCTGCAGAAAATACAAACTCAGCTCCACAATCTTTACAAATTAAAGTTTTATCTTGGTACATGGATATAATCCCCTCGCTTTTTTGATTTTTGTTCTTCCTTAGGGTGCAATAATCATTACATCCATACATTTTAATAAACCGACTGGAGTTTTGCGCCGGCGCAATACCAACTGCACACCCCGTTATACTATAGCTCTGTGCAACACAAATATCTGAAGACTTGAGGGGCAAATATCCTTGCCACCAAACTCTTCCGTCTGCATGTTACAGCCATAGGTCGGACCTACAGTGTATGTTCCCTATTGTATTTATAGGTCCTCACACTAAATTTTACTGTCCAACAATATCTGAAATTATTGTCAATATAGATACAAACTATTACCAAAGATTCCTAAGTCTAGAACATTCTTATATTATTATATTACTTTTTGAAATAAAAAGCAATATAAATTACACTACTTTATTGTTTTTTGTCTATAAATATACCACCATCTATTGGAGATACCTGGTTATAGGCCTTTTGTCTCTTAGTACCTTGTTGTATCCTCTTTATACCTCCTGCATACTTATCTTGCATATCTTTTATAGAATCCATATTATATCTATCTTCCTCATAGACCTTATTTAAAGCAGAGCGTATACTCTTAAGTTTTTCTCTAAGTTCTTCATATAAATCCATACATTCGCCATTTAATTCTTTAGATTGATATTTTTTTTGAATTTCTCTATATATGGGAAAAAATTCTCTATCTAGCTCATCCATCTCCTTTATGCAGATATCTTTTTTATCGATAGTCTCAAGTAATCCATCTATATCCTCATTACTTATGAACTTTCTTTGCGTCTGTGTAAGTCTTTGAATTTGATTAACCTTTTCTTTTTTTTTACACGCAATAGAAAGAAGAGCATTCAATGTACTCTTATCATGTTGATCACTCATAGCCACCATACCTCTGTTGCCTATTAAGCTTTATAACCTCTGCCCACGTATCTCTAAGCTCAACTATAAGTTCTTCTACTTCATGTAGTATTCCCATATCTTTTGAAATATTTGCTTCTATCAGTCGCCTTTCCATATATTCATATAGCAAATACATTTGCTCAGCTATCTCATATTCCATGTCTAATGTAACGGCCAATTCATTTATAATATCCTGTGCCTTCTGTATAGCATTATTAGCCTCTCCTATATTGCCTTCTTCTATATATTTAATACCCATCTTTATAAATTTTATACATCCATTATATAGCATTAATGTCAATTCCCCAGGACTTGCAGTCATAACACTTTGTTTTTCATATTGTTGATACGGATTAAACATAGCCATAACTAATCCCCCTTAAATCATTTAGTTACCCATATTGAGCTGTTGAGAAAGCCACATACTCTGCACATTCATCTGCTGGATTGCTTTTTCCATAGCAGTAAACTTCTTCCAATAACTTTCTTCTCTTTTATAGAGAAGTTCATTCATCTTCTCTATCCTCTCTTCATAATCTTTTATCTGATTATTTAAAGTGTTTTGATATTCCGTAACATCTCCTACTATACCTGCCTTCTCAAGCAAAAGTCCTTTTTTATTACCTTGATTTCTAGTAGTTCTTATATAATCATTTAGTATATCAGATATCCTCTGAGCAATACCGCTATTACTATAGCGCTCACTTCTCTCTTGAATAGTTAAATCAGGATTATATGGTTCTCCATCCGATTTCATGAAAAGTTCTGCAACTTTATCTGGAGCCTCTGAAATGGCCTGTCTTAACTTATCCTCATCTAAGTAAAGCTTACCATGCTCATACCATTTTCCGGTTGTAATACCTATGTCTGAAAGCCTTATATCAACTCCTGCCACATTATCAATGAGGGCATTTCTCATGCTATATACTATCCCCTGAATAATTGAATCATTCCTCAAAAGTCCACTCTTGGCCTTCTCTTCCCATAGTTCTATATCCTTTTCACTCATTTCAGATTTCTGATCATCAGTAAGAGGAGGAAAGTCCCTATAACTCTTTTCCGTAAGCTTGTTATTTAGCTCATCTATCAGCTCATTGTATTTATCTACAAAATTTTTTATCTTATCTACAGTTGCATCTATATCCTCTGTAATTCTTATAGTTGCAATATCGCTATCTATCGTCGTATCATAGAGATTGAAGATTATACCGTCTTTAACAAAAGTATTAGTGGAAGACTCTATTTTGTGATATATAAGAACTCCATTTTCATCCCTTTCATGATTTACGTTTACTTCTATTACTGCGTTTTGACCTGTCTCAATCTTATTACTAGTTATTCCAAGAAAACTTAAAAAATCATCATTCTCTATTCTTACAGGATTTCCATTATCGTCTACAACTATATCACCATTGTCATCCCTTTGAATTACACTTATATCTAGTGTAGCATTCTCCCCTGTGTTTTTTGATTGTAAAACAAACTTTCCAGTTATACTGCTATATGTAAGCCGTGCATTAGCAGATTTATTGCTATTGATCTCATTCATAAGCTGACTAATTGTCATATCCCTAGTTACAGTTATGGCTTCGCCATTTATTATAATCTCTGTACTGCCCTGAGTACCAAAATCAAAGGTGTTACCCTCTGCATCTTTTAATTGAGATACTTTCGTATTTAGACTCAATCCTTCAAAATGCTTAGCACTTGAAATTTTAGCACTTTGGGCAATACTATTTACTTTTACATTATAAATTCCCGGCACTGCATCAGCATTTGTGTCTATAGATAAAACATCTTCAGCCCCTGAAATCGTTGCCCTATAATTTTTATAGGTGTTAGAAGACAACATATAATTTGAAGGTTTTGTAATATCAAAAAATTCATCTTTAAAAGTCCTAAGTTTATTGGTGACCTCACGATATGCATCCCTGCGCCACTCTACTATCTGTTTCTCTTGCTTTAGCTTATCTACCTTCATATTTTCTGCTTTCATTAAATCTTGTATAATAGTCTCCGTATCTATACCTGACGCAAGTCCACTAAATCTCGTTGTATTTATTGAATTTAAATAGTAAGGCATTTCGTCACCTCCTATATTCTCCTATCTACTATTATCCCTGCCATCTCCCACAATGCTGCCACCATGTCAAGTATCTTTTCAGGCGGGATTTCTCTTATAATCTCGTCGGTACTCTCATCTATCACCTTTACCATTATCGCTTTAGTTCCCTCATGTATAGATATTTCAAAACGTCTATTATAAGCCTCTAACATTTTATTTGTATCTTTTACTGCTCCTATAAGGGTATCTATTTGTGAACGTTCATTTTTGGCTTCTCTTTTATCTAAATTATCTAGGGTATTAAGCGACTGACTATTATTCTTAAATATTCTATTAACATCACTATACTGCGATGATTGAACCGCCTTTGTATTAGAAATGGAAGTAATACCGTCTATTCGCATCTATACATTCCCCCCTTCAATCACGTTCTATGAAATATATCGGACAGGGAAGTAAAATGCTTTATAGTTATCAAAAAAATAGATACAAAGGACCTATGTTCTTTTTTTAAATTTGTGTCCACAGCTTCTACAAGTAATTAGTAATTTACCTTTGCCTTTCGGTATCCTGAGTTTCTGTGAACAATTAGGACATTTTATGACCTTAAACCTCTTACGATCCTCTACCTTCCATTTTTGCCTTTGATACCACTTCTTTATATTTGAGCCTACACCGCTAATTTTATCCTCAGCTATATCTAACCAATAGTTGGCATGCCTAGACCAATTCTCAAATACTATCTCTTCTCGTTTTCGCTTGCTTGGATTTTTAGATAACACCCTTACAATAGACCAACCAAGCAGTATAAGACCTATTATTAAAGAAATAGAAGAACGAGAAAACAGAAAAGGCAGACTTATGACTGCCAAAAATTTAGAAAGATTATCCCAACCATAACGAACTTTTGAATCATATGCCTTCATATCATTTCCACCTTATAAATAAAGTCTATTCTACTTGTTTTGTTCCACATTCTGGACAAAATTGAATATCACGTGTGAGTTCAGCTCCACAATTAGAACATATTCTCAGATTTTTGATCTCACATATTTTTTCTTTTGCCTCGTCTATTTCAATATATATATTATCAATATTCTCATAAATCTCAGTTAGATTTATTTCTTCTTCATTGGATGTTTTATAATTTTTATACATAGTCTTACCTATTTCCTTGTATAGCCTTTCTATCTTATCCTCATTATCAGCTATAGTCTTTCTAAGCTTAGTAACTTCGATGGTATCGCCTGCCATTTTTGTAGCTGTCTTAGCTCCCTGTTCAATACTCTTTGTAAGTTTTGAAAAACCATCAAATTTTGCCATATAACTCCCACCTCTCTATTTTTATCTATTATAACATCCTTCTCGCCTAATGGCTAACTTAACCCGAAAAATATTAATGTTATTTTTATTCTACTTATTCGAACCTTCTACAATATCAATATATATGTTTATCATTTCATCTAATTCACCACTCATCTTCAATAAAAATTCTAAATCAATCTTTTCTTCCTGACAAATTTCTATTTGTTTATTCAAACTTTCTCGCATATATTCAATATGAGTCCGTATATAGTTAAGTTCTTCCCTACCCATGCTGGATAAAAATTCTTTTTTAGCTCTCTTTTCTTTGAACATCTCAAAATCGGCTAGATTTGCCGTCTCCTCTAAAGTTTTCCAACCTCGTCCCCTTGCATATCCAGCACTTATGCTCATATGCATATCCTCATCAATATTTATCTTTGCCACTTTTGCCCTAATTCTATCTATTATCGCATCAGGTGAAATATCATCTTTGGGATCTGAAATAATTATGAGGAATTCATCTCCTCCATACCTTATGGCAATATCAGTTTGACGAATCGAACTGCGTATCGCTTGAGCCACTCTCTGCAGTGCAAAATCTCCACCTCTATGCCCTATCTCATCATTTACATCTTTAAGATTATCCACATCTAATAGTATAATAATGTAGCTTTCATAATCTGATACTTCTATCTCACCAGACTTCATATGCTCCCAAAAATTCCTGTTATAGAGATTTGTCAGACAATCAGTATAGGCTAGATATTTATAACGCTTCATTCCACTATCCCTGTAGATTATATTAGCTAGAACATATATATCGCCTTTTATCTCCATGACATCAATAAATGCATTATATCCATTCCATTCCATAACACACTTATGGAATTCTTTCATGCCTACTGCAATTCCCATATTTTCAAGTATCTCTATATATATATCTTCATTTTGAGTATTAGCATATATTATATCCCCTTGCATATTCCATATGAGGATAACACCACCATGCCGCAACTCTTCTATCATCTCCATATGAAATTCCTCCTTGAATAGCATATTATATACTATTCTATAAATCTATTGATATTAAAAATACTAGTACTTTTTTACCGGTTATATTATATATACCATAGTTTTATTATATTAATCACTTTTCAATCACCTTTATTTAAATATTAAAACAGATTTGATACACATAATTTTCTCTATCTTTATGGTGTTTCTTCAGTAGTAAATAGAATCATACCTATATAGGATACTGTATCAACTCCGTTGTTATATGGAATATTGCAGGCTTGGGTCAAAGACATTACATCTATACCATAACCTTCTATTGAGGGCATTGCCCTATCTGGAAATCTACAAGGCTCATCATCTATATATGCACATTTGATACATATAGGACATGCGCCGGCGCCCAACAAAAGTAAATCTATATATGCATATTTCTCCTTCAACGCATTACGTATATTATTCATCAATTCAAAATGTTCAATTCTTGCCCTATCCATACCATCTACATCAAATGAATCCTCTAACCTAGATACTGTCTGAATCACTAAGCCCCTTTTATATTCTAATACTCTTTTTTCTAATTCTTCTAGTTCGCCTAATGCAGGAGGGCACATCCAATTTGTATTATATTTACCACAATAGTTTTTTTCACATAGTACCCTAACTTCCTCTGAAAATACAATATCTTTCGCATTTATTATCGCTACATTCATTGCTCCACATTCAAAGGCTATAGCTATTAAATCATCATACATCACGACAATACCTCTCTTTTTGACTGAAATATATCTGTTTTCATGACAAGTTATCTCTTCAACGATTAGAAATATTTAAAGAGTTCTATACTTCTGACTCTCACCTAAGTGTAGAAGAACTATATGAGAAATTAAAGCACAAAGATATAGATATTGCAACAGTTTATAGAAATGTCAAATTCTTTACAGATATTGGAATATTACGGGAAATTACAATTAATGACTGCAATTACTATGAAATAATCATGAATAAGAATAATAGAGCCCACATCCATTTCAAATGCATTAAATGTGACAAAATAATTGATATTGACAATAATGACATCTATTCTTGTATAAAGCATCTTAATAGTATGATAGAACAATCCTATGATTTAAAAATATGTGATACTGATATAACATGTTTTGGATTATGTAATACTTGTAAAGATATGTGATACAATGGAATATCAGTAAATAAATTTTATCTAGCATATATTTATTTTTCTTGAAGTATCTCTCTTTCACTTACCTCTATCCATTTAGATAATCCTACGTATCCACTACAGGGAATTACAAATCGATCATCATTTGAGATCAAGCTTATAAGAGATGAGGGTTTTGCCATGGTTCTATCCTTTATTTTTTCATATATATCCATATAATGCATAATTTGGTGTTCGTCCTCCAATACTTCTGTAGCTAGTTCAAGCAAACCTACATGCTCTTCGCAACCCCATTCTTTAAGTCCATATATACCAGTAAATACCCTCACAATCTCATCATGTCTATCGAGATACGATAATACTAATCGCTTACTTGGATGCTCACCTGTCAATTCCCCATATTTTTCTCCTATACAAGTATAGTGAATAGGTTCTCCTATCTCTCTTAAAACTATATAAGCTATATCCGCCTTGGTTATATTGACAGATGACATATAGAGTATCCCATTTATATGATTATAAAAAAACTTATTACTGCTATCAATTAACCCTAAGAACATATCTTTTCCTATATCCGTATCAATATCTAAAATTTTGAGTATATATGACATGGGATGTTCATAAATTTGACCTTTTGGAATACTTTTTTTAATCTTAGTTAAAAATATCTCAATAGACTGGAAATGTGCTTTTTTTAATATGTATTTATCGTTTACTATTATAAAATCAACTTTGATCGTATTTAATGTGTTTATTACCTCTGTTGGATTACAGTTGCCAAAAATATTTTGATATGTTGTATTTAACTGTTCTAATAATATGATTTTTTGTCTATCTAATTTTTCCAATAAAAAATATCTGTAATAGTCAAATTTCCGCATATAACTTACATGTTTAAACTTTCTTACGCCTTGATTCGTAATTTGCCTTACCCGTTCCCTTGTAAGTCCATACATATTACCTATCTCTTCATATGTATATCGCTTAGATGATATCTTATACATATAAAATATAGTCCAATTTCTATCAGTAAATCGCGTTTTAACTTCCCTCAAAGTTTCTTGAAAGTCTGTCTGTACCTCTGCATAAGCTTTCCATTCATGAAGTCCCCATATATTGTATCCTATCTGCTTAAACCTTTTATCAGTTGTCAGTATAGAATATATATCCTCTTCCGTAATGTCATACCAAAACATCTGCAAAATAGCACATATATCACTAAAATGCATTCCATCTTTCAAGTTTGACATATAGGTATACAGACAATCTCCTGGCAACTTGCCCTTTATGCCCTCTGCCCAGTAGGTTTGAATATTATATATTACTCTAGACAGAGATTCCTCATGATATAAACTCTCTGTATCTAAGGAAATATATTTGTTATAAGAGGTAGCTAGATTATCAGACATAATAATCACCTTTTATTTTAAATAGAGCCTCCATTTTATAAAAATAATATTAAACCATCTATATGGATTATATTCTACATAAATATGTAATTCCCTCTATTTAATATAGAACTTTTGACATATAATCTAGTAAAAGCTTTGACTTTCTACTACATATATCTATTTAAACCCATATATATCAACTATCATATAAGAATCTTCTTCTATATAGAATATCTCTATAAATCATCTTTTTGAATAGAGCGTCTTGTATCTAAGTTTAATACCGCAATCCCAGATATAACTAATAGAAGACTTATAAGTAGCTTAATTGTAAATGCCTCTCCTTCCAAAAATATTGTAGACAGTGTTGCACCAAATACAGGTATAAATAATCGATATATACTTATTTCTCCTGGTTTATTAAACTTTAAAAGCATATACCAAAGTAAAAATGCTGTAGCTGATATAAAAGCAGCATATAAAAGTAATATAATACTAATACCATCAAATGCTAGGCTTCCTCCCTTTAAACCTATCTTTCCCACTATCAATAAAATTATAGAACCTGACAACATCTGACCCCCTGTAAGTAATATAGGATCTATATCTTGAGATATGGATTTTACATAGAAGGTTGCAATAGAGTTTACAATAGCAGAAGCCAATAAAAAACCCTCTCCTAGTAGGGAAAAGTTTAAATCAAACCCCTTGCCAATATTAGTTATGAGTATTCCTCCAAACCCCAAAATAAGGCTTAATACCTTTCCAGAATTAAGCTTATCATCCTTATATATAAAATGAGCTGCTATTACCGTAAAAAATATTCCACTTGACTGAAATATGGCACTCTTTATCCCTGAAGTATTGGCTATCCCTATATAGAAGAAAAAATACTGTAAGGTAGTCTGGAGCAAACCCAATATTATAATGGGCTTTATATAACGACCTTTTATATCTAATTTAGCTTTTAACAAAAATTTAGATGCTAAAAATACAAAGATAGAGGCAATAAAAAACCTCAATCCAGCAAAGTATATCTTAGAAAATATATCCTCTGCAGGTATTCTAAGTTTTTCATAACTTATTTTTATAACGGGAAATGCACTCCCCCATAACAATGTACATATAAGAGATATAATAAGTACATTCTTCGTCTTGGTAAAAAATTTTTCCACTGCTATCTCCTTCCTTTAAGCTGCATACACCAATATGCAATTAAAAAAATAATCCGTTTTTATTTATCTATAAAATCCTCATAAAACAAACTTATATCTACATTTCTAAAAGCAAATACAATGGTTTTCTCTTCCTTCAACCAATGTCTATGAACTTCTTTAACAAAAATCGACCTCCCATTCATAATAGGAGGTATCATATTTTAAGACTGAAAATTAAAAGTATATGCCTTTTTTATAGGTTTTCTCACTTCCCAAGTACATTTTAAGCCCTTTGGAAAAGTAACAAGCATATTTTTTTCTATATGTATCCTATCAGTAGTTGTAGTTACAACCACATATCCTTCCAATACATAAAAAGTCTCTGACTCATCATAATACCACTCAAAGACGCTAGGTTCACACTCCCATACGTTCCAATTGTCTATCCCTAACTCTTTAGCATCTTCTATAGTTATATATTTAATCTTTATCTCGTCCATTTTATGTCACTCCCTCGACAAATGTCAACAAACTTCATCTCTATTTTATACAATTTTAATATAAATAGCAATCTCAGGTATAAAACTAAATAAACACCAGCTAAAAACTGGTGTTTATTTAGGGGGTGACGAGTAAACCTGTAAGCCGAGTTCTGTCGAGAATGATCATCTATCTACGCACTACTGTTGCCAGTAGGCTCTAGCGACCTTTACCTAGATGTGGCGGGCAACCACTTTTTTATATCACCATTCGGTCTTGCTCCAGGTGGGGTTTACATAGCCTATCCAGTCGCCTGGATGCTGGTGAGCTCTTACCTCACCTTTCCACCCTTACCTGCAAAATGCAGGCGGTATCTTTCTGTTGCACTATCCTTGGAGTCGCCTCCACTGGGAGTTACCCAGCACCCTGCCCTATGGAGCTCGGACTTTCCTCATCTACCATTTGGTAGATGCGATCATTCAGCTTACTCGTCTAATATTAACGTGGATATTATATCTTATCATATTATATTTAAAATGTCAATTGGGATATATTGGCATTAAGATGCCTGCACTTTATCCCTTTTTAGATATAATATTCGTCCACAGTTCTCACATTCTATTATATGAGTACCCTCTTTCAGGTTCTGTAATGCTAAAGAAGCTATTTGCATATTGCAACCGCTACAACAGTATTGTTCTGTAACTAATGCAATAGGCTCATCGTAGTTAGCCTTTAGTTCCTTATATTTTGATAATAATTCCTTATCTATCTTCTTTTTAAGGGCATCTCGTTTTGCTTTCGCCTCATTATATTTCTTTTGTATATCTCCTGCCTGCTCATCATATTGGGCCTTAACTTTCGTATATTCCCTTTTACCCTTTGAAACATTTATACCTATGTCCTTAAGAACTTTACTAAACTCTTCTAACTCTTCTATCAACTCTGTAAGTTGTTCCTCCTTTTTTGATAGTTTATCCTTAAGGTTCTGGGCATTCTTTTCAAGCTGTTCCGCTTGCTTTATGTTTTTTATACTACCATTTTCTATCTTCTCTTGGTCTATTCGAAGGCTATTTAGAATAGTATCATATTCATGATATATCTTATTTAGTGTATTGCTCTTTTTGTTAGCCTCTTCATCTAATTTAACTAATTTGTTTTGTTGTTGCATTAAATATCTTTGAAGTTTTCTAAGTTCATTTCGTATGGATAGACCATCTCTCTCTTGTCTATACCTATCCATCAATTTTTCTAGCTCCTGGTATTCCCAAAGCAGATCTAGTTGCTCCACTTTTCTTCCTCCTTTCCGCACCATATATTCCACTACAGACACAGGTGTATACTGAATCTACAAAGAAAAATAAACTAAATTTACTATATGAATTCGCCTGTTTCATGTTGTGTACTGGAAGATAAAACCTCTACCTTATATTGTAAAGCATTACATTTTGTTTGTAAACGATCAATTAATTTCTCCATAGCTGGTATTTCTGTTTCATAATGCCCTGGAGCAATTACTGATAAACCAAGTTCACGTGCCAGAAGGATTTCATGATATTTTATTTCTCCCGTTATGAAGACATCTGCGCCGGAATCTAAAGCCTGTTGTACAAAATCTCCGCCGGCGCCGGCACAAGTCACCACCTTTTTCACTTTCTTTTTCATATCTCCTAATACATATACATTCTTTGCTTTCAATGTATCTTTAATCTTATCTGTATATTCCTGTAATGTAATGGTTTCTTTTAAATGTCCTACTCTACCTAATCCTATCTTATTAGCTGAGTTTGCAAGATAATATAGATCATATGCTACCTCTTCATACGGATGAGCTTTTATCATAGCTGCCACCACATCATCTACAATAATTTCAGGTATAATTGTCTCAAGCCTAACTTCTTCTACCTTCTCTATAACCCCTTGACTGCCTATAAAAGGATTCGTGCCTTCTAGTGGCTTAAATGTACCTATACCCTTTGACTGAAAGGTGCAATGACTATAATTCCCTATCCAGCCGGCGCCCATATCCCCAATAACCTGCATTATATTTTCTTCATATCCCTTAGGAACAAACACTACTAGCTTAAAATATCTCTCATCTTCATCAGGTACTAAAACTCTTACATCTTCAAGACCTAGTAAATCAGCTAGAGTATCATCTACTCCATTTATTGCCTTATCTAGATTTGTATGAGCAGAATATACTACTATATCATTTTTTATAAGCGGGTAAAGTATATTTTTATCTACTACCGTGTCCCCCAAACTCCTTATTGGCTTAAATATAACTGGATGATGGGATATTATCATGTCTATATCCCTTTTAATAGCTTCGTTAACCATATCACTCGTCAAATCTAGTGTAACTAATATTCGATCTACATCTCTATTTCTCTCACCAAGCAAAAGCCCTATATTATCCCAATCCTCAGCAAAAATCGGTGGCGCAATAGCATCCATTATAGCTATTATATCCTTAGCCTTTACAGACATGTTCATACACCTCCTTGAGTCTTTCTATCTCCCTTTCAAGTTTTAATTGTTTGTCACTAACTATATTGGCATTACGACTTTTCTTCAGATTAGCAAGGATATCACACCGTTTTTTTATATTATATAGTATATACTCTGGTAATAAAGGATCTCTTTTTTCCACAAGACGCCTTCCAAGATAGTAATCTAAATCATCCATCACATCTTCTTGTCCATGCTCCACTACCATTATAACATAGTATCTGTTTCTATCCTCTCTGACTAAAATCTCATTTTCTATTGTATAGCCACTATTTAAAAGATATTCCCTAAGAGCTCTCTGTTGTTGCATGGGTTGAAGTACAAATTTACTTATGGTACTAGCTATTTCTTTATCCTTCTCCAATATCTCTGCTATAAGTGTTCCTCCTAGTCCTGCAATTATAGCCACTTCCACCTCTCTAGGCCTCAATATAGAAAGCCCATAGCCCACGCGGGTATATATTCTATCAGTTAAATTTTTTCTTTCTATTAATGTCTGCGCCTTTTCAATAGAATATGAACTTATATCACTAGCTATCACATAATTAGCTATATTCCTTTCTATCAGCTTTACTGGTATATAGCCATGATCCGTTCCAATATCTGCAACTATACAAGATTTGGGGACACAGTTTAAAATTCCATCCATTCTATTTAAAGTCAGCATACAAACACTTCCTTTGAAAAGAATAATAAAAAAAGGTACCATTTCGGTACCCGTTAGTATATGTTTAGTGGTGGGCCTTCAGGGACTCGAACCCCGGACCAACCGGTTATGAGCCGGTTGCTCTAACCAACTGAGCTAAAGGCCCTCGTTGTTGTCCAACGGAATATATTATACAATGTTACATGTATTTCGTCAATACCTTTTTGTTTTTTTATTCCTTGAATTGTAGAGAAGTCAAATATATTTGACACAGACCTCTGAAATTTTCTCTCTAGACATATAAAAATCTCTAAGTTATTCTCGATAATTTTTACCAAACAAAATTGCCTGAATTAGATATATTTCAGGTAGATTATTGGGACTTATTAGACTCCCTCAATACTCCACCTGAAAATCTTCTAAGTACAAGTACCATTCTAACTATCATATCTATGGTAACAGCAATCCAAGCACCAGCAAGCGCCATATCTAATAAGTCTGCTAATATATATCCTATACCTAGTCGGGCAACCCATACCCCTATTGCACTAGCATACATAGCATATTTTGTATCTCCTGCACCTCGTAATGCACCAGCAATAACAAAATAAATAGCAGCAAAAGGCTGTGAAAATGCTAAAATTTTCAAAGCTTTCTTTCCCAACGTAATAACCTGAACATCCTTAGTAAAGATCCTTATCGCATATTCACCAAATAAAAAGTAGGCAACACCAATTAAAGACATCATTATTGCACTAATGATTGTCGATTGCCGTGCAGCCTCTTCTGAAAGTTCAGGTTTTTGTGCGCCTATACCTTGCCCTACAAGTGTAGTTGTAGCCATTTGAAATGCCATTGCTGGAACAATTCCAAGTGCATCAATGTTTATTGCTATCTGGTGTGCAGCAAACATTGTAGTACCAAACCCAGCAATCAGTCGTGCAAATAGCAATGCACCACCTCTCATAATTAACTGTTCCATTGCCGCCGGAGTACCAATATTTAACACATTTCGCATTATATCAGGCTCAAGCTGATACGAATCATGGATAGATATATGTATATATTTATCCCGAACATATACAGCATGTAAAGTAATACAAAAAGCTATTAACCTAGAAAAAGATGTAGCTATTGCTGCACCTGCTACTTCTAATCTTGGAAAGCCAAGCCTGCCGTTAATCAACACCCAATTCAAAAATATATTGACAACATTTGCCACAATATTGGAAATCATAGGAGTTACCATATCACCTGCACCCCTTAGGGACGCTGCAAGTACCATATTTCCAACAGTAAACACCGTTCCTGCCATTATAATTTTCATATAAATTGTTCCTGGTCCAATCGTATCAACATCTGCTCCCATTAGTCGTATAATAGTTCCAGAAGCAGGAATGCCTATTGCTGTTATAACAAGTCCCATAATTAACACTATTACAAAAGATTGCCTCGTCACACTACAAGCATATTCACGCTCGCCTGCTCCAACAGCCCTTGCAACAATGGTTGTGGTTCCTACAACTAATGCGCTAAATACTGAAAAAATCAGCATAGTTGGCTGTGCCGCTAATCCAGTAGCAGCAATAGCCCAAGGACCTAAAGCACCGACCTGTATCATGTCTATCATTTGAACTAACATCATAAGTAAAAATTCAAGCATTGCTGGCAAAGCCAATTTAAATATTGCCTTACGTATATCAGCCGATGTTTTAGCTTCTAAGAAAAACGATACATCCTGATTTTTGTCTTTAAATGATGCCATAAAATCACCTTTTATACTTAATATATTAGATTTCATAATGAGCTAATTGCGATATACGCAGAACCTAGATATGTAGAGGATAGAGAGTGGGTCAAAAA
>CZCB01001453.1_pt1 | contig 14989 bp, 7 predicted proteins | sample 591991 | NCBI WGS metagenome assembly CZCB01 (sample SAMEA3556809, study PRJEB10932) | anaerobic digester metagenome | reverse complement strand
GTCCGGACCGGCACTTAACGATGTGGCAAAATTACGAATTTCCAATCAGATTATGTGCTTTTATATCGCTCGCCGATTGAATTTATAGTTGAAGATAAAGAATATCCCTACAACGAAACACGTTTCTCCGCGAATTTATCTTATTCGATAATGTTTGTTTATATTTGCAGAATAAAGTATCTTTACGTTATAAAAAGTTGCAAATCGGGATAGGGGAATCACCGAAAAAAGCAGCGAGATTTATTTTTTCCATGCCGGAAGATTTCATGGACATGAACCATGAATCGGTTTTGTTGACAAACAAGATAGACTGGAATTATTCCCTGTCGTATGTCGGTAGGCTGCATGTTGTTCGAGTACTTGTACAATCTTGGCGATGAACACCTGCCGGAGTAGTTGAAGACAATAGTCATTGCTCAAGCACAAATACGAGAATTGGAATATAAGATGAGTGAGAAGTAGGAGAAACAATACGGGAAAGAGTTGGGATTGTATGAGCGGGTAGTGAATCAAAAGAAAGAGGACGCGGTCAAGGTCAAGGTTTACATTCTACACAAGCCGTTTACCCAATGTATTGCCAAAGGGAAGCCACACCGGCCTTATAAATTTGACAACAAGGTAAGAATAATTCATATAACCTGTTTGGATTTGCAAACTTTTTTTAAGAATTAACTAAACAGTCTCAAACCATGCAAAAGGTATCATTAATTTTATTATTCTTTTTAACTTTATTTTTCACAGAATCGTGCCATAAAAAATCCAAAAATGGAAAATATATCATAGGATTTTCTCAGTGTATGATGGATGATGTCTGGAGACAAGCGATGATGATAGAAATGAATATAGAAGCATCTAATTATGAGAATTTGGAGATAATTGTGCGAGACGCAGAAGAAAACAATCAAAAACAAATCGATCAAATAAAAGAATTGATACGAAAAAAAGTTGATGTATTAATAATCTCTCCAAACGAATCTGACGAGATAACACCCATTGCCGTCGAAGCCTATAAGGCAGGAATCCCTACAATTATTTTGGATAGGAAAATAAACACCGATGAATATACTACATATATAGGAGGAGATAGTTATGGAATAGGGGAAATGGCGGGAGTTTATGCAAGCTCTTTATTACCAAAAGAAGCAACTATACTCGAAGTTTGGGGTACTAAATCTACCTCGCCGGCTCAAGAACGTCACAAAGGATTTATGGATGGATTAGATAAAAATAAGAACTTTACTATTTTGTCGATAGAAGGTAAATGGAGAAAAGAAATAGCCAATACGGAAGCAAGGATTTTTTTTAATTCTATAAATATAAATAATATAGATCTTGTCTATGCTCATAATGACGTAATGGCTTTAGGAGTAAGAGAGGCTATAATAGAAAAAGATTCCACTCTCATATCGAACATTAAGATATTGGGTGTTGACGGAGCATTCGGGAAAGATGCCGGACTAGAAGCCGTCTCTGATGGAAGATTAGATGCTTCATTTTTATATCCCACAGGCGGAGATTTGGCAATCAGGATAGCTATGAAAATTTTAAAGGGGGAACCGGTTGATAAAAAATACATTTTAGATACAGCTTTAATCGACAAACATACAGCTAAAACTTTATTGCTTCAATCCAACCAACTGATTAATTATCAAAATAAGATTGAACAACAGCGTAAAAGCATGGAGGTTATTTTAAATAGGTTTAGTGGTCTACGGCATTCCTTATTTATCATTCTTGTTTTAATGGGCATTATTCTTGTTTTTACGATTTATATCTTTTTCATTAACAAAAAAATTGAAAAAAGCAATGCTCAATTAAAACTGAAAAATGAAGAAACCGAAAAGCAAAAACATGAGCTTATTCAACTAAATGAAATGATACAAGAAGTAACAAACCAAAAAGTACGTTTTTTTATGAATATATCTCATGAAATTAGAACTCCTCTAACATTAATTGTAAGCCCCTTGGAAAAATGGATAAAAAACACCTCTAATTCTGCTTTACATGATGATTTACTGAAAATGAAAAGAAACACAGACAGACTAATTTGTCTGATAAATCAGCTTCTTGATTTCAAAAAAATCGAAAGCAACACGAGCTCCCTCGATACAAAAAATACCGACATAGTAGCTCTGACAACTTCGGTAAAAAACCTTTTCGACGATTTAGCTGAAAAGAAAAATATTACTTATTCGTTCACATCAAATACTACATCTGAGTATGTGTTATTAGATCAGGATAAAATCGAAAAAGTTCTGGTAAATCTTTTGTCGAATGCATTTAAATTTACGAAAGAAGGGGGTGCTATTTCCGTCAACTTAAGAAAAAATCACAATACGATATATATTTCGATAACAGATAACGGATGCGGAATAGAAAAAGACAAACAGTCCCTAATTTTTGAACGTTTTTATACTACAAAAAATAACAACAATACGGGAACAGGAATTGGATTGCACTTGGCTCAAGAATTTGTAAAAATGCATGGAGGAAAAATCACCGTGGAAAGTGTACCGAAAATGTCAACAACATTTACGGTGCAATTACCCATTGCTCAAGAAAATAGTGCAGATATTGTCTTTAAAGATCAAAATAATATTTATGAAGTTGCCGATATAATTACGTCGAACTCGTCCTCTGTAGATGAAATTCTCAACAAAAAATATAATTATACTATACTGATTGTTGAAGATGATCCTGATATAATGGAATATCTTTCCTCCGAACTTTCTGATAATCTGAAAATTGTTACCGCGACCAACGGATCGGAAGCATTAAATATCCTCAACAGTAACGATGAGATTTCGCTCGTTCTTAGTGATGTACTGATGCCGGAAACAAATGGATTTACGCTGTGTAAAACAATAAAATCAACACCTGAATTATCCTATATACCTGTTATTTTATTAACCGCTTTAATTGAAGAAAATCAACGCATTTTTGGGATTGCAGAAGGGGCAGACGATTATATCCCAAAACCATTTAATATCGATTATGTAAAAATCAAAATTATTAAATTGCTCGAAAACCGAAAGCAATTGCAAAATAAATTTATGCAAGATATAAAAATCGGCAAAATACCAATTGTTGATCCAACCATCGAAATAGAAACGTCTGATAAGATTTTCATACAAAAATTTGCATCGTTAATAGCCTCCAAATTTAACGATCCGGCTATATCTATTGAAAAAATAAGTAAAGAATTAGGAGTTTCTCGAGTACACCTCCAACGAAAAGTAAAAGAAATCACAGGTTATAATCCAATAGACTATTTACGAAATTTCAGGCTGGCAAAAGCAATCGAATTATTCGAGAGTAGTCATCTTTCAATCAGTGAAGTTGCTTATGAAACAGGGTTTTCCTCACCTGCTTATTTTTCTAAATGTTTTAAGGACGCTTTCAACGTAACACCTTCTGAATATATCAAAGACAAGTAATAGGGATTCTTTTAATTTTGTAACATTTCTGTATCTTTATTGATATAGAAAAGGTTTTTATTCTTGTATTTTACAAGATTTATCGCATTTGTTACTTTTTTTATCGTCTGGTTATCCTATTAAATATAATATCGCATTCGAAAATCTAAACCAATAAATATTTTAATATGGATAAAATTCAAAAAATTAAATGGTGCATAATTTTTTTTATGCTACTCGGTTTGGGGCAGTTAATTTATGCTCAACAACAAACCGTGATGATTAAAGGAATGATTGTGGATGAGAATAATGAACTTATTATCGGTGCAACAATTCTTGAAAAAGGTACCAATAACGGAACGATTTCGGATTATAATGGGAATTTTACATTAAATGTAAATCCCGGAAGCACAGTTCAAATTAGTTATGTAGGTTATGATAATCTTGAATTTAATGCAAATAGTATTCCTGAAATAATCATAATGAAAGAAAGTTCGCTGGCATTATCTGAAGTTGTTGTTACAGGTTATACAACACAAAGGAAAGCCGATTTGACGGGTGCTGTTGCAGTAGTCAAAGTTGATCAATTAAAGTCGAGTCCAACAGGAAATTCGATGAGGGCGCTCCAAGGAAAAGTTCCGGGTATGCGAATTAATCTCTCGGGTTCTCCTGATCCATGGAGTACAGTTAGGATACGCGGAGAGGGAACCCTAAACAATAATGATCCATTATACATTATTGATGGTACACCTACAACGCGGTCTATGTCCGAATTGGCTTCTATGGATATCGAATCGATTCAAGTATTAAAAGATGCTTCATCCGCTTCGATATATGGCGCGCGGGCTGCAAACGGTGTTATTATCATTACCACTCGAAAAGGTAAAAAAGGAAAATTGACGGTAGATTTTAATACTTCCCATACTTTAGTTAGCAGCGCAAAGCCCTATGACCTGATGAATACAAAACAACGCGGCATTGCACAATTCTGGGCAATTGTTAACGATAATCCGAATGCGGATCCTAACGAGGTCGGGATTGCTCAATTATATCAATACAAATATCATAAAGATGAAGAGGGGTACTTTGTTTTGGATGACGTTACCTGGCGCGAATGGCTTGATCCGGAAACGAAAACCATGAGATCAGCCGATACGGATTGGCAAAAAGAAGTATTGAGAACAGGTTATGTTCAGCAATATAACGTTACACTTTCTTCAGGCTCTGATAGAGGAAGTGCTCTTTTTGCTCTTGATTATTATGATAATAAAGGAACGGTCAAGGAGGATTTATTCAGACGGATAAATGCACGGATTAATTCGGACTATTCTTGGTTGGACAATCGAGTTAAAATCGGAGAAAACTTTACAGTATCTCAGTGGAGAAGCATGCCGAATATCGGAGACGGTATATTGGGCGCATGTAGATCAATCATGTCCATAGTTCCTGTACATACAGAAGATGGGGGATGGGGAGGACCCATAGGAGGCATGAGTGACCGTCAGAATCCGGTTCGTTTGATCGAAGATAACCGTCAAAATCATGACGATCATTTACGATTGTTTGGTAATGCTTTCTTAAATATCCAATTGATGAAAGGACTTACGTTTAATTCCAATTTCGGATTGGATTTGGTAGGCTATTGGCGAAGAAACATGGATTTAAGGTATAAATCGGGATTTTTAAGCGAGGATAAAAATAAAGTCACAAATTGGGCAAATTATACTTTTAGTTGGAATAACAGCAACGTTCTGCAATATGTATTTAATATAGGGAAAAACAATTTCGATATAATGGGAGGTCAAGAAACCATTTCAAATGATTATAATGATATATGGGCAAGCAGAAGAGTCTTTGCATTAGAAACAACCGACTATATGTATCTGAATGCAGGTGAACAAGAAAAAGACAACGGTGGAGGTGCTGCCATGAACAGGATGATTTCATGGTTCGGAAAAATGAATTACAATTACGACAACCGATACTTGGCCTCTTTTACTTTACGTCGCGATGCTTCATCCGTATTCGGCGAAAATAACCGATGGGCAACATTCCCTGCTTTCTCCGTTGGATGGGTTTTAAGTAGCGAAAAGTTCCTGGAAAATTTTTTATCGGGTTTTTCGCACCTGAAACTTCGATACGGTTGGGGGCAAAACGGCAACTCTCAAATTGATAATTATGCACATTTTCAGATGTACGAATATCTCTATGACAGTAATGACGTTTGGGACTGGAACTGGGGAACGGCTTACGACATCACCGGTCAAGCAGGAACTTTACCGGCTGGTTTCAGACGTATCCAAAGGGGAAATCCAAATTTAAAATGGGAAAGCACGTTGCAACACAATTTCGGATTAGATTTTGTAATTCTTGATTCAAGACTTACCGGTTCATTTGATTATTATTTAAAATATACGCGAGATATTTTAATGAAACCCGGTTATGTTGCAACATTAGGCGAAGGTGCGGGGATGTGGTTAAACGGAGCAGATATTGACAATAAAGGTTTTGAAATTAATCTTGATTATAATCAAAAGATTAAAGATGTACATTTCAATATCGGCGGCATCCTGTCACATAACCGAAATACTATTGTAAAGGTTCCCGAACAAGTAATAAACAACTTTCCCGGAGATGGCATGGAAGATAATATCCTGGGACGTTCAAGATATTCGTTATACGGGTATGTTGCCGATGGGCTCTTTCAATCGCAGGAAGAAGTCGAGAATCATGCAACACAAGTTGGAGCAGCACCAGGCCGAATCCGTTATAAAGATCTAAATGGGGACAAGACAATAGACAGCAAAGATCGCACATGGATAGGCGATGAAAATCCCGATTTCGAATTCGGCGTAACAATGGGTCTTGAATGGAATAATTTTGACTTCAGTTTATTTCTCAACGGTATTTTAGGTAAAGACCTAAACGTTTCCGGTTGGAAAAGTTGGACCGATTTTTATTTCTTGGGCACGGTTGGCGAAAATTACGGAACAAGACTTTTGAATGCCTGGACCCCGAAAAATAACAAATCGACAATACCCGCTCTTTCCATCAACAACTATAATGACGAAGGCCGTTTTTCAACCTACTTTGTCGAAAGTGGGTCTTTTATAAAAATTAAAAATATGGAATTAGGATATACATTGCCCGATAATCTGGCAAATTCGTTAAAAATCCAGCACAGCAGAATATTTTTGAGAGCGGATAATGTCTTAACGGTAAAGAAAACCTGGGGCGATGATGCATACACCGGTCTTGATCCCGAAACACCCGGGAACACCTATCCCTTACCCTTTTCAATGACTATGGGTTTGAACATAACTTTCTGATAATTATTTTAAAAAAGAAGAAATATGAAAACAAAAACAATAAAACTTGCTCTTGCGCTGGTTTTGGTGCACTTTTTTTCTTGTGAATCCATGCTCGATCAAAATCCACAAGGAATAGTATCCTCGGACGAGTTAAATACTCCTGACAAAGTCGAGCAAATGATAATTGCAGCTTATTCGTTTTGTGGACAAAATCATTTCAACAAACAAATGGGAATGCCTTACGCCGAAGGTTCCTGCAGAGGAGGAGAAGCATACAAGGGAGGAGCAGGAACAAATGATCTTGCAGAACAAAATTTATGGGAAACATTTACCTATATGGAACCAACGACAACCGGCGAGCTTGATAATCTGTGGTGGGTTCATTATGTGGCGGTCGGAAGAGTTCACGATGCATTAAGAAGAGTACAAAATTTAAGTGAAGAAGAATTTCCCCTGAAAAAACAACGGATTGCTGAATTACGTTTTTTGCGCGGACATATCTACATGTATATGAAATTGTGTTTCAAGTTTTTCCCTTATATCGACGAAAATACTCCTGAAGAAGAATATGACAAAATAAGCAATGATGAATTAAGTAATGAAGAACTGTGGCAAAAACTCATAGACGATTTCAGATATGGCGTTGAAAATCTTCCTGAAAAACAAGAGGAAGTAGGACGTCCTACCAAATATGCTGCAGAAGCTTATCTAGCCAAAGCTTTACTTTTTTCGGCTTATGAACAGGATGAGAACCACAATGTGATAAACATTAATAAGGAAAAGCTTACAGAGGTGGCGAATTTATGCAAAGACATTATCGATTATTCGGGCAAAAGTTTATTTCCCGATTTCGCACAAAACTTCCTTTGTGAATATGAAAATGGGCAGGAATCCATTTGGGCAATACAATATTCGGCCAATAATGATGGTTCACCCACAGGGCGTCTCAATTCATGGCTTGTTTGTCCTGTGAATCCGGAATACGGTTGTTGCGGTTTTTTGCAACCTTCTACCAATATGATGAATCGTTACAAAACGGTTAACGGTGTACCCGATTTTGATAACTTCAATTCCGGAATCAGACTCGACAATAAGGATGCAATTGTTTCAACTCCAAGTGACCCACGTTTATTGCATACCGCGTGTGTCCCCGGCTTACCTTGGAAATATGATCCCGATTTCATAATGGAAAAAAGCTGGGTACGTCAACCGGAAGTTTATGGATATACGATGAGCCAAAAATTAATCGTTTTGCCTGATTGTCCATGTTTCAGGAAAACCAATCCTTTTATGGGTGCCGCCTTAAATTGGGATGTGCTGCGATTGGATGAAGTGATGTTATGGAGGGCTGAAGCATTGATCCAACTTGGGACAGGTTTGGACGAGGCATTGACTCTAATCAATAAAATACGTGAACGAGCCGCTAATAGTACGGGAAGATTGAAATTTTCAGATGGATCTCCTACCGGTAACTTCAGTGTTGAACCTTACAAACCGGGAATAAATTGTCCTGCGTGGAATAAAGATTTTGCATTCAAAGCTTTACAATGGGAGCGTCATTTAGAGTTTTCCACGGAAGGCAAATGGTTTTTCGACTTGGTAAGATGGGGAATTGCCGAAGAATTCATGAACGAATATTTTGAAGTCGAAAAAACACGATATACCTATCTGAAGGATGCAAAATTCACGAAAGGACGAGACGAATACTTTCCGATTCCACAACAACAAATCAGCTACGTAAAAGGGATCTATAAACAAAATCCGGGATATTGATTTTCAGTGTCGAACTTGGAAATTTTCAAGTATCTTTAATCGAAATTTGTATATCTGGTAGCATTTAACTTTAGTTCGAAGGCTCGAATGTTGCCGGATATACAAAATAAACAAGGAATTGTGCATATCTTTAATTATTTAATTGCGAAGACAATCATGAAGTATCGTTTTGCTATCGTTTTAACTATATTGATTTCATCGAAAGTACTTGGTCAACGAATTGAAAAAGAATTTTTCGCTTCAACATCGAACTGCTTATTGACAAAACATCGATTGAATGTTATATCGATAAGGGAAAACTTTTTATATCGGAAGCATTAAATAAATCAACAAAAAATGACGGGCTTCAACTGGAAGGTGACATTAAGATTCATTATCTGGAAGTGAATGAAATGGAATCAATCTGGAAATAATGAAATTGAACTTTTTCAAGTATGGTTGAAAGTGAATTGCAATGCACCATGTTGCACGGCAAAAGGAAATCAGCCCACTCTAAGGGGGAAATAAAGATTCTTCTTATTAACATTTAAATTGGAATATTTATGAAACCATGCAACATAAAATTTATAAAATTGACAGATAAAGACATATTGTTTTGAATTTGAAAAATTAAATCGATAATAAGCATTAAAAATATGAAAGTAAATTATTTTTTTCTGATTTTCATCGTATTCCTATTTTCGGGATGCAAAAACAGTCGGCCAAAAGAAGAGGGGAATATGCCTTTTCAAGAAAAACATCGTCCGCAGGTACATTTTTCACCGGCGAAAAATTGGATGAACGATCCTAACGGATTGGTTTATCATAACGGGGAATATCATCTTTTTTATCAACATTATCCCGAGAAACCTTTTTGGGGTCCTATGCATTGGGGACATGCCGTAAGCAGGGATCTTGTGCATTGGGAACATTTGCCTATAGCTCTTTATCCCGACAGTTTGGGATACATTTTTTCGGGGAGTGCCGTTGTGGATTTGCAGAATACGTCGGGTTTGGGGAGTGAGGACAACCCTCCGCTCATCGCTTTTTTTACGTATCACGATCCTGTTGCCGCCGAAGAAGGACGCAGAAACGAAACGCAATCGCAAGCCATTGCTTACAGCACGGATAATGGTCGGTCATGGACAAAATACGCACATAATCCGGTGATAAAAAATCCGGGGATACCCGATTTTCGCGATCCGAAAGTAATATGGCATGAAGAAACCCAAAAATGGGTTATGAGTATCGCTGCCGGCCAAGTCATTCAATTTTATACTTCACCAAACTGCATCGATTGGACTTACAGCGGCGAATTCGGAGAAGGGAAAGGCTCTCATGAAGGTGTGTGGGAATGTCCCGATCTTTTCCCTTTAAAGGTAAAGAATACGGATGAAACAAAATGGGTATTGATCGTGAACGTTAATCCGGGTGCTCCTGCAGGAGGTTCCGGCACGCAATATTTTGTAGGGGAATTCGACGGGCGATGTTTCCAAACCGATCAGGAGGTGACATTATGGATGGACTTTGGAAAAGACAATTATGCCGGCGTGACATGGAACAATGCACCGGATGAGAGGAGGATTTTGATCGGATGGATGAATAATTGGCAGTATGCCAATGAAGTTCCCACGGAAGGATGGAGAGGTGCGGCGACTTTTCCGCGCGAATTGGGTCTTGAAAAAGTAGGGAACCGATATTTGCTGACATCCGATCCTGTACCGGAAATTGAAAAATTATATGGGAAGAAAGTGAATTTAAATAAAATGATGATTTCGGGCACGGAATCTATTTCGGACAAGATTCCTTTTCCAAAAGCTCCAATAGAAATCACGTTAACTTTTGATTTGGCAAATAAGACAAAAATGGGTTTCCCTAATAAATATGGCATTACCTTAAAAAATTCCAAAGGGGAATATTATACTGTTGGTTATGACAACATCGACAGGTGTTTTTATGTAGACAGAACCCGTGCGACAGGAGAAAATTTTTCTTCTTCATTTCCTTCCCTGCATTTTGCTCCGTACATTGTTCGTGAGCCCGAGATAACCTGGCGCATGATTATCGATGTTTCTTCAGTAGAGCTGTTTGCGGCTGATGGCAAAGCGGTTATTACCGATCTGGTGTTTCCGTCGGATATTTTTGACGAGATCGAATTGTTTGCCGAAAACGGACGTATAGAAATGATTGGAGGTACTGTCAGCGAATTAAATTCGATTTGGAATAAATAAATGAATAATATGAATAAAAAACCTGTTGTCATCGGTATTGGCGAACTGCTTTGGGATATCTTGCCTTCCGGCAAAAAAGCGGGAGGAGCCCCCATCAATTTCGTATACCATGCTTCTCAAGTTGGCGCCGAAAGCTATGCCATTACGGCCGTCGGGAATGATCCGTTAGGCGACGAAATTCTGAAAGAAGTCGGTCAGGCAGGAATAAATGCCATTGTGGAACGCGTTGATTATCCTACCGGCAGAGTTCTCGTGGAGCTTAAGGATGGTATTCCGTCTTATACCATTATCGAAAATGTGGCATGGGATCATATGCCGTTAACGGAACCGATGAAAGAAATTGCCGGCAAAGCCGATGCCGTGTGTTTCGGAACGCTTGCCCAACGTTCGGAAGAATCGCGAAATACCATTCAAACATTTCTTTCGCTTACGCCGCCTCATGCATTTCGGATTCTCGATATCAATATTCGTCAACATTATTATTCCGAAGAAATAATAGCTTCTTCACTCGAAAAAAGCAATGTTTTGAAAATGAACGAAGAAGAGCTGAAACTATTGAAACGGCTTTTTTCTCTTGATCATTTGTCGGATGAAAATGCTTGCCGTTGGTTCATGGAACAATTCAATTTGAAATTCCTGATATTGACCGCGGGAGACGAGTATAGCCTTATTTTGGCTCCGGAAGATTCCTCCTTTATAAAAACTCCGAAAGTGGAAGTCGTGGATACGGTTGGAGCAGGCGATGCTTTCACCGGTGTTTTCATTACTGCCATTCTTCACGGAAAATCCATGCATGAAGCGCACCAACTAGCGGTGGACAGATCGGCTTTCGTTTGCACCCGACCCGGTGCATGGGTTACACGATAAAATAAACTTTTAATGAATCATAAAGATGAAAAATAAACATTCGCTTTCCCAACTTATCCCGGTGATGCTGGCTTTTTTTTCAATGGGTTTTGTAGATCTTGTAGGAATTGCCACGAATTATGTTAAAAATGATTTTGGATTAAACGACACGTTGGCAAACTTAATGCCATTTATGGTATTTTGGTGGTTTCTCGTATTTTCTGTTCCAACAGGGATACTGATGAACAAGATAGGGCGTCGCAAAACGGTTATCCTCAGTCTTATCGTAACGATTGTTGCTTTACTGGTTCCGTTAGTAAGTTACAGTTTTTTCGTTATGCTCATCGCTTTTTCATTATTGGGAATTGGCAATACGCTCATGCAGGTTTCTCTGAATCCTTTGGTATCAAATATAGTTAGCGGAGATAAATTGGCAAGTACCCTTACCTTCGGCCAATTTGTAAAGGCAATCGCATCTTTTTTAGCTCCGATTATTGCCGGATGGGCAGTTATTCGTTTTGGTGACTGGAAAATATTGTATCCTATTTTTGCTATTATTGCTATTGCTGCTGTCCTAATGTTGTCTTTTACAAAAATTGCCGAAAAACCGGTAGAGCACCAGTCGACATTTGGAGACTGTTTTGCTTTATTGAAAGATCCGTACATCCTGATGTTGTTTCTTGGAATAATGGTACATGTGGGAATTGATGTGGGAATAAATACGACTGCCCCGAAATTACTTATTGAAAGGGTTAACATGCCGTTGTCCCAAGCAGGTTATGCAACCAGCATTTATTTTTTGTTGCGTACAATCGGGGCGTTGAGTGGGGCTTTTATCCTCGCGCACTATTCCGCAAGAAAATTTTTTCATATCAGTGTTGTTCTTATAGTTATAGCGGTAATTGGCCTTTATTTTGGTTATTCTTCCGCTGCTATTTTCCTTTTTGTAGCCCTGATAGGTTACGGGAATTCGAATATATTTTCCATCATGTTTTCGCAGGCATTACTACACTTGCCGGAGAGGAATAACGAAATATCCGGTTTGATGATAATGGGGTTGTCAGGTGGAGCGGTTTTTCCTCTACTCATGGGCGTGGCATCGGATGTTTTGAACAGTCAAACCGGAGCAGTTATTATTCTTACTGTCTGTGTGTCTTACCTTGTTTTTTTGTCTCCCAAGCTTAAAAAAGATACTCCTTAATCTGCTTTACGACATGTGATTGAGGATGATCATTTGGTGACAGGCCTATATAATTGCTTCTTTAAAGAATGGATTTTGCAGGCATAATGAACAGAATAGAATTTGTAGGAAATAAAGATGCATAAAGGGATGCAGGAGTCATAGGTGTCCGCAGGAAAGTGTAGGAAGTGTAGGAAGTGTAGGAAAGTGTAGGAAAGTGTAGGAAAGTTAGATGGGGAGCGGGTTTCGGGTGTGTAGGAAAGCGTAGGAAAGTGTAGGAAAGTGTAGGATTTGGGAAGCAAAATTGAAAGTGTCGGTAAAAAGGTTGTTAAGAAAATACGGTTATTCGCCCGATATGCAAATGCTCGCAACAGAAACGGTTTTTTGGAGGAGGATTGTCGTGGTGGAGATTTTTTCGGAAAAAGGGGAGGGGGTATCGGAGATTTCCAAGAGGTTGTCTTTTCGGAGCAATTCCTGTGTGGTGCTTTCGTTGAGATTTTTCCAATACGATTGGGGGATAAGTAAAGCAAGGATGCCGTCGCTTTTCAGCAACTCGAATCCCTTGAAAATGAGGCGCGCATAAAGCTCGTCGTCAAATCCATGCGATTGCATCAATGGGTTCTTTTCGTTTTCCGGGACCTCTTTTGCGGTTGTGCTTATACGGAACAGGTTGCCAATGTCTGACGTGCCGTCGTCTTCAACAGAAGGCAAGATTGTTGCACTTATGTAGTGCGGGTTGCCAAAGACGATATCGAAGCCGGTGGTGATTGTTTCGGGGTCGAATGCTTTTTCGAATGGGGTAAGTGCAGGGGACAAGACGTTGAAATCGATGGGAGAGAGTCCATGCTTAAGGTGATTGTTTTGAATCGCTTCGCTTGCTTTTTCGAATTGCGTTTCATTTTCGATCAAGATGGTGTGGTATTTCCGTTGCCAAAGTTTTCTCGGAGATTTTGCACCGGAGACTGTTTCTTCGGCGGCGAGTGGTTTTGCCGTTGCCTCCTCTTGTTCACGATGGAAGGTGTAGGAGGAGTATCCCTTCAGGTCGTCGATTATTCGGCAAACCTCTTCTTCTTCGGCAGCCAACAACAGGTGAACATGATCCTGCAATACATTCAACGCCAACACCCTGTATTTCTTCATCCGGATTCTTTCGGCCAGGATATCGGCCAGGAGATTTCTTTCCTCGAGGGTTAGTAAAACTGCTTCCGGCTCTTTTGACGGGTAAGGTGCTTCATCATAGCGATACCGGCTGTTGTATGTTCCCCACGTTATGTGAAACAATTTCCGTTTTTTTTGAAGGGTGATGCTTTTGTTTTCTATTCCGAACACCCGGCCGGGGTCGAACTCATCGTCCGACCGGTTGGTGTGGCAATGATCCTCTTCTCGATGTTTGGACGATTCGATTGGTGCGTTTGCGGGCAACGGATGGGTTTCGAGATGGAACAAGGAGTCGATATCTTCACATGCATTCATATCCGGTGCTGCTTCTTGTTCTTCAAGCAGGCAATTTAAAAGGTTGAGCTTGGCTGCGTTTAAAGACGAGGGGTCGCGGCATATGCCGTAGAGGCAGTTTTGGATCAAGTACCGTTTTCGCGCATAATCGGGTGCGTTTTGATTAAAAACGGTTTCTATGGTTTCGTGAAGTTCGCTTTTTGAGGTGGGGTCGGCGATGCGGTCGAGCGCCCGGATTTGCTGCTGTTTCCACTTCTCGTTGAGGGGGTCGAGTTTCGAAAGCAGGAAAGTCAGTTTATTTAACACTTCGACGAGAAGCGTACCGTCACCCACCGTGAGATCGAGGATTTTTAGCCGGTTGATTTGTTCTACCAGGAAATGGGTTTCTTTTTCGTTAAAGGGATTTTCGTTGTCGGCTTGCAAGAACAAGGAAGTGAGTTTTTCGTCGAGGTTCGTTGTCCGGAAGGTATTTTCGATATGGGTTTTGAGACAGTATTTTAGTGATTCCGTTACCGTGTCGTTTATGATTTCGGACAAGGTTTTGTCCCCTCGGAAATGTTTGTGGGTGTTTTCGGGGCAGCAGTCGGGGTTTTCTTTTTTCTCTTTCATGTCCTTTCTTTCGATCTTTTCGATGCGTTTACCTGTTTTACAAAGGTACACGATAATTTTTTCAATCTTCATACAGGAGGATGAAAATTCCGGTCGAGATTTTGTTTGGCCGTAAGTTCAATTTAGGATCTAAGTTCAACTTAGAAGTGCAACACGCTCATAAAGGTTCGGAATTTAGAAATTTATCCCGTA
>CZCB01010899.1_pt1 | contig 15000 bp, 19 predicted proteins | sample 591991 | NCBI WGS metagenome assembly CZCB01 (sample SAMEA3556809, study PRJEB10932) | anaerobic digester metagenome | reverse complement strand
TCGTGGGCTCGGAGATGTGTATAAGAGACAGGGGTTACGAAGGATGGGAACATGAGTTCCCAACGATATTTGGGAAGAAGGAAGCTACGCAGAAGTTTAGTGGGGCAGAAAGGGGAAAATACGATGCACGATGACCGCATGGAGCTTTACCGGCTCTCGGCGAGGAAAGTCGCAGAAGCCGGTTACCCGGCGACAAAAGACCGAATTTGGGACCAATTTGTATCAATTGCGGTTAGGTCTGGGCTACGAGAATTACTCAAGCCTCATAAATCTGACCCCTATTTTGAGCAATTGAAAAAGGAAGGATTGATGTAAGGGGGTGAAAAAGAAAAGACCGCATGAAAGCGGCACGATGAAAAACCTTAACCCCAGTATACCAACCACTCCGAGAGGAGGCAAGCACATTGAGACGATGGCACATCCGTTATAAAAAATACCCTCGCTCACGGCGGATCCGGAGCAGCATAATCTTTGCCGACACCCGGGAAGAAGCCATAAGGATCTTCGAGGAATACAACCGAGACTACAGGCCCCACGTGACCTTAGTGTCAATCTTTGAGGCCCCAAAACAGCCCAGAAGGGACGTGATCAGCAGTGGCAAGAGTTAAGCCATTACCGCGGAGTCACCAGGAGACCAGGACTATGCACGATGGAGACTACCACCGAGTCCTCCGGGCCATCCAGAGAGCCCGGGCCATCATGAAGTCCACCGGCAAGACTAGCTTGGATACGCGATGCCCGATCTGTGGCAGCTACAATGCCGCATTCGTAGTCAGGCCAGGCAGGAACACCGGGGATATAGTTGCAGCGATGTGCTCCAGGGGCTGTTTCACGGCTTGGGAGTAGGAGGGAACGATTATGGGGAGCTGTTATTTTGAGTGGGAATGTCCATATTGCCAAAATGTCAACACAGAAAATATTTCGTTCTGTAGGCCAGAGGACGATGGCACAATGGACAGCTGGTGCGGCGAGTGTCGGAAACGAACCAAAATTGAAATCGAGATTCACGTTCAGAAAGTAACTGGATATCTGGCTTGCATATTAGACCGTGAAGAACAATGAGGAGGGTATAGTATGCCAATTCAACCTGTATCTAAGGTGCAACCCACCAATCCGGTACACAATTACAAACCCAAAACGGTTGACCTGGCCGAGTACAGGCGCATCAAAGACGAGGTCGAGAAACACCAGCCGGATGCGGAAGCAAGTTTCGACCGGATGAACCAGGTGCTAATCAAAGCCTTTCCCTGGTTCATGGTGATGGTAGTAATCTACCTGGCCGCGCAGCTCTCCCGGGCCCTGATTAATGGGTGGCTGCCATGAGGATGGTGATCGGCGCCCTCGCCCTGGTCCTTTGTATAGGCATCCTCGCTCCGATCACTGCAATCGAACCGGTACCGGTGCTAAAACCAGAACCTGCGATCCAGGTTGAGCCTTCCCGGGGAGAACGCTCCATGATATTCGAGGCAACAGCATACTGTTACGGTCACATTACCAAAACCGGGACAAAACCGGTCGAGGGCAGAACCATCGCCGTGGATCCGAAGGTCATACCACTGGGCAGCCAGGTGTATGTCAGTTGTGAGACCTGGCCGGCTGTGGACGGGGTGTATATAGCCGAGGATACCGGTCGGCAGGTGAAAGGGTGGGAAGTAGACATTTACATGGTTGATCGAGACCGGTGTCTGCAATTCGGACGCCGGCAAATTGAAATTAAAGTAATGAATTAAGGAGGAATCATACATATGGAAATTACGATTAACATTAAGGCTCCAGAACTATCCCAGGCTATCCAAGCCCTGGCTTCAGCTCTGGCCGAACAACCGGTCATAGCTATCACCGGTGGCAGTAAAAACGCGAAAGTGGAGGAAGCCCTGGTAATGGTGGGCGCGACATATGACGCCCTGGAAGCCGCTGTTACAGAAAAAAACCAACCTACAATTCCATCGGTTTCACCAGCTCCACCTGTGCAGGCACCGACACAGCCGACATTGCCAATGGCGGGGGTACCTGTTAATGCACCAACAACCCCACAACAGGCTGTAACCCCTACCATCCCCACAACTAATCCAACCTATACTATGGACCAGCTGGCCGTGGCAGCCACTCAACTTGTCGATGCTGGCCGGCGGGAAGAGCTGGTGCAGTTGCTCCAGCAGTTTGGGGTACAGGCTTTGACAGCACTCCCTAAAGAGCATTATGGAGCATTTGCAACCGCACTTCGGCAGATGGGGGCGAAAATATGAGCACAGTACCGGTAGCAACGGAGAGGAAACACGCTATTCTCTCCACAAGCTCCGCACACCGCTGGTTAATCTGTACCCCGTCAGCTAGATTGGAGGAAACTTTCCCGGACTCTACCAGTCAGTACGCCGAGGAAGGCCGGCTGGCTCATGAAATAGCTGAGTTAAAACTCCGGAAGCATTTCATTGAGCCTATGGGCCCCCGGGCATTTGGAGCCCGTCTGAAAAAGTTCAAAGAACATGAATTGTTCCAGGAAGAGATGCTGAAACATACCAACACCTACATGGAATATATCCAAAGCATTGTCCACGACTTTAACAGCCCTCCCTATGTCGCCATTGAAAAAAAATTAAACTTCAACAAGTATGTCCCGGAAGGCTTCGGAACCGGCGACTGTATCATCATAGGCGGTTCTATCCTCTGGGTAATTGACTTCAAATACGGCAAAGGGGTACCAGTAACTGCCGAACAAAACCCGCAGATGATGCTTTATGCCCTGGGAGCATATGAAGCGTACTGCTTTTTATTCCCAATTGAGACAGTGAAAATGACCATAGTGCAGCCGAGGCTGGACAGCATATCGGAGTGGGAAACCCCCATTGCGGACTTACTTGCCTGGGGCGAAAGCATCAAGCCGATAGCCCAAAAAGCTTGGGCCGGGGAAGGAGAGTATGTCTCTGGAGATCATTGTCAGTTCTGCCGAGCGAGGTCCCTTTGCAGGGCCAGAAGCGAATTCAACATGGCTCTTGAAGAGTACGCTGGGATGAAGCCTCCACTACTCACAAATGAGGAAGTGGGGCAGATCCTGGCCAAAGCCCAGGACCTGGTCAAATGGGTCAAAGACCTTGAGGAATACGCTCTGGCTGAGTGCCTCGCAGGCAATGAAATACCTGGTTGGAAAGCGGTAGAAGGGAGGAGCGTCAGACAGTTTGTTGACCAGGATAAAGCGTTTACCGTACTTATCCAAAACGGCATTGACGAAGCAGTGTTATATGAGAGACGACCAATCACTCTTGCAGCGGTTGAAAAGTTACTCGGGAAACAGAAGTTTAATGAGCTTCTAGCGGATTTCGTCGAGCGACCACCCGGCAAACCGACACTAGTACCGGAAAACGACAAGCGTGAACCGATTAAGCGCCCAAGCGCAGCTGATGAATTTTCAAATAATTAGGAGGTATGAATTATGAATCAAGATCCCAAAAGAATTGTAACTGGTCGAGTGAGATTAAGTTATGTTCATGTGTTTTCCCCTTATATCCCGCCTGGAGGCGGAGATCCGAGGTACAGTGTTACTCTCCTTATCCCCAAATCTGACGTGGCCACGAAACAGAGAATTGATGCTGCCATTCAGGCCGCCATTGAAGAGGGCATTTCAAAACGTTGGAATGGTGTCCGGCCGCCTCAAATTCCTATTCCTCTGCACGATGGAGATGGCGTTAGGCCTTCGGACGGCATGCCGTTTGGTGAAGAGTGTAAAGGCCATTGGGTAATGACTGCTTCATCCAAGCAAAAACCGGAAGTTGTAGATATTAACCTTAACCCGATTATCGATCAAACCCAAGTTTACAGCGGAATGTACGGCCGAGTATCTGTCCAGTTTTTCGCTTACAATGCAGCCGGTAAAAAAGGCATTGGATGCGGCTTAGGTAACATTCAGAAACTTGAAGACGGGGAACCCTTAGGGGGCAAACGGTCAGCTGCTGACGATTTTGGCGGATATACTCCTATTCAGCAACCTGGTTATCAGCAACCGGTTTACTCGCAAACAATACAACAACCTATGTACCAGCAGTCTGTTTATCCACAGCAACCCCGGCCAGCTCAACCGCCACACTATCAACCACAGCAAGGTGGGCCACAACAACCGATACAATACGATCCGATCACTGGAAAACCGATCACCGGCGGAATCATGGGGCTGTAAGTTATGAGGCATCTTCATATTGATATTGAGACCTTTAGCAGCGTTGATTTACAAAAGTCGGGACTGCATAAATATGTGCAGTCCCCCGATTTCCAAATCCTATTATTCGCTTATTCATGGGACTATGGACCGGTTCAAGTTGTGGATCTGGCTCAAGGGGAGCAGTTACCTGGTGAGATTATTCAAGCTTTGTCAGACTCCAGTGTTATTAAACATGCTTATAACGCGCCTTTTGAATGGTACTGCCTTAATAAGTTTTTTTATACATCAGCCCTCGAACAATGGCGGTGCACTATGATCCATAGCCTGTATTGCGGATATCCGGCCGGATTGGCAGCTACCGCCGAAGCTATGAGGATGCCTAAAGACAAGCAGAAAATGAGTGTCGGTTCAGCCTTAATACGAACATTTTGTGTCCCGTGCAAGCCTACCAAGTCAAACGGCTACCGAACGAGGACACTGCCGCATCATGAACCGGAAAAGTGGCAGCTTTTTAAAGAATATTGCCGGCAGGATGTAGTGACGGAGATGGAAATCGAAAAACGATTATCTAATTTCCCGGTACCACCTCAAGAACAGTACCTTTGGGAAATTGATCAATTTATCAATGCTGTGGGAGTAGCAGTCGATCAGGAACTGATTGAAGGGGCCTTACATTGTAACCGGATTATTACGGATGCGCTAATGATTGAAGCAATAAAGTTGTCAGGCTTGGAAAACCCCAAAAGTGTTCAGCAGCTCGCTAAATGGCTTGAGGAAGAAACCGGGGAAGAAGTTGAAAACCTGCAAAAAGGTACAGTGAAAAAACTGATTGAGACTATAGATGACAACAAGGCAAAACGGATGCTCGAAATCCGACAAGAACTGGCCAAGACATCAGTTAAAAAATATCAAGCTATGGCCGAAGCTGTGTGTACTGACGGCCGGATCCGGGGGCTGCTTCAGTTCTATGGAGCCAATCGGACCGGACGATGGGCCGGACGTTTAGTACAGGTGCAGAACTTGCCCCGGAACTACCTGGAAACCCTGGTCCATGCCCGGGAATGCGTAAAAGCGAAAAAAATTGATGCCCTAAAGCTGATATACGGGAATGTGCCCGACACCTTATCCCAGCTTATCCGGGCGGCTTTCATACCTTCCCCCGGCAATGTTTTTATCGTAGCTGACTTTTCAGCCATTGAGGCCCGGGTGGTGGCCTGGTTGGCCGGAGAACAGTGGCGGCTGGATGTATTCGCGACTCACGGGAAGATATATGAGGCCTCAGCGTCAGCCATGTTCGGGGTACCCATTGAAGAAATCGGGAAGGGCTCCGATCTCCGGCAAAAAGGGAAGGTGGCAGAACTGGCTCTGGGCTACCAAGGATCCGTTGGTGCATTGAAGCAGATGGGTGCATTAGAAATGGGTTTGACCGAAGAGGAGCTGCCGGAGATAGTCCAGCGGTGGCGAAACGCCAACAAACGGATTGTGGATCTGTGGCACAGCATGGAAAATGCTGCATTAGAAGTTATGCGGACAGGACAAGCAGTGGGTGTTCACGGTCTTATTCTGGCCCGGGAAATCGACTATCAAAACCAGCTGGACTTTTTCACCATTACCCTGCCAAGCGGCCGGAAATTGTACTATGCAAACCCGTTCCTTTCGCAAAACGGCTTCGGGAAAGACGCTTTGCATTATTACAGCATCGGCCAAAACTCAAAGTGGGAAGTAACCAGTACTTACGGCGGTAAACTCGTTGAAAACGTTGTCCAGGCTATTTCACGGGACTGCCTGGCAGAAAGCATTATCAGGCTGCACCAGGCAGGATATCAAATAGTGATGCATATTCACGACGAGGTTGTCCTGGATGTGCCGAAAGACCGGGCAGATCTTGAACACGTTTGCGACATCATGGGGGAACCCATCTCCTGGGCACCGGGGCTTTTGCTGAAAGCTGATGGCTTTATCACTGACTTTTATATGAAGGATTGAAAAAGGGGGACAACAATGGCAACCAAAGGTGAAATTTTAATTCAAGGCTGTGATGAATGATAACACCGTGGTATACAACTTGGTTTTAAGTATGGTCCACGCTCGAAATAACCGACTTTCTAAAGACACCGTAATTAGGGTTGTCAATGATTTTCTGGATGTTCTTTTTGATTTATCCCAACCTTATCAGGAATCAACAGAAGAGCAATCAAGTTAAAAAGCACGTGGGAGAGGTGCAGGCATGATATATGACCGACAAATAGCCATATCGGCTGCCAGTAATCGCTTTGCAAAGTCCTGGTCTGCTCAAACGATGTACTGGTCAGAGCTGGTGGAAAAACTCAAGGTTCCCGTCCGGAGCACAGAGCCCCTGGCCGAATATCTAAAAATGCCGAAAGCCCAGCAAGACGATCTGAAAGACGTCGGAGGTTTCGTAGGCGGCTCATTTAAAGACGGCCGCCGGAAAGCATCCACTGTGGCCTTCCGGGATATAATCACCCTGGACCTGGACAACATTCTGGCCGGTGGTACTGCTGACATTCTCCGCCGGCTGGACGGCCTGGGCTGTGCCTATGCTACCTACTCAACTCGAAAGCATGAAGAGGCCAGGCCCCGCTTGCGGGTGCTCATACCAACCGACAGGTCGGTGTCAGCTGACGAGTATGAACCAATTGCCAGGAAAATAGCTCAGATAATCGGCATTGAACTGGCCGACCCGACGACCTTCCAGGTTCATCGGCTTATGTACTGGCCAAGCTGCTGCTCGGACAGCCAATATGTGTTCCAGTATGGAGATAAGCCTTTCTTGAGTGCTGACGGCGTTTTAGCCATGTACCAGGATTGGGGAAATGTAGCTGAGTGGCCAGAAGTTCCGGGACAGCAGAAAAGTATCAAAACGGCCGCCAAACAAGGGGACCCATTAGAAAAATCAGGTGTTGTGGGGGCTTTCTGCAAAGTTTATGACATCTACAAAGCCATGGAGGCATTCCTGCCGGGTGTCTATGAGCCGGTAGCCAGTAGTTCAGACCGGTTCACTTACACCGGCGGGAGCACAGTCGGCGGAGCGATCGTCTACGACAATGGTGCATTCCTATATTCCCACCATGCCACGGATCCATGCTCAGGTCGGTTGGTAAATGCCTTCGACCTGGTCCGGCTGCACAAGTTTGGTGAACTGGATTATGAAGCCAGGCCAGGCACACCGACCAACCGACTGCCGAGCTATACAGCCATGTGCGAATTTGCAGTGACCGATGAACAGGTGGCCTTGCTTTTGAACCAAGAGCGATATGAGAAAGCCACCCAGGAGTTTGCAACAAGCCCGAACGAGAACGCAAACTGGATGAGCAAACTGGCCATCAGTTCCACGACCGGGCTGCCGGCAAAAACCACTGACAATGTTCTGATCATCTTGGAAAACGACCCACTACTGAAAGGCAAAATCGCATACGATGAATTTGCCAACCGAGGGCTTGTCCTGGGGGCTCTCCCCTGGGACCCGCGTACAGAACGCCGCCAGTGGACCGATGTAGACGATGCAGGGATCAGACACTATTTGGAACGGGTCTACCACATAACCGGGAAAGAGCGTATTTTTGACGCCCTGGCCCTATGCGCTCACAAACACATAATCAATGATGTAAAGGATTATCTGACGAGCCTTAAATGGGATGGAGTAAAGCGATTGGATACTCTGCTCATTGATTACCTGGGTGCAGAGGATAACGTCTACACCAGGGCTGTCATCAGGAAATCATTAGCAGCTGCTGTGGCCAGGGTAATGACACCGGGCTGTAAATACGACTATATGCCGATTTTCGTCGGGCCCCAGGGGATAGGTAAAAGCACTTTTTTGAGACTGCTGGGCCGCCGGTGGTACTCTGACAGCCTCCAAACATTCGAGGGCAAAGAGGCCGCAGAGATGATCCAGGGAGTATGGATCAACGAACTTGGAGAATTAAACGGTCTGAGCCGGTCTGAAACCAACGCTGTAAAGCAATTTCTCAGCCGGACAGAAGATATCTACCGGGAACCATATGGTAGACGCACAAACGTTTATCCCCGCCGGTGCGTATTTTTCGGGACCACCAACGATAGTGAATTCCTGAGAGACCCGACTGGGAACCGACGTTTTTGGCCGGTAGACGTGGGGCTGCAGACCCCCACTAAAAACGTGTTTACTCAATTGGAGGATGAAGTGGACCAGATATGGGCAGAAGCGTTTTTAGCCTGGCAGCTGGGAGAACCTTTATACCTGACCGGGGAAGCTGAACAAATATCAATACTGGAGCAGGAAGCCCACAAGGAAAGCAACGCCAAAGAGGGTATCATACGCGAATTTGTGGAGAGGCCAATACCAATAAACTGGCACAAACGGAGTCTGCCAGAACGACGCATGTACTGGTCCGGAGAATTTGGCAAAGACCAAACAGAAAAGACCGTACACAGAGACAGAATCTGTGCGGCCGAAATCTGGTGTGAATGTTTCAACAAGGACCTCAGCTTTATGCGCCGGCAGGATGTTGCTGAGATAAACAGGATCTTAGATAACCTGCCTGGATGGAAAAAAGACAAAAACGGTCGGCAATATGGCAAACCATACGGTTTCCAGAGGGGTTACTCCAGACAGATTTCTCTGATACAAACTACTGATACATTTGATACATCTGATACATACAAAAATTGGAATACTGATACATTTGATACAACTGATACATTCAATGTATCACCCTTAAAGCCCCACAGGTAAAGGGCTTATAGGCTATTGATACATTTGATACATTCTTTTCTTTATAAATAAAAAATAGAGAGAAATAGAGGGTATGGGCGCGCACATATGCGCCTACGCGCGATATATACATATACGCGCGTAGAGAATGTTTCAATGTATCAAAAACATACGGGGAGGGTTGATGGTGCAGGAAAGAGATATTGAAACCTATCTGCGAGATCAAGTTAAAGCTGTCGGCGGAAGAGCATATAAGTTCATCTCACCGGGTAATCGAGGGGTGCCTGACCGGTTGGTACTGTTTCCTGGCGGCCAGGTGGTGTTCATTGAGTTAAAAGCATCCGGGAAAAAATCAACCCCACTGCAAGAAAAACAACAAACCATAATTCGTGAACTGGGATTTCAGGTTTTAGTGATTGATAGTAAAACGGGAGTAGATGAATTCATCAAAGGAGTTAAGCGCAGTTGAAGTTTGTTCCACACAGTTATCAGAAATATTGCATTCACCGATTGTTAGCGGATGAGGCGTTGGGTCTGTTTTTAGATATGGGTTTGGGTAAGACGGCCATAACCTTGACCGCAATTAATGACCTGAAATACAACCGTTTTCAAATTTCAAAAGTTTTAGTTATTGCCCCCAAAAAAGTGGCACAAAGAACGTGGATGAGGGAAAAAACCAAGTGGGACCATTTACACTTACTCAGGGTTGTTTCTGTATTAGGCAGCCGGGACCAGCGGATCCGGGCGCTTAACACCCCGGGAGACATCTATGTCATTAACCGGGAGAATGTTCCCTGGCTTGTTGATTATTACCGGAACGCCTGGCCGTTTGACATGGTTGTGGTTGATGAATCCAGCAGCTTTAAAAGTCACCAGGCCAAAAGGTTTAAAGCTTTATCCTGGGTTCGTAAACATATCAAACGCATGGTTATTCTTACAGGTACACCCATACCCAATGGTCTGTTAGACCTTTGGGCGCAAATTTATCTGCTAGATGAAGGGCAAAGGCTGGGAAAGAAATTTACCCATTACCGGGAACGTTATTTTGAGCCTGATCAACGGAGTCGGGATCATGTTTTTAGTTACCGGCCTAAACCAGGGGCGGAAGAGATTATATACCAGCTGATAGGTGATATCTGCATAAGCATGTCAGCTGACGATTACCTGGAGCTGCCGGATCATATTTTCGTTACTGTACCGGTTGTGTTGGATAATAAAGCTCAAGCGGCCTACAACAGGCTGGAAAAAGAGATGCTGCTGCAGGTGGATGAAACTGTCATTGATGCTGGATCCGCTGCTGTATTGACCAATAAACTTTTACAACTGTGCAATGGCGCGGTTTATGGTGAGAACCACCGGGAAGTGGTTGAAATACATAACTGCAAGATTGAGGCGTTTTTGGAGTTGGTTGAAGCACTTAATGGGCAGCCGGCAATCGTGTTCTATAATTTCCAGCATGATCTGGCTCGGCTTAAAAAAGCCCTTGCTGGGACAGGCCTTAGAGTAAGAGAGTTAAAGACCCCTCAGGATGAAGAAGACTGGAATGCGCAAAAGATTGATATTCTGTTGGCTCATCCAGGTAGTACGGCATTTGGTCTTAACCTTCAGGATGGTGGTAATCAGGTTATCTGGTTTGGTCTTAACTGGTCACTGGAGTTGTATAAGCAGGCGAATAAGCGTCTTCATCGCCAGGGCCAGAACCAGAAAGTTATAAGCCACCACCTGGTTGTAGAAGGCGGCCGCGATGAAGATGTCATGGCTGCGCTGCAGGATAAGAACGCCACACAAGCCAGATTGTTGGAGTCCTTAAAAGTAAGAATTGAGAAGGTGAGAGGGGGTCAATCGCAGTGATCAAAGATAGTGGCCACAGACATAAATTTGCCTCCGGAGCTGTTCGGGATATGCACGATGGAAAAGGTCGGTGTGACCTTCTGCCGCCACGTGCCATACTGAGGCTGGCCAGGCATTTCGAGGAGGGCGCTAAAAAATATGGTGAAAGGAACTGGGAGAAGGGAATCCCGATTAACAGCTTCATTGATTCCGCGATCCGGCACATCATGAAATACATGGCTGGCCAGGACGATGAAGATCACCTGGTGGCGGCTGCTTGGAATTTGATGTGTGCCATGGAGACGGAGGAGAGACTTGGGTATAGGTTCGAGTGAGGTGATGTCAGTTGAGTAAAGGTGAAGGAGTCCCGTGCATTGAGCTTGTTCCAGGAGCCGCACTTCGGGAGATACCTAAAAAACGAGACGAGGGTCCGCCGGAAGGATTTGTAGACAACATCGTTAGGCGTGGCCGCTTTAAGCCGGATGGTACTATCGAGTATTACGATACTATGCCGGCCTATCCGGCGGTGGAAGGCGAGGACAGATCGGAGGTGAACGACATGCTGAAAAAGTATGATTGGACCGAGCTTTGGCCGCAAGTCAAAAATATGCTTGATGATAGTTTTGACATTAAGGCCATATCAAACGAGCTGGCGATCGACCTGCCTGTTTTGAGGGAAAAGATCAAGCGGGAACAGCGAATAGCTGAGGCACGGACAACTAAGAACGCAGTACCACAGAAGCCGAAAGCAATTGATTGGGAGACAGAATGGCCGAAAGTTGAAGCGGCACTCGAGGAGCATCCGGAAGCAACTGCTGCGGAGCTGGCCAGGATGTTAGACCTGCCGTACCTGGATCTGCACTTGAGAATATCTCAATACNNAAGGGAGTGGATACTATGCCGAAAGGTAACATAGGCCCGAGAAGAGAGAATAAAGAGCAAATCATGGAAAACGTTCGGAAGCTGATTGCTGAAGGAAAAACCGTTGCACAAGCAGCCAGGGAGTTAGATGTCCCTGTAAGCACCATATATCACTGGCTGAAACAGGAAAGAGAAGAAACACAAAAGCAGGCTCCGAGCCCCGAACCGGCGGCGGCCGCGAACCAGGAGCCGATTCAGGGCAGCCAGGAGCCTGCTGAACCAAGTGTAAGTCAGCTGGAAAACGAGGTCAAGGAGACCTATGAGGATTTAGCCAAACAGGAAAGGGAGCAACAGGGATTTGGGCCAGAGGACGAGGAGCCAATCCCTTACCAAGTAGTAGGTAAATACGAATCCCTGGGTAAAGCCATAGGTGCTCTGGTGGATGAGAAAAACCTACAGTATGGTGAGGCTTTTAACCGCGGGGGTTGTATCTTGGAGATTTTATATCCGGACGGTGTCCGGCCTGATCAATATCGGGACATGTTAGGAGTCATCAGAGTCATAGATAAGTTATTTCGGGTGGCCAACGGCAAGCAAGGAAACGAGGATCCGTGGCAGGACATAGCCGGTTATGGGCTGTTGGGTACCGGAGAGTAGGGTGCAGTCTGTTTATTAAGCAAAGTAAGGAGGTGGCAAATTGGCACTTGTGGAACACACCCTATTTGGTATCGACGATAAAGTGGCATACGCCGTAAAACACTTGCGGATACTAGAGCCTCCAGAAGGCTATTGCCTCAAGTTCTCTGGCGGCAAAGATAGCCAGGTTATTTACCACCTAGCGAAAGAAGCCGGGGTAAGTTTTCGAGCGCAGTACGACCTAACAACTGTTGACCCACCCGAGTTAATACATTTTATCCATGATAACTACCCAGACGTTGTAGTAAACAGACCTAAAACTACTATGTGGCGATTAATCGTAAAAAAAAGAATGCCGCCCACTCGATTGGTGCGTTATTGCTGCGACGTTTTCAAGGAGCAGGGGTGCCCCTGGAACAACCGCATTATAACGGGTGTTCGTTGGCAGGAAAGCCCCCGGAGAAAAGGGCGAAGTATGATTGAAACCTGTCAACGGGATAAAGGTAAGGAGTTTATAAATCCTATTGTAAACTGGAGTGAAGCTGAAGTATGGGAATATCTCAGCGGCCGGCCTCATTGCAGTCTTTACGATGAAGGCTGGACTCGAATTGGCTGTATAGGATGTCCCATGGCAAAGACTGCAAACAGGGAACGAGAGCTTGCAAAATACCCGAAGTTTGCAGAAGCATACTTAAGGGCATTTGATCGTATGTTACAAGCCATTAAAGAGCACAAAGGGGCTGATTGGGAGGTTTCAACGAAGTGGAAAACGGCCGAAGATGTATATAATTGGTGGCTATACGGGGCTGAAAAAATTTGGGAAGGCAATGAGCAGTACTACGACTTATTTTATGGTGATTATTACGAACAGTTTGACGAGCGTAATTAGCTACACATTCCATATTTGACCCCTATTATATTGTAAAGATTGCGGATGGTCAGACTTGCTGTCTGTATGGCTCAGAGAGGATTTTTTCGATGGTGATGGTGCCAAGTAATAACCAGGATAAGATCAAGTACCTGAAACGATATATAACCCTGGATCGGGAGATCGATCGTAAGCTGGAAGAGGTTGCCCGGCTGCGGTCTAAGCTGACCAGGGTAACCGAGGTGTTCACTGCGGAGCCTAAGGGAGGCGGTAGCATCCGGGGAAAGACTGAGGGAATTATCGCTAAGATCGTGGACCTGGAAAGGGAAATCGATGCTGATATCGACCGGTTAATATCTATACGAGATAACATCAAAGCAATTATTGAGTCCGTAGAGGATGACCGGGAGAGGTTGCTTTTGCAGTACCGAGTCTCCCGGGCACAGCTGGCCGTGATGAATAAAAAGGGACTGATTCAGAACGATGCTGATCTGACCAGAACCGGAGTTCTTGTGGCAGATGTTTACCGCAAAATAGGTGAACGGAAGAAGAAGGGGGGAGGGGAGGTAATGGCAAGGATGCCAGCTGAAGTATGGCGCTTCTGTGTAGAGCAGGTCAAGCTTTATCCACTGTATGAGGCGCAATACTTTGAGGAACTAAAAAACGCAGAAACAATGTACCTGCATAGCGACGGGGACAAGACCATTGATCCAACTAAGGCTGGTGGGAAAGCCAGTAGCCCAATCAGCCCCATTGAGATCCGGTACCAGGCTATGGAATCATATATAGAACAGCCATATATCAAATACCTGGCTAAATGTGTAGCCAGGATGAAGGACGTTATGAGAGGACTGGAGCCGGATGAATTGGAAGTTTTGAGGGCTGTGTGGGAGATAGGGTGGAGGGACAATGAAGCACTGGCCAGGCAGGTTAGCACATCCAAGACAACTGTAGCCAGGAACAAAAGAACTATTGTCAAGCGTCTGGCTGTTCGTTGGGGTTTATGGCAATAATTAGGTGACACTATTTTGGCACCATTTGAGATGTTTTATGTGGTATATTGATATTGTCAAAAGCTTACGAAAAGCCTCTGTGAGATCGTCGCTGGTCTCCGGGGGCTTTTTTATTGGAGAAACATGAATGATGTAATGCTTTTTCAACCTGGTCGTATCTTCGCCCGGAGTGTGGAGGAGGCCGTCATGGCTCTCCGGGAACGATACGGGGATGGGAAATTAGTGATATACCCAACACACACCCAGTACCGGAAAGGGTGGGTGTGGTTTGAGTTTTATATAGAAATATTAGACATGAAGGAAAAACCTTCCTTTTGCCGAAGTATAGGAGAGTATAGGCTAAAAGGGAGGGAGAAGCATGAATAAGCGTAGGTTGTTTGGCCTCATTGTAATCGTGATGACAGTTGCTATTGTTATTCAAGGGTGTGGGGGTAATGCACCAACAGAGGCCGCAAAAGAATCTGCGGGGCAAGCAGTCGAAGAAACAGCTAAAACCAATGTTCCTCGTGAATACAGGAATGCACTGAGGGCTGCACAGAACTATGTTGATCTCATGGCCTTTTCTGAACAAGTTTTATTTGATCAATTAACTTCTGAATATGGTGATGGGTACCCAGAGGACGCAGCACGGTATGCAGTTGAAAACGTTAAAGCGGACTGGAATCAGGAAGCGTTAGAAGCTGCCATGAATTATCTGGAGATTATGCCGATGTCAGACAAAGAACTGTTCGAGCAATTAACTTCTGAATATGGAGATAAATTCACTAAAGAGCAAGCACAGTATGCTATCAACAACTTGCCAGATTGAATAATTGCCAAAATTTGTTTCCTTCTGTGGGTCCTTCCTAAAGGGAGGGGGAGATGCGGGTGCTCAGAGCCCCGATTTTTCACCGAGTATGAACATCAAAAATCCTGTCTCTTATACACA
>CZCB01000562.1_pt1 | contig 15028 bp, 12 predicted proteins | sample 591991 | NCBI WGS metagenome assembly CZCB01 (sample SAMEA3556809, study PRJEB10932) | anaerobic digester metagenome | reverse complement strand
TGGTGGACCAGCTGGGCGATTCGCAGAGCCGGCGCGACCTGCGTGGCCAGGTTGTTCAGCAGCATGCGGTCGTCGTGCGAATAGTCCTGCTGGCTCAGCCGGGGACCCATGTTGAGCAGGCCCACAAACTCGCCCTGCGACACCAGCGGCACCACCAGCGCAATACCGGCTTCGCGCAGGCGGTTCAGCGTCGGAGAAGAGAAGTTCAGCCGGCTGAGCTCGACAGCATTGGGGTTCTTTTCGAAGTACTCTACGATGGGATCGTCCGCGGCGATCTCCATCCCGTATTCCAGCGGGGAGAGCGCGGCGGCCGTCTGGCCGGTCACGGGGATGTAAGCCGAGGTTTCCGAAGAAAACAGCCGGCGGATCCGGGAAAGCCTTTTTTTCATGCGGGTTTATTCCAGTTCTGGTTCATCCGTGCCGCGCCTGCAGGGTCGGGGGCTTCCGGCCGGGCCGAAAATGCGGCCCACAGGTCGGCGTTGTGGGATATTTCTTTGCGCAGGATCAGGCTGGCATGCTGCGGCTGCATGGTTTCCATTACCACTTCGTGCAAATCCCGGGCGAGCATCTCCAGATCCACTTCCGAGCGCACTCGTTCGGCGAAATCCGTCAGCGTTTTCTCCGCGTTGTACCGCCGGCGGTAGAAGCTCTGCTCGATGATCATCTGAACGCGATTGCGCACAGGCTGGAACAGCAAGGCGATCACCAGCGTGGAAACCGCGGTAACCACCTGCGACTCCTGGGGGTTGTTGATGGCCCGGAACAGGGTCTGCAGGCCGACGACCACAAGAGTGTAGGCCATGGCGAGAATGGTGGTCAGCACACCGTAGGTCAGGGTGCGGTTGATCACCACGTCGATGGTCCACAGCCGGTAGCGCAGGATGGAGAAAGTGATGGTGGCCGGGACGGCCAGCAGGCAGAGCATGTGGACCGGCAGCGCGATCACGTCGAACAGGAAGGTGAACGCTCCGGAAGGGTCCACCAGCGGGATCAGCCAGCTGAGCGGTATGTACAGCGCATACGACACCGCCGCAATGGCGACCCCGTAGACGATGAACTTGGTCTGCTGGCGCAGGACCATGTTGGTTCCACTGCGAATCGGGTGGATTAAGGCGAAGATGCCGCTGATCCAGTACACCATGAGCACGACAAAAGACACAAATGGCAGCTGGAACGGGTTGGACACGTCGAACGGCGGGGCCAGAAGGGCGAGCCACAATCCGGTCTGAAGGGCGAGCCACAATCCGGTCCACAGCAGCCACCCGGCCATGAGAACCACCAGCCAGCGGGGACGGAAGCGCCCTTCCGGGAACAGGTAGAAGAAGAGCAGCGGCATGGTGATGCCCAGACTCTGCACCAGGTGGCCGGCAAAGCGCCATTCCGGACGGTCCACCATAAGCTGGTCGACAGCCGGGGTTATGTAGACTCCGTGGGTGACCAGGCCGGTCATCAGGATGAGGGCCATGGGCTGGTTGTAGCGGCGGAGGAAGATGATCGCCGCGCTGAGGGCCAGCAAGGCCATGAGCAGGGACTCGAGGAAGACCATCCCGTAGGGATACAGCTCGATCAGGCTGCGGGCGGCGATGAAGGAGGCGGGCTGCCGGCCGAGGAAGGACAGCAGCACACCCTGCTGCTGCAGCTGCCAGTAATGCAGGGCTTCCATCCGGTATGGAATCGCGAGGATAAACATCCCCAGCGCAAACAGGTTCACGGCAAGCGTGAGGACCTGAAACACGCGCAGCGTGACCGGAGAAAACCTTACAGATAACCTGCGGACCATGAGCATAGCCCGGGACCCCTAACCCGGCCCTTCAGCCGGGATCAGACTGAAGAGAACATGTTAGTCAGCTCGGACTGGGCGTCGTAGATTTCCGACGCCATTTCATCCGTTGTGCGCTCCCATTCCGCCACAAGCGGCTTGCCGAGCGTGCGCCATTCGGTCGACAGCGGGATGACACCCAGTTCCATCAAGATTTTGCGGGCGGTCAGGCCGATCACCGCAGTGTAGGTCGGGTAGGCGATCTGCAGCTCAGCCAGCTGTTCGATCCACATATCGGTCGCCATGCCGGCGGCGGCGATTTGCACGATTTCAACCGCCTGCTCGCCGACCACGTGCGCGCCCAGAATGCGGTGGGTTTCGGGGGAGACCAGGAGTTTGCAGAACCCCTCCGGCTCGCGGTCGATAATGGCCCGGTCCATATCTGCGAAGGGAACCACGGCGGCGACGTAATCGATCTTCTGCGCCCGGGCCTGTTCCTCCGTCAGACCGACGCTGGCGTATTCGGGGTCGGTGAATCCGCCGTGAGGGACGATACGGTGGTCCTGGCGGACGCCCGGGCCCAGGATGGCGTTCTCGGCGGCGATCCGGCCCTGGTAGGAACCGCTCTGCACCAGCATCATGCGGCCGTTGATGTCACCCACGGCGAAGATATTGGGATTGGAGGTCTGAAGGTAATCATTGACCTTGATATACCCGCGCTCGGTCTCGATCCCGGCAGCCGGCAGGTTCATCTCGTCCAGGTTGCCGACCCAGCCGATGCTCAGGAGCACCTCTTCCACCTCCAGGGTGGCCGGGTCACCTCCGACGGTGTAGTGCAGGATCTTGCCGCTATCCCGGGCCTTGATCGAATCCACGCCGCCGATGCCAGTGATGATGTTGATGCCTCGTCTGGTGAACTGCTCCATAATCACGCGGGAGGTCAGCGGGTCTTCCAGGCGCAGAATGCGCTGGCTGACTTCCAGCAGGTGCACTTCCACGCCGAATGCGTTCAGGATGGAGGCCAGCTGGCAGCCGGTGGCCGCCGCCCCGACAATAGCGATGGACTTCGGCAGCTTCGTCAGCCCCCAGATGTCCACCACCGAGAGCGCCAGATCACTGCCCGGGAAGGTCACCTTGCGCGTATGACCGCCGGCAGCGATGATGAACTTGCGGGCCTGCAGGCGCAGTCCGGTTTCCGTCTCGATCTCATTCTCAGTCACAAAGCGCGCGGAACCGGCCTCGGTGAATGTTTCTATCCCCAGCGACAGCAGGTGATTCCCGATTTCCTTTTTCTGATGGATCTCGTGGACCGTCTCGCGGGCATAGCGGACAAGGCGCGCGAAATCAACGGTTGGCTTCGGTCCATTCAAACCAAACTGCTCGAACTTTTCCGCTTCACGCATCAGCCGGGCGGCCCGGGCCAGGACGCGCGTCGGAACGCAGCCATCATTGGTGCAGGTGCCTCCGAAGGTGCGTCGTTCCACCAGAGCAACCCTGGCTCCCAGTTCTTTGGATCGCAGTGCCGAGGTAACACCGGCCGGTCCACCTCCGATCACGATGATGTCGTACATTTCTCCCTCCTCGTTCAACGGACGACTATGTCTGGATGTTATGGAAAGGCAAATGGCGGTGCCTCTAATGAGGATTTTCCATGCCTGAATCAGTCACATAACAGGTGTGGTTGAGAAAATTCTGAGGTCCCCTTGTAGAAAACCATACGAACATAACCATTTCATTAAAGCCGGATGCGGCGGTCAGAGGGTGTCTGCGAGTGACACAAAAACTGACACAATGTTGATCGGAATATGCTAAAATCAGGTGGCCCCGGCCAGTGCTATCTGGCAATTGCAGTCAGGTGATATAACACGGGGGCATCCAGGGGGGAGATCAAAGGGTGAGGACTGGCGGTATGGATTCCATTGTCTCATTTGGGGATTGGGTGCGGAGCAGAAGAAAATCGCTGGGCCTTACCCAGGACCAGCTGGGATCGCTGGTGGGGTGTTCCGTATCGGCCATTCGAAAAATAGAATCAGACCAGCGCAGGCCCTCGCGGCAGATCAGCGACATCCTGGCAAACGTACTGCAAATAGCGCCGGAGCAGAAGGAGGATTTCATCCGCTCAGCCCGGGGGGATTGGAGGGCCTTTGCGCTGGGTTCCTTCTCAGCCGCACAGACGGGAACCGTCCAGAAATGGAGCAGCCTGCCAATCCCGCCGGGTGAATTGATCGGCCGCTCCATTGAGCTGGAGCACCTGCTGGAGCTGCTGCGAGATGAGCGCCGCCGGCTGGTGACGATCGTGGGCCTGGGCGGAATTGGAAAGACCCGGCTGGCTGTCGAGGCTGCTCACCGGGCGATGGACTGGTTCGAACGCGGGGCGGTGTACGTGTCCGCAGTCGCAGTGCATTCTGACGACAGCCTGACCACTGCGCTCGGCCAGACGCTCGGTCTGACCTTTCGCGGTTCATCCCCGGTTCAGGACCAGCTGGCGCAGGCACTGACCGGGCTGAACCTGCTGCTGCTGATCGACAACTACGAGCCGCTGCGGCTGTCCGGAAGCCTGTTGAAAAAGATTATCAGCCGTGCCGCCGGGGTCAAAGTGCTGATCACCTCCAGCGAACCGGTTGGCCTGCTGGACGAGTGGGTGGTCCAGTTAAACCGGCTTCCGGTTCTTGAAGCGTACTCTCCAGGGTATGAACAGATCTCATCGGTGCGGTTGTTCGAGCTGGAAGCCCGGCGGGTGAACGACCGCTTTACGCTGGAGGAGCAGGACCCCGCGGCTGTCATTCGCATCTGCCAGCTGGCCGAGGGTAACCCACTTGCGATCCAGCTGGCGGCTGGCTGGACGCGCATGCTGTCCTGCCGGGAGATCGCGGCTGAGATGGAGAAGAGCTTTGATTTCCTCATGACCAGCAGCAAGACCGTTCCCGAGCGCCAGTCCAGTGTGCGGGCAGTGTACGAGCACTCGGTCAGCCTGCTCAACCCTGAGGAGAAGCGGGTGCTGGAGCAGCTGGCTGTGTTTCAGGGCGGATTCCGCCTGCAGGCGGCTCAGCGGGTCACCCAGGCCAGCCTGCCTGTTCTGGCGCACCTGGTGGACCGCTCGCTGATCTTCCGGCGAGAAAACCAGCGCTTTGAAATGCACGAGCTGGTCCGGCAGTACGGGCTGGAACGTCTGAAACTGGACCCGGAGGCCTATCAGGCTGCGCGCAGTCGGCACAGCCGGCTGTACGCCCGCTGGATGGCGAGCACGGTCAATGCGCTGGAGAGCGAGCAGCGTGGCCGGCTTCTGCTCGATATGGCCGAGGAGATCGGCAACATCCGCCTGGCCTGGGATTGGGCGCTGGCGCAGCGGGATTACGAGAACATTGAAGGGGTCATACCGGGCCTGAGCGTGCTGTACGAAAGCCAGGGTTGGTATCAGGAAGGCGCTTATGTCTTCGGGGAGGCGGTTAAGCAGTTTTGCGCTAGAGTGCCAGAGGAGTGCGGCACGGAGGAGCCTGAAAAACAGTCAGCCCACACCATCACGCAGGCCCGCCTGCGAGCGCATCATGCCCTGTTTCTTGCGCACACCGGTGACACCTTCCGCGCGGCGGAGGAAATCCAGGCAGCCCGCCGGTTGTTGAGCCAGCTGCCGGGTAATTGGGCCGCGCCTGATCTGGAGCGGATCTTCTCTCAGCCGGGTGTAGTCGACCGAAACAACCTACCGGGCTGAGAGGACCAGGCCGAGCAGCGTGAGCGCTGCACAGCTGGCAAATGAGGCGACTCCCGTCAGTGTGAGCCAGTTGTATTCTGCCGGCCGGTTCCGGCGAACCAGCGCGATGTGTACCGCTGCAATGGGCGCTGACGCCAGGAACAGCCAACCGCCGCTGGTCATCCAAAGGCTGAGGAGGACGCCAAGCAGGTAAGCTCCTGCGATTAGCAGGTGGTGCAGCTGCACGGTCCGACTCTGTCCCAGGCGAACGGCCAGGGTCATCTTCCCCGCCGCCCGGTCAGTTTCCATATCAGGGAGGGAGAGGGCAATCACCATGGCCCAGTGGAGCATGAGGAAGGGAACGGCGAAAAACAGCTCCGGGAATAAGGAGCCAGTCTGCGAAAACGCCCCGGCCAGCGGCACCAGCAAGCTGACGATTGCGGAGGCGATCAGTTCACCCCATCCGGAGGACGTCCAGCGCAGCGGCGGAGCGGAGTAGAACCAGCTGCCCGGCAGCCCCAGCAGGCCGATGAGGGCTGCGAAAGGCCGGCCTGACCACAGAAGGGCCAGCATGGTGAGCACGGCGAGTAAGGCGAAAACCCGGGCGGCGGTCAGCGCTGCCCTACGCGGGATGACGCCGGTAGGCAGTACGCCGCTGCCGCCGGAAAACCAGGTCCGGTTCGCATGGTTGAGGCTGTCGGCATCGACGTCCCAGTACTCGTTGCTGTATTGGGCGACCAGCTGCACGCAGAGCACCATGACTATTCCAGCCGCCGCGCTGGGCATATCGGTATCATCCAGGTGCAGCGCCGCAGTGGTGAAGCCAAACGCATACATCAACATCCCGCCGAGAAGGAAAACCGGGCGAGTGAGGCGAAAAAAGGATAGGCTGTATCGCCAGAACTGCTGTGCCGCTGACGTGTCCATAATAATGATCGTTATATTGGATTACGCAATCATTGTATAAGAAAACAGGCAGGCTTCTATAACAAAACAGCCCGGACGATGATATCCGGGCTGGCGGCAGGACTACTATGCTGGTACAGATTATTTCGGCGGCTCGTCGAATTTGGGGAAGTCATCAAACTGACGGTTTCGGGCGTCCTCCATGATGGTGACCTCCGCCGCCAGCTGCCGGGCGGTGGGATCCTGCATTTCCTCCAGCGCGTAATGACCGCGGCGAGGAAACTCCTGCCTGTCCCTGGCGCGCTGATTGACCATCCGGTAAACCAGAGTGGTGATCAACGCGGCGCCGATCACTGCACCGATGGTGATGAGTAAGTTCCGGTTGATATTCATCTACCCTCTCCTTGGTTACTTCTTTGCCATCACTATAGCCGCTGCCGTCCGGGCTGCGCAATGCCGGATTTCCCTGAAATTCTGGTAGGGATTACCCTATCAGCAGGTGACCCTCTCCTGAGATACAATAAGCTCAGGAGGGTGACCATGAACGAAGAACAGCAGGGTACAAAGGCGGGCCAGGAGCGGACCGGTGACAGCTGGGAGGAGGTCGGCCAGCAGTTCAAATCACTGGGTGAGAGCCTCGCCCAGGCGCTGCGAACGGCCTGGGAGGATGAGCGCAACCGAAAGCGCGTTGAGGAAATGCGCCAGGGGCTGGAGGAGATGGTCAATGAGGTGGCGGAGGCGATCCGTGAGACTGCTGACAGCCCTAAAGGCCAGAAGATTCGCGAGGACCTGGACCAGGTGGGAGAAAAGGTGCGCACCGCAAGCGAGGAGACTATCCGCGAGGTGCGACCTCACCTGATGCGGGCGCTGCAGCGGGTGGATGAGGAGCTGCAGAAGATTATCCGGTCCACCGAATCCGAAGGCGGTGAAGGCCGTCCTCCTGAGGACCGGAGCGCATAACGAAGCGCTGGACCCAAAGAAAAAAGGACAACACGGCGGGTGTTGTCCTGTGGATCATTGTTTGACTTTTACGCTACTGAACTGCGCCGGTCAGCCGCGGGTACCAGTACCAGAGCAGGTCGCCGGCCGGTTTGCCCCGTACCGAGTTGGACACGTCCTGCAGCGCCACAGCGGGTGAGTACCCGGTGGTGACAAACCCGGACACCCACTCCAGCGGGTTGGCTGTTGTCAGCACTGCCTGCACCAGGCTGGCCTGCGCCTGAACGTCCACGTTGAGCGCCAGGCCGGGGTTGGGCTGGTCCAGCGCGGCAGGGGAGAGGCAGCCCTGATCGGTCTGCACGCAGCCGTTGTTTGCGCCGGCGACGGAGGGAGCGGTCAGCGCCAGGATGATGGGCTTCAGCGAATGCTCCTGGACCTCAGCGATGTCTTCCAGAAGCTGCCGGTTCAGCTCCGCCTGAACGTCCTCAGCAGCCCCTTCAGGGACCGCGGGCGTCCATTCCAGATAGATACGGTCCACCTGATTAATCCAGGCCGGTATAGGCGAGATGGTTCCCTCGAACTGGACAGCCCAGAGGATCTCGCCCGTGAAGCGGGCGCGGATATCCGCAATCAGCCCCATCCAGCGGGCATCATAATCCATTTCAACCGTCTGGCTGGAGGTGCCGGTCCCGTACATCAGGCCCTGGCTCAGGCTGCGCTCGCCCAGGATGAACGCCTCAGCGCCGGCCTGCTCGGCCAGATCGGCATGATGCAGGATGAAGCGGCGGTAGCTGTCAAACCACTCGTTCCAGGCGCCCGGGTTTTCGACCACCGCGGCGATGGGGTCGCTGCCGGAGCGGGGAACGCTGTGCGGGTAGACCGCCAGATGCAGGTTCGCCCGAATGGCCTCTGATGCCGTGGAATGGAAGTCAGGGATAAGCATGTCGCTGCCCGGCAGCGGCTCGAGCTCGAGCGATCCCGGCTGGCGGTAGCTCCAGGTAGGGGTCAGGATCAGGTAATTCGCGCCCAGCTGCTGGACCTGGTTGATGGTCTGGCTCAGGTAGGGCTGCCAGGAAGGATCGTACCCGACTGACAGCTGCACGCCAGCCCAAAAATCGCGGCTGCGGGCCTGGACCGGAGGCACCACCATGTTTTCACCGGGATCCGGATTCCATTGGTGCCATGCGGTGACCGTGTGCTCGATCACCTGACCATCCTCGGAAGTAGAAACCTCAAAACCGCCGGCGGCCAGCCCCACGGTCTGGGGTTCCGTGGCGATATCGCACTGGTCATTGCGGCAGATGCGGTAGCTGAACCGGTCCATCAGGTGGAGCGGGGTCTGCAGAATGTACACCCACTCGTGCTCGCCAACGGGCCACATGGGGATCGGGGGCGTCCAGGTGAAGGGGTTGAACTGGATGGAAATGGTGTCTTCGGCGGGCGTGTTTTCGGGCACCTTTACGGTGAAGGTGATGGCGGCTTTGTTCCCGGCGGTGAAGGCCTCGACGGTGTCATTCACGGTGATGTCCGTATCCGGAACGATTAGCTGCCGGGTGTAGAAATGCCCGTTCTTCGTCTGCTCGCTGTTCCAGAAGCCGTCACCGAGGGTGTACTTGTAGCGCAGGTCCAGCCCCACAGGCAGGCGCAGGGTGAGCGAATAGCGCCCGTCCTCCAGCAGGGTCATCTGCGGCGCGCGGGAGGCCAGAACACTGAGGCCGCCTTCCAGGTCGGCGTAGGTGTTGCCCAGGCTGTAGATGCTGCCAACCAGCCTGACCGGAAGGCCGACGCTGAACCCTGAAGGTGGTGTCATCACAAAGGTGACGTTGACCAGATTTGCGCGCGCCACATCGATATCCGCCGGGGTGTGTGCCCCTTCCACGATCACGGCGCCCTGCTGGAAAGGCCGGTATTCCCCGTTCAGGCTGAACACGGTCACCGTATGCTCACCTGGCGGCAGGGAGTTGATGATGAAGCTGCCGTCAGCCGCGGTCAGGGTCTGCTGCCCGCTGGCCGTCACCACCAGATTGACCAGAGGTGCTCCGCTGCCGGCTTCGGTGATCACACCGTGCAGCTGCCCGGTCTGGCCTTCATAGGGCAGGTCAGGCCAGCCGGCGACCTGATCGCGGGAGATAAGCGACGCGCCGGATACGTAGAAGGTTCTGTAACGAACGGTCTGTCCCTTTGCGGTCTGCTCGATGGCACCGCCCTCACCGCCGCGAACATAGCGGTATTTCAGCAGCGATCCGACCGTAACGGGCAGTTTCAGGGTATAGGTGCTGTCCCCCTGGTTTTCCATCGCGTAGCGGACGGGGTTGAGCGCCAGCCCGGTGACCTCATCCAGAACCTCCAGGTATATTTCCTGGTCCTTCGGTCCAGGGACGGTCACGGAAAAAGCGACCTCCGCCATTGGCGCGGCGGAGCCGGTAACACTGTCTTGATTGACGAAGTTCAGGCCGGAAAGGAATGGGGCGCAGGACGTCAGAAAAGCGCTCAACAGCATGGCTGTCAGCGCGAGATGAAAAAACCGATTTATGGAGTGCGGTTTAGCAGTCATCGGCTGGGATGATCTCCTTGTCCTTCAATCATCGCCCTGCCGACGATGAGAGGAACCTGAGTTGTGATTAATGATCAGACGATGGTTGGGTATTAAATTGTTCCCGAATTTCGTCAATTCGAACAGCCAGACTGCCTAATACGCCGTTGACGAACCGTGGTGTGCTGTCTGCGCCGTACAGCTTCGCCAGCTCAATGGCCTCGTTGATGGCAACCTTGACCGGGGTGCAGTTGGCCACAGCAAATTCCCACAGGGCGATGCGGAGGATGTTGCGGTCAATCACCGCTACCTGTTCCAGCGGCCATTCGGGGGCGTGTTCCGCGATAAACCCGTCCAGACGTTCTTTATTCGGGATAACGCCAAAAACGATCGACCGGGTAAATTCTTCCAGGCCGGCGTCCAGGAGCTCATCCTCCAGACGCTGCTGCAGCGACCCGCCGGGCGGGTGGTTGGTCATATCATGTTCGTAAAGGACCTGCAAGGCCAGACTACGCGCCTTGGTTCGTGGTTTCATAAGGTGTTCGGTTCTTGATCGAGTAATCGATATCTTCTACATGAACATTGACTCGGCCGACTTCCATTCCGATCATTTCGGAGATGGCCCTGGCTACTTTGGCCTGAATCTCGTGACAGACTTCGCGGACGCTGGTATCGCAGTGCAGAATAACGTAAATATCGGCGTAGACGGTGTCGTTTTCAACATTAATCATCACGCCTTCGTTCGCGTAGCGATAAAAGAACCGGGTCATGTCGCGAGGTACCGGGCTCATCTGGCTGACGCCGGGCACGCTTAGCGTGGTCAGGCGGGCGATGGTCACCAGCACATCCGGGGCGATGGTGGTTTTTCCAGGTGTTGTTACATAGTCAGACATGGTCACCTCGAAAGTAAAGCCACTGCACTTATTCAGTGATTATAACCTCATTCATTCGCTGCGGATAGCAGTGTCTTGAGGCCGTTCCGGTGCGGGCAGGAGCACTTCATCGAGAAAAGCGGTGCACATCTCCACCACCTGTTCAAAGGCCTGGTCCAGGGTCAGTGTATGGCCGGCGTTTTCCAGCCAGTGCAGCCGTTTGATCGTCGATGCAATACCAGCATACACGATTTCTGCGGAATGCGGGTCGATGGTGCGGTCTGAGGTTCCCTGCAAAATCAGTGTGGGGAGGGACACTTCGGGTAAGGCCTGCCGGCTTTTCTGCTGGAGGCGGTACAGCTGGGCAGCAGCCGGCACGGGAATGACCGGGTATCCCTGCCAGGGGTAGCGCCGGGTGGATTTCCCCGGCCGGAGGTAGGTTTTGGGCCGGATTTTGACAAACGGTGCCATCCAGCGGGATAGGCCCAGTCTGGGGATGTGCAGCGCCGGTGCGAACAGCAGCAGCGCCGCAGCATCCGGCCGCTCCGCGGCCAGCATCAACGCCAGCAGCCCGCCCATCGACTGGCCGCCAATCACGCAGCGCTCGCAGGTCTTGCGCAGATCTTCATAGGCCGAGCGGGCGGCGTCCAGCCAGTCGGTCCAGCGGCAGCGGTTCAGCATGTACGGCGTCTGGCCGTGGCCGGGCAGCAGGGGGGCGGACACGGTGTACCCCCTGCGGTGAAGCTCCTCGGCGAGATAGCGCATTTCGACGGTTGTCGCTGTGAAGCCGTGCAGCAGGAGTATCCCGGTGGGACCGCCGGGCAGCAGGAACGATGATCCATCCAGCTGGGGGTTTTCCATGAGTGGCAGCGATGTTGAGCCGGACATGATGATGGTTTCCTGAAATCTTATTCGATCAGAGGGATGGTTTGCTGTGCTTTGGGCATCACGGCGACGGAAGGCTGCGGCGGCAGGGATTCCAGCGCCAGCTGCAGGGCCTCTTCGGGCGTGCACGCCGGTGTCAGCAGCAGGCGGCGGACATCCTCTGCGGGCATGTCAGAAAGCAGGATGACGCGGATGCGCATGGCGTCCCGGGCAATCTGGACGGCTTTGTGCGGCCCGACCTGAAAGCCCTGCGTGTGGAACTTCTCGTAGACCTGCCGGAAGTCGTGAACACCCTCCATAAAGTGTTCGTAAGCGGCGCTGCCGGCCCCTTCCGGGCAGGCGGCTGCCAGAATGACGGTACCCCCGTCACGGGTGAGCATGGCGGCGTGGGTGAGGGCCTTCTGCGCCTGGTACAGGTTGATGTCCTTGGGGTGCCCGCCGGCTGAGGCGATCACCAGGTCGTACTGTCGGCTGACCCGGGTCTGGTTGATTTCCCGGACGAGGGGAATGGCCTCCTCCATGACCTTGACCGGATCGCCGGCCAGCGCGGCGGTGATGCCCCGCTCGGCGTTCAGCACCACATTCACCGCCAGATGCACATGGATCAGCCGGCCGATGTCCTCCAGGTCCATGCGCACCGGGTTCTCGGCATACAGGCCGGTTCGGGCGTTGGGGTCGAGCAGGAATTTGTGGTTGGCGGTGATCGTCTCCCGGCCGGCCAGCCCGATGCCGGCGCTCTTCACCCCGCCGGAGAAGCCCATGAAGTGATGCGGTTCGATGTTGCCGATCACAATGCGCAGGTCGGCTTCCATGAACCTGCGGTTGATCCACACCGGCGTGCGGCGCGGGGTCTCGCCCAGATACACCAGGCTGGCGCTGTCGTCGCAGTCGTGCGATTCGACCCTGCAGCGCCTGATGATATCCTCCGGCAGGACGAGGGAATACTCCTCCGGGGGCATGGGCCTGTGCGTACCGGTGGCGATGAGGAAGAGGATGTCCTCATCGCTCACACCGATTTCGTGTAGTTTAGCGAGAAGCGGCGGCAGGATGATGTCGTGGGGCACGGGCCGGGTCTTGTCGTTGACCGCGATGGCCACCGTTCGCACGCCGCGATACTGCTCCATGCTCCCGCCGCCGGTGAGCTTCTCCAGCGACTGCTCCACCAGCAGCCCGGGAGTGGGGGAGGCGGGGTACGCGTTGGGCTGGACAAGGTCGGCGCTCAAGCCGTCCGGCAGGTGAAACTTGATCTGCTTATGCCCGTAGGGGGCGTAAAAGGTGTTTGTCATTCAACAGCCTGTAATTTCATGCCTGTTCTGGCGGTGCTATTCAGCGCTGGATTTTGCCGCCGCTGCCACCTCATCTGAGCGCAGGCCCATGCAGACCACGCCCTGCACCGGTCCGGCGGAGGAGGGGACTTCGGTGGAGGGGAAGCGGATGATCTTCCCGGCGCGCGAAGCCAGGAAGATATCGTCCCGCGGTTCGACGCTGAAGGCGGCCACGATGCGATTGCTGCGCATGGCGATCTTGCCGCTGCCGCCCAGGGTCTTATTGGCGGCAAACCCGGACATCAGCCGGATGGTGCCTTTCCCTTCCGCGTTGACGATAAACACACTGCTGTCCGAGTCCACCGGCGTCACCGCGACGATCTCATCTCCCTCCGCCAGGCGCATCCCGTGCCCGCCGGCAGGGGGGATGGCTTTTTCGCTGAAGCGGATTGCCATGCCGTTCCGGCTGACCATCAGCACGTCCTGGTTTCCGGGAGTCCAGCAGGCGCAGCTCAGCGGGCCGAACTCGTTGGTATTGAACACGGCTGTGCCTGGCCGCATGTGCTCACCGAAGATGTGATGGCGCAGCACGCGGATACCCCCGGTTGCGCTGGCGAAGGCGATATACCCGGCTGCCCGGACTGGCAGCACGGAGACAATGCGCTCATCGGGACCGATGGGCAGCCGATCCAGGATGGAATCGCCTTTACCCCGGATGGGCGCTTCTACCAGCCGGGACTGCGGGATGCGGAAGGCTCTGGCCCGGTCGGTGAACAGCAGCAGGGGCTGGTCCTCGAGCACGCACAGCAGGTGGGCGATGTGGTCCGGGGAGCGCACCTCCAGGTCCAGCACGCCCATGCCGGCACGGTGCTGGCGCTCGTAGGTGTGACGGGGGGTGCGCTTGCCGATCCCGTCCCGGCTGATGGAGATCAGGTGTTCCGGGCCGGGCGGCTCTGCGGGGATCGGCTCCATGGACCGGGCGGGTTCCTTTACCGGCGGCTGGCTTTTTTGCAGCTGCGCCTCCAGATACTCTATGTACTGGCGCACGTTTTCGGGCAGGGTGGATAAATCGGGTCTTTCCATCGATGACTGGTCTCTGCAGAGGGATTAATGAAACGAATGGGTTCCATCAAAAGGTGACAGGTTGGCTAACCCGTTCATTTCTGGGGAAATCACCGTTTCCATTATATCCCAGCCGAGAGCGCACATTTCAGCAGGGGAGCGCTATACCGCCTCTATTCGGGCCGTTTCAACATTCTCTCATTCGATGGTTGCGATAAGTGCGATTATAGCAAGCATAATATTATTATTGACCAGGCAGGCGGAAGAGCGGTATTTGTGGCATAATCATTTTATGCCCGAAGTCAGTCTTCAGCCGAATACCAGCTCCATCACCATCGCACAGGCGCTCGCCCGCTATCTGGACTCAGTCTCCCTGGCACGCAGTGAAAACACCGCGCGCACGTACCGCAACGCCATGGAAAAGTTCCGCGAGGTGCTGGCCGACGGCAAGATCGACCCGCAGCGCACCGATATACATACGCTCACAGAAGACTGCATCATCCCCTTCATTTCCGCGCTAAAAGGCTATTCTCCCGCCACCGAGCGGCTGTATCTGACCGCGGGCACCAACTTTTTCGAATTTCTGGCAGCGGAAAACCTGGCACAGGTCAACCTGGCGCGGCTGAAGCTGCTCATTCGCCAGCGCGCAAGGCGGCCCGGGCAGCGCCTGCCGCAGTTTCCCAAGGACGCCATCGAACAGGTGCTGGAGCACGCCGAGCGGCTGAAAACCCAGCCGGTGGACGATGACAGCGAGCGCCTGCGCAACCTGCGCGACCGCGCCTTCCTGCTCACCCTGGCGGATACCGGGCTGCGCGTGCACGAAGCCTGCAAGCTGCGCCGCGGCGATCTGGACTGGAATGAAGGACGGGCCATCATCATCGGAAAAGGCAACCGGGAGGCCGTGGTGCGCTTCTCCCGCCGGGCACAGGATGCATTGAAGGATTATCTAACCGCCCGGGCTGCCAGCGACGGCTCCACCGGCCGCTCGCTGACCGCGCTGCCCCTCTTCGCCCGGCACGATAAAGGCGCGGGCAAGGTGGTCCAGCCGATAACCACCACAACCGGGCGGAACATCGTTCGGGACCACGTGGTGCGCACCCTGGGGCCGGAAGCTGCCGG
>CZCB01006339.1_pt1 | contig 15036 bp, 14 predicted proteins | sample 591991 | NCBI WGS metagenome assembly CZCB01 (sample SAMEA3556809, study PRJEB10932) | anaerobic digester metagenome | reverse complement strand
AAGAGAGGCAGAACGACAATTGTGGACTCAATGCCGGGGGCTTCGATTGAATATCTGCCGCCGTCAATTCTTATAACCTTGTCGACTATCTCATTGATGGCATAGGATGAGAGCTTGATTGTCTTGCTCTTGCCGGTTGTGCCGCCGCCGTTGAGATAGAATGCGACATCGGTGCCGTTGTCAAGCTTTGTCTTCGACGGGGGATATTTGGAAATAGCGTTCTTATATGTATCCCATTTTTTAAGCTTTCTTACATGCCTGCCCATGATGGCGTCGGCAACCTTAAGACCTGCTTTTCTTAAAGGAGCCGCATAGTCGGACAGACCGCATACGAGAGCGGGAACGCCAAGCTCATTTATAACGGGGACATACTTTTTGGCGAGAATGTCAAAGAGGATAATTCCCTTTGAGCCGCTTTCAATCATGAGCTCTTTCAAGGTTTCGGGGGGTGAAAGGGGGTGAACAAAGCTGATGATTACGCCGATTTTGTTCAGAGCGTAGAAGGCAACAAAGCTCTGGGGAATGGTGGGCAGGAAGATGGTGTAAACATCTCCGCGCTTTAAGCCCAGCTCGTTCTCAAAATAAGCTGCCATTCTGTTGATTTGATCAAGGAACTCCGAACGATAAACTTCCTGTCCGAATCTTTCGATGACGCAGTATTCACCGAATGTTTCGGTCCATTTTTCCATGTACTCGTAACAGTTGTACTCGGGTTTGTTTTGGGTCATATACTCGATAACCAAGAAACTCCGCCTCCCAAACGATAGTCGTTTTTTCATTTTATTTTCTCTTCGGAAGATTCCCGAATCACCAAATTATAACCTTTAGGGAATTACCTTCCTAAGCAAATGCAAAATTATTGTAACAATATCGCAATATAATGTCAACACAATTTATCATAATTGCATAATTAAATTATGTCAATTTTAAGATTTATGTAATAATTAGTCAAGTTTCAATAATTTTCTAAAAAATATGCCATTTTATGCCAATTTCATATTCGACTGTGCTCGACATTTTTCAACATTTACATAATCGGCAATCCCGCGCTGTAATTTGCGCTTTTTCGATTTTTATATAGACTTAGAAGCCGCAAAAGAATTATAGCCGGTTTATAGAAAAAAAATGTATAGATTCCGGACCATGTTAATTTTTGGGACAGGGTAGAAATTTTACCGCACTCGCTTTTGTTAAGTTTAAATTTCGGAGGCTTTTCCATTATTTGAAATATTTTGCGCACATAAAAAATAAACAGTTGAAATCTGAAGGGCGCTGATATATAATGTAAACAATAAAATGAGGAGGAATATGTGCATGAAAAAGAACCTCTTATATAAATCAATTGCCGTACTGCTTTGCATATTGATGCTGTCAATTATTCCTCTATCCGCGTATGCGGCGTCTGACAGCAGCAAGACACCCGTTATTTTGGTAACGGATATTATCGCTAACGAAATTGTTGCTGATGTCAGCAATTCACAGTCTGCAATACTGTATCCCAAAGAGAATAACGATATAAACAAGCTCATTTGGAAATTTATAGACTCATATTTCATGGCCTCCGAGGGCCATCACGACATGGCGGTCGACAACTTTATGTCAGAGCTGAATGCCGCCATGAGTCCGCTTGCCTTAAACCCTGACGGCTCGCTCGCCTTTGAATTGTCAACCGTTCGTTCTTACAGCTACAGGCTGGACAAGCCCACCACTCCCGCGTCCATGTACTTCTACAGGAATAAGGCTGAGGTNNAATCGGCAGAAAGATTGCCGACAGAATCGGCGACGAGAATGTATTCGCGTTCAACTACGACTGGAGACTTGACCCCGCCGAGAACGCTGAGAAGCTGAACCAGTACATACAGGATGTTAAGTTCCTCAAGGGCGTCAACAAGGTAACACTTGTCGCGGAGGGCTTCGGCGGCATAGTTTCAAGCGTATATCTGCACAATTACGCGGAAGCAAACAACTTTGCCGACATAAAGAACTATGTTCTGGTAAACTCCTACTTCCAGGGTCTCGGTCTTGTGGGCGATGTTTTTACGGGCAATATTATGGTCCGTGACAGCGCTTTGGTAAGATATGTTAACGACCAGCCCGAGAATTACATAGCTCAGTTTGCAATGTGGCTTACACAGTACATACTCAATACCGAGTGGGAGCTTTCACACTTTACAGCCACCATCACCTCCACGCTCCTGCAGAGGAAAGCCAGAGTGTATTCTTATGTAAAGGATATATTCAAGACTGTTCCCGGTCTTTGGGCAATGGTTCCCGCAGCCCAGTTCGAGGACGCAAAGCAGTTCATGCAGTTTGACCCCACTATAAATGCACAGCTCTCCCCCATGAATCCCGAGCTCCTTCAGAAAATCGACGCATACCATGAGGTTCAGGTTGCCGCTCCCGAAACGCTCAAGAAGCTCCAGCAATCCGGCGCGGGCGTGGCTATCGTGGCAGGATACAATCTGCAGAACTTCCCGATTACAAAGAACTCCGCAATCAATCAGAGCGACGGCATGGTTGACACCGTTTACGCCAGCGCAGGCGCAGATTGCCTTAAGCTGAACGCAGCTTACCTTAACATCTTCGATTTCCTCGGCAAGCGCAATGCTCAAATTGTGGATACCAGATACGACAATGTATCGGGCGACCGCCTGATTGACGCATCCACATGCGCTCTGCCTCAGAACACATGGTTTATCAAGAATCTCAAGCACAACGGCTTCAGATACGACAGCAACAGCAGCGACTTTATCGCATGGCTTGCCACAGTTGAGAGTCCGAATGTATGGCGCTCCGTAAAATATCCTCAGTTTATGTCATACAACAAGTTTACCCAGAAACTGAACACTCCCTCATCAAACAGCAGACCGGAAGGCTATCTCCTCGGCGATGTAAACCTTGACGGCAAGGTCACAGCAGCGGACGCAAGAATAGTACTGAGAGTTGCCGCTAAACTTGAAAAAGAGAGCAAGCTCTCCGCTCTGGCAAAGCAGAATGCCGATGTAAACCTTGACGGAAAGATTGATATTAAGGACGCAAGGCTCATACTCAGGCTCGCTGCAAATCTGGATTTGGACCAATAAATTAAAGCCCCCTTAAACGGGGGCTTTTTTTGCTTCCGTTTTAAAAAGCAGAAAGAACGGCGGCAGTGAAATGCCGCTTTTTTTGCGCCTTATTTTGAGGGGTATTAATTAGTCCTTTTGATACTTTTTCATCACGATGATAATGGAAATCGAAAGAATAACCAGAGTTGCCATTCCGCAAATGTTTGCGGCTGTGTCCTTATTTTTCTTTCCCAGCATTTTCATTATCCTTTCCTTTAATTTCTGTAAGCGCTATAATGCCGCCTATATCGCACAGAGCCTCGCGGCTTAAAGAAATAAGACTTACTCCGTAATTCGCCGCAAAGGCTTTTATTTCCTTGTATGAGGGGTGATTTTCGATGCCGCCGCAAAAAGCGAGGCAGTCTTTCGATATAAGACCCGACGCGCCGCCGATAAAGCCGCAGTCAAAGCCTGGGAGATTTACATAGCCTTTTTTTATAAGGAGGACATCCACATTGTTTTTAAGGCATGCCTTATATATGGATTCGTCCTCGGTTATTATGGCGTTTTCGGCGACGATAGATACGGAGCACTTTGAATAGCCCTGCTGGGTTTCAATGATTTTGACTCCAAGCTCCCGATAGTAATTTAGAAGTTCGGGCAAAACGGCTGAGGGTCTGCAAATCAGCGCGGAGCCTATGAATGCCGCGTTCAGCGGTACATCAAGGGGGTATTCTCTGCCGAGTTTCGCTTTTGCGAAGCTGATATTAAAGCCAAGGCCGCTCAGAGCCCTTTCAAGGCTCTCCTGCCCTTCCGACATAAATACTTTTCCGTCGAGTGCTATGTGGCAGAGCATATCAGCGTGCATCTTTAAAGGCTCTAAAACATCGCAGCACGGTTCGGGGCTGATTATCTCAATGCCAAAGAGTTTTAGTTCCCTTTCCGCCTCCGGGGGAATGCCGCCCGCCAAAACCTTTTTTACTTTACTCTCGGGCAGATTGGGCTTTAAGATTGGGACTTCCGAAAAGTATAGCATAGTTACGAAATCACTTTGATAGCGTCGGCTATTGTTTTTACAGGGATAATGTTAATCTGCCTTTTAAGCTCCGCGGGCAGGGAAACGGCGTTGTGATACGGCACGATGCAGTGCCTGAAGCCTAAACGCATTGCCTCAATTACCCGCTTTTCACAGAACTGCACCGAGCGCACCTCGCCCGCAAGACCTATTTCTCCAAAGGCGACAAGGTCATGATTTATAACCACATTTTTAAAGCCCGAAACAAGAGATAGGGCTACGGGCAAATCGGCGGAGGTGTCATATATTCTGATGCCGCCCGCCACATTTATGTAGCTGTCGCATTCGCCGAAATTCAGGCCTACCCTTTTTTCCATTACGGCGATTATCATTGACATTCGGTTGTAGTCAAAGCCTGTTGCCATCCTTCTGGGTGTGCCGTAGGCGGATTTTGCTATAAGCCCCTGAACTTCGGCAAGTATTGGCCTTGTGCCTTCCATAATGCAGGCAATGCAGGTGCCCGACGCGTTTTCGGGTCTGCCTGAGAGAAAGAGAAGGGAGGGATTAACCACATCTTTAAGTCCCTCGTTTCCCATCTCAAAGACGCCTATTTCATTTGTGGAGCCGTAGCGGTTCTTTACGGCTCTGAGGATTCTGTATGACATATTCCGCTCGCCCTCAAAGAGCAAGACGGCGTCCACTATATGCTCTAAAACCTTGGGGCCCGCAATATTGCCGTCCTTGTTAACATGGCCCACAAGAATGACGGGGATATTCAAAGCCTTTGCGGTGCGCTGGATAAACGAAGCGGATTCTCTTACCTGCACGACGCTTCCCGGGGTTGAGGATATTTCGGGCAGGGACATGGTCTGAATTGAGTCGACTATGACCACATCCGGCTTTGCGCTTAGGATATATTCGCAAACCGACTGGGTATCGGTTTCGTTTATTATATAGAGCTTGTCCGCAAAGACTTTGAGCCTGTCGGCTCTGAGTTTTATCTGGCTGACGGACTCCTCGCCCGCAACATAAAGGACATTGAATCTGCTGCCCAAAAAGTCGCAGGTTTGAAGCAGGATTGTTGACTTGCCTATACCCGGCTCGCCGCACAAAAGCACAACTGAGCCCTTTACAAGCCCACCGCCGAGCACTCTGTCCAGCTCGGGTGAGCCTGTTTTGAACCTCTGCTCGGTGTCGGTGCGCACATCCATTAGATTAACCGCCTTAACGGCAGATGAAGCCTTGGGGGCGGCGGATGCGCTTTTTACGCTCGCCACTACTTCCTCCGTCATGGTGTTCCATGTGCCGCAGCTTGGGCACTGACCGTACCATTTGGAGGATTCGTAAGCGCACTCTGAGCAAATATAAACCGTTTTGCTTTTTGGGCTCATTTCAAAATCCTTTCGATTTATGGGGAATTAAAATATTCGTTGATTCCGCAGAAGATTGCGAAGGCTAATTTCTTTTGGTAATCTTCGTTTTTAAGCTTTGCAAGCTCCGGACCGTTTGACATAAAGCCGCACTCAATCAAAATAGCGGGCTTTTCGGCGTAGTAAAGAAGATAAATAGACTTGCCCGACTTTTTAATCTCCCGTTTGTTGTTTGGCTGCAAAAGCTCTCTGATGCTTTGCTGGACATTTTTTGCGAGGATTTCGCTTTCGGGGTTATTGCCCGAATAGAAAACCTGAGAACCCCAGTAGGAGGACACGCCGAACATATTTTGGTGTATGCTTACAAAATACGCGTTGGGCGTTTCCTCTATAAGCTTCATCCTGTTAACAAGGTCGGTATGCTTTTTCTCTCTTATGGTCTTTGCGTCGGGGTCGCTGGTGGGGGTATCGTCTGTGCGGGTGAGTATAGTCTTGTAGCCCGCCATTCTTAATATATCATTAAGTTTTAACGCTATTTGCAGATTAAGGTCCTTTTCCACGGTTCCGTCATCCGCAACGGCTCCCCCGTCAAAGCCGCCGTGCCCCGCGTCAACTATGATTATAGGCTCTGAGCCGTCCGCGCTTACGGTACGGGTATGCCCAGCTTGCCGCTCTGATAGTAGATAAATACCGACAGGGCGAAAAAGGCTGCCAAGGCGGCGAGAGAAAAGAGTATTATAACAATCCTGCGCTTCAAAAACATCACCTCAAAAAATTATATGCGGAAAAGCCTTCCTTATGTTTGAGGCGCATTTGAAGCGCAAATTTTTGTATGTTTATTCTGCTGTGTTCTCCGCCGTTTCGGATTCCTCCGAGGTATCCTGAGCCTCGTTCTCGGGCGCCGATGCTTCTGTGGTGGTTACGGGCTGGGGTGCCTGAGTTTCGGTTCTGGAGGGCAAGGTCGCGGCGGTTTCGGGCGCGTTCTTTGCCTGAATAGCGCTGATATGATATTCCCCGTTTACCTCACGGAGAGTAATGCTCATATATTTGTCGGGTTCCGCGGGTATGAAATTGCCCTGTTTGTCCTGAGTCCAGCTCTCACCGCCGATATAAGCTACGGTGAGAATGACGGAGCTGCTCTTCTTTTCTATGTCGGTTACTCTGGGGCTGTAGATGGGCGACATGCCCGTGAGGGGGATTTTATAAACCGCGTCCGCCTTGTCGTAGACAAACTCGTAGCCGAAGTTTGTTATGGTCTGGTGAACGGGTTTTACCTCGGTGCCGAAAAGGGCGGCAAAGCGCTTTTCCACATCGGCGGCGGGGATAATCATAAAGCCGTCCCTGTACTCATACTGGTCGGGGGTAAGGTCGCCTTTGAGAATAGCCCATAGGCTAATGTCAATAAGGTCGGCGCTGTTGGCCATCGCAATGTCGTCAAAGGGCTCTGGGTCGTTTGCCACGACGGGCACCAAAAACTCGTTATACATAGCGATTTTGTCGCTGTTGTCAAAGAGTGATACTATGCCGCCGACAGCGAGCTTAGCCGCGTTGTAAAAGCCGAACAGGGAGAAAAGGACTATAAGCACGCCGAAGAAAAACGCCACATTCCTGCGCATGGCGGCGGGCTCTTTTTTATCCTTTGCGGAGTGGAATTCCTGAACCTTCGGCTTTTGCTCATAGCGGCTCAAATCCTGTGCGGGCTTTTTCTCATCGGCTTTTTCCTTTTCAGGCTCCGCTGCCGCCGGTTCTTCCTTTATTTCTTCCTTTTTCTCCTCTACAGTAGGCTTTGAGGGCTCAGTCGGCTCCGCAGCTTTCTTTTCGGAAAAATAAGAGGGCTTGCCGTCGGTCGTTTTTCTTGACAGACCGAGGCTTTCCAGTATTTCCTCAAGAGGGTCTTTTTCCGTATTCGCGCTATTGTTTTCAGGGGTGATGTTCTTTTCTTTTTCGTCCATACTTAGACTTCCTGTCTTATCTTATTTGTCCCTCGCCTCTTACGACATACTTGTAAGAGGTAAGCTCAGGCAGACCCACGGGGCCTCTTGCGTGGAGCTTTTGGGTCGATATGCCGATTTCCGCTCCGAAACCGAACTCTCCGCCGTCGGTAAATCTTGTGCTGGCGTTTACATATACGGCGGCTGCGTCAACCTCGGCACAGAACTTTTCGGCCGCGGCAAAGCTCTCGGTCACAATCGCCTCGCTGTGCTTTGTGCCGTGAGTATTGATGTGCTTTATTGCCTCATCTATATCATTAACAGCTTTTACCGCAATTATATAATCAAGATACTCTGTGTCCCAATCTTCGTCAGTGGCGGGCTTTGCGTCGGGTATAAGTTTCAGCGCGCTCTCGTCCGCTCTGATTTCCACATTCTTTTCTTTGAGCTTTTCGCAGATTTTGGGGAGAGCGGTCTGGGCAATATCCTTATGAATCAGCAGCTTTTCAGCCGCGTTGCAGACTGAGGGTCTTGAGGTCTTTGCGTTAAAGACAATCTCTGTCGCCATGTCAATATCCGCGGATTTGTCCACATAGACATGGCAGTTGCCCGTTCCCGTTTCGATTACGGGGACAGTGGAGTTTTCTATGACGGATTTAATAAGACCCGCGCCGCCTCTGGGGATGAGGACATCCACATAGCCGTTAAGCCGCATTAAAGCTGTGGCGGATTCTCTGGAGGTATCCTCTATAAACTGAATGCAGTCGGGGGAGATGGAGGTTTGAGAGAGGGCTGAGCGCATTGAGTTTACTATCTCCATGTTGGAATTGAAAGCCTCTTTGCCGCCCCTGAGAATTACGGCGTTGCCAGATTTAAGGCAGAGGGCGGCGGCGTCTGCGGTGACATTGGGTCTTGCCTCGTAAATAACCGCAATAACGCCCAGCGGGACTGACACTTTAGTGATTCTAATGCCGTTTGGGCGGGTGGAGCCGGATACTACCCTGCCCACCGGGTCGGGCAGGCTGATAATCTCCAAAACCGCGTCGGCTATTGCTTTAATCCTATCTTTGGTGAGACTTAGCCTGTCTATTAAGGCGCTTGACATACCGTTTTCTTTCGCCGCGTTTACATCCTTTTCGTTCGCGGCAAGGATTTTGTCGGTGTCGCGTATCAAAGCCTCGGCAATAAGCCTTAAAGCCCTGTCCTTTTCGGCAGAGCCGGCGTTTGCTATGCTGCTTTTAGCCGCAGCGGCTTTTTTGCCAATTTCCAAAACAGCATTGCTCATTGTCAGTCACCTCATACTTTTATTTGCATCTGAAAAGGGTTCCGACGCTGTGTCCGTCTATAAGCTTATATATGTCGGTCGGGTCGTAGCCGTTCATTACAACGGTGGTGATTCCCGCCTCGGTAGCGGTCTTTGCCGCCTGTAGCTTGGTAATCATGCCGCCCGTTCCCCTGTTTGTGCCAGCTCCGCTCGCAAGGGAAAAGATTTCGTCGTCTATTTCGTCAACGCAGGGAATAAGCGTAGCGGAGGCGTCCTCCAAGGGGTTAGCGCTGAAAAGACCGTCGATATCGGAGAGGATTACAAGGGCGTCCGCCTTGATGAGTTTTGCGACGGTGGCGGAAAGATTGTCGTTGTCGCCGAAAACTATTTCGTCAACGGCGACCGAGTCGTTTTCGTTTACAATCGGAATTGCCCCGAACTCAAAGAGCTTTTCAAAGGTATTTATAAGATTGCTGCATCTTTCGGGGTCGTCCACATCGCTCTTGGTAATAAGGAGCTGTCCCACGGTGTGACCGAACTCCGAAAAGAGCTTATCATATATGAACATCAGCTCGCACTGGCCGACGCAGGCGGCTGCCTGACGGCCGGGGGTGTCGGACGGCTTGGATTTAAGACCCAATTTTCCGACGCCGATGCCGATTGCGCCCGATGTGACAAGTACCACTTCTCTGCCCGAATTCTGAAGGTCCGACAGAACCTCCGCCAGCTTGCTCATTCTTCTGATATTGGCCTTTCCCGTATCATAAGTCAGAGTGGAGGTTCCAACCTTAAATACTATTCGCTTTGCCTCTTTTAATGTGGACATAAATCTATCTTTGCCTCTCTGTATATATTAAAGCATTTTGCTTTTTACGCTTTTAGCTATTATATCATCAGCGTCATTTATTGTCTATAATAAGAGGTTTAAACTTTAAGAAATGGGCGTTTAAAGGATTTATTAATTTTTAGTTACATGTATTAATTTAGACTTTTTGTTATTTTATGCACAAAACCAATGTTGACGATAACAGCGTATAATGATACACTATGTTTGTTGAATTTTTATATTTTTTGTCCTTCAAAATAGATTTCAACGGCAAAAAAGGGGTTGTGAAAATGAAGATTAAGATAGCGGCTGTTATAGGCATGGGCACTACCAGTCAGCGCAACTGTGACAGCTTTAACATAAACGGCAGAGTACCTTTAATGGCGGAGGCTGACGGCGGCTACAAGGCCGCCGGCGAAATATCCACTCCTTTTGTGATAGGAGCATTCAGCGGCAGCGCAGTGGGCAGCGCCTTCGCGGCGGCAAATATGCTCACCGAACACGCAGAAGCCATTAAACTCAGCGAGGAAGAGTATAAAAGCAGCTTTCTTGATTATCTTGAGCGCCTCAGAAACGAGGTTATTCGCAGAGAAGAGGGCATCATAGCCTTCTCGGTGGCGCTCCTTTACGCATACAATGACACAATAGCCGTTGCAAGGCTCGGCAAGAACAGAATATACCGCTTTTCGGGCATTGAGCTGATGAGCATCCCCGAGAACCGCCAGAGCGGCGGCAAGCAGATGAACGGCGGCATGGACCATTATGACGACATAAAGACGGAAGACAGATTCCTTATCTTAGGTCCCGGCGTGGTAAACGCTCTTACCGAAAGCGAAATCACCAACATAATGGCAACATCTTCAAGCGTTAAGGACGCGGCAAAGAGGCTATTTGACGAGGCGAGGGAAAAGAATTCTCAGGAGGACACAACCGTAATCGTGTTCTCGGTCGAAAGAGAGCTGCCGCCCCCTGTAATCCCTGAGGGAATGTACANNGCTCCTATTATTGACGGCGACGAGCCTGTTTACGCCTCCGACGATGAGAGCAAGTTTGACATTAGGCAGTTTGCTTCGGACAATAAGCTGCTGATTGGAGCGATTGCAGTACTGCTGGTTGTTCTGGTGCTCATGGTTGCCTTTATACTCAGCAGGCGCTCCGCTCAACCTGCGGAAACCACTGCGGAGACCACCACCGAGGAACCGACAACCGAAGAGGTTTCGGGCATAGTCAGCGAGCCCGCTCTTGACACCACCGTCGAAGAGACCGAGGAAACCACTGAGGAGCCAACCACAGAGGCCACTACCGAGAAGCAGACAACCACAACCCGCAGGTCAACTACCACGACAACTCAGAGGGAAACCACCACAAGTCGTCAGAGCACGACCACAACCGAGAGGGCAAGCGAGTCCACAACGGTCGGCTCCGTAACCGATATTACGGAGGCCCCCTCTGAAAGCAGCACAGCGGCGCCCGGCACAGAGGCACCCACAACCGCCGCTGCAACAGCGAATACGGAAGAATAAAAGAAGAGCCGCGAACGCGGCTCTTTTTTTTGTGCTTTGAACGCCCGCAAAAAAGCGGTATCCCAAAGGATACCGCTTTTATTTTTACCAGTTAACTACCCACTTTTCGATGTAGGCAAGACCGACGCTGATGTCCTTAGCGTTTATTAAGGTAACCTTTACTTCACCGAAGTACATAACGCTGGGGAGATATGTTTCAAGCTCGGTGATATTGCCTGTTGCCTTATCAATCTTAGCCTTTACCCATGCGTCAAAATAGCGGTTCTCCAGATTCTTGAACTGAACCATGTTGCCTGCGGCGTCGGTAATCTGCTTTTCTTCAACAACATTTACAAACTGACCAACCTTGCCGCCGCCTGTGGGAGGATTGACATCGGGATTGGATTCACTGGAATTTGCCTTTAGATAAACCTCGTAATATGTACCCTTGTCATCGCATTTTGCCTCTGCGATTGTGGAGGGGTCAATCTTTACATTGCTTACCTTTCTGGGCGGGAAGTTTTCAACGATTGCGGCTGTACCAGCAAAATCATACCTTTTGTCGTCAGCCTTCATAAATGTGCCCATAAGGTTTGATGCAATGCTTTTTAATGCGGAGTAGTTTCCAAGCTCAAGTATGTTCTTGTAGTGCTCGGCGTTGGAATAGACCTTTGCCACGCTCTTTGCCTGAGACTTTACCTTGTTGACGGCTGTTTCATAGTATTTGACTATCTCCTCTTTTGTGGAGGGCTTGCCGCTGACGGGAGTCTCGGATGCGGGAGCTTTTGTTTCGCCGCTGCCGCCGGTGGTGGCTTCGGTTGCCTGAGTGCTTTCGTCTGCCGCTGATGTGTCCGCGGCGGTTTCGCCGTTTACGGGTTCGCTGGTCTCATCTGCGGACTCGCTTTCTGCCGCTGTGGTCTCTTCCGCAGTTGTGGTTTCGCCCTTATCCTTGCCGCATGCGGCAATTCCAAGGAGCATTGCAAGTACAAGAAGTAGGGCAAGCGTTCTCTTTACAGCATTCATCATTAGTTACCTCCGTAAATGAAGTTAAGAAGACTTGTTTTGATTTTACCTAGTGTATGAGTATTAGTCAATAGCGATGTTGTTTTTTACCAGTTTACGCATTATCTTCGCTTTCCACACTATTAATACTATCTTCGACATCATTATATACTTTGCCGGAGGGGACATGGTGCTTTAAAATGCCCTCTCTTGTGAGTATATACAGGCTGCTGCCGTTCTGCACGATTTTGATGCCGTCGCTGTCGGTAATTATATTTGCGACCTTTTCGCCCTTTTTGTTAAAGCTCTCCGCTCTGTCGGGCAGAAGAACGCTGACATAGTGTTCCGACGCGGAAAAATGCCTTACCTTTTCTTTAACGGTTGTATCATAAATAGCTCTGCCTTTTTTGTCAAAGACGGTGATTTCATTGTCGGAGGTGTTGCCGTACTTTGAAAGGCAAAGCGCGGAAATGCCCTTCTTTATCGGGGAATAGCCGCATAGTTCATAGGGCGAATAGGTTTTGACATCTTCTTTTTTATCGCCGTTTACAAAGCAAAGAAGGCTGTCGCCCGCCGCGGCAAAACGCTTGCCGCCTTTATACTCAACGGAGAAAAGGGACACGCCGTCAAACTCAAAAACTGCTATCGGGTCTTTGTATCTTATATCAAATACAAAGAGCTTTGAGTAGATTTCTCCGTCCTTGGCGCCCAAAACAGCGACCGCGACCCGCTTGCCGTTGTCGGAAAGGGCTATATCCACAATATGCTCTTTTTCGCAGCTCCATTTAAAGATAAGCTCATTTACCGAGTTGTATACGGACAAAACGCTGGTGGCATAGTCGCCTCTGTGGGCTATGGCGCAGCGGCCTCTTTTGCCTATCTCAGCGGTTATGATGGTGGACTCGGCGGAGGAATCAAATACTATTCCGCTGTCCTTTTCTATTCTGTAATCCTCGGACTGCCTGTCAAAAAGCAGAAGCCTTGCGCCCTCAATTTTCATGGCGGGAGCTTTGTAGTTGTGGCTGCGCCTGTCTTTTACATTTGAGGAGCTGTCTATGTAAATAACCTCGGTGTTTGTAAGTACCGCAAGCCCTGAGCCGTAGGGCTTCATATCTATAACATCTTCGTAATTTAAACCGTAGGGCTGATCCCAGTCTCTCGCGGAACCGAAAAAGGAGGAAATAGCGTCTCCCAAAACGGTGAAGGTATCGGCGCCAAAGCTCTTTGCGGCGACAAAAACAACAATCAGCAAAAGCCCCGAAATCATCAGGGTTTTTATAAGAGTATTGACCTTAAACGGTCTGCCGCTTGTCCTTTGATTCGTCTTTGGCACTCGGATTCCTCCCGTCAGTATTCTACCCTGTTAAGATACAGCCCGTGGGCGGGGGCGGTAAAGCCCGCTTTGAGTCTGTCTTTTGCCTCTATAATTTCTCCTAAGGTTTTTGCCTCTATTTTTCCGTTTTGTATATCAAGAAGTGAGCCGACCATAATTCTGACCATGTTGTATAAAAAGCCGTCGCCCGAAACCGTAAAGCGGACAAAGTCAGCGTCCCTTTCAACCTTTGCGGAGAATATGGTTCTTACCTTGTCTTCGACCTCGCTGCCCGATGCGCAGAAGGAGGTAAAGTCATGGGTTCCGACGGCGGATTCTGCCGCCTTGTTCATCTTATCAACATCTATGGGATAGGTGTAGTGATATGCCCTGTCCTTATAAAAGGGGTTGCGGTGACGGGCGTTCCAGATAAGGTACACATACTCCTTGGACTTGCAGCTAAATCTTGCGTGAAAGCTTTCGTCCACTTCCTCGCAGCTTTTTACCGCTATGGAATAAGGCAGATAATAGTTTAAAGCCGACACGAAGGAGTCTGTGGAGAGCTTGCTTTCGGTTTTAAAGTTTGCGCAGAACATATTGGCGTGGACCTTTGCGTCTGTTCTGCCGCAGCCGTGCAAGGTTACTCTCTCGCCGCATGCCTTGAAAATGGCGTCTCCCAGTACCTCCTGAACGGTCACGGCGTTTTTCTGCGTCTGCCAGCCGTGGAACTCCGTACCGTCAAAGGAGAGGGTGAGAAGTAAATTGCGCATTATATCACCGACTCGAAAATTATGTTAAGGGCTATGACTCCGCCGACAAAGATAAATTCCGCCGCCATAAGGACATAATCCCTTGCGGCAAGCTTTAACTGTTTCATTCTCGTTCTTCCCTCTCCGCCGTTGTAGCAGCGGGCGGACATGGCAAGGGACAGCTCAAAGGCGTGTCTGAAAGAGTTTACAAGGAGGGGTATGAAAATGGGCAGGAGCGCCTTAGCCCTTTGGACTATGCCGCCAGTTTCAAAATTCGCGCCCCTTGCTTTCTGGGCGTTTGTAATCTTATCTATTTCGTCAATGAGAGTCGGGATGAATCTGAGAGCAATTGTCATCATCATGGCAAGGGTGTGCACCCCGTTTTTAAGCCCGAAAACTTTTAGGGGAGATAACAGCCTTTCAATGCCGTCAGTGAGCTGAGTTGGTGAGGTGGTATAGGTTAATAGCGAACTTAAAAGCACAAGGCAGATGATTCTTACAACCATAAAAATGGTGGTGAAAATTCCGCCCGTGGTGATGGTGATAAAGCGGCTGACAAACAGCTCTGTGCCCTGCTTATTGTAAAAAAGCTGAAGCGCCGAGGTAAATATAAGCAGCAAAAGCATGGGTCTGAGGCCCTTGAGAATGACCTTTAAGCTGATGCGGGAGGAAAGTACCGCCACAACTGTAAAGGCTAAAACAAGGGCAAGGGAATAGAAATTATTGCATACGAATACAAAGACTATGGAAACAAAGGAGAGGACAAGCTTAAGTCTGGGGTCAGCGTTGTGGAGGACGGAATTGCCCGGAAAATACTGACCTATGGTAATGTCTCTTACCAAGCTATTCCCTCCTTTTGCAAGTATCTTAAAAGCTCCTTTTCGGCCTGGTCCTTGGTGTAGATATCGGTTCTGATATCAAGTCCCATTTCCTTCAGTTTCAGGAATATGTTCGTAACGGGAGGCACCTCAAGCCCCAGGGAGGCCAGCTCGCCGCTGTGGGCGAAAATCTCGTGAACATC